>UEXM01001030.1_pt1 | contig 24418 bp, 39 predicted proteins | sample 1796661 | NCBI WGS metagenome assembly UEXM01 (sample SAMEA4772469, study PRJEB27181) | metagenome | reverse complement strand
GAGGAGAGTTTATGTATTTGGTATTGAATCTTCTGAATGATATGTTGATGTGATACTGATGGATGATCTACTTGTTCACCTCTTGCCTTTGCATAGGATGATGATTGATCTAGTATAGACTGAAGATACTTAAGTTCTTCGAGATTAAACTTCATTGTAGTTCTTCCTTGTAATACTTTGTGCCATGGTGCATACAATGGTCCATCATAATTCATTGTCATTTACCTACACCATAATCAGGTGCATGTTGTTCGAGTTTCTGAATTGCCTTACGTGTTTCTTCATTCTCTTCCCATACCCACTTATCACCTTTGCTATTGGTAAATTGTTTTGTTGTCTTCTTAAGTTTCATTGGAAGAAGTCCTCAAGGGTGGAGAAGAGTTGACGTTTAGGTTTCTTGTAGTTAGACTTGAATTTGTGTGTATGATCAGGGAAGATATCAATGCGTGAGTTCTTCTTGTTGAGTTTGTATCTTATCAGGTGTTTGTTAAGATGATGTTCACACTCAAACATAGCAATGACCTTATCATTATGATAGATCCATTCAAGTCTATAGGGGAAGTGTTTAGAATGTGGTGGCCAATCAGTAATGTTCTTCCGCCGATCCGTAATCTTCAAGATCTTCGGAGAGGCTTTGGACTTTCTTTTTGTAGTAGAGGGCTTCGAGTTCTTCTTCATTGTAATACACAATCAGGTCATCATCATCTTGGTGATCAGGATGCATCCACTCATAGAACTCATCAGCAATGCAGAAAGCATCTTCCATACGATCTTTACGTATGAGAAACTTGAATCGTCGTAGTCGATTCTCCATGATGGCATCCATCTGTCTGGAGAGTTGTTCTGCTGTTGCTTTATTCATGAGTCGTGGTGAGTTCATTCTTAAGGTGATCATACTGTACGAAAGTATGATTGGGTGGCAGTGCTTTCATCAAAGCAGCAGCAAACTCGGCAGGATAATGTCCATGATAACGCCAGAACAGTTGATACTCTCGATCAGAGATATCAAGTCTTGGTTTGACCTTCAGTTCTTCGGTGATGGGTTCTAGGAGTTCTAGAACGTGTTCAGTGACGAGATTCATTTGGTATACATGTAAGTGTTGTTGTACGTAGCAAGGAAATCATATGCTGCCTTGTACAGTTTATACTCTTCAGGGAGCATATCTTCCCAATCAAGAGTGTCATGACTATCCCAGTCAATTGTACCGTCATCATCAACTAGGTAAGTAGTTGTGGTGCCGTTCTCTAACATGATTGCTTCGCCATTAACGACAACATACATGAAATCGGATTCCATCGTGGTCATGAGGTGAACTGAAGTAAGTATACTATGTATTGAGTGGGATGTCAACCCCTGCGGTACAGATAACCACCAGCCCAATCAGCATTCTCTAACAACCAATTACGTTGTGAAAGAATCAGCAGATTGAATCGTACTCCCTTGGCAGGTGCTTTGATACTTGCTGGTTTGTATACTTCACCAGTCTTACGATCAACAAATGCATGTACTGATTTAGTACCACCAGTATGCATCATGATCTTGTGATACTTACGACCAGTATCAACAGTAAACTCATAACCACAATTACCATCTTGTAAATCTGCAATGCATGCAGCATGATACTCTTGCTTATCAGATGATGGCATCAAGAACTCATGACGACGAATCGATTCATTGATATAGTTTGTCAAGAGTGCATTACATAACTCAAAGCAATACTTGGTGATATTGAGTTGAATACTATTCTGTGCATCACGTTGAGCACAATAGTCAGAAAACTCTTTGTTCATTGGTGTGGTGGTCATGAATGCCTTGCTGATGTGTTTAGTATAATGGATCAGGAGCGTGTTGGCACACGGACTGTGACACTATGCGTACCGTCCTGATTCAGTTGACGACCGAGCAATTCAGAATGTATGCTACGTGCCAACTGCTGATCAATCGTCTCATAACTTACCTCACCATCTTCAGGAGTGACAGCACTGATCATGTAGTATTCGGAGACGAGCATTGGGGTGGTTCCTTTGACTCTCTTAATATACAGCCCTATGGGGTCGCTGTCAAGCGTTCTGACCAGTTCTTGAACTGTCACCCATGATTGTCCATGAACTCATCCAGTGTGTAACCTTCACCAGTTGATGTTTCTTCTACCAATTCTTCCACAGTGAGTAACTCTAACTTAACACGATACTCCTCTGGTGTGTCATCATCAGGATCGTAATCATCATGACAAAGATAGTCCCACTCATGCACGAGTGCATCAATCAGTTGTTCCTTGCTGTAAGTCAGTGTCATTGGTTTCAATTGGTTGAATCATTTCAGGGTTATCACCCTGTTGTGATGGTAGTGGTGCGACTGATGGTACGAAAGGATCACGATCACGGTTCTTAATCACAATGAATGCATCACGATTATACTTTACCTCACCAAGAGGTGTTGACCATTTCTTATTGTATCCTTCAGGTTGATCAATACCTGATGTCTGACTACCTGAAATTGTGATCTCAATGTCATCATCAAGCTCCCACTTCAACTCCTCAAACAATGATAGGATGAGTCTTTCGAGTGGTGATTGCTTATGTACTGTAGGCTCATCATAGAGTCCAGGAGTACGATAAGTATTTGGATCGTCTTCTACATTCATGAGCTTACATATGATTTGAGTAATGGCATTGCACTATATGCCGTGGTGTTATTTAACGACACCTCTTTACCTACCTTATTTGAGTTGATGGGGGCATGGTAAGTGTGCGTAGTGCTTCTCTTCGTTCGCTTGAACTTGACGAATCCCCAGATGGTACGAATAGGACTATCAGTGCTATAAGAATAACTTTGAGTGTTACAAAGCCATATAGCAACCACATTAGATTTGAAATCTTCACATTCATAATAATAATGCTTTGGTGCTGTGTATGGGAAATCAGTTGGTAATGTCATACAGCATCTAACACTAACAACATCTCATAGCCTGACTCACAGTCATCTAACCAGTGAAGATATGCTGCCCACTGTTGTACGTTCACTGTCATTTTGTTTTCTGAATGGTTGAGTTGTAGTAGTTCATCATCTGTGTGTCACGATGAGCAAGGAACATCAAATAAGATGACATTGCAAAGATCGTGACAACAACTGCGAGTGAGTATTGGACGAGGTTTGACTTACTCATAAGTTTGAGTGATAGCATCAGACTTAAAACGACGGCACAACTTAAACAATAGTTTCAAGTCATCTTCAATCACATAACGAAACGAGTCAGATTCGATGATAAACTTACCATCTTCCAACCACACTTGTGGAAGTTGTTTCTTGTAAACTGGGAGATCGAAAAGCATGATGAAGAAAGAAAAGAATGAGGGGAGGTCTCGCGGCTGGAGACACAATTATATAAACCCTCGGATCAACCTACTGCCATTGGACGATACTCTGAACGTGGCATTTGTGACATGTTGTATCCATTAACTGTAGCACCGTTAGCAATACGTGTGTCCCACTCGTTACGTGCTGTGAGTGCCGTTACAGTGCTATAAGACTTGAGACCGTTCTTGTTCCAGGTAACACGCTTCTGGAAACGCTTGACGATCACGTCATCACCTTCAGCGATGAATGCCTCGGGAAAGAAGTCAACAGTGCAGACGTTGTTTGTGAGTTGCATGGTGTGGGTTGGTTGCTGATGAATTAAGTATAGGGCATCTGGTGCCCTGTGGGTCAGTTGGTGGGCACTTCGTCCGCTGGCACACGGGAGATGGTGAAACGCTTGATCTGACTGTCAAACTGACGCCAGTCCTCGATAACCTCGTTCACGATGCGATTGTGCTGACGCTCCATGCCCTTGGCAGTCTTGCACTTGCCTTCCTTACGGAAATACACGATCGGTTGCACTGCATCCTTGGTGTCGATCTCGATCTTGTAGTGAGAGTGCTTGACGATGGTGACTGTCATGGGGTGCCTTGCTTTGACTCTCTTAATATACACGGTTATGGGGTGCTGTGCCACAATAGTGGACACTTCAAGAGGTGGTCAGCTTGGACATGCCGATGAACAAGAGGAATGCCAACATGATCACCACGTCCCATGCTTTAGTGCGAATGAAATAAGGCACACTGATTAGATCAGCCACAAAATGAATGATCACACCAAGTAATACATTCACATGCAAGACAATAAAATAGGCAGTGATGACTCCAACACTACCTAATACTCTTGCTTTACTATCTAATTTCATGGGTTCTTCAATTGTGTACGAATATTCTTCAGATCAAATAGAGCAATATCTATCTGTGCTGCGAGTATACCTACAGCATATGGATATGAAGGGGCAGGAGAGTCGTCTATGGGGTCCAGGAATGGCGTTCCATCTGCATCCACAGGGCAATCCATCCTTGTCGCTGCGTTGGCACGTTCTAGCGCCTCCTGGAGGGACTTGATTGTACGCTCTAGGTTCTGATCGATCATCATTAGATCCCAGGTGGATGGTGACATGCCCTATAGTACAGCCTAATAGTCCGCTAGTAAGTCTTCGGGTACAGTTTCGATACTGTCCCACAGCACCTGCTCGGCTGCTTCACGTAGGATAGACTCGCGAATTGCTGGATCATCTGTCCAGTCGCCTTCGTAAGTGTATTGTTCCATGTTGTTAAGAGTCACGTCGGTTTCCATTGATAAGGTGAATTTTGTGAAAGTTTTGTTTGTATACTACGAGACAAACTGATCTAGGAATGTCATCAGGTATGACTTTGATGCATATGGTGCATTGTTGATCTTCATAATTAAATGTCACAACACCATAGTATCCGTCATACTCTACTTCTGTTCCTATTGGATACATAGTTGTCTCTCGTACATGGTTGATCTTGGATCGTGAGGAAGTCTGTATCAGGATAGAGTGTGTGAGCAATATACATTGCTAACTCTCTATTTGGTGCAATGAGATGAGTTTCAACAGTATACACACCATTAGGTGGTTCTGCTTGATCATCTTGCCACTCTTGTTCGAGTTCAAGTCTCCACACATGACCACTGTCTAGATGTGAATCAAAGTCATGAATAACATCAGCAGTCATAGAATCTATCATGCATGTCGGACATTTGTTGTTTGAGTTGTTCGATGTAAGCAGCTTGATCGTTGATCGTGTCTGCGTGATCTTTGATGAGTGATTTCATCTCATCTACCATGGATTGTTCGATATCAGTCATGGATGAATACTTGTGAATTATTCAATGATATGTATACTACAGAAGAAACTCTTCAATGTAATAATCCACTGTCACTTCATAATGTGCTGCACGAGATTCTAATGCCATGGCAAATACATCAGGTTCATCAATAGCAGCATTCTGCAACGATGAGTTTGACATCTGCGTAGTTTTGGTATCCATTGTATTTGACGAAATCGCAGACAGTTTGTGCAGTTTGTCGAGAAACGATGTGTCGTTGAAGAAATTTTCCACTGTTAGATTGAATGGTGAGTTCGTACTTTTGCATGATCAGTTGTTGTCGTCAGTGTTTGCTTCGTGCTCTTCAATCAACTGATTAATGTCTTCATCAGTGAGCGACAGAATGGATGGCATGTCATCATCAACGTCTAAACGATCGAAGATCTCGCCTTCCATGTCGTTGATTTCATCCCACATGGTGTGCTCCTGTTGTGTACTTGCATATTGTAGAGCGCAGCGAGTGCGTGGCGAGCTGTTGTGTGGCGGTTTATATACTGTCACAGCAGGTCTAGATCTTTTCCAGGTCTTCCTGTAGACAGGTAGAAGTCAATTCTTTGTGCCAACTCGGAGACACTACCATACTTTGTCGTGACAACACTCTCTTGTCCGCGTGTCATGTATTGTAGTGCGCTCCAGATGATGTTTAGTTCTTCTTTAGTCAGTGTTACTTGAAGGGACATTGCCATGTTGTGTAGTCTTCGTCCGATATTCTACCACATTTATACAGTGTGTCAAGGAAGAAAAGCCAGTATAATTGCTTTGCTTCCATATCTCCGCGCAGGTCTTTATGCCAGATCTTCATCATGCGACGACAGATCCACACTGCTTCACGCTTTGTCAGGGTCTTTTGGTTTGTTGTATGTGCCATATACTGATATGAAATTGAGAAATGAATTGATACTGCGTTCTGTACATAATGATCGCTTCGCTTCTAACCAATACTCATATTCATCCTGTAAATCTGAACCGAGTTCAATATTTACTCTACGATTGGTCCCCATCTTCCATTATCTCCAAAGTTACGGTTATCAAGCTTATCCATGATGCTATCCATTTGTTTCATTGAGTCAATCTTGCTGATCATCTCTGCAATAGCATTACAAATGAATGGTTTCTCTTGTCTTGCAGCAAATGCTAACGCATTACGTAGGTTAGACTCTGCTTCATCTAGTGAGTCTTCAACTGATTTTGATAGTGCCATTAGTTTTCTTTCTTTAGTGTAAATGATCCATCTTTGTTATCTATCCATACCAGTGTATCACCTTCATGCCAATCTAATTGATCCATCAGCTCATCAGGAAATGTAACCACACCTTCATCATCAATAGGAATAGTGTATTTCATTAAATCCAATCAGGTTTGCGGTTTGGTAGTCGTAGGTAGTTGTTAGATACCCATGGTTTAGAAGCAATATACATTTTGTATGCTGTCAGTGTATCTATACTATCATCAAACTTGTACTCTTCAGGCATTGCACGAACAAATGGAGTATGATTATCCCATTTAACATAAGGAATGATCTCATCAGCAACAAGGAGAGTCTTGAAACAAGTATGGCATTTACCATATCGATTGAAATACTCTTCACATAATGCTATACCATGAGCAAGCAACCATCTAGAGTTCTCTACAGTCTCATTAGCCCATTTAGTACAAGGATGATTACGGAATGCACCTTTATCAGTAGCATATGGATTACCATCTGCTTTAGGTATTGTACCATAACCATGACCCCACTTGTCAGAGCATACAATAGATAGCATCTGACATGTTTCTAATGGCATCTTGACAATGTGCTTGTCAGGTAGACACTCTGCTGATTCAGTCGGATGTTGGCTCGTTACAAAAATATTCATCAGGTAGGTACGCACTCCTATTAATAGCAAGATTAAAACTGAATGTCAACCTCATCTTATTACGATTCTCCTTACCCACCTTTACAGCATGTTTCAGATGTGGTGGGAACAACAATATATGTCCATCATGAATGTATGATGTCCAGAGTTCTTCGTAATAGTCACGGATCTTACTATCACTATGCTTAAACAATTGCTGTGTACGCATAGAAAGATCTGTTTTCTGGAATGTCAACTGTCCTTCACAACAATTGTTTGCAAAGTATATGCCACACCAGTATGGGTTTAGGTTATCAGGTGACAAATGATCGTGTGGTTCTTGACCATGTTCTTCATAGTATGCATTATACCAGAAAGAACTGTATCGTATGTCAACTGGCATATTATAGCAAGCAAGGACTTTCTGGCAATGCTCTAACACATCTCTCTTAACATTCTCCGCAGTCTCATAATCAAGATACGGATCATCCTCTTTAATATCAGGGAATGATGTGTTGAGAGGAGTAAACCATACATCTGGCTTTCTAACTACCTTGTCAAATGACTTCCATTCATATGATTCATGCTTTGCAAATTTAGTAACTATCAATGGCGTTGCAAAGATAGGTATAGTAGCAATTTCTATTGTCTCACCACTTATGTCATTACTAAATTGATCCATTACAACTTAACGCCTTGGGTACTATTGACAACTCTAGTGTATAGATGTAGTGTACCCTCTTGTTCGCATTTAAGATGCCAGCGTGTCATAACAGTGACACCATCTTTAGTGCCACCAGTCATCATGTTGCGACCTTCCTTTGTCATTGTAGAATACAGTCCATACCTAGTTTCCCAGACGTAGAAGCATTCATCAATAAGTTCTGCACCTTCAGGTACAATAACTTCAGTCACTTGCTCGCCATTGGTACTGTCCATTGTGGACTCCATAATTACTTTTTCTTGATTGTTGGTGGTCCTCAACTAATTCTAAAATATGTTGAGAGATTTGTGATGCTGTGTCGTCGTCCCAGTCACTATCATCTAGTGTCCTACCCATGTTAAACACTTCGTGCAATTTGATATTAATGGAGTCGATCAACATGTCATGTTTAGTCATGGCAATAAATGTAAACTTAAGTATATAGATTAGAATTCACGATTCCTTCTATCATCTAGGTAAGAAATAATATCAGCTCGCCACTCCATTAGTTCATTGTAGCACTCTTGGTTGTGAGCACATGCTCGAAGTCTATTGTCAGGCTTCAATACACTCTCGTAAAACAAACCGAATGCATCACGTCGTCTTTGTTGTTTAAGTTCTTCGTCAGTCATCAAATACCTTACACATAGGGGAACCAGGGTGATCATCACAGAACTTATCTAACACCTTATCTTGGTGGCGATTCTCGGGATTAGCAATCTTACCTTCTGTATTAGGATCCCACTCATCAGGTGAGTGTTCTTCATTGCAATGTAGATCTACCTTATACTCATTCCACTTATCATTTGCATCATAAAGTGGATCGGATGGATCTTTCTGGCGTGGTTGTGACATGATTCAACACTCCTTATTGTTCTTGAATTGTTTACGGCACTCTTTAAGCACCTTGAGCTCTTCCTTGATAGTTTTGTAGGCATCTTCGGCAGATAGTTTTCTTCCCATCTCCAGAGCGATTGTTAATTCAACTCTAGTTCCGAAGTGTTTAAGTGCCTCCTCAAAACAATTTAGGTCTTCGTACATAGTAACTCTTTCTCTGCTTTTGCTTCTGCTTGCTTGCGCTTGCGAGCTTCTTCAACTACACTGTAGTCAACACTATCAGGGTAGACACGGTTCAGAGCATCACAGATGCCCTTGAGAGAGTCCTCACGCTTCTTTGACTGTAGACCCTTCGCACGTAGTTCCTGACGTGTTGGAATGTCACCGTGAGGTGCTTGAGCACGAAAGAAAGGAGCGAGGCAGGCAGCGTCATGAATATTGAGCGTAGAACGGTCAGGCAATGAACCTTGCATTATGTAGGGGGTGGTCAACCCATGAATCATACAGCATCAGCCCCTGGTTGTCAAGGGATCAGGGTCTCGATCTCCTTAAACTCGTTGTGTGTTGTCCTAAACAATAGAATATCTACCAATTCATTGTTCTCAAACACAAACTCAAAGTCAACTCTAAAGTTCTGTAGTCCTCTTCTTGCTCCATTCTCAAATACTACTTGACGAGTGTCAGGAAATACACTATTGATATACTTTCCATGTTCTTCGGTCAAGAAATCACCCTTTGCAGATGATAACCCATACAGATGTTCTCTTGAAATCTGTTCATCTCTCAACTCAATCTTCTCACGATTGCGTTCAGCATTCATAACACTTCTGGTCTCTTTAACACTAGACTTTCTTTCTCTCCAGAATGCTGCGTGATATTGACAGTTTAATCTAAATGATTCTCTACCATTAGCATGGAAGATCATCTCACCATCTAGGTACAAAGGATTTCTTTTACAATGTGCGACAAGTCTAGACATTACTTCATTACCAGTAATGTTATAATCTAGATCCTGACCTTGTTTCACCTTCACTGCAATAGGAGTACCAGAGATATCATACAAATAACCACAAAATTTAGCGTTTACATCACAACTTGGACGTGCGTCTGGATTAACGTGTTGTGTACGAACAGCTTCCGTAGCCTTATTATATACATCCCTCAAATGTGAGGTATTTGTCTCATCAATTAGATATTGTAAATTGCGCTGTTGATACAGTGTATCGTAAGATAAATCTATACCACTCTCATAAGACAAGTGCTCATTACTATTATGATTAACACAAAACGTCTTGTACTCGTTTTTAATAGCAGGAGCCATATCGCTAATTAAATAATCAAATACAAAGATCTCATTCATGTTATTACGAGCATCATCTGCTATTGCAGGTTGATACTTCACATCTTTCAATGATGTATACAACCATGGCATCATCGAACTAGTGTATAGATGCTCTTGCCTCAATACACTGTATACTTCTTTTACTGTGTAAGTGTCGGAGAAGATCATTCGTTTGATGCGATAAGTTGTCCTAGATCATTATACAATGCATAAAACACATACATCTCTGGATTAGCAACAGCTGCTTGACTATCAGGGAAGTTGTCATCGAAGTAATCAAGGACACCCTGATCTAGTTTCTCAAGTTCTACAACCACATACTCTGAATCTTTCATGTCAGCAATAAGATCTGACTCTAGCATTTTTGAGTATCGAGCAATAGATGTATTGATAGCATCAACATTAGTGCTATTGTTCCATCCAGTGACTCTAATGAACGCCAATGGCACTCCAGCTGTCATTGCATAGCGTCCAAGAATCTCTTGTAGATTGAAGATCTGATAGTTTTGGTTAATCATCGATAAACAGTTTCCAGGCGACAGTGACTCTTAATCCTTTGAAGTTTCTAGTACACGGTGCAGCACAGTGTGGTATTTTACCAGGAAACAATACTGCTTTGTTTGCTTTTGGGAATACACCATGCACTTCACCATCATTTATATAGAAATTAGTTGGCCCACCTAGCATTGGATGCCATCTAGGGTTTACATATAACAATAGTGTTCTTCCGTTATCAGTCTGTGCATCAACATGAATTGATCCATCTTGACCGAAAGTATGCCCATTAGCATACGTATGTTGTAGTTTGAATCGTGTATTTAGTTTCTTCTGTATCTTATTTAGAAGATGATCGTAAAAGAATGGATCTTCAGCAAAGTCTATCTTCCAGAATGGTGTGCAACTATGATACTCTGGATGTTCTTTACCTAGAGAGGTGTGACCAAAAGACCATTTTGATCCGTGTCCTGTCTTATTCTGAATCTCTTGGAAATCTTCTTCATCGAAGAAATCAAAATATTGTACAACGTCATCAGTAGTGTATGTCATGCTCTATCTACAAATTCCCTAATCATATTCATTCTTGCGGATTCAAGTTTCTCTAGTTGTTCATGACTAATGTCATCAGCAACATCATTGATTGCATGTTTAAGATCAATAATATTCTGTCTCATGGCAGATTCTTTAATGTAACTCTCCGCCCACCCAATAGATACCTTTCTATTACCTGCAGTGACTTCATTAACTTTATGCCATAGACCAGTGTTATATAAAATTACTGATCCTTTTGGTGGTTTGAATTCATGTTCAGTATTGCCAACACGAATGACTAACTCTCCACCCTCATATTCATCAGGGTCATTGAGAGCTACAGTGAAACTAAAGTGTGGTGCAATACCAGCGATAGGGAATGCATCTAAATGCCATTTATAAAATCCACCAGTCTTATACCAGACAAAGTATGGTTGTCCAGATCTCCTGATTAGAAAATCAGATAATGCTTTTTGTAGAGGAGTATACAGAGTTTGCATACATCTCTTGTAGTCTGGGTCATCGTAATTAAGTACAGAACTTTTCTTTACACCTTCTCTGGGATTACTATCACTCCCACAGTGAAATCTATGCTCTGTGTATACAGAAAGTATATTGCCTGACTCTGCAGGAGTCAGAACATCATTCAGCAGCCATATCATTTAAATCTTCCTCATCATAAAATGTTGAATAATCGATACCGTGTTCAACGAAGTCTTCGACTCGCATCAACTTCATCAAATCTTGAACTCCTTGTGCTACCGCTCTCTTGGCGTTAGTAGATCTATCTCTCCATTCAATGACAGTTGTTAGTCTATCATTGACATAATCTTTAGATGCATCAACGTCTCTTTCAGTCCACAACCTCGCATCATCTATATCAAGATTATATTCAATTGCGTTACCAGCAGGATCTACGTTATCAGGATATGCAATTCTATAAATTGATGGGTCAATAGGCCATTTAATAGCCTTGATTGCCTTGAAGAGATCCAGAGGATCATCATACTTTTTAGTAAATGCATCCATGCTACGGAGTGCCTTTCTCCACTTCTTCCACATCTCTTTCTCACCTTCGTAAGAATCTTCGATATCAGGTAGGACACGCCAGTCAGAACCTTTGAGCATTGCTGTTCTTTCAACTAGCCTCTTATTCATAGTGGCATCATAAAACATCTGCTCTTCAGAAATTTTAGTAATCTTATCTCTGATCTGTCTTTCTCTCACAACATGAGAGGCAGCAGTAAGATCTACTACTCTTTGACGCAACTCTTTAATTTGATCTGTAGTAGCACCATTGAAAATATATTGAATAGAGGTTGACTGATCAGTCGCAAAATCATATTTAAATTTTCTACGTTGGATGAGTGCAGTATCATCACTATAGAAAAGAACGTGCTCTAGTTCATCAACTGTATCTGTATGGAATGTATCACCAACAACCTCGGTCTTAAATCTTTCCATGATATCAGGAAGGATTTTAATTGGTTGATTGATTGTATTACCATTAGGCAAGTTCAAAAGATGAGTAGCATCGATAATGAGATTGTTGAGTAAATCAATCTCCATTATCACCTTTTTAATATTATCTACTAATTCGTTGCTATCAGCCATGAGTTTTGATATACCAACCTGTTACTATATATTTATCCTTATCACCTAAAAGGAAACCGCCCCTATGAACATGTGTTAGACCAGCAGGGAAAATAACTACTGTGCCGACTGTAGGTTTAATCCTACGTTTCTGATACATGAACTCTGTTTCACCACCATCTTCAATATCATTTAGATAAATCATCCATGTCAATTCACGAGCACAACATTCAATTGTGCCATTTTCATAGTGCCATGAGTGATATCCACCACCAGTTGGAGTTTTCTGAAACTTGATGTCAGAAGAAAACATTTTAGTCTTCTTCAATGTAGAAAAGTAAGCGCAATAGTGATTAGCACATGCCTTCAGCATCTGGTTAATATTATTAGTATATTTTGCTGATGCATAGTTTAGCATGAATGATCTATCATGTCTAGTAAATGCAGACCCATACATGGCAGAACCTTCCATGATGTTAATCTCGCCTTCTGAACCTCCTAGATCACCTTGATCTTCATCATCTTGGTTCAGAACACTAGCAACATCTTCATTGAAGACTCTATCACCATATGTTATAAGTTGTTGACATAGAGCTGCTGGTACGAAATTTTCCCACACACCAATAAAATCTGTAAAATCACACTTGGTGATTTTTGGATTTTCCATTAGTTCAAGTGGACGATAAGGAGCGATTTGTTGTGTCATGATAATAAAATAATATTAATATGCCTTGATTATATATTTGACTTTGTGAAACTCTTGTATGATAGGAACTTGTATGTTGGGTTTCATCTTGACGCTAGGAATTGGTTTCTTGATATTCTGATTAAGAGTGAATGTACCAGTATTCAACACATATCCAACTGGTGGTGTGTTACCAACAAATTGATTATTGTCAAAACTGACGTTAAGTGTAGTACCAAAACCACCCAATCCTGTTTTAAACAGACCAGGACCATTTTGGTTACCATAACTATAATCTTGCGTTGGATCTAGAACAGGGGTTAACCCCATTAAATGATTGTGAGAAGAAGTTGTAGTGTCACTATCTTCTAGAATTGCTGGTGGAGTATATGCCTCAATTCTAAATCTTGATCCAGTAACATCAATAGCAGCAGAAACAGCAGTTGCTCCAGGTCCTGTTTGTCCATATACATCTTCTGGATATCTACGCAAGTTCTCATGATTTTGTGCTACTCCTACAACATTGTCAGGGTTAAGACTGTTGTAGGGTGATGGCCAATATACTTTCGCAGTTAGTGTCAAACTAGCTGTTCCTGGAGGATCTCCCTCTCCAAGAGGAGCGTCTCCAAATGTTCCTGCCCATTCAACAATGCGTTCCTTAAAACTTCTAGATTCATTTGACTGAAGAATATCATCCCAAAGTTGATCGAAGTACAAAGCATTGCCACCTGGTTGAGTTTTTGATTTCAACTCTGACAGATATAGTGGATACCATACATCAGGTTGCTCTCGATAAATTTCATCTTCAGCAATACCACCGCCACCAATGAAGTTAATGTATGGACCATCACCAGTACCAGTTGATTTGTTCTGCGTTCCTAGACCACTATTAGCAAGAACTTGGCTATCCCACGGAATCAATCCTGTACCACCAAATCCTTCAGCAGTAAATGCAGTAACAAATAGGTGACTATGTGTAGGAACATCAATGATTTTCTCCTGTAACTGTCCAATCTGTGCAGTTACCGTACCATTAACAGTAAACTCAACGTCAGCTTGAATTGGTGCATTGAATTGTGTCTTAACTGTGCCAAAGTTAAAGAAGTTACTCTCGGTGCCTTCATCAGAATTGATTACTGGTGTTGACGTTACTGTTAATACTTTAATGCCAGGAGAAAGTATAACAGTACCACCACCAGGTGCAGCATTGGAGAATCCAATGTCCATCAAATCGCCAGCTTGATATCCAGTACCAGGATCTAGTATTGACACAACTGTAACTCTTGTATCATCTGGATTACCCGATCCATCCAAATCATTTGCTTCTGCTCTAACTCGCAGTGTGAGTCCAGTACCATTACCACCAAGAACTACAACATCCTCCTCTTGAGATTCACCGAATGCAGTCCAATAGTCAGGATTACCACCTTCACCTCTATTTACATATTGACCGACTGTTCTTTCAATATATGCAGCATCTTCAGAAGGTTTATTCTGCCACAATGCGAATGTCTGAACCTTACCTTCAGCTTGTGTACCACCTTGCAGTATTTGCTCGTAAGGATTATCACCAGCAACATCTACCTTGTCAACATACCACCACCCACCAGTGTTACCTGGTTCGTTGATATTATTTGTTGGAAGGAAAGCAGATGATGCTCTATTACCATCAACAAGACCAACTCCAGTAAGTTTCCTGTTTCTATAGTCAGGAACTTTAAAGTGTGTAGTTCCAGTATTACCACTGGCATCAGACTGTCCATAATGTGTACCAATAACAGCAAACAAATCAAGGTATTCAGTTTTTAATAGTGGTCTACCATCACACTCAATGAAACCAGGATATCTAGAATCCAGGTCACCATCTATTGTACCATAAGATCCGTTTGGTTGCTTAAGAACGGAAAGAATTGTACCAATAGCAAGACCATCATCTTTCGCATTTCTTAATTGAACATCACCATTAGTATCTTCATATGTGTAAGAGTTCTTTCTACTATACCATGTTCCTTTTAATTCTGGCGCTGGTGGTGCTACTGAATATGTGGATACACTCCAAGTAAATTGATTACTAGCACCAGTACCTACAACAACAGTAGAGCTTACAGTGCTAGCAAGACCACTAGCGTTTAGATACAGTTGGAAACTACTGTTAGCAGGTGTAAATGTTCTTGGTCCTACAACTGGCGTATCAAAGTCAATGGAAATGAGTACACCATTTGTACCATTGATTGTAATATCTCTATTGATACCAGTGACAGCAACAATAGAACTAACATATTGTCTATTAGGTGCCCTGTTAGAAAGATTATTTGGTGGTGTGAAATCAGCGTCAGTATCAGGACCAGTGTTTGTAACAACAGACCATGTAGGAATCTGCAGTGTACCAACTTTAATCGTAGTGGCTACTGTACCACCAAATGTAGCACTGGATCTATTATAAATTTGAATTTTGTCACCATTACTCACATCTGTAGGGAAAATTCCAACAGAACTTTCAGCACCATTATCATAGTAGATTTTAACTCTTGGTTCTGTACCATCTGTAGACACTAGTGTTACAGGTACAGTTACACCATTACCTAGTCCAACGATACCACTAGCTGGTTTTACATCAGATGCAATCAAACTGTCCTCAAGTGCATCAAGTGCATCATTGAATACAAATGATCCAGGCGTAGTAGATGGGAAACTACCAGTAGTAACACCCCAACTAGATCCAGCAATTGCATCACCAATACTCAAGAGATTTGTAGTGGTAGTAGTTGATGTTGCTGGTGTAGTTAATACTAACTGTATATACTCACCATTCTGGATGGTTGGGTTGGTACTAGAAGCAACAAATGTGATGCCATCTAAAACATTATATCCTTCATCGTTTACAACAAAAGCATTGCTAGTAGAGATACCAATTAGCGCACCATTATCAGTATTGACTACTGCCTGGTCATTCAGACCAGTAACTCTTAAGATCTCACTATAAACATCTGTGTCAACTGGAGTACCAGAGATCTCGTCAAAATCAGGAAATGGTTCTGGAATGTTAGGTGGCTGTATTGCCGAGGTGATAGTCCATCTCTCGGTTCTAGCACCAATAGTTAAGTCAGCAACTCTTGTAAGACCACCAGTATCATTAGACTTCAGTCTTAACTGGAGTCTATCACCATTTTGTACGAAGATATTACTGGCTGGAATAACCCATGATCCAAAGTCTGCTTCACCCTGATGTACTAACTGAACACGAACAGCATAATCAGTAGTATTAGCTCCAATATAAGATGATACTAGTGAAACACTTGCGGATGATCCAGGTGTTAATCCAGAAACTTCTATAATATCTTCTTGTGCTCTAGTACCATCACCATAGACATACAGAATGTCTGGTGTTACGTCATCTAATGCTGTAAATGGAAATGGATCTGGTGCAAAATCTTCTGGAATCGTAGAGATATACCAGATTGTCTGCTGATCACCAATCTGAACCGTTACGCTTTGAGTTGTGTCCCAAGCCGATGGTGCTTTAAACTTCAGGCGAATAGTTTGCCCTTCGCTTACATATACAGGTGTAGTTCCGAACGAAAAGGTCATTTACCGCAGGCGATGGTCACGATTTCTTTAGTATTTATCACATCTCTCTGACTTCTGTAAATGTACCACCATCAACTTCAACTTGAATAGGATAGTTGGATTTAATCTCCACAGGGATGTCTACATCCTCAACAACAATTTGTTCACTAGTAACTATTGCATCAGGTGTAATGACTGGAAGTTCATCACGTAGTTTATCTTCTGATGATGGAATGTCAATAGCATCTGGTATTCGATCAATATTAATAGGAACTGTAACTACTTTGATAGATTGAAGTCCACCAGCTCCCTCACCATATAACTCATATCTGATAGAAGATGGTCCTCTATCATGATACGCAACAGTATCTGTATATGTACCACTAGCAGCAAAACCTAGATCCACAACTCTATCAGTTTCACTTAAATCAAGATCATACTCTTTAATCCTCAATTCATATGTTGTAGTTGCTCTCACTTGTTCATGGGATAATATAATATCATCACCATAATTTACTGATAGAGGACCAGCAAGATCAACTTCTGGTGGTTGTATTACAGTGATAGTAATTTGTTGACTATCAGTTCCACCTAGACCAGATGCAGTTGCAGTATATGTAGTGGTGATTGTCGGAGAAATAATTTGATTACTCACTAAATTAGTTGCTCCAATTCCAGGAGTGATAGTCATGGTGCTAGCATCTCCAGTAGTAGTCCATCTCAATCTAGTGGTTTCTCCAATAACAATTGTAGAATTGTCAAGCGTTAATGTTACTTGAGGAGGTTGATATACGTACAATGTAACAGAATGACTTCGATTACCGCCATATCCATATCCTGTTAACGTATAAGTCGTCGTACTAGTAGGAGATACCGTAATACTACCAGATGTACTAACAGCCCCAATGCTAGAAATTGATCTCGAATAAGTATTTGATGTACTCCAAGAAAGAGTTGCAGATCCTGGATTTATAAACGAAGTTGGACTAACAGATACGTTTACATACGGTGGATTGAAATAACATGTACCATCATCTTGTTGTGCTCTTGGATTATAGTTTACTGCGTTTGGATTAGTACATCCCCTGATTATTGGTGGTGGACAAGTACCACTAGCCATGCCAGTATGCTTACCCCTTGACTGAACTTGGCCAAGTTCACCACTGGATATACCACCCCTTCTGACCATCTCTCTGATACTACCATATACCTGCTGTCCAGTACCATATACCCACGTACCTACGTATCCTTCTACACCAGCCTGTTCTCCGTATCTACCAAACAATGACATATATGCATATGTAACTGCATTACGAACGGCGGTATTAGAATCTCCACCGCCACCAGGAAAGTATATACTATAGTTGGTGACACATGATCCACCGTAATTATTCCAATGTCCAACTCGATATGGCATTATAGTTCCTCTACTGGCAGATATGTACCGCTGTTCTCAATTTCTACCTGAATAGGTTGACTTGCTTTAATTGTTACTGGAATATCTATGTCATCAATAACAATTTGTTCAGTGGTAACTTCGATATTGGGAGTAATGACTGGGAGTTCATCACGTAGTTTATCTTCTGATGATGGAATCTCAATAGCATCAGGTGTCTGGTCAATGTTAATAGGCACAATAAGTTGATCGATAGCAGTTAAACCAGCCTGTCCAACTGCATACAAAACATATGAAATAGAGCGTGGTCCTCTATCATGATATGTAACATAATGAGTATATGTACTATTAGCAGATTGTCCTGGTCCAAGATTAACAGGACTTACAGGTGGTGCTGCGGTGTTATTATCCAGATCAGTTTCTAGTATTTGCAACTCATAAGTTGTTACTGCTTTCACCATCTCATGAGAAATAGTTACGTTGTCTCCATAATTTACTACTATAGGACCATTAATCGTAACTTCTGGTGGATCAACTACAACAACTGTGACTGTTCCGCTACCAGTTCCACCAGGACCAGAAGCAGACAAAGTATATGTGGTGGTTACTGTTGGAGAAATAGTTTGATAAGAATTCAAATTAGTAACACCAATTCCATTATCAATAATAACTGTATTTACACTACCAGATACATTCCAACGTAGTGTTGTATTAGCACCACTAACAATCTCACTATCATCTACATTAAATTGTATACTGGGAGGTTGATAAACAGTGAGAGTCCTACTAACAGACGCATTTGTATATCCATAATAATTTCCAGTAAGAGTATATGATGTGGAAGAGGTAGGACTTATTGATTGGCTTCCACTGCCACCAACATTACCGAGACCAGTTATATTTTGAGAGGTAGAGTTATATGCACTCCATGATATTGTGGCGCTTTGTCCTCGAATAATAGAACTGGGACTAATACTTAAACTTACACTTGGAGTAGGATATGTACACCCAGAATTAACATTAGCACTTGGATTGTAGTTGCTAGCCAGACTATCTGTACACCCATATACAGTATAGTTACATCCTGTGCTGGGTTGATTTGCCCATCCGTTATAGTTAGTAGCATTGGGATCTTTGCAACCATAGACAAGAATAGGAGAATACCATGCAATACTCTCACGTACATATCCGCTAGGTGTACTAGCACTAGTGTCATATCTGTGATCACCAGTAGAACGATTATAATATCTATAAACTGGTTGGCGATATGATCCACCACCAGTAAATGCCACACCAATAATACCTTCAAGATAATAGTCAGAACTAGGAATACTACTTCCAAACTTAAATAGGTGATCTCCAATCAGACTCGTAGGACTCCAAAATCTGTAGACATATGCTACACTTTGACCATTAATTCCAGTAGAACTCATGGCCATGAATAGGTGCCATACATTAGTTCCAGTCTGGTAGTATGCACCCAAAGATTCTCCACCAGGATTTGAGGTATAGAAAGAGTCCCCTATACCAGGGTGATAAAACGAATCAAATCTATGTAGATTTCCAGCTCTCCCTGCCATGTCTAGATCTCCCTAACATCTTGGAAGTTACCACTTTGCTCGATCTCGACCTGTATAGGATAATCTGACTTGATTTCGACAGGGACATCAATATCATCAACAACAATTTGTTCACTAGTAACTTCGGCGTTAGGTGTGATAACTGGGATTTCATCACGTAGTTTATCTTCAGAACTAGGGATATCAATAGCATCTGGTGTTCTATCGATATTGATTGCTACAGTGGAGAGTGCAGTAGAATACAATCCAGCCTGTCCAGTGACATATAACTGGAACAAAACAACATCTGGTCCAAAATCATCATAATCTGGTTGGAATAAAATACTTCCTTGACTAGCATTTCCTGCTGGCACAGTTGTATACAAGGTCCAATCTGGATCTGGATTACCTTGACTGACATATTTTCTCAATAACTGTGGTGGATCAGTAGCATTTGTTGTGCTGTATGTTAGGAGTATATCATTACCATAATCAACAGATATTGGACCATTTAAGGAAGCTTCTGGAGGATATACAACCTCAACAGTAATCTGATCTGTAGCACTTCCACCAAGACCACTAGCAACTGCCGTATATGTTGTAGTTTGTGTAGGTTGGAGTGCTATACTTGAAACAAGATTGGTCGATCCAACTCCAGGATTGATATTAACAGTATTAGCATCTCCAGTAGTTACCCACGATAAGGTAAAAACATCTCCAACTGTAATCTGGGGTTTATCTACTGATAATATAATTTCTGGAGGTATTTTGACATCAACAGAAATACTTTGCGCTACTGTTCCACCAGGTCCACTTGCAGTTAATGTATAAGTTGCATCTTGAGATGGAGTAAATGTACCACTACCAGAAGTAGATGATGATCCAGGTTCTGGAGTAATATTTACGCTCGAAACTGCACCAGTAACATTCCACTGCATCTGGAAAGAATTTCCAAGAATTAGTGTAGAAGGATTGATTGTAAATACACTAATCGTTGGTGGTGGATTTGTATATGATAGAACACCATATCCATTACCATTATTGCCATATCCACTATTAGTAATCCAACCAATATCTCCATTATTATACCACCCAGAGTTGCCTCCAATACCAGCATATCCATTGGTGGTTGTTGCACCACCCATACCACCAGCACCACCAGAAGTTGATCCACCGCCGCCACCACCACGGTGACCAGCAGGGGCAGTTCCACCTGTTCTCCAACTCGGAGAACTACTAGTGCCTCCACCACCAATACCACGACCAGCAGAATAATATCCACTAACACCAGTATTGTTATCAAATCTACCAGCACCACCGCCGCCACCGCACCATGCGATGTATCTTCCTAATCCACTATCATAAACGCCAGAAGCTCCGCCTCCGCCACCACCAGAACGGTGACCCCTACCACCACCTGCTAATGGAGAACCACCACCAGATCCACCAGGATTCTGGGGTCCTTGTCCTTTAGCACCTGCAGAACCGAGATAGAAAGTTAAATTATATGCATAAGGTCTTGTTGCAATAGTAAAGTTACCTGCTCTACCAAAACCACCACGCGAATGATTCCATGTAGTAGATGCTGATCCTCCACCACTTGCTGCAGCCACTGTAAAGGTTACATTAGTAGCATATGCTGGGACAGACCAAGTAACACTTCCAGGACTAAATTTACTAAAACTTACAGTCATAGCTCTCTTATGTTATACCAGACATTAGAATTATCGATCTCAACCTGAACAGGAAAATTAGATTTAACTTCTACAGGAATATCTATATCATCAACAACAATCTGTTCGCTAGTAACCTCAACATTAGGGGTGATAACTGGTTGCTCATCTCTCAATTTATCTTCAATTGAGGGAATATCAATAGCATCTGGTGTCTGGTCGATATTAACAGGAACGGTAACTTGCCTAATCCTTATCAATCCTCCTTGTCCATTGGCAGTCATAGTAACAATAATTGCCATAGGTCCACGATTTCCCCAGACTGGAGTATATTCATATAAAGATGCGTCAGTAGAAGTAGTGAAATTATAAGTGGTATCGCTACCATCTAAATCTCTCTGTATCACCTCTACATCTACACTATTTGCATTTGTTACTTCGTAAGAAAAATTAATAGTTTCCTGACCATATGGTACTACAATTGGACCACTAACTTCTAGTGATGGTGGTTGAATTACTGTTAAAGTAAGTTGTGTACTAGTAGATCCAGCCACGCCATTAGCAGTAAGCGTATATGTGGTTGTCACTGTTGGTTGTACTATTGAATTACTACTCAACACTGTCGCACCGATGCTAGGACTGATAGTCATAGTGCTGGCATTACCACTAGTTGACCACCATAATCTAGTATTTCCCCCAAGAACAATAGTATTTGTCTCGAAATATGCTGTAATTTGTGGTGGTATATAAACAGTCTGATAGAAGCTCGATGTTCTACTTCCCCCATTCCATGCTACTCTAAAAATATATGTACCAGAGCTCTGGGGTTGTATATTACTACTACCAGATGTACTCACATTACCAATACCAGTGACTGTTGCACTTTGCATGTACTGTCCATAAGAAGTAGACCACGATATATTAGTGCTTTGTCCTCTGATGAGTGGATTATTACTAGAAGTAAAATATAGTGTTGGGTTTACAATAACACAAGATCCATCATCTACTTGTGCAGATGGATTGTAATTAATTGCAGAACTATTTGTACAACCATATACAGGTATAGGACTACGATACTGACTGTTATTGATGAACTCTCCATCACTAACATATATGAGCATGTCATTGTAGTCATTATCAGATCCAGCCCCTTGTCTGTCATCTAGACCAAGAGTTCTGGCATTCAATCTCCTCATCGCAACATAACCAGGACCACTACCATTAGCAGACAGGTTAAAAGTTTGATTCCACCCTACATAAACAGATCTATTGGTAGGATTAGGTCCAAGAGTTCCACCAGGCATACCATATAGGTAGTTATTATCACCAGCGTTTCTTGCAGTTGAAATGTTTATTGTAGGCATTAGATTTGCCTCACATCTTGGAAGTTACCGTCATTCTCAATCTCTACTTGAATAGGATAATCTGACTTTATCTCTACGGGAATATCTATATCATCAACAACAATTTGTTCACTAGTAACCTCAACATTAGGAGTGATGACTGGGAGTTCATCCCTTAATTTGTCTTCGGTTGACGGGATATCAATGGCATCTGGTGTCTGGTCAATATTAATAGGAACAACTACTTGCTCATATGCAACCAATCCACCATATCCATTGGCAGTAAACAAAAATGTTACTGATGTCGGACCAAAATTATCATATACAGGAGTATACGTATAATCTGAAATCTCAACCAGATCACCGTTACTACCTGGAATAGTTACTGAAGCTTCCTGTTCTTGACTCTGATTTGTATTGAGATATGCAGTAGTAAAACTAATACCATCAGGTACATTTGTAGCACTTATGCTAAAAGCAATATCATCCGAATAATCAACAACAATTGGACCAGCAACACTCAATGTTGGTGGTGGCAATACTGTTAGCACAGCAGTATCACTACCTGTTCCACCAAGACCAGTAGCAGTTCCTGTATAAACTACAGATTGCGTTGGTGTAACTGTTTGACTACCTGTCAGGTTAGTAACACCAATTCCATTATCAATAGACATTTGATCAGCATCACCAGTAACAGTCCAGAACAATTCAGAACTTTCTCCCAAAACAATAGTGTCATTGTCAAAATTCATGGTAACTACTGGTGGAATCAGTACAGTAACTGTAACTGTATCCTGTGTTGTATATGCTGGATTAATTGCATTAAGTGTCCAATTTCCTGATCCTGATGGACTAATAGACAAAGATCCACTCGTACTTACATTACCTACTCCACTGATGTTAACACTATCAATATCACCAGATGTACTCCAGGTTAATGTAGTGGAGCTGCCTTGAATGATAGAAGAAGGATTAGCACTTATACTAGCAGCAGGTCTATCATAAGTGGTTTGGTTGATATAAATGCCACCAACATAACCTCTTCTTCTATTACCAGTACCACCCTGGATTCCACCCTGTCCGATAGTCCAACTTACGCTTTGACTACCAACAGCACCATTTGATCCTCGATAATATGTTGCTAGTGACGCACCGCCACCGCCGCCACCACCAGTGATTGAAGTACCTCGCCACTGTCCTGCACCACCAAATCCATATGGTCCATAACCAGACGCAGCACGTAAAAACTCGCCACCAGAATAGTTAAGCTGACCATTCCTACCATAGGAATAGTTTCCATATCCACCATAACCACCACGATTTAGTTCACCAGCTCTACCACCTTGAGACCACAATCCTGTTGTGTTGAGTCTAGTATCACCACCACTTTGAGGAACTCTACCCCACGTTGGGTTGGGTCTAGCACCACCACCACCTCCACCAACAGTAATATACTGGACTGATTTTACATCAAATCTTAATGTTAAGCTACTACTATAAGTATATTGACTGTTGTATTGAGCCATATCAAAACTTGATAATGTAATGTACCATAATGAAAGGAGTTACAACCTGGTTCAATACTTCTAAATTAGTTGTGTCAACATCGATGTATGATTCCATATCATCTAGTGGAATATT
>UEXM01000481.1_pt2 | contig 24531 bp, 32 predicted proteins | sample 1796661 | NCBI WGS metagenome assembly UEXM01 (sample SAMEA4772469, study PRJEB27181) | metagenome | reverse complement strand
TCAGACGATTGCCAACATCGCCCCAAGTTTGTCTCGTCAGATGGGACAGACAGAGCTTGAAGCCGCTAGACAATCTACGGCTGCTAAGCAAAGGGTGGCTGACTTGGCTGAGCAATACTCAAGAGCTAACATTATGAGGGAACAGGGTGTGATGGATGCGAATATTCAGTCACAACTGGCGCTTGAAAATCTTAGACGCAGAGAGGGGATGCAGGCTGCAGGCCTTGGCTTTGCAGCTGAGGGTGAAGCTATCGGCCAGATGATCAACGCACCAGCAGCTGGTATTGACACAGGATTGGCGGCATACAACTTGGCTGGTGGCGGTGGCGGTTCAAATACACCTAGAGGCTCAAGAACGCGCACAGGTTCGCAAGGGTTTACAATGACACCCCAAGATGAAGCAAGGGTTTTTGGTGAAGGCGGGCTTGACGGAGACCCATCTACTCCCTTCGAGAAAGGAGGGTCACTCAGCGATCAGATCTACGTAACAGGTGGTGAGTTCAATCACGACACCAACAAGAAAGCCTTGATCGATGAAGAGACTGGGGAGAAAGAAGCAGAACTGACTGGTGATGAGGCGGTACTCAACCCTAGACAAACAGAGGACACCATGATGGCTTTCAACATGCTCAAAGCAGCTGTTGAAGGTATGGAGAATCCCCCACAAGAACTCTTGGACGCTCTAGAAAAGATGAAGCACTTTGATGAGCCTCAGTTCCAAGTTCCTCAAATGGAAATTGAAATCGCGTAATGCCAGTAGCATACACAACCGCGCTGTCAACGACTCCCGGCGCTGACTTTAATAAAACTCTTGCTACTCTTGGACAACAGCAAGCAAGAAGGGCTGCTCAGCAGAAGGCCATCATGGATCAGATGCAGGCTCGGCAAAAGGCCACTGATAAGATGTTGTCTGAAGTCGAGGGGTACGATGTATCAACCCTTATTCCGCCCCTGAGAGATCACTTCAAAACCTATATGGGGCAGAAAATGCAGGAGATTCAAAACTTTGCTATTGACGACCCATCAAAGGCTCGAATGGCAGTTCAGGATATTGCCAACTGGTTCAATGTACACTCATCTCACAACAGTGAAGAGGTTCAGATGACTAGAGATGCATACCTTAAGGTTGCAAACGACCCTTCACAAGCAGCAAAATTCAACGAGAATCTACCTGTGTACCAACAGTCAGCTGCTACTTCTGAGGGTAGCATTATGGCTCAGCAACAGTTTGAAGGGGCTGGCATTACCACATACATGGGTGAGGATGGCACTGTGTTTTTTAAAAACATTGACCCAGAAACTGGAGAAGAGACAGGAGACTGGAAGAACATTACTTCGTGGGAGACTTGGGCCAACCCATCCACATTTGAGATTCCAACCACTTCTAGATATGGGAAGAGTGCCATTCAAATTGGTGAGTCTGTTGTTCGTGAATCTGCCAAGGCATTTAACAAAGACACTTGGGACAGAGGCGTTGCAACTAAATCAGCTACAGGCATCGTAAACTCTGGTTCTGAAAGTGAGGACGGGGCTTCAGCAAGAGCGTGGGCTGTTGAGAACTTGTGGGGTGATGGATACAAAGGCAATGAAAGTTTGGTGTCATCATACATTACTGGAGATAGAGATAATTCTGAGTACAAACTTCACGAAGATTACATCGGCAACAAAAACAACGAGCTCATCAAAGAAATGGTTGATGCTTCAAGGTTCTTTGTAGAGGAGCCAGATGATGCCGATGACGATAAGCCAACGTATGACGCAAGGAGTGAGTTTGACAGCAAGTCTGAGTTTGAATTCAACACAAATGATTTGCTCAGGCAAGGACAACTTCTTTCTTTCGATGAATACGGGAGAGTAATGAACGTCGATGACATGAGCGAGCAAGACCTTAAGGGAACACGATACACTTTGGGCAGCCTTGCAAAAAACACCAGAGAGACTCAAGCCATCAAGCTTAACAATCCAAACTTTGGACAAGAACACAAGCAGCTTGACGCTCTGAAGGCTAGATACGATGCTATCGACAACAAGAATAGCGTCAACGCACAGGATCTTAAGTTTGAGATTGAAAACTTAGAATACAACTTGGGAGATACAAAACTTGAGCCAGAGGTATTCGACTTGAATCTGAACGACATGGTGTTCTTGCCCAACGGAAAGCTTGCATTGATGAATCTCAGCTATAAGGGGTCAAAGGTCAAAACAATTATGCTTGACAAGGACAACGACAAGTCTCAAGTAGATCAAATTGTACAGGCAGTCAGAAGGGTTTACAAAGACGATAGCATTACCTTTGAGAAGTTGCAAAAGGGACTGGTTCTTGGACCTGAGGGTGAATCAAGAAATGTTGTTCAAGACGTTACTTCTTCTGCCCCTGCAAATCAACCAAAAGCTGGAGACAGCTTGTTTGAATAATAATTCGAATGAACGAAAAGCATAGACAGCTATACGATCTCATGGTTGAAAGAGATCTTATCTCTAAATCATACGACGAGTTTACAACCAACTTCTCACAGCCGAATAAGCAGAAGCAGTTGTATGGTTTTTTGATCGACAATGATGTGATCAGCACCAATATCGCCGAGGATAAGTTTTACCAAACAATCTTTGACGTAAAAAAAAAAGAGAAGGCGGATCTATCTCCCGTTCAATTTGGGGCAAGAACCGCACAACCTCTCTCGGCGCCAGTTTCGGACGAGGTTTCTACGGAATCTACCTCAGATACGAGTCAGGATCAACCGCAGCAGAGTGGAGATTCGGCTTCACTTACGGTAAGCGCTGACACCCTCCCCGTCGGAGTAGCCCCGATTATCGATGTAGATATTGAGGGGGCTGAAACACAGTATCTAGACGGAAAGTTTGGGGATATGGTGAATGCCGTCCCTATCATTGGAGATGCATTCGATGACGCTGCCAGAGCGTGGGGTCAAGGACAGGCTACAGGAGACATTGTACCCTTTTCTTTTTCCATGGCTGTTGGTGACGTTGCCATGACAGAAGAAAACATTGAGGCCTTTGTCAATCAGGTTGTTGAATACGACAACCGAATGAGAGAGATTGGGGTGTCTGATGAAGCCGAGTCCTTTGCAGCAACGCAAGAAGCAAATGGCGGGGGTGTATGGGGATTCTTGAGCGCTGCTTACAAGCACCCTCAGGGGTTGGCAGAGACACTGCTTAGCTCTACATCGGGGATGCTGAACAAAGCATCTGCAGAAAATGCTTTGGCTACTGTAGTCGCGGGTACTGGTGCTGGTGCTGCTGCTGGACTTGCTGGCGGACCAGCCGCTCCAGTAACGTCTTCAGCTGGAGCTTTAGCTGGAGCTGCAATTAGCCTTACTCCAGCCATGGGTATGGCAGGTGCGACGGTAGAGATGGGCGTGTCATTCGTTGACTTTCTCAAAGAAGAGTTGGGAGATAAGGAGTTTTCTTATGAGAACGTGCTACCAGTTCTACAAGATGAAAGCAAGCTGAGAGAGATCCGTAAAAGATCTGCATTGCGTGCAGGAACTATTGGTTTGGTTGACAGCTTTGCAGGTGGTGTGCTTGCAAAGGGAGCAAAGACAGCCAAGGCTGCGGGTAAAGCACAGACTCGCATCGTAGCTCAAACAGCTACAGGTGAGGCGGGGGCTGGTGTCGGTGGTGAGCTGTTGGCTCAAGCCGCTGCTGGTCAAGATGTAGACGTAGCTGAAGCATTGATGGAGGGTTCTGTTGGTGTGATCGGTACTCCTGTAACACTGGCTTCTGCTGCCTTACAAGACGCAGGTAACTACAAAGTCAACGGTGGTGCAGTAACCAAGAAGCAGGCAACAGAGCTTGTTGAGGACTTGTCAGATGATGAAGTCAGTCAGGTAAACATTGAGATTGACAACGACGCAGAGCTTCAAGCAGAAGTTGAAAACAAAAAGCGTAGAGCTGTCATTGCCAAGGATTTACCAAAAGACATTTCAGAAGAAGATCGCAGCAGATTGGTTGATCTAGAGATGGATCGTCAAAACCTGAAGGGCAAAGAGACTTTGGCTGCAGAAACAAGACTGACTCAAGTAGAGAATGACATTAGAATCATTCTTGAAAAGGAAAGAATTGTAGAGAAAAAGCCTGCTGAAGCACTTAAAGACGATGTATCTCAGGCGATGGTTGATCTTGATAGTGAGATTGAGAAGGCTCAGTCAGAGGTGGAGTCTCTTTCTGATGCGGCTGGAACGGAGTCTGGTCTTGATGTAGATCAACAACAGATTGATGATGCGAATGCAAGACTCAACGAGCTCAAAGACAAGAAGTCTCAAGCTCAAAAACTAATTGGTGAGATGGGCCAAAAGCAAGAGGATGTAGTAGAGTCTAAGGCTGCTGCTTCAACGCCTCTTGTAGACACAGCTCAGCTTGAGGTGGATGCAGAGTCTGCCGCACAAAAAGAGCAGGAGCTTAGGTCTGTTTTGGGCATTGAGCAAAAGGTAGAAGAGACTCCAGTTGAAGCTGCTCCTGAAGTTGTTGAGGAAGCACCTACAGCAGAGCCAACACCTGAGCCAGCACCTGCTCAAGGGCCTCAAACAAACCCCGAAGAGTACACTAGAAAACTTCAAGAGGAAGGAGTCTACGTAAAAGGTGAGGGTATCCGCTCAAAGCTTGACGGACTTCGCCGTCGTTTCTTCTCAGCGCGCAGCTTCATGCCTAAGAGTATGTTTGCTGCACGTGAGCAGAGAGAAGCTAGCATTGCAAAGCAGAGCAACATTGCTCAGCAGAACATCCGTGAGTTCAACAGGCTATTCAAAACATATGAGGGCGATCAGAATCAGTTGATGGCTGACTTCGATGATGCTCTGAGAGGTGGTAAGGGATTGAATCAACTCCCCGACGAATTTGCTGGCTTGGCTCAAGAGATGAGAAACCAGATTGATAAGTTAAGTATTGACTTAATCAACTTGGGTGTAGTGCCTGACTCTCAGATAGATAAAGTTATTGGAAACCTTGGTCAGTACCTGACAAGATCCTTTGAGGTGTTTACTAACAATGACTGGAAGAACAAGGTCAGCACTGAGGTTAAAAACGAGTCTCGAAACTTCTTGAGGGAGCAGAACAGAGAGATGGCTATGACTGACTATCTCAATCCTGAACTCAACCCAGAAGGTCTAGATGCCGAAGCTTTCTTGGAGAAAAGAGTAGAGGGCTTGATGAACAAGTACCTTGACCCCCAAGAAGCTAAAGCATTTGCGTCGGCTGCCAGCGATACAAAGAACACAAACATCCTCAAGCAGAAAAAGGACATCCCCAAGGAGATCCTAGCCCTCATGGGTGAGTACACAGACCCTGCACAGAACTATGCGGCTTCGGTATTGAAGATGGCACAAACGGCAGAGGGTGCTAGGTTCTTGAATACCGTAAAAGAAAACGGTACTGGGGTGTGGTTGTTTGAAAAAGCTACAGGGCAGAACTCAGTTCAGATTGCATCAGAGGGTAGTGAAGCTATGGCTCCACTCAACGGGATGTATACCACTCCTGAGATTGCAGCTGAGTTCAACAAGATGCCAGAGCAAATGTCTGACTTCATGAAGAAGTACATGAAAGCCATTGGTACTGTCAAGTGGGCCAAGACTATTGGTTCTGTTGGTACTCATTCTAAAAACGCAGAGGGTAACTTAGGGTTTATGTGGGTTAATGGTCATTCCGACCTGACACAAATTGCGACTGCATATAAGGCTATCAAGGCAGATATTGATGGAAAGTCAAAAGCTTTTCAGGATCGCATGAATAGATATATTGAGCTTGGTATTGTAAAGCAAAGTGCTGCGATAGGTGAGATCAGGGATATGTTTAAAGATGCAGACATGGACACGGCTCTGATTAACAGAATGAATAACGAGAATCTGAGCAAGAGTCAGAACCTTTTTAGAAAGATTCGTGTGGGCATGAAAAAAGCTGAAAATTTTTATCAAGGTACAGATGACTTCTTTAAGATTGTGGCCTTTGAGAACGAGAGAAACCGATACGCGAAGGCTCAGTTCGGCGTGGAGGCAGACCAACTGACTACAGAGCAAGCTGCTGAGCTTGATGCTTACGTGGCCGAGGTGGTAAAGAATACCTACCCAACATACAGCCGTGTGCCTGAGGCGATTCAAATGATTCGTCGCTTTCCATTCATGGGGAACTTCGTGTCTTTCCAAGCTGAAGCGTATAGGGTTGCTTGGAATACTATGGCTCAGGGGTATTCAGAAATTAGATCAGACAATCCTGAGATCAGAAAGATTGGCGCTAAAAGATTAGCAGGTGCATCAACATACATTGGTTCAAAAGCAGCAATAACTGCTTACTATGGAAAGTCAGTAGGAATTGGAGCCATGGGACTAATTGGTAAGGCTATGGATGACGAGAATGAAGATCAAAGACAAGACGATCTTCGCAAGTTTATGGCTCCGTGGAGTCAGAACTCACGAGTTTTGCCTTATGATTTGAAGGATGGCAAGTTTTCATATATTGACATTTCTGCATCAGATCCTTATGGTCAATTTGACAAGATTGCCAACTCGTTTATGAGGGGTGAGGACGGTGTTGACTCATTTGCTAAGGGGTTGTTTACTGTAATCGAGCCATTCCTCGGTGAGGAAATCTTGACTAGGCGCTTTATTAACCTCAGCAGAAACGTCAACGACTACGGAAAGCCCATCTATAATCCTGCATCACCTGAGACTCAACAGATGCAAGACATTATGGCTTACATGTACGAAGTGATTGAGCCCGGTACACTTACATCCATTCGTAAAATCTATAACTCAGGGGGAAGTAAAGACGAGGTTGGTGGCCAACTTACAGGTTTTAAACCATACAATGTTGATATAAATCAGCAGCTTGGATTTAAAATGGTGAAGTTTAAAGAAGAACTGTATAGCGCTAACTCATTGAAATACAAGGACTTCAGTCAGGCTCGTGATGCATACAAAGAAATCCAAGAAGAGATGCATGAGTTCGCAATGTCTGCTAACAGACTGGGTGTGAGCAAGAAAGATATCATCGAGACGATTCAGAAGTACACACGGGTGAGCAAAAAGCAAGCAGAGGGAATCTTTGCTGGGCGATACAGACCCATCACCCCACCTAAACCAGAAAGACCTACACGATGAAAGAGAAAAAGAAAATTAGAGACACCAAGCTTGGCTCTTGGTTGAAGGACAAAGCACCTAATGTATTGGGTGTTGTTGGAGACCTGCTGCCAGACAGCGGAGGACTCGGTGTCGTAAAGAATCTGTTGGACAAAACACCTGACGTAGATCCTGCCGAGGCACAAGCTGCCATCGACGCAGAGGTAAAGTATCAAGAGAATGTCACGGCTAGGTGGCAAGCAGATATGGGGAGCGATGTAAAGCTGGCGAAACTGATTCGTCCTGTAACGCTTATCGCCTTGATGTCTATGTTTATGGTGACGATGGTGCTGGACAGCATGGATGAGTTGCCATTTAACGTAAAAGATTCATACGTATCTTTGCTTGAGATCCTTATGCTCACCTCATTTGGTGCATATTTCGCAGGGAGAACGATTGAGAAATCTAGAAAGTGAGAGTAAGAAGAAGATATCAAGATGGCGGTAGGACCGCTGATCTTTTGAGGATGCTTGAAGAGCAGCAGGTTCAGAGATCCATGCAGGATCGTATGCCTCAGCCGTCTCCAGCTCCAGCTTCTTCTACTCGTGTGGCCATGCAGCCACCCGTCTACACTTCTCCTGAGGCGGCTATGCTTGACAAGTCAACGGGAGACTACGTTGGGTTCTCGAAGATGTTTGGGGAGCCGTTTAGAGAAGAGGATGCCAACTGGATGAGGGAAACAGAGGAGCTGCCTACGGGTGCAATCAAGACTTCTTATCCGTTGATGGAGTTCTTCTCTCCAGTAGGTGACGTTATGGCCATGGCTGAGGCCGAGAGTGGGGCAGAGCTAGCTATGGCAGCTGGCATGGCGTTTGTCCCCGGCAACCTGAGGGCAGTCAAAGAGTTTTTGCCGACGTTTGTCAGACCCGGACAGGTTAGAATAATTGAAGAAGCCCTAAGTGCGGTTGATGATGCAAGCGGAAACGCAGATGAGTTGCTGGCAATCAATATGCCTCAGCTTTCCAGAATGAGTGAGGGTGCTAGGAAAGAGATGGCTAACGGTCTAGACGAAATGGCTGAGGGCCTGATGGACTTCCCTTCGTTTAGCACGGAGGAAGTAAACAGGTTGCGAGAAACATCTAGGTACCTGAGATCTCCTGACATCAAGCAGGCTTCAAAAGCAGCTGCAAAAAAGTCAACGACCCCCAGATCAAAGATCGGAGATTTTGAAGTGGAAGTCCACCCTGATGGTATGGGATATAGGATGCAAGGGTCTGCAGACTACATCTCACTGATTGAAAACAAACCAAACGAGTTCACTCTTGTTGCTTTTCTTGAAGAAAACGTAAACCCTAGAACAAAGGGCTTGCTCCTTGCTGAGACGATCAAGCAGGTGCCAAAGGGTGGTGTCGTAAAGTTCGGTAGCGTGAATGACCTGAGTACAGACTCATACGTATTCCCCTTGAGTTACATTGAGAGAGGTAAAGCAACTGCTGACCTGAGCAACGTTGAGTTCTTGAAACTCAATCAGTTAGGCCAATCTCCTAAGGCTTTTGCAAAAGCATTTGACATTGAGCCACGTCAGGTTGGACTGATAGATGGTACTGCCAAGGGTTCTGCAGATGAGGTGGCTCAAGTTAAGGGTAGGATTGATGCAAAGCTTCAGTCTCTAGGCTTGCCCGAGGCCCAAGTGTCAGGAGATCAAATCCTCATGCCTCACTTCGACATGATCAAGACAATCGGAAAGGGTGAGTTCAAGTATGGGGGTAACCTTAGAATAGTTAAGCAAGCGCCCAAAGGGTTCAGAACTAAAAGATAAGATGTACAAAGGACTGATTCTTTTCTTCCTTCCAATCGTTGCGTTCTCTCAGCAAGGCTGGGTCAACCTAGAGTTTCAAGCCGACCAATATGGGGGAGAAAGCACTTGGGAGATTTACATGGTTGGATCTGACAGTGTGTATGCTGCTGGAGGCCCTTATGGAAATTTGTCTTACAATCAGCAACTAATCACCTTGCCCGTCGGAGAATACAACCTAGTTGTAAACGATGAGTTTGAAGATGGTATTTGTTGTGAGTTCGGTGAAGGGTGGTTTGGTATTGAAAACAGCTGTGGCATCAATACATACGTATATGACTTTGCATCAGCACAGGTAACCGTTCCTTTCAATCTGTTGCCATGCCCACCCCCTGTATCTGGATGCACTGATGAGTTGGCTGTAAACTACAACCCTCAGGCCTACTTCGACAACAATGAGTGCGTATACAACGTAACATTTAGACTGGATCTAAATGGCCCTCACCCACCAGAGATTGATATTCCAGAGGTAAACTCAAGCGTCAATGGGTGGTGCGGAAACTGCTGGGCTATGAGCGATGAAGATGGTGACGGGGTGTGGGAGATTACAGTCCCTATGCCACAAGGAGAACACCTTTGGAAGTTCTCAGCAGATACATGGGAGGTTCAGGAATTGCCAGTAGGTGTTTCTGAGTCTCCTTGTTTTTTGTTTGATGGGAATGGTTACGTAAACAGAACCGTCGTGGTCAATGGCCCAACAGTTTTGCCTCCGTTCTGTTGGGAAAGCTGCCTGCCTTGTGGAGCTATTCCGGGATGCACAAATCCCAACGCTAGCAACTGGAGTCCTTGGGCAAACTTTGACAATGGATCATGTAGTGGGCTTGGGGCTGACTGCCAACCTTGGGAGACAGAGATTACTACTGTGCTTATCTCAGACAACTATCCTGAAGAGACAAGTTTAAATGTTTACAACATTACTTCTGACGAAGAGCTTTTGGACGTATCTATTGGAGATCTATCTGAGTCAGTTATTGGTATTCCACTTGCTTTCTCTACGTGTGCCACAGTGGGTGACGTTGTTGAAGTAGAGATCTCTGATAGCTTTGGTGACGGCCTCGGTGCTTCTCAGTGGGGTGGTCAAGATGGAACAGCGATTGTCATGGCATGTGGGGACACTCTTTGGGAGTTGCCCGTGGCCGACTTTGGGTACACTGTGTTTACAGAACTTAACACCCCTGCTTGTATTGATGTTGAAGATGTTGTAGGCTGTGGCAACCCCAACTATGTAGAGTACAATCCAGACGCAACGATCCAGCTTGATACATTGTGTGAGACAGAAGTCGTGTATGGTTGTGTAGATGATTCATACTTCAACTATGACTCACTGGCAAACACAGAGGACGCAGTTGACTCTTGCTTCTACACTCTTACTATTACAGACGGGGTAGGTGATGGGTGGTTTGGCAGCTGGCTTGGCATCTACCAAGACGGGTGGGTGTCACCTCAGTACAAGATGGGTCCGAATGACGGAAACGAAGAGTCATTTGATGTGTACCTGTCCTCGGAAGAAGAGATTGAGTTGTTCTTCTTTGTAACACCACAGTCACAGAATCAGGTAAATCAGTGTGGCTTTATGCTTACTGGACCTACAGGGGACACGCTTATTGATGTACCTCAGTGGAATATCACCCCATTCCCCAACACGTATTCAGTAACACCATACTGTGGTAACAGTTGCGTTCCTTTTGTGTATGGATGCATTGATGAGGCCGCACAAAACTACATGCAAGACGCCAACACAGATGACAGCAGCTGCTACTACAATGCAGGGTGCACTCAGGCTGGATACCTTGAGTACTACACTCAGGGATATGAGGCTGACTTCGATGATGGAAGCTGCTCAACCTTGGTTGTCTTTGGGTGCACTGATCCTGAAGCTTTGAACTTTGATTCAGAAGCAAACGTTGACAACAGCACATGCGTTGACGTTGTATATGGTTGTCTTGATGAGTCTTCGTTTACCTACAACCCTGTGGCCAACACCAATAACAACAGTTGCTGCTATGTGGACGGGTGCACAAACGCAGAAGCATTGAACTACAACGAGGATGCTTGTTATGATGATGGCAGCTGTGTTGAAGTGGTAGAGGGTTGCATGGATTTGGATGCTTACAACTTTGAGCCCTTGGCCAATGTGTCTAACAATGACAACTGCCTCTACGATGCGGGTTGTGTAACTGGTCCCGGCAATCCATACTGGCTGAATGACCAGTGCTATGCATGGGTGATCAGTGTAGACCCATACTGCTGTGAATCTGATTGGGACGGGGTGTGCGTAGAGCTGTACGAATACTGCGGACAAGACGTATCCTCCGTGGATCTGATGGTTGAATCAATGCTGCACATCTTCCCCAACCCAACAAGTGGTGTGGTAAATATTCAAGCTCCTGTCGGAACAATCATTAAGATCTTTGATGCAGTGGGGAAAGAGGTGATGACCACATCGAAGAACAGAGTTGAGCTGCCTGCTTCAGGAGTTTATACTATCGTAGCGAACTACAAGGGTCGAATCAAAATTGAAAGAATTGTAAGACAATGAAGCGTTTGATTGCACTGACACTGGCGTTGCTACCCTTTGTTGCTCTCGGACAGAGTGACTTCTACAAGAAGGTTCTTAGAAGAGCAACGTTTTATGCAGCGGCCAATGGGGGAAACTCTGTATCTGACGCTGAGTTGTATTCAGTATCTACTGGTTCGCTGACAACTGATGTAGTAGAGACTCCATTCGATTACTCCCTGACGCTTGGGGTAAGAAAGATTGCAAGGTTTGGCTACGAGAATAGAGCCAACATCTTCTACGACGGAACAGAGAAGACTTACGGAGATGCAGCCACCGTGGGTAAGTACGATGGTTTTGAGTTCTTGGCAGAGGCTGATTGGAGAAGGCAGCAAGGCAGGAACTTCCTCGATCAAGACTACTTCGCTAGATACGTTGCAGACAAGTGGGTTGTCAAAGCAGAATACCTTCAGGATGGATTCGCTGACGTAAGATACTTCGAGGCTTCACAAAGGGGGAGGGTGAAGATCGGAAAGAAGCTGTCCCTGAATGCTGGTGTTGTTCAACGCATCTCAGAACCATACGGGTACGACCCTCTTCAACAATGGGTTCTTGATAACGGACAGATCCACTACACATCCTTGGCTATCAGTCAGGGTTACACTATCGACGTTGAGTCTGGTGAGTTCTTCGATCCCTCGGGGGAGTTGGTTGCTAACGACCCAGCGGTATGGGAGCAAGTGGTTATTCCCAATGTTCTTGACGAGTATGTTTCAGAAAAGAGGTCAGAGCTTCCAAGCCAGTGGATTTACTCGGCTGTACTAGGGTTTGATTTCTACCACTACAAGAAAGACTTCTGGGTTCACTCTTGGGGAAACATTATGCCGTACCACCTAAACAGTGGAGAAGAATACTCATACCACAACTTTGTCAACAGCAGTCAGTGGATTGACATGGGGGCTGGGCTTGTGTTCGGAACAAAGCTTACAAAAAGTCTCGGCATCTTTGCGGAGGGTAAATACAACAGATACTGGAACAGAGAGTGGCATGACTTCTCTCTTGGAATCAACTACATACTACTGTAATGGCAAAGCAAATAAGCGAGGATACTCAAATCACTCTTGACCTAAAGACAATTGGCTTGGCCGTCACGGGTCTTGGGGCTCTCATCAGCATGTGGTTCGTGCTTCAGGCAGACATTGCCGAGGCAAAGGAACTGCCTCTCCCTGCGGAACCAGAGATTACTCGGATGGAGTTTGACATGAAGGACCAACTGGTTCGACAAACAATCATGACAACGCAAGAAGACGTAACCGAAATCAAAGAGGATATCAAAAGGATTGAGGAGAAAATAGATCAACTGAAATGACAGATGAAAATTTTATCAACCCTATATGTATGCTTTGCACTGTTGCTGGCAGCTTTTTTTGTAACACCTGCAGAGGTTTCAAGTGTATGTGACACAGGCATTTGTGTCGTTGAGTTCAATGCAAGCTTCAACTCTCAGAACAGCGTGCCTTGGATTGAGAAGCTAAGCGACTGTGAAACAGCCCGTGTGGACATAGCTTCAGACCCTTCTATCCAAATGGATCATAAGATTGTGGTCGTGCCAACAATCGTAATCTTTAACGAAGGTGAGGAGGTGAAAAGATTTCAAGCCAACATCATGATGACGATGGACGCAACCGAGGGCGATGTTCAGGAAGCAGTTGACGAGATCCTTCTGAACGACTTTTAAACCCAAGTCACCTTGATGGTGAGAGCCATGTCTTTGAGGTCGTAGAACTCTTCTCTAACCATCTTCTCGATGATTGGATAGAGGTAGCAGTGAGCTACATCTTCTTCACTCGTCTCTGTAAAGACTCTTTGGAATCCATTGTTGTTTATTCCAGCGTCTACGTGGATAAACTTAAAGTCCTTTGAGACAACTGCCTTTACAATTTGGTGGTACTGCTTCTCGGACATGCTGTCTCCTGAATTATTTCTGGCTGATTGGACAACATCTCAATGAAGTCGTACATATCAATAATGCCGTTTGAGTTAAAGTCAAACGCACTTGCAGCACTTCCCGGGGCTATTTCAGTTCCAAAGGCTTGGAGCACCAGCAGCAAATCCATAATGTACGTTGACCACATAACCTAACTACGCTTATAGTTTGTTGCAGGTTACGGCTTCGGCACAAAAACTTTTATGGCAAAGACATTCGTGTCTTCAGTAGCCACGAGCATGTAGTTCGAACCTAGTTGATCCGTGTATGTTCTACCCACCTCCATCTTATATTCAAAAGCTTGAACAGGGTAGTTACCATCCCAAGTTGTTGTGACCATGATGTCACAAATGTACTTGTCAGGAGACACATAAAGCTTCTTTGGAGCTTGTGCCACGCAGCCCACAAGGAGCAGGGCGGGAGCCAGTCTAATCAATTTCATCAAAACTAAATTAGATCAATGAAGAATTGCCTCCAAAGATAAAATGTATAATGATGATTATGTGTGCAAGATAATCAGTCGTTCTGAACGCTGATCGACTTGTAGAACACAGGATCGATTTGCTTTATCGGGTAAATGAACTCCCTGTTGCAGTATCGATTGATTTCTTTTTCCTCTGCCTTGGTGTTTGAGATGCAGTTGTTTGCAGCTTGGTGCTCTGCGTTCTTTCTCAGGAGCTCGTCGATCTTTCGTCGAACCTTAAGGCAAGTCTTATAGCTTTTCATTAGAAGTGATTGATGGATTTAATTGGCATCTTGTATGCGTCAGCTGTCTCAGGCTTATTGTACTCATCAAGATCCCCCTTTCTAACCTGCTTTGCTTTGCTAAGGTATTCGTCCTTGTCCATCCAGCCAAGTATCCAGCCTTCATAACCTCCCTCAATCTTATTTACTTGAGCAAACACATATGTGTCAACCCTTTGATGCAGTGAAGCAGTTGTTACATGCACCGTGTAATGGTCTCTTGGTGAAACAGTTCTCTGCTTTGTCTTTACATCGATGGTGTACGTGTGAGGAGAGTCAGGGAACCTAACCATATCATAGTCATAGTTGTTCTCTTCAACTACATCACTGAGAAAATTCAGTGCCATCTCTTCTCCAAGGTAACCCACAACATTACCCTTTCCCCTGCGGATGCTGTTGTTGATGTCGCCATGCCACTGGGATTTCTCCTCAGCCCGACGAATCATTTCATTCGTGACCTTTACCTTGTAAATCTTCATACTCTGCAACAATTGATTTAATCATATCTAACTCTTCATAGATCTCTTTACGAGTTGAGGCAACCACATCAATAACTGATTCTGCATCATGCAGTGGGTCACCATTCTCATCGTGAAGAGCTTCATATAAATCATCCATGACTTGATGAACTCTGTCGCAAGCAATAAGATAGTAGGAGCTGAGCCTATATGCTTCCATTCTTTATTGATTCTAGTATCTCTTGGATCGCATGATCCACTTGAGAACTATTCTTGGCAAGAAAGATAATGGTTTTTGAGTCAGTTGCTACTAGATGTCTCATGAAAAGTTTCCATCTCATTGGAAAGTCATGATGAGACGGGAGGTATCCCTTTGTCTCAATGATCCAGTCATGGTCTCTGCCCACAAAGTCGGGCTTGTATGTGATAGGGAGAACGACAGACCCAGATCGGTCTGCCATCTCCTTACCTTTCGCAGTCATTTTAAAATACTTGTTGGGGAACCTGAACTTTTCCATGAGTTCAAAGGTGTGTTCCTCATAGTCAAAGGATAGCCCGTATTCTTTCAGCTGGTCTGCACAATACTTCTCTAATCCACTAGCGTACCTTCCCAATTGTTTTTTTTTGGATGTACGTCTCTTAGGAGTCTTCGTCCTTCTCTTCATATTGGCGAAGTTACCAAGAGAAATTTGAGAAGTCAAGACTTTTTGAACAGAAAATCTGAACCGATGGGCAACTTAGATTTCTCATTGTACTCTTCAACGAAGTTAATCGGCTGGAACAGAGCACGTTGGCCGACCCTTGTGGTGAACCCCGTGTGTGACAGATTCATAAGCAAGCAGTACGGGTCGTCAAGGGGTGTGGGGGAGCCACCTGTCTCTACCTCACGAACCTTTCGAACATGTATCTCACTCATTTTCCGTATCATAGGGTCCATCGATTGAACCTTTCGGTGAATTGTAACAAAGCAATCCGCTCTGTTTACGAACTTTCCACCGCCCTCTGTGTCTTCTGCATACGGGGCGACAGGCAATCCATCTGGCCCCTTCCTGCGCTGAGCCTCAGTAACTGAGTGGCAGTTCAGCCACACTGCTATGTTCTGAGACTTACTAAACGTAAGGAACTCTGAGGCAGCTTCGTAGTGGTAGTCGTGCGTACCGATGTTGCTCCCCTTCATGTCCAGCTTGAGGCTGTTGTAGGGGTCGATGAAGATCGCATCGATGGGTTGCTGGCGTATCACCTTCTCCATAAACAGGATGATGTCCGAGTAGGAGTACACCTGTTCGTTGTTGATGACGGTGAAGTGCTCCTGCACCCACTCGTATGCCTGCTTCCTTTCGAAGTACGTCATGTCGGCAACCTTTTTGTCCATCGCAAACTGCATCAACGACATCTTCAGGGATGCGGTTCTGTTCTCCGAAGAGTACAGCACCCACTTCCATCCGTGCCTGATGGCTCCGTTGGCAATGAGGTACAAGGCAGTTGTCGTCTTGCCCACATTAGAGTGACCATTGATGATGGTGAATTCCTTCTTGTATCTAAAGAACTCATCGAGCCGAGAGTCTCCAGTGTCCAGACCTAGGTCAATCTTACCCTGTGAGTAGTCGTCAATCCATCTAAAGTCAGAGTCATCGGACGAGATGAAGGACATATCCCCATCGTTGATGAGCATCTCCCGTTGAACTGATTTCTCCTCATCGATAAGCTCTCGGATAGGCATTTGCTTTCCGTGCTCAACGCCATCGATGATTGTGTTCAATGCTTGAGACTCCGAGTCGATGTCTCTCTTGCATATCTCTCTATGAAGAACTCTGATTGCTTCGTCTTCCTCGACACGTCCAGCACCAATGAATCCCCCCACAAGACGAGAAGCTCTCATCAACATAACATGCTTCTCACCATCTCCTGCCTGTCGAATCATACGACAAGCTAGGTTGAGCTTCATGTAGTCGGTGTGGTCATACGTCTCGTTGGTTGGAACCTGAGCTTCTGCATGCTCTGTCGTAAACGCACCAAACTTTTTGCAATCATCCTTGATGATGATGTCTGGGTCGTGAGACTCGAAGCATGCGCGAGACTCGTTGATACCTGACTCATCGAGAGCCAGTCCGTGTGTCCTTTCGAAGTACTTGATGATCGCCCGGAAGTGATCCCTGTGCCTCTCTGGATTTGTTATCTTGACAAGCGCCTTGACACCCGATCCGCTAGGCGAAGTCCAGCATGAATGAATGAAATCATCCGTGGCAAGGGCCGTCTTGGTTGCGTTAACGTCAACGTGGTCAAAGTCCAGAACAATAAATCCCGAATGTTCGAAGAGCGCGTCATCGGCACGCGACGAAAACTCCCCGCTGAAACAAACAACGGGGAGCTCCTTCTTCTTGTCTTTGTCACCGCTACGGACTTCAGATACTAGAGTACGCGACTTCCCATCCCGAATCCTCAAGAGTGCTGTCCTGAGACTTATGTGATGTGGATTCGTCTTGTCGAAGACGTCTTTGAATATCGTTACTTGCATTTTCCTTAGCGATCATTAGGAGAATAATATATCCTGCGAGGTCTTGAAGCGTGTCCTCGGTGTCGTCAATAACACCCGCATTCATGATGCGTTTAAGCTTGTCGTCAATTCGTGCTTGAATGCTGGCCACAGAGTTGCCTTTGAAGAATACATTGAGCGGCTCTATTGCAGCATCACCATACCTTGCATTCTTACTTAGAAGCAGTTCCTCCAGCTTCTTGCATTTGCTTTTGATTTTGTTTCTTGTGTTCATCTAGCGTGAGGTTGGAATTAGAAATAAATTTCTTGGTAAGAATCTCCCTTACGATAACGTGTTTGTCAGCCTTGCTGTTTTTACCAAAGAGCTCTTGCTCTAGGCGAGTCATTGTTTTCTGGTCGTAGTTACGTATATCGTTGGGATTCTCAAACACAGATACTACCCACACGACACGCTCGTGTACAACCTTCCTTTTCTTGAAGGCGACACGAGCGGTCATGTAGTAGATAGGAGCCCTCTTAGAAAGGCACCTCATCGGTTGTGGCTGCAGCTTGCTTGGCAGCGCGACGTTCCTTAGCAGCTGCGCTGTTAGGATCGAACACACGGCAGCAAGGCTTCCCGTTCTTGGACATGAACATAGTCACGTAGAGGTTACCTCCCTGACCTTGTTCGTTGCGAGAAGTAGCATACTTCTCAATCATCTCCTTGAGCTCGGTGTCCTTGAAGCGGACGTTCCAGCTCATGAGTTGACCATCCTCGGTGTAACGAGGTTCTTCAGCGTACCCAACGAGTACTGAATCATATTGTTTATCGCTCATGATAAAAATTTAAGGGTTTAAAAAAAGAGCCAAATCAAATACAAGATTGTAACCACAACCTTGTCTCGGTCAGACAACGAACTCGGCGTAGTGGGCCACTGTTTCTGTGTCTCCATCGAGCCATGTTTTAATGTTCTCCAACGCTTCATGAAACTTCATCTCTCCATTGAAGAGGGTTTCATCTGTACACTTCACGTCTGCAGGATAGAACGGATAGTTCTTCTCTTGCACGACCCACCAAAACTCCTTGATGTCAAAGACCTTGGTGTACACATACGCTTGGATATCGTAACTGAATCCACGCACATCCCACTTGAACTTGTTGATCGACCGCGAAGACTTGGAGTCTACGATGAAGTCGTCTTGTAGGCAGTCGAGGAATCCCTTGAGCGGTATGCCGTCAAGATCCACATTGAACTCCACTTGATACTTGCCTCCTGCAAACCTCTTGTCGTAGAGGCCGCAGTCCTTGAGGCGTTGAATCATCTCGTGCGCTTTCGTCCAGTCCTCTTTGCTAACCAGTTCCTTGCCCTGCGCTTTCTCCGCCTGCTCCGCCTTCCATTCTTTGTACTTCTTTGTAGAGCGAGGGCTGCGACCACCGATGTCGTCACAGATGCTAGCATCGTCAAGAGTGTAGTAAAGTTCATTCGCTTTCTCAGGTTCAAACAACAACATGTCATACACAGAACCAAAGAACAAAGCTTCTGATTCTTTCTTGAGTTGTCCACGCATGTACATCTCCCAGAGTTTCATATCTCCGAGTGCGTACTTGAGTGATGAGTAGGAGAGGTGAGGCTTACCCACGCGCTCCTGTAGTTGTTCTCGCATTGTCATGTTGTGCGTTTTAAAATGTGTCTAGGTTCTTGTCCGTGCTTGATAAGGAATATGTCAAGTGCCTTCAGAGCTTCACGCTCTGTGCTGAATAGGCGCTCGAACTTCTGTCCCTTGATGGTCTTGTCTACTAGCCACACATCGACATCATTCTTCGGTGAGGTGCAGTGCTTGACCGACTCATACACAGTTTTTTTCTTTATTTGCCTCCAAGGGATAAGCTTCTTGTCTTTACCTCGGTTGGCAAGGGGGACAAAGATGCCCCCCTTGTTCATCGATAAATTAAACTTTTCATCAATCATGATGCGTGTCTTGTGTTGTCTCTGAAAGCATTAGTTTTTAATCAAAAAACTATTGAGAGACAGGATCGTGGGACACCATATGCCAACATACAAGCCAGATGTTTGGCTGCCCGTGAACCATAGGGTCAATGAAATAATCATGGACACAAGCGCCGCAATCAATAGTGCTTTTTTCATCGTACAAACTTTTTAAGACCTGCTACTTGCTTTTCTGTAAGCTCTGTGCTGTACTTCTTCATGACGGCCTCAAACGCTTTCTGCTTGTCTGACTCGCCCTTGATGTAATTAACTGCCTTATCCATGATGTTCTCAACAGGAGCATCCAGCTTCTTTGAAAGCTGTTGCACATGAGGGTTGTCAACCATGCTTTGTTGCTTGGCGATGGCCTCTTCAACCTCGTTGGCCGAAGCAATGGAGGTGTCGATACCAATGCCGAGCATGGCTAGTGCCCGCCCAACTGCTGAGGTTTCGCAGTTCTCAATGTAGCTGGTCTTGTTGATGTTGGACGATCCTTGCACCTCGTGTGCATGACCCTGAGCGATTACCTCGCCGTCGCCATTTGTAATCGTACACTTGCAAAGGCACTGGCTGCCATCGAGCATGTTGATATCAGTGTGGATACCCCACCCGTCATACTTGGTTTCTTGACGGAAGAATTTAATGCGTTCGTTGACTTCAACGTACTGCTTGCCACGAATGTTCGTGGTCTTGAACTTATAGTTCGACATGAAATAAAAATTTAATTGAGTGCAAATTTAGTCAGAAGGCTCCCTTGTTGCAAGGATGCCCTCCATTTTTTTTATTCTTCGCTGCAACATGACTACTGATGCGCGGTATGTACTGATTTGTGATTCAAGTGACATCTCAAAGTTGTTTGTCATGGGCAACACACCTGTTGCCTCGGACACTATCTCTGCGATTCTTATTGCGTTGACGTGCTTAACCACATACGATGGGTAAAACTCCATCATGGGTTGATGCTCCTTGATGTAGTGGCTGATGGTAGCATGGTGTTTGCCCAGCTCCCTAGCAACATCTGTCTTAATGGCATACGGAATCATGGCCATACCAAGGGCTACCCTGTGCTCCACGTTGTCGTGCAATCGTGACAAAAGGTCCAGCTTCTTGCCAATGTCCTCCTCGTATGCAAGCCTGATTCCGTGAATCATAGCCGCTCTTTCAAGTTTAGAACTCATGTTCCTCCTTTATGCTTTCGAAAATTTGTAGGTAGTAGGAGAGCACGGCCATGCCCATGGTGAAGTTGTTGTGGCAAGCACGTACAACTTTCTCCAAGTCCACACGCTCTTGGTCGTCACCTACGCCGAGCTCATCCAACTGACTCTCCGCGTCGCGGATATCAAGTATCTCTGTCAGCTGATCGTGCGATGTGTCTACACACACCTTCATGAACGAGGCGGCAATGTCTGAAGCACTCTGCTCCAAGAACTCCATGTCCCCCATCTCCTTGATGTCTGCAAGAACCATACGCTTGGCGGTGAAAATTTGCTCATCGTCGTTGTCGTCGTAGTCCATGGCGCACTGGTATGCTTTTGTGTATTCACTCATTGTCTTTGTCTTTTTTGATTGGGAAGTGTTTGTCAAGCCACCGCTTCATCTTGCGACGCCTAGCTCGTGGCGTGTGTTCATGCTTGGGGCTACCCAAGTTACTCGATAGTTTTGATTTGTTGTCTTTCATGGTTTGATGGTTACGTAAATGTCTTCAGGTGCCTCTTCAAAGAATGCGAGCAGGGCAGGGCATAACCAAAAGGTAAATGTCTCAACTGCTCGGTACATCTTGAAGTAATCCACCATATAGTAGTGCCCGTCGTGTCCATCGTTACCCACGAGTCTGACGTGTACATCATGCTCTGGGATAGGTGTGGCTCCGAACACCACGTTACACGAGTCAATGGTTGGGTCTGCTTCTCGACCACTCATAAGGTCGAACATGACGTCAGCACCTGCAACGAAGGGTTCTTCGGAGATGTCACGTGATTCGTCGTCGAACATCCATGTTCCGTTCTTGACGTATGCGCTGAGGGAAAATAGTGAATTAGCCATATACTTTTCTTTTGTTTGTTACCATCATCTTGAATGGCAGGTTGTCTGCATTATTTGATTGGTCTGTAAACCAATGTGGATTTTTCTTTGGGTTGTATTTGTATTGAGTCAGTTTGCCCAGAGGTGGCGGTGTGTCTGATATGGTTACGTTGTCGCAGTCTATCCATGCACACACGGTTTTGTTCTCCCCCTCAAATATACGCTTGGCAGTTGACGGATGATTGCGTAGTACGCACTTCTTCATCACGATACACTTCAAGTGGGGGTCGAAGTAATCCTTCGTATTGTATTGTTTATCAAACACTTGCCACTTCATGTAGTTCTCACCGCGTGCTAGATGGAAACGCACCCTGTATCTTTTCATTTTGCATCATTAGTTTTTGTTTTGCTTCGTAGTCCCTGATCATGCACTCAAGCATCATCTTGTCGCGAGGCCTTCGGTATAGCTCGTATGCTTGCATCTTGTTGTCGATGCACATGGCGAGGTGCTCCATGTATTCGTCAGTCATTCTTCTTTTCTTCTTGGTCGTCAATCCCGTGGATACGGCACTCGAACTTGTTGTCTGCACACAGGTTGCCGAGTGCATCAATGACTCTCTCTTCGGAGTAGTCACCGCACTTGCCACGCATCCAGTCAAGGTCAAGTTCGTCTTCGAGGTCGATGTTACGTTCGAATGAGATGGAGAAGTCACCAACGTAGTCGTCCTCGCTGATGTTGATGCTCTGCCCTTCGAGCTCGGTGCATGCGTCCTCCACCCCGTGTTGCACACCCTCACGGAAGATGGCGATGGCTACTGCCTTGGGGATGACGGGCATAGTGGGGTTGCTTTCTGCGAGCCTGAACTTGAGGTCAGCAACCTCTCGTTGCAGTGCCTCTTCACGACCCGTCTGCTCTTGATATGTGTTCATAGATTCCATGGTTTGTTTTGCTGATGAGATGGCATTCTCTGCGTAGCGGATTGCCGCGTTAAGCTCTTGCTTGGATTCTTGTAACGGGTTCATGATTGTTGTTTTTCAATTTGCAGTTGGATGTAGTTGATTCTCTTTTGGCGTTCTTTAATTTGTTTTTCTTGATACTCTTTCATCTGCCTGATTCGACCCATACCCATGTTGCATGGAGCTGAAAAAATTGCATCAACATCTTTCTTGAAGGTTTCAAAAGCACTTTCTTCTTCTCTAGCTTGTCGAGCTAGTTCGTCGATAGCTTCATCCTCTTGAGCCATGCACTGAACAACTATGTACCTGTGATATTCTTCAGCTACATACTGCCAGTCGATGTCGCAGTTACCAAGAATCTCTTGGATTCTTTCAAGCTCGAACTCCCACACATCATAGCATAAATTTTTGAGTTGAGATGGAGTGGTGATTGTTGGTTCGGCTCGTAAAGTTTGCTCCCACGTCATAGATGAGAGCTCACCTTCTTCCATCGACCTGCATATAGAGAGAAACAAGGTCTCCCCTTTGTCTGGGTTGTTGTCATTTAACCACTCGCACGTTGGGGTGAGCATAAAGAGTTGTGTTGCCGCATTCATGGGTTGATAGGTTTGCGAAGTTTGAGGCCGAGGTGTTCAGCCGCGTAGTTGATGTGTCTTTGTGTTGTTACTGACCAGTAGCCAAGTTGTCGCAGGGTGTCACCCTCAATTCGAGCGACAGGTGTCCCGTAGCTGACGACGTAGCCGTTGGTTGTCCATAGGTTTTGTTTGAATCGTGGGAATCTCATTCTTCTTCGTTGAATTTTGGGGATAGCTCCATGATGTATTGGGCTACAAGCTCTTCGATGTCACCGACTACGTTGTCCACGTCATTGTGTGTGAGTTCGTAGTCGTTAATCATTAGGTCGGAGAGGTGATTGTATCCGCTCTTTACGCCACCACTCATGGAGTATTCAATGTTGTGGTTGGCGTTGAAGCATTCGCTGACGTAGCACCGCAGGTTGTATAAGGTTTCGTCACTCATTGTTGTGGTAGTTAAAAAGGTTTGTGAGGTCAGCGTAGAGGTAGTGTAGTGCCTGTTGTGGGTTGAAGTTTGGATTTTCTTCTTGGCACTCTTGGTAGTCCCGCATGATATCCATGAAGTCCTCGCCAACGAGAAGCAGTTTAGAGATGTCTTTTTTATTCGTCATAGCTAATGGGTTCGTGTGTTAGAAATTCTTCGATGCAGTCGTATTCGCTTTTGGTTTCGACGTTGTACTTGGAGTCAAGAAACTTTTGGTACACCTCGGATGCGATATCCCACTTGATGTCGAGTGGTTCGTAAGCCAAAGTTCCGTCAAGACATTCCAGTAGGTGGAGCGTAACGTAGATGTAGTATGGGTTAGGCGTCATGGCTGTCAGAGTTTTTGGGTTTGGGGATACGGAAAGCGTGCATCGAGTAGTCGTCAACGTCGATGAAGGCGTGGTTGCGGTAGTACACAGCGGAGATGAACTCCGTCAGTTGTTCGAGTCCGTCAACAGCATCCGAGGTGGAGTCCGTTACGTCAGAGGACACACGAGCCACCAAGGACATACACAAGGGGGTGTAGTCCCACGCTTGGTCGGCTTCGAGTTGATTCCATGTCAACCAACATGACTCGGTAGAGCCACTGCGGTTGGACATATCAAGCTCGATGACACGGAACACCTCAACACTCACGTCGTCCATGTTCTCTGCCACCCAATCGTCGTGGGTCATGTCAGAGGGGACACAGGCTTTGTAGTCATCGTACTCACGGGTCAGGGTGATGTCAAGCGAGTCAACGTCAGGTTGCTCGATGCTTACACACATCTCATCGCCTTGGTAGGTCTCGATAATTTGCTTGAGGTGTTTCTTTGCGAGCCCCTTGTCAGGGAAGAACTCACAGGTGGTGTCGGAGTACCCTTCGAAGAGTCCAGCGACAGCGTGGATTACTGCATATTGTTTCATGCTGAATTGAATTGGAATTTGAAAATTGAGTTGTATAAGTCTCTCTAACTATACACTCTTCATAAATGAAGAGAGTGTATAGTAAGAGATACTAAATAGAAGGGAGGTTGGGATTCGAACACAACTGCCATGTTTCCATGTACGCACCGACTGCGCTCCCTTGAATGCGAATGCTCGTCTTTCCGAGCCGTCAGTCTTTGACAACCATAGCGGTTCCAATGTCATCCATGACACCTTCACGACACCGGTTTAATCACATACGTGACTGGTTGCCCCACATCACCCGACAAGGTAGATTTCCAATCGTCGGAAGGTTTAGTTCGTTTCGTCTTTTTGCTTTTCGGTTTGCCACTTTTCGTGGGCTTTCTCTACGGCAGTGTTGATTACCCCTGCCTGTGCTCGATCGATTGCCTGTCCCTGCATACGGGACAGTTCGACAATTACTTCGATGATGTCCTTCATGTCATGTAGTGTGCGTTGTTCATGTTGATTCCGTGGGTGTCCTCCACCCAATTCTC
>UEXM01000728.1_pt2 | contig 24534 bp, 31 predicted proteins | sample 1796661 | NCBI WGS metagenome assembly UEXM01 (sample SAMEA4772469, study PRJEB27181) | metagenome | reverse complement strand
TCTTTAGGGTCATGGGACGTGGGTATCCCTTCCTTCTGCATCTTCTTGATGCGATCTTTAGAACGCTCACACATACTGTGATAAGCGAGAGATGTGTACGATACAGTGTGGTCTTTGTCTTTCATTGTTACTCCTTAGTTAAATTCTTCGTCCAAGAAAGGCTGGGCTACACGCATAAACGGCAACCATCGTATTCCTCGGCCCTCAAAAATTACTTCTTCTAAGTCATCTTCTCCGGTTACTAAACCCATTAAGTCTTCAACGATGTCTATTGACCCTGAAACTGGTGCAGGCACAACACTTAACAACAAAGGTATTGCGTCTTTCTCTGCAAGTTTGTTGAGGTTGTAAGTACTAAGGGTATTTACAGACACTAAACTCAGAGCAAAGTCTGTAGCGTACTTTTGCATGTGGTCCATTTCAAACGCTTCTCTCTTCATTACTGGCTGACGTAGTTCGTTTAACAGAACGTTACCACCACCAACAATAGTTAAGTAAGCAAGTGCGTTCTTCACAGCCTCTGCTTTTTTCTTGTTGTCCTTGTTCTTTACACCTTCTTTGTAAGTGTTGTACACCAAGTTTTCTATTTGTTGAATCTGCTTTAAACCAAACGTACGGAGCATGTACAAAATTCTACCGTTTGGATTAGATAAGTACCATCTAGGCATCTGGGCTAAATCAGAAGGCTGTATTCTAGCAAGCTCTGCAGCCGCTAGCTCTTTGACCCTTTGTGTTTTCTTGTTGGCTAACAAGTCACGCTTGAGTAGGCGCATTTCAGTAGGACCAAACAACCAAGAAAACTCAGTGTCCAAAGTACCGTCTAGTATTTTTTGCTTTGCTCTGTTCACAGCAGCAGTTAACGAAACGTTCTTACCGGCCATGTCTGCTGCTTGAAAGCCAGACGCTTTGAACGTAACTTCAGACATGTCGTTAAATCTTCGGTTCCACTTAGTAGCGCCTTCTCTTAAAAATTCTCCGGTTGCTTGCTTCGCTAAACCAACATCTGCAGTGTTAACTGTTTGTCCTCTTCTACTAAGAAAAGAAACAACAGCATCAGCGGTGTTACTAGCTCCGTAGTTGACTACAGAATTACCGAGGTCGCCTAAGTTTAAAAAAGCAGAGTAAGGGTTTCCAATAGTACCCACGTACCCTAGTTTTCTAACGTTAGCTATCCAAGTGTTTGGGCCTCTACTTCCGTCAACAATTAAAGCACTAAGCAGTTCATCAGCAACTTTTCTTGTCTCATCTTGCGCGCCTTCTTTCTTCAGCGTTTCTTTTAGTTCTTGAAACGAATACCGACCGTCAGCTAACTCTTCTTGAATGTTACGTTCAGTAATTGTAGCTTTTTGTTTTAATCTGTTACTTGCGTTCTGGATACCAAAAGTACGGTGCATCTCAATCGTTGCAGCATCCCTAGTCATTTTATCTTTTAAAACAACAAGAGGGTTTTCGTACAACTCTTTAGCTTCGGTAGCACTCAAATAACCACGAGTTCTTTCTTGTAAGTTTTCATCTGCGGATCGTTTAGAAAACGCACGACGCATACGAATACTAGGTTTTTCTGGCGTCAACGAACGAGAAGGTACGTACAAATCATCTTCAGGCAAATCACGCCACACGTACGTACGGTAGTCGTTCTCCTGCGCGCGTCGGATTTTCATCAACGCTTCGTACCCTTCTAAACCTCTCTCACTAATGCTTTCTTTAAACAACTCAAACTGTTGTTGTCGAACCTCTGGTTTGAGGTTAGCGTTAGAAAAGTTGGAAATAGTCTTTTTTAGCACGCCCGTTGAATCGTTCTCAAGTTCTCTAGCAAAAGCAATAACAGGTCTACTGTTAAATACTTCCTCAAAGGACTGTTGCTGTTGTGCCATTTTGGTAGCCAGCCTTTGCACGTTTCCACCAAAGGTGTCACCTACTCGTTCTCTTGCAACGTTAACAAGAGGACGCATTTTGTCTTCGTAAAAATTACTTACAAAATTTCTTTTTCTAGCAGCAATAGCTTCAGGAGTAAACCCTGATTTGCCTGCGTTGAGTTTAACTCTGTTTCTAACGTCATCGATATTTTGACCACGGTAGTCTAGAGATGAACGCTTGCCACCTTTAGCCATTTCACTACGTATTATTGAACCTACGTTTACACCTGTTTCTTCAGCAGCTTGTCGGTAAGCCAATCCCAACGCAGGACCAGACAGCATCTCGCCTGTTGTGTTGTAGTGATTAAGAGCAATACGATCCATTACAGGTTGTACTTCGTTTATAACGTCTGTGGTTGCTGTTTCTCCGCGTCCTGTAGCTACTGCTCTAACCCGTTGGGTTTCTTGTGTGGCAGCTTCTGTTAGTTCTTTTTGTACTTTTTCTATTCGACCTACAGAACGGCCAGCTACTCCGCCAAGACCGCCAGCTGCTAACGAAATACCCATAACTAACGGGTTCTGAAAAGTTTCTGCAACAGCTTCTGCTCTTTGTTGTGCAGACCCCTCAGATTCCATGAAGGTGTAAGTACCTATTTCAGTACTTGTCAAACCACCCTGTCTGGCAAAACCACCAAGAAATGTTTTACCAACTCCTAGTGTTTTTGCTAACATGGCAGAAGGCATAACACCGCCAGCAACACGCAACGTTAAATTAAGTTGAGGGTTAGCCTCCGCAAAACTTTCCTCGTAGTTTCTGTACATATCTAGCGTTGCTTGATAAGGTACTCCTGTAATTTTAGAGTTAATGTACGAAGCTACTTCTTCACCTACTACACCAGCAGTAAGACCTTCTGTTAAAGCTAGGGAAGCGCCAACTACATCGTCTGTAATCCCCTCAAAGTTTCTGATTTCTTGATCTATTTCAAGTTTAAAGTTTAATGCTTTATCTAAAGTTTCTTGATCTAACTCTTTTTCTGCGCGGTTAATTATGTCAGTTAGCTGCTTAGACTGCTCTACTTTTTTGTTGTACGCTTGACGTTCTTCTGTTTCGGTTGAAACAATTTTTTCAGAGAAGCCTTTAGTTTTTTCAGCAGGCGTCTCTAACTCTTCTGAAAGAGACAGAATGAATCCCTGCGCTTTGTCCGCAGTTTCCTGATCGCCTTGGTCTAAAGCGTCTTGCTTTATCTGTAAGAGTTGCGTTAGTTTTTTATAGCTCACTTGTTTTTGTTCTCTTCAATAAAAGAATCTACTACTTTTTCTGACGAGACTCTGTCTTTATCTGTTGTACCAGCAGGTGTTTCCCCGCCTGAGTCTCCCATTTCAAGAATGTTTGAATCTTCTTGGTACGAAGATAGTAAACGAAAACCATCTTCTACTCGCCCTGTTGTTTGTGCCTGTTGAGCAGCCTTTAATCCTAACTGTGCAGCTAGACTTTTTATCTGTGCTAACTCTTTTTCTTTGTTAGGCCTTAAGCCCTTTACTTCCATGATACGTTGTTCGGCTGCTTTAGAAAATATAGTTGCCATCTGTGCAGACGGAAGTTCTCCTGCCGTGGACTTAGCTTGTAGCATTTTTACAACAGTAGTATTTTTGTTTTTATTATCCGGAAGTGCCTTAATCATTTCTATATCTGAGTCAGACAAACCTAGTTCTTCTAGTTTTTCGTCAGTGTACGTAAAATTACTTAATAGTAAGTTGTCTTTAGCCTCTGCCACGCGAGAGTTGTTAAGTATTTGCTGATCCGAAACGTTTTTCCATACATCTTCTTTACCGGGATTTTGAGCAAGCCACGACTCTTTAACCTCCTCGCCTCCTCTTACGTAAGCTGCTGTGGCACTTCTGTTTAAACCTTCTAACGTTGCTTTTTCTCTGTTAGCTTGGCGAATAACATCATCAGCAAGGTACTGTTCATACCGCTCTACTGCAAGTTCTCTGTTTATATCTCTTATGTCTGAATCAGCCTGCCAGTTATCAAACCATTCGCTAAAACGTGCCTTTTCTCTTTCAGCAGCGTCTTTTGCACGTTGTTGTGATTCAAGAGTAGCTTCTAAACCTGCACTAAAACCTTCAAGTTGTTGTTGTTGTGAGAAAGGTAAATTACGAGCGGCAGATAGTAGCTCTTTTTCTAGAGCAGCACGTCGAATAGATACAGTGCTGGGATCTGCGTTAGGATCAGACATTAATTCTCTTAGTTCAGACTGAATACGAGTAACTTCTGATACAGCCTCTTGATCTACGGCTCCTCTGGAAGTTGCCCCTGCTTCAGAAGCAGTACGAAGAATATCTTCAGGGTCTACGCCTAAAGCTTGCATACTACCTGAATATTCTTTCAGTATTTCTGGAGTAATTTCGCCAGCTTCGGCCATCCTTTGTAAAGCAAGGGTTCCGCCTAAAATACCTTTTTGTCTGGTTTCCCTTTCTTGTTGCATACGCATGATGACGGGAGCTTGACCCACCCCACGCGCAGCCTCAAACAAACCTTGCTGGTAAGTAGGCTGGAGCAACCCTTGTAAAAACGCTTGTGAAAACTTAGCCATTAGGTAGTACTCCCAGTATTAGCAATCATTGAAAAAGCTCAAACAACGAACCGATACCAGTTCCGATACCACCGCCGTCCATAGCTATTGGACTAAACAGACCGCCCAAAAGACCAGAACCAATGTTACCCAGCAAGTTAGCTCGTGCTTGTTCAGCAATCAACCTAGCGTCTAGACCAGTCATCTGAGTCTCACCGTACTGACCAGCACCGAACAACTGGGCTTGCTGTTGCAACTCCGGGAACAACTGAGATGCTTGTTGTACGTTCAGCATCTGGCTTTGCGGCACGTAAGAAGCGCCTAAGAACTTAGAACCTAGAGTAGCCTGTTGTGCTTGCTCTGCTTGTGCTTGCTGTATAGCCATCAGAGAAGCCCTGTTTCTAGCTTCTTCTTGAGCCTGTGCTAGAGCCAACTGCTCAGGCGTACCACCAAACATTGACGTACGTACACCCAGACGGCCTTGGCTAGCAAGTCTTTCTTCTAATGCAAGACGCTGACGTTCTTCTTCAGCGAGTTGTGTTGCGCGAATACGGTTAAATACTTCCTGTTCACGCGGTGCTGTGGGCATCATAGCCTGACCAAAGAACTGCTCAGCGCCACCCATCAGGCCTGTCTGTAGTGCCTGCTCTTCAGGAGATACAGCTAGCTCTACGCCTGTCCCAGTAACAGCACCTGTAGTTGGGTCTATCTGTGGTGTAACACCGAACCTACCACCGGTAGCTGAAGTGACAGTAAAAGGCTTAAACTGCGAAAGTTCTAAAGCCTGTTCAGCCATTTCCAACGAACCGGGGATGCGTTGAGCGTCTGCTCCTTCACCTACAGTAGTCCCTAGTACAGCCTGCTCACCTATATCTTCAAGACGGTCGTAGGCTCCTTTAGTAAGAAGACCAGCGCCTGCTGTAGCTCCTACGCCTAAAAGCGGTCCTAGAAGATCTTCTACAAAATCGACCATTATTCTGTCCCTCTTACATTACTATTATTCATATTGTTTTACCTACTAATGCTAATACATTCATTTCTTGTAGGGATATAGAGCTACCGTTTACTTCTGTTTGTAACCCCACAGAAACTACAGAGCCATTACCCGTACAATTTAAAGACTTTCTGCTAATTAGATCGCCAAGAGTAAACTCAACAGCCGTGTACTCTGATACGCCATAAAATCCCGGCGTTGACGTGCCAACTCTAAAGCGTGACGTATTAGCCTGAATTGAAAAGTCGTACGTCCAACTCAGGATAATGTCTGCGTCGTTACCGCCAATGATTGTAGGCCGTATCTTTTTGAGCAGTTTTAGTTTCGACGGGTCACCAAACGTCAAACCCGGACTTGTGTACCGAAAAATGTAAGATGAGTTGTTGTCGTCGAACCCTTCGTAAGTACCGATGCCGTCCACAGTACCAATGTAAATGTCACCGTTGCGGTCTCTAGCAAAACTCTTGAAGTTAACACTAGGCCACTTAGTTACACGGAACGCTCCGTTTTCCAAACGACCTCTTAGGTCAAAACAATATATAAGGCTACTGTCAGGCAGTCCTAGTAAGTAAAAATAGTTTTCAGGACTGTACACAGACGTAGCTGGACTAGTCTTAGCTTTTATCTTTGCAATCAAATCTTGTTTGACGTTACGACTAGCGTCTGTTACAGGTAAAGATTTTTCTTGAATTACCCGACCGAGGCTTCGTAAACCGTCGTCAGTTAAAAACAACAAATCAGCACCAATACTCTGTACTGTCTTTCGATCAATACAACCAACACCTGATACAGTGTCTGAGAGGGCCATAGAAGCCGGTGTTTCAGGGTTAGCGTACACCAGTATGCTGTGTTCCCCAAAGATCACTAGAAAGCCGTTGTGGGCTGCTAACGCCACTACCTTGTCAGCACCATTAGGCCACGCCTTAGATACATCGATAGAGCCGCTAGAGCCGCCGCTAAAGTCATCGCCATCAAGCAAGTCAGACCAGTAAATAGTAGTGTCGTTAGTAGCCGTACCAACCACCCACAAACGACCAAACCCAGCAATCACCTCATGGCAGTACTGAGCCGCCGCAACAGAAGACCCTGACACAGCGGTCATCTTGGTCACTGCACCTAGGCTATTGCTATACACCAAAGGCTCAAAGCCACGCTGAAAAAAGTACGCATGATCATTGAAGTTAACAATCTTCCAGTCATTAGCGTTAATTGTGTAAGAGCCGGGCGTAGCATCTACTAGCGTAGTAGTGCCGGTCATAATCTTGTTGTTGCCAGTGCTAAAGATAACCTCGTTACCAGCACTGTCGTAGAACTCGTGGACATTGTGGATATAGTCAGTACCCAACACTGTCTTGTTGGTTGTTATAACGCTGTTGCCCTGACGAGCCGCCAATCGGCCCTGTCGGTCAATAATAGCGTTGTCTGCAACTTCAGCAAAAGACGTATCCTGAGCAATAGGAGAGTCTTCTGTGTTGATTCCCTGAAACGCAGGAGCAACTAAATCAATGCTTCTTAGAGGCTGTGCCATAATCTATCCTACGCTGTGTAGAAGATTGTCTCTTCTGGGTGCTTCTGAGCATCCAACGCAATTGCATCAGATAAGTATTTATCAGCCAGAGCAAAGTACTCAGGGGTAGATGTACCACCTGTTTCACCACGCTCACGGGCCAACAAAGCGATTGCCATGTGAATTATAGGGCTGCTAGGTATAGCCAACGTGTCTGCATCAGCACTCAGAGGTACGTTACGCAAAACTACTTTTACTTTTAACGAGTAAACGCCGTCAGGTTTAGGGTACACATCAATCTGTGTATCACCGCTAGCGTCTACGCCGTTATAAGTAAAATACTTAGGCGCGCCTGAGACTGGGTTGTTTACAAAGAACTCGTTGTCGAACCATGCTTGTGTTTGGTACTGTAACTCGCAGTTTGAAGTGTCGTTTATAATTCTAAAAACTTTACCTTCGTCACCGCTGCCTGTCAGTGAGTACGTGTAGTCGTCAGCAGCCGTCGTAATTGTTAGGGTGTTACGCAACGCTGACCAGTCCCACGCTGTCTCTACGAGATCCTTTGCGTCGTTTACAAAATCACCGACCATTTTGCTGTACGTACTCTCAGATACGTTAGTTACTTCGTCTTCTCGTAAACGTCTGAGTACGTTGTTTACCAAATTTAAGTAGGTCATGATAAGTTCCTAAAAATTAATTGTCCTAGAGCATCCATAGAATTTGTAGGCCTCATTAAACCGGACGGCTGTACAGGAGCAGGGGCCGTCATTAAACTAGATGCAAAATCAACAGGAGTTTTTTGTTGAATTGCTACAGGAACAGTAGGGGTGTAACTAAGACCTCTTAAAAAAGACTGTGGTGTTACAACTGTCCTTGGGGCTGTTGGGGCTAACATTCCATTACCACCTAAACCATCACCATCACCGTCGCCATCACCATCGCCAGTGCCATCCCCACTACCCTTGCCTGTTCCACCGCCTGTTCCGCCGCCTGCTCCACCAGTAGATACTGTTCCTGCAACCGAGTCCGTACCCGTAGTCCCCGTAGTCCCCGTAGTTTCTGTGGTGTCCGTTGTTCCTGTAGTTCCGGTAGTACCTGTAGTACCCGTAGTGCCTGTGGTTCCAGTGGTTCCAGTTGTGCCGGTAGTGCCTGTGGTTCCAGTAGTACCTGTAGTTGCAGTGCTGTCAGTCGCTTTTGTAGACGCGGTAGTTGTTGTGGTTGTAACTGTTGAGTCTGTTTGAGCGGCATCAGCCTTAGAGCTAATAGTGCCGTCGTTGTTTTTATCAATAGGCTCAAGACCAGCACCCTTTAGTGCTTCGTTTACTTCATCCTCTGTCATATCACTGTAGTTAGGCAGGTTTACCAAGATCCATTCGGCGGCTTTTACTACGTCGCTTTTTTCTGTTGTCGTTTTAGTGTCTCGCGTAGTGCCTATATCTTCACCATGTTCCCCATACGTGCCGTCCGACAACACCCTAATCTCAACTATTGAGCCATCTGGTCTTTGAACTTGTTGATTGGCCATGTCTGGCCTAGGCTCCCACTCGCCCTGCCATACCCCATTTTTGTCATACTCACCTGTTTCAAAATTTGGAATAAAAACAAAGCCGTTTTCTACTTTAAAAAACTCATAATTTGTAAAATCTCCTAGATCTTCTTTTGTTCCTGAGTTTTGTACGGTAGTCTTAATTACAGCATCATTACTGCCAGAGGAGTCAACTGTTACGGTCGTTGCTGGGTCACCCGCATCACCTGCGTCACCGCCATCAACACCACCTGCGTCGGCACCTGCCTCAGTATCACCACCACCGCCTGCGTTTTCACTTTCGGGCTTAGTAACTGTAGGCTGGGTTATTGTTGTGTCTAAAGTAACGTCAGCAGAAATATTGCCCCCAGACAATATGTCATCAAAATCTGTACCCGATGGATCAACGACCTCAAGATCCGTTGTAGCTTCGCCGTAATCTACATTTACGTCTGAATCTTTGTCACCGCCAAATATTGCGTTACCGCTATTATCTGTTTCGTAATTTCGGGGATTTAAAATTTCACCAACTACCGCATTAATAGCATCTTCTGCCGCTGTACTTTGTGCTATTGCCTCACCGCCGGGAACTAACCCACCAGCCAAACTAAATGCGGTTCCAAGGCTTACTTCTCCATCTTTGGCGATTTGAACTGCACTAGTAATTAAGGCTTTAGCCGTTGCGTCTGAAATTTGAAGAGCCGGGCCAAGAGCTGGAGCTAAAGCACTAGCCATACCCGCTGTTAAAGCACTAGCCGCGAGAGTTAAGACAAACCCACCTACATCAAGCGAGTCATCTACCTTCATCGTTTTAGTGTAGGTAGCACCGTTAAAGGCAAACTGGTCGCCATCTTCGTTTTGAAATGCAGTTTGAATACCGTACTTATTGTTTAATGCTTCTTGAGCTTCGTTTTCGGCTGCCTGTACGTTAGCTTTTTCTTCATCCAAAATAGCATTAATAGCGTCAGCGTTAGGCCCACGTCCTTTATGCCCTTCATTATAAAGCTCATCTTGGGGGGTAAGATTAAGCACACCTGAAGCATATAGATCGTCTTTTTCGCTGATAAAGCTCATGTAGGAATCTACGTCCATCTGCGGATTTGCTTCTTTAAAATAGCCCATGCCCTCGTCAGAGTTCCAAGCATTGCGTATCTCTGCTTCTGTACGCATAACTAATTGCTGACCAGCTAAACCACCGCTGTCATCACCTAGCTCTGCTGAGTCCCGGTACGCGTACACACGCTCACCATCCGCATTGTAGTAACGGCCACTATCGTCCTGCGTTAGCCCCTTAAGTGCTTGCTCTTCCTGATCGGTTCTAAAATCACCAGGAGTTGCACGATCCCCAAACCCTGTTTCTTCATAAAACTCAAGGACATCATCATAGGAACTCCCCGCAAAACCATTGCTGGTAACGTCACTAGCCGCATCAATAGTATTGTCGTCGGTAGTGTCAGCCAGTATGTCTGTTTGATCTAATTGCTGCTGAGTCTGAAACTGCTGCGCTTCCTGCGTATTAGATAAAACTTCTTCAACAATCTCAGGTGATGAAGGATTGACGTTTACAAAAAAGTCCCGCTCTTCCATTGTTGGATCGCGGCCAACAGTAGAGTTAAATGTTTCAAACACAGCCGCTTCAGGCGAGTTGGCTATACCTTGTTCAATCTGCTCAATGCTTTGATTTGTTGCAAGCCATGCGTCAATGCCACCCTGCAAGGGATCTCGGCCAAGATATTGGTTATATAAAGCACTAATTTCAGCAGGCGTTGCCATATTACTTACCCCTCAGCTTCATTAGCTTGTCAGCACCACGTATACCAAAGCTCGCGGTAACAGCTACGTACAACAGATACTGATAGTACTCAGGCAGCTTATCTAGCTCAGCAAAAGCTAAACCAACACGTTGCATAATGCTTAGATCATCCATAGCAACTCCGTAGCAAACGGCTAACAAAGGCAGTGACAGCACAACAGTAAACCACTCGTCTTTCCACGAGGTAGCACTGGCTGCTGCCATCTCTTGTTCCCATGTGGCTGTGTTCTTAATTACCTCTAGCTTAGCCACGTGCTTGGCTTGTGATTGCTCATGGCGATTGGTCAGCCATGTTTTTGCCAGAGTAGCTATGGGGCTAATTAATGCAGTCCACATACGTTATTTAATCATGTACACGACAAGTGATACACACGCGCTGACGGCAATCCAAAAGAATCGCTCAGCGTTTTTAACAGAGCTTGCGTTAACCACTACAGTATTTTCTAGCTCTCGTATGTCATCTTCTTGATCGTCTAATCTTTTTTCATGTCGATCCATGCGTTTAAAAGCAGACAGTAACTGCTCTTCCACACGTGCAATCTGAGATACCGCTTCAGTTAGCTTATCCAGCTTCTGCTCAATGCGGTCAAGACGGTTATCCATCATAACGTCATGTCCTACGTTGTTCATTAGGGTGCTTCAGGCCACGTAATAGAAGCTGGAAACCCCGACTGCCCCGGCACATCACGCAATGCTTGCCTGTAGTCTGCCATAGCATTCATAGCCATTATTAAACCTGCACCCAAGACGTTGTTGATTCGTCCCAGCGGTATCCGTTCCCGTCGTCGGGGTACGGCGTAGGCGGCACCCATTCACAATTATCTACGTCTAGCGTCCATGACGTAATATCGCCGTAAACGCTTTCCAAGGTTTGTTTTACACTTTCTTGTTTTTGAGTTTTTTCTTCCTCTGTCATTTCTTTAGTCAAAAAACAATTTACATACTTTCCATTCTCTAAAACGTAGTCTTCACCTGTTTCAACTTGATAGGGGCCGAACGGCTGATAAACTTTTCTTTCGAACTCGGCAAACCCGCTAGGCAAATTATCTATATCAACATCTGGGTATACCTGAATAAAATTGCTTTGCAAAATAGGATGCTCAACCACTTCGCCGTCTTGCACTCTTACAAATAATCTTTCCATTAGACATCCGCCGTGTTTGTAGATGGAAATTGCCGGGAGCTACCGGGATAAATAATCCTTACTCCACCGACGCCGCCTGAAGAAAGACCACTTGTAGAGCCACCACCGCCTCCATGCAATCCGCCGGGGCCGCTACTTGATCCACTAGTTCCGCCAGAGCCACCACCGCCTCCAGCAGAAGAACTACCAGAGCCATTTGAGCCTTGGCCGTCAAGACCTACGCCGCCACCCCCATCGTCATTACCGCCGCCTCCGCCGCCGCCTCCAGCGCCGTTACCGCCTGACTCGCTTGAACTATCTGCTCCGCGTCCACCGTTACCACTGTAGCCAGCCGCGCCGCCGCCTCCCGCGCTTTTATGGCCACCTAAACCGCCGCCATCTTGTCCCGATCCAATTGAGCTTGCATGACTACTACTGCCTGAAGAGGGGCCACCATATACAGACATAAGGGTACTGTTATTGCTGGCTCTTACTACTGTGCTTGTTACGCCGAAAGAGGTGCCAGCTTCGCCATGATTTCCTGCTCGCGCGACTTTGCAAGTTATTGTTTCTCCCGCCGTCACGCTAATATTGTTTTTGTACCCCAAACAGCCGCCTCCGCCGCCTTGACCATACCGACCGCTACCGCCGCCTCCTACTGCAACTGCAGATATTGATGTGACACCATTAGGAACAACAAACGAGTAAGTCCCAGCACTTGTGAATTCAGACTGCCCTTGAACACCAACAGACGCAGAATTAGCTGAATTTGCCGCCGTTTCGCCAACCGGATTGACTGCGGTAACAACACACCTGACCGTGTTGCCTACATCTGATGAAGTAAGGGTGTAGGAACTACTGGTAGCGCCAGAAATATTAGTAGTGCCTCTCTGCCACTGGTAGTTGTAGCCGGTAACTGCTGGGGCCGCATCCCACGACCCTGTTGTTGACGTTAGCGTGTTACCACTAAACGCAGAACCAGATATGGTTGGCACCGCCGTGTTGACTGGCGCAAACCCATAAGAGTTACCGACACTTAACAAAAAAATACCGCTCATTTGTATTCCTTTTTAAGAAATATTGCCCGAAATCACGCAAACAGTTCCTGATATAAACAGGATGTTACAGATTCCTCGCGTTGCAAGAGTTACGGTAGCCTTGTCTGCGTTTGTGCCGCCAATATATGCAGTGGTAATTGTGCAAGTAATTGTGATATCACCAGTGGTGTTATTGAATACCGCAACAACGTCACCCTCTGAAAACGTAGCATCTGGAATGACAATCGAGCCGCTACTGCCGACTTGCACATACTTACCAACATCGCCTGTAGCTAAGGTGTATGCAGATGTTTTTGTGCCAACTGGTGGTATTTCCCTAAAACCGATTTCGCTTGATGTACCGGGAACCGCGCTTGAGAAGGCCAGCTTTCCACTGCCATCCGTTTTTAAAAGCTGTCCAGCAGTGCCATCAGCATTAGGAAGCTCGAGACTGTAAGTAGCAGTTGCTGAGTGGGGTGGCCCCTTTAGCGTTACACCGTGGCTGTTTGACTCACAGTTAAAACGAATGGCGCCAGCATTAGTGTTGCCGTAAAGCTCTGTAAAACCTTCTCCATTGGGAAACAACTGTATGTTGCCATCAGTGTTAGTTGACTTAACGGCATTGGCATCTATCTGGATATTGTCGACATCTAAACTTCCAAGTGTGCCAACAGAAGTAATTTGTGTCTGTGCCGCATCAACATTCAAGGTGTTAGTGCTAAGGGTAATACCTGTACCGGCTACTAATGCAGTCTTAGATACTGCGATTGCGGCACTTGCATTAACATCAGCGTTTACTATAACGCCAGAACCAATAGCCGCTACGCCAGTATCTGCAATAGTGATGTCGCCAGAAACAACATTATCAATCCACTTAGATGTGCCAGTGTCATAAAACAAAAGGGCCGCATCGGCAGGGGACGTAACAGTAGTGTCAGCTAAGCCCGCTAAGGTAGCACCACCTAGGCCTGTTTGTGAGTCTACATAAGCCTTTACAGACTGCTGGCTAGGTATTCCGGTTGCAGAATTACTACTAAGATCATCTTCATCTACAAATGATTTGCCATCTAAGATGTTAAGTTCTGCGGCAGTAGATGTAACACCATCGAGAATGTTTAGTTCAGCGGCTGTAGCTGTTACAACACCACCATTCACAGTAAACGTGCTAGAAGCAGATAACGTAGTAAATGATCCAGCCGCAGGCGTTGCTCCGCCAATAACGGCGTTGTCGACCGTACCACCATCTAGGTTAGCAGTTGTGATTGTTCCAAGGTTGCTAATAGTTGCACCGCTAAAATTTACAGTGCCACTAGCAGTCAGGTCGGTAAATGTTCCTGCAGCAGCAGATGAGCCACCAATCGTAGCGCCATCTACCGTACCGCCGTTAATGTCAGCAGATGTAACAACAAGGTTAGTAAACGTACCGGCGGCTGCTGAAGAAGCGCCTATTACTGTCCCGTCAATGTTTCCACCGTTAATGTCAGCGGTCGGGATAGTAACTGTGCCGGTAAATGTAGGGCTTGCTGTATCAGACTTAGTAGCAATCGAAGTCGATATAGCGTCAAATTCTGTTTCAAACTCTGTGCCACGAACAACCTTATTGGTGTCACCGCCCGGAAGCGTATCCTTGGCCGCAAAGTCTGTGGTTTTGGTGTAATTAGCCATTGGTTATTCCTAGCAAGAAAAAAGGAAAAGGGGGCCTTTCGACCCCCGGTACTCTATTAGGCAGATGGTACTGCCAAAACAAAACCAGCTTCAGGACGATACACCTGAACACCGTAAAGGGTGTCAGCGGTGTACAGAGTAGACAAGTACTCTTGCTTGTACTGAGTCTGAGAGCGAACAGCTAACTGCTCTGCCATAACGACAGCATCAGCGTGGAACAACAGTGCTGCACGAGTGTCGACGCTTGCTGCAGTGTTATCGCCAGCAGCTTCGATAGTTCGGCAATTAGCAGAAACGTAAACGTCTACGCCATACAGGTTACCGATCAAGCCGTTGTTGACAGTTCCACCAGACACAAAGTCAGATGACACGTAACGATCAATACCCATAATCGCGTTGCGCGTTGCAGGCGGGATAATCAGGTTACGATTTTCCATCGGTACATTGTTGTCATCCATCTTCTGGATCATGTCGCGGAAAAACGCATCCGTGAACTCGTCACCAGCTACCAGAGTGTCATCAGTGTACTGAGTGGTAGTGCCACCATCGTTAAAGAAACAACCAGTGTGCTGGTAGTCAGTAGCAGCAGGGCTAAATACAACAGCGCCGCCGTCACCAAAACCAGTACCAGCCGCGTGCAGGTCGTTGTCAACCTGTACAGCCAGAGCGTAACCAGCGTCTTCAGTGTAGAACTGGCGCAGAGAAGATAAAGCCTGTACCTCTACGATGTCCTCGATCAGACGTGAGTACTCAAAGTGCCGGTTAATAGTAACCTGCAACTCTGACTCGGTGTTTGCAATGATAGTTACCGCAGTATCAGCCGCTTTAGCGTTGGCATCACCACGAGTAGGCTTAGGGATATGAATAACGTCACCTTTCTTGCCAGTCATAGCGAGACGCTTGACAAGGGGTGCCATCTTCAAGTTCTTTTGATATGCAGCAATAATTTCATCTGACCAAATTTCTGGTACAAAAGTTGCCGCTTCTGTTAGCGCAGTATTACCACCTGCACCGGGATAAGTTGCTGTAGCCATGAGTTATCTCCTTTAGGGCTATCGAACTCGACCCTCGGCGTATGCTTGTAAAATTTCGTCTGATAACGAATTGTAACGCTCTGGGTCGGTTTTCATTAGTTTAATAATGTCAGCACGACGATAGACTTTTCTACGAGATCCTTCTGCTGTACCACGAGCGTTGCCTGTTGCTGCAGACTTTACGGAACTCTTACGGGCTGCTTTCTCAGCTTGAGCCGTCTGCTGAACCACTTGATTACGTTCTTTCCAAAGCGTAAAAAGTTCGTCAGCAGAATCATAATCGTAACCTTGGTCTGCTTCTACAAACAGTTTAGTCCTAACCTTTGATCCCTTGATCCACTCAGCAAACTTAGGGTCTTGCAGTATGCCATCCATTTCGGGATGATTAGCTTTAAGCTGTGCAAGAGTAGCCTGTTGTTTGTACTGTTGAGTGTAAGCTTCTGCTTCTCTAATCTTAGGGTGGTTGTCTATTGCCCTGTTTACAGCGTTTTGCGGATCTACAAAGAAATCTACATCTTCGTCTGTTTGTTGCTGTTGTTGAGGTGCTGGTTGTGTGTTGAGTTCTGTCTGAATGTATCCGTCAACAACTTTACGTAACTCGCCAACTTCCGTACTCTGTTTGCCTGAAAACTTCTCAAGCTCTTGGTGCATCTGTACAAGTTCTTCGACAGACTTACCTTGATACTTTTCTGGAACATAAGGCTCTTGTACAGGTTGTTCCTCTTGTTGAGGAGTCTCTACTGAATCCTGCAGGTCGAGTTGATCTGTTGTTTCTAGTTCCTCTTCTGGACGCTCATCGATAATTGTCGCTCTTGACATCACTAAAGTTACCCCGCCTTTTTAGGTTATGGAGATTATTATTATTGGGATTAACTCTCACGAGCTTCCCTTCCTCGTCGCCCAGCTTTTTCGTGTTCTCGCACCCACTTTATGTGTCTTCCGGGGAAGTCACCAGTAGATCCATCGAGAATAAACGGTGTTGCTGAAACGATTTTTGTAGCGTTAGCACCACATCCGCACCTAATGGTTGTGGTGTCCTGATCTACAAATTCTTCAAATATGTGTCCGTTAGTACAACGAAAATCGAATACTTTAATCATCAGATGTGTTAAGCTCGTCGTAATTAGTATTTGTTGTAGACTCTAAATTTAAAATGTATGCTAAGACGTTTAGCTGTCCTTTACGTACATACAAATCATTCGTGTCTTTAGTAGCTTCAACATTGTTAATCACTAAAGCATTCTGTTTAAGTTCTTCAGTTAGCTGTCTCCAACCATCAGTAGAAAACAGGGTGAAGTAATTATCGTAGTACTGCTGTGTTTCTTGATCTAGCGAGGCCATAAGGTTATCTCTTGTATACTTATATGTTATAATATCACAGTTTTAAGTAAAAGTCAAGTCTTTTTTTTGGTACTTTTACGCCTTTTTCCTGATGCCGTCACAGCGTACTTAACACGTTTTGGGCCTGTTTTCTTAGCCTTAGCGGCTTCTTTCTCTGCTTTGGTCATCTTGGCGGCTACCGCTTTTGGTCTGCAAGCTGGGTAAGGACGTTTAGACCCCTTGGCTTTTTTACGGCCACATTTCTTTCCGGTCTTTATGTCAACCCACTCTTCTTTAAACCATTTGGTTAAACCGCCTTTAGACTTAGGCATAAGTACCACCACGCTTCTTGTACGTTTTAACCAACCAAGCATTAGCGTACGCACTGGGGTACACGTCAAACTTGCGCTTGGCTTCTGACTTAACCCTAGAGTAAAGAGCTTTGTTCTTTACGTTGGAGGGTATAGTGCTTTTCTTTGTTTTACTTTTTGCCTTTGCCACATTTGGCATTACTTCTTCACCTTCTTTTTCTTTTTCTTTTTAGGCTTAGACTTGTACGCACCCATTCCGTAACCCATAGCAGACTCCTTATTTACCTTTGTGGACTTTTTGAACTTCAAAGTTTGCAGACTGAGACGCACCCTTGTGGGGCTTATAACCGCCTGCAGGATTTTTCATCAACTTGTAACTGTTACCGCTTTTCATCCAGTGGTAACCTTTTGGTGCTGAAACTTTCATAGCGTTTACCAGTTTTTGCAAGACCAGTATCTTGCGGTGAGTTTGCTCGGCTTGTTTGTATCACACTTGTGCCTAGCCCTAAATGACTTACGCCGTGCTGGTTGATCTTTTTTAATCTTCATATTGGCGTCACCAAAGCGTATAGTTTTGGTCTTGTCACCTTCCTTGGCCACTACTACAAACTTCTTAGTTGGGTGGTTAGGAGTCCGCTTCGGTTTGTTGAACCCGCTTACTCCTGCTCGCTCCAGCTTTGGATCCTTTTTCTTGGCCATTAACCCTCTCCTTGAGCTGGTCTAATTGCTGCTTCAAGTCTTTCAACTGCTCCCCCTGCTCCTTGAATGCTTGGTTGACTTGGCCGAACAGGTTGTTGAGTTCTGTTTTGGTCATTAACATCAGTACGATTACCTTGTAGTTGTTTTTCTTTTAAGAGCTTGTCAGCAACTTTAAGCCTGCGTTCAAACTCTTTGTCCTCTTGATCTCCTTCTTTGAGATTACGAGTAATTGCTTCGATGCGATCAATTTCAAGTTCTTCTGGAGCAAGTTGTGTTTCGATAGAAATTTTACCGGCTCGTGCTTGAGACTCAGCAGCTTGTGCGTTAAGTGCAGCCGTCTGACTTTGCTGAAACGCTACTTGAGCTTGCTGTGCAGCCATAGCCATTTGTTGAGCTTGTGGGTTAGGCTGGTTAGCTTGTTGCATCGCTGTAATAAGTTCTTCGCGGTTAGACAAGTTCATATTGTCTATGATGCTCTGGATCAACACAGGGTACAGAGGACTGTCTTGTTGCATTGTTTGTAGTAGTTGCACTAGCTGAGTAACCTCGTACTCACGAGCAATGATGCCTAGAGTGCTAGTAGGAATAAACTTGTAGTCCGCTACGGGGTAGTTCTCAGGGTCAAACTGCATGTATCGGTGTGCAGCTTTGGTTACAAAAGGCAGAAGGAAAGACTGCTGGAAGTTAATAAGAGTACGCTTATGGCGCTTGATAATAGCGCCGAGAGACATACTGATACCAGCGGCTGTCGCTTCACCATTAACCTGACCTGCAATTCCTGCTGAATCAACCGCCCCCGTAGCCTGTTGAACCATTTGCTGTAAGGCGGCGGCTTGACCAAATGTAATTTGGTTGACTTGCCCGAAGTTGAACGGCTGAAGTACTTCACGAGGATCTCCGTTAGTTAAGATCATCTTGCCGGGGCGAACTTCTGGCTTAGCCCCTCTGGGCAACCGAGTAGCATCTACCGCAAGCATTGGGTGAATAGTTAAGCTAAGGGCGTCTATTCTTGCGCGTAGCTCTGTATCCAAAGCCTTCTGACTGTTATAGCCTTTTTCACAAACACCTCGACCCCAGAATCTTCCGGGTACAATGTCCCAAGGAAATGCAACGACAGGCCGGTCGTTCATCATGTAAGGGTTGGCTTCCGCCTTGAGTAAAGTGCCGCCGTTAGCAATAACTACGATTGCTTCCACGTACATGGAGTCTTCTTCTACTTCTACGTCTTCTTCTTCCAAAAGCTGACGAGGCACTAAACCGTAGTACTTAGTTAACCGAACCTTGTCGTCGTTGTAAATAGTCAGGTCTTGGTCGGGTTCTAAGTCTGTATCTGCGGCTGCAGACTCAATAAATCCTTCTCGGTACACGCCTTGTTCTTGCAGTAACTCAACACTGTGTTTGCTGACAAACTCGTCGACAGCTACACCGTAAGCATCTTCCACTGACGTAGCCACAGGATCAATCAAAAAGTTTTGTGGCAGTACTGGCTTTAGTTTTACAACAACTCGGTCAGTAATGTTTACTCCGACCGCCTGAAGGTCACCGTCCATGATTGGTTGAGTAGCCGGAGCCATTTCTTTTATTTCTTCTAAAACTACTTCACCAATTCCTGTACCAAAAACTGCGGCGTTGATGAGACATTCTGCAACTGCTTTACGAACTTTACAAACTTCAAAGTCTTCAGTTAGTTTTTTTCGCAAGTACACCATGTCTTGTTTTTGCTGATCGTTTACGTCGTCTACAATGTCAAAAAACTTACCGCGACCAAACGTGGCTTCTTCTAGTTCTGCGACATTAGACTCTACAGCTTGTTGCAAAGCAGGTGAAATAATGCGAGAACGCTCTGAGCCTCGTTGAGAATCGTTTGGGTCCCACTGACCACGCCACAAACGATAGTACTCTTCAAAACGCTCTTCGTAGTTTGACTCGTAGTAATCTCGCCAATCTTCACACTTTGTCATTACCCACTCTTCCAAAGACTCTTGGATCATCAGTGGATCTGGGCTATAGATTTCATCTGCCATAGTATTTTCCTTAGATTATTGCTACGCTGTAACCAAGTGTAAAAAACACCACAGCAGAAATTGCGTAGATTCCGTATGTATTAAAAGGACGCCAAACACGTTTGGTACTCATAGCTTTTACTAGCTCATCTGGTAAAGAGTTCATCATTCTAGTAACCTGCTATTACGTCTAGTATTTCGTAGTCATCTGTTTCGTAGTCGTAGTCGTACGCTACTTGTGCCAACTGGTCAATGTACGCTAGTGCATCAACTAAGTCGTCGTGTGTTAACGTATCTGGAAACTGAAACAGTTGATCTAAGAATCTGCTGTTCCACTCACCTTTGTTTAAGTTAACGTACCCGTTTTCAAACCGTCCCTGTAAAGCCCACATAACCCTGTCAGTTTTCTTTCGGTTACCGTGGCTCAGTTCTTCTACCCTAAAAAATGTTCCGTACCGTTTCATTAGGTCTGTTAGAGGAGACATTACAGCTTGTTTGGCAATTCCTTTTTCAATACCAACACTGACGGGTCTGTAATCTCTAACGGCCTGAAATATCTTGGTGGCAGTCTCGTTAAGGCTCCACCGCCCATATATAATGTTATCAACGTACCAACCATCAGGACTAACTTTAACAACAGCGATTGCGGTTTCATCTAGTTTAGTATTCTTCGTTCGTTTTTTGTTTACGTCTTCAAAGCCTGCGAGGTCAACAGCTATGTAGTAGTCACCTTCGTCTGGTTCTTCGCCAAACTGGACCCAGTCCTCTTTGAACATTTCGGAGCCTCTTGCTTCAAACGAGGCCATGAACTCTTGTCGGAAGGCGTAACTCGACATGGACTTCTTTGCTGTATCAATTTCGTCAGGGTCGAGGATTGGGTTGTCATAACTGGTAAAGTGCCACCCCTTGTAAGTTTCATCGTCCCCTAACTCCGCTAACTTGTACAGTTCGTAGAAGTGGTTCCTGCCCATAGGAGTACCTATGAACATCGCTGAGCCTTTTTGGTCAGCTAGTGCTGGACGGAGGATCTGCTCCCATACGTCAGGCTTCATATCTGCGTACTCGTCCATCACGAGAAACTTCAAGGACACACCACGCATTGTCTCTGGCCTGTCGGCTCCTTTGAGACTAATCGTGGCCCCGTTGACCAGCCTGATCTGCAGGTTGTTAATGTGTGATCCTGCAATCACAGGGTGTCCTAGCTCCATCAAGGTTTGCCACATGATGTCACGGGCTTGTCCCTGAGTAGGCGCAACGTAAAACACTTGCCCTTTGTCGGACTGTAAGGCGTTGATAATCAACATCCAAGCTGCTAGTCTGGACTTCCCTGTCCGTCTTCCAGCAGCGACTACCTTGAACCTAACGGGATCAGAGTAGACTTCTTGCTGCCACGGTAGTAGCTGTACGTTTAAGTCAGTCACAAATTTTCCAACTCAAGTAAAAAGTTAGTACACCTGTTACTAGAGGCAGCAGCATTAAACAAATAACGCCTAAAACTGTAGTCACACAAAGTTTACGAGTGCTGGTGGTATTTCTAGTAAGTCAAACGTAACTACAAACTCCATGTCAGAAGACGCTTCTGTTTGTACCTTGACTACTTCACCTTCGTGGAGGACAAACATAGGACCGCCTCCTGCGTCTAGAGTTAGCCTGCTACCACCCGCTACGTTTTCCTCATCAAATATATCAACGCGATTACTTCCGTCAGACTCAACAAAATGCAAAGACGCATTTTTTGTGCTGCCAGCATGATTAGCAATAAAAACGTAGTAAATAATTACGTGGTAGCCTGTAGGCACAGTAAACAAAGTTGTTTCTGTTGCGTCAGTAAGTGCTACGTGCTTTGTGTACAACATCAGTAAGTCCAGATTACCGGAGCAGAACCCCGTGTGTCTACGTGAATAAAGTCACTAGCGACGCCAATCCCAGCGAAACCCATTGCTAAAGCTTCTCTTATAATCGTGTACCGTTGAGCAGAGTTAGTTATCTTTATGTCTGCTGCTATGCCTTGCGCGTGAGTTCCCGGTACATCTTTCTTTGCTTCTATAGGGTGCTGGGGTGACCTGTAGCCACTAGTGATAACAAAAGGAAAACCACAGTGATCTCTGAGTTTATCTACCTTTTCCATGAACTCAGGGTCCATCTGGTTTTCACCAGTATGTTGACAGTTGAACTCGTCTACTGTAAAGTGCTTCATTTCTTTTTAGTTGTTTTCTTCTTAGGCTTAGCCTCGTTCATTGTTTTAGCTGCCTTAGTAACATCGTTGTTGTACGCACGTTCACAGTGACCGTCATCAAACACAAAGTTAATTGATGAGTTCATCCACGCCCAAGCCTTAGACTTGTCCTTGAGCCTGTAGGAGCGTCCTGAGACGGACTCGTTAGCGTTGTCACCGAAGAAAACAGCTACGTTAACTAACTGAGAAGTAGCATCACCTACCCGTACAACGTAGTCCAGAGCTTCTTTCAGTGCTGTATCAACCTTATCCTGTGACATCAACTGCTTCTCCATCAATAGTTTCTCCCTCTTGAGGGCTTGTAAAAACTTCTGTAGCTCCAACGCCAGTAATGTTGATCTGTATTGCACTTCTCCCTGCATCTTTTACAACTTCCTTTTCAAATGCGCCTACTGGCAGAATACGATCCATTACTAGTTTCCACGCAGCAGCTTGATTCTTGTGGTCGTGGTCTAGTGCAGCTTCAAATATGGTTTCTAAAACTTTAGCTGACTTAGGACTAGCCAGCATACGGGCCTTGTACTCGTTAATTATTGCAGCGTCGCCCTTTGGACGACCTCGGATTCCTCTAGAACCCTTCTTTTTTGCTACAATTTCTCCTTTTTTTGGACGGCCACGGCCTCTCTTTGGCGGTTCTTGGGTGTCTTCGTCTGACATTATCCAGTACCTGTCTGTTTTACACGTTTTCGCATGAGTCCCCTAACTTAAGTATACAGATGAGGGGATCTATACGAACCCTTTACTAGTAATACTTAATATCTGAATATATTATATCATACTTTTATCTAGAAGTCAAGGATTATTTATGGTAATATTTCATAAGAATACTAATTACTTCTTTAGTTTTCACTCCATTTAGTCTCCTTAAGGCCGCCCAAGGAAACACGAGTTAAAACAAAGGGTTAGCCCCTATGTTAATTTAGGTATTATTACCCCTTTTTCTAAAATTACCCTCTTGCAAACTTGGGTGGCAACTACATAAGTTTTACACGCGCATCCCCCTCCCCCGGCCCCCAAGTTATCCACAGGTTTTACACAGGCCCCGAGTTATCCACAGGCCGCACACAGGTTATCCACAGGGTTACGGAAGGTAACACAGGTAACACAGCCAAGGTAACACAGGTAACACGAGTGTGTGAGGCAGTGAAGTACCCCTAAGCATCCCTCTGGACTACACCAGCATCCACCAGCACACACAGGACAAACCCCCTGCCAGACTCGCTTAGGCTTGTCAACTATTTATTGTTGGTAATATCCACACAAAAATAATTGTTGACATTCGTTTGGCTTAGGTGCAACCTAGATACATCGAATGCAATAACGCATTGATATTAAGTTAATAACGGAGTGTAAGTGATGGATATGACAGTTAACGAAGTAATCGTAATATCGAAGATTTTCTACGGCAAAGCTGGCGCCTTCCCTAACGATATGCCCTTTGACAAAGTAGTGAGCAGGATGCGAGACGAGAGCGAATTCCGATTCCAGATCGCCAGAGAAAAATGCAACCTTGGCGGATACACCAAAGATTACGACTCATTCACCGCATTTATGGCCGCGTAAAAAGAGGGTTGACTTTCTGATGGGCATCTATAAGGTGTCCATTGGTAAGATAACACACACACCAAACGAGGATAAACAAATGAACCGACCAACTTGTGACAACGACTGCACCCGCATGGGCTGGAAACAATTCTTTCTGTCGTCTATGTATGGCCACGAGCTAGACGTGTCAGTGCCACCGGATACCGATCTAGATGGTACATTCGTAGCATTCGACCACGACGAGCAGGAACTTATCAAAGTAAACGGCTGGCTGTTTGCGGCCACTGAAATCGAGGAATAAGAAGATGACTACATATAACGGATACGAATCTTACGACCATTGGAATACAGCTCTTTGGATCAACAACGAGGAAAGTTTCTGCAATATGTTGCAAAACAAAGTGGAACTAGCTGTGTACATGGTTTGTAGTAGACAGCAGGCCATCATTGAGTTGATCCGAGACTTGCCAGAGTTGACACCAGACGGCGCAGTGTGGCAAGCTGAAACAATTGAAGGCCTATTCGATGAAAACTATCAAGAACAGCTAAAGTACAGCTAAGGAGATAAACCATGCCAACGGAAAGAACCAAAAAGGAACTACTGCAAAGATTCAAAAAAGGGCGGTACGTGTTCAAAGCGCCGCCAGTTTGTCCTAACCTCTGGTCCGATTGGGATTGGTGTAGGTTCATAATGAGTTACAAAGGCTTCGGCGATGTAATCTTGAAAGATTTGGGGGGTTAAACTATGAGCGATATAGACACTAGAGAGGGTCACAGCTACCCTTGTCAAATCACTAATACTTATTACCCAGCGGAAGACGTGGCAACAGCGGTTTTTATTAGCCAGCACACAGAGCAGGAGAGCTGGGGTCTATATTTAGTAGGTGGTGACGCATTGGCGGTACTAGTTAATATTGACATAGATCACGCAAATGGCGAAGATTAGATTAAACCAGAGGATACTAAACTATGAATATTACAGAACATTTCTCAGCCTTGATTGCCGTGGTGGTTATTGTTATTCTACTCGGTATCGTAGGTGAGTTAGAACTTAAAGACATTGAATACATTGAACAAAACCAACAGGAGCAAAGACGATGAGCAAGATGCCGTGTAGTATTACTGACGACCCCCTTAACGACTACAGCCACTGGTACGAACGCACAGGGCCTTACGCACGCATACCGTACCTAAAGAATACGAGCATGTGTGAAGGGTGCTACCAGTTAGTTGATAAGGTAGATGAAGACACTGGTTACTGTTCCGAGTGCCAATCAGACCACGAAGAAG
>UEXM01001101.1_pt1 | contig 24572 bp, 47 predicted proteins | sample 1796661 | NCBI WGS metagenome assembly UEXM01 (sample SAMEA4772469, study PRJEB27181) | metagenome | reverse complement strand
TTGCAGATGCTGTACACCTCGTAACCATTCCGCTCAAGCGTGATGAGATTGAAGCTCTCGCAGCGATGGGAGAGCAGCAGGCTGTGGAAACCATCTTGATGGAGACCTACCCAGCTCGTACATACACCAGCGAACAGAGCACATACTCTGCATGGCTCATCGACCAAGCTAAGAAAGCAAAAGAGGACGCAGACATCGCAGCTGACGCAGACAAGTTTTAACCTAAACACAGCAGTGGTAGCTCAATTGGTAGAGCACAACCCTTCCAAGGTTGGCGTTGAGGGTTCGAGTCCCTCTCACTGCTCCAATTAAAGAAACAAGATTATGAAATTCATCCTAAAAGCACAAAAACCAACAGAACCTACATTCTATGATATTCAAATAGATCAATTCTTTGTAAGTAAATATGGGTATTTATGCCAAAAGATTTCGAGTACTAAATACACAACAATAGCCGGGCCAAGTGGAGTGCCATACGCTAGAACGTGTTATGATGCAGGACAAGGAATGCAAATCAAAAAGGCGCTCCCTCTCGTAGAGAAGATTGAATTTTAGAATCAAGTTTTAACCCAACCCTAGCCCTAGCCCTGCCTCCAGAAATGGGGGTGGGGTGATTTAGAGGACATGAATGTTTCAGAACTGATTGAAAAGCTTAAGGAATTACCCCAAGAGACTGAGGTTTTTGTACCCCTAGATGAAGGAGGCTTCTTGAATGTGCAAGACGCTTGTGAAATCAAAGTGTGGAAAGATAGGGAGTTTGACGAAGAGGGTTACCACCTGTACGAAAAGACACCGGGAACACTGAAATCACTAAAAGTAGAATCCGTGGTGTGCGTAACACCTTGGGAGCTATAACGATAGAATAAAGAAACCATGACACTACTAATAACACTACTGCTATTATCGCAGATAAATCAACTCAATCCCCTAAATGTAATAGGAGCTGTAATGCTTTGGATTATACATCTATTCTACCACAACAAATAAGATAATGAATGCACCACAAATAGTAATGATCGTGATAATAGCACTTGGGTTAGGATTTAGCCTAGCTAAGCACGGACAACCCAGAGAAAATCACAACCTAACCAAGGATTGTATATCAACTGCAATATTATTAGCTATATTGTGGTGGGGAGGATTCTTTACGTAATGATTTCATTTAGAGATACAACATTCTGCAATGAATCATCATGTAAGAATTGGGATGTGTGCCCCAGAGCCCTGAAAGAAGAAGTGAAAAAACAAGCACACAAATGGTGGGGATCAGAAGAAGCCCCAATAGCAATATTCACAGATAAACCAAAATGTTATGAACCTAATACCAAAATACAAAAACTGGAAGAATGAGTATTCTCCAGAACCAGAGAAAGAGTTTGTGGTTACCAAATCACCAGCTGAATACGAGATGCTAACTAAGCGTTTCTTCCCCATCGTTAAGCGTATGGTGGAAGCAGAAGGCGTTGAAGGCATCACAGTGATGGAATCAGACGATGAAGACGCTACATTCCTAATCGACCACATCAATGCTGATGGTGAGTTGGAGAAAGATCTTGCGGTGAAGCACCCATTCGTAGGCTTCTATAAGACAGCCGGACAGATCCGTGAAGGGCTTGAAGTGACGTTTGGGTTAAAAGACCCAGAAGGTAATGTAACGCAAGGCACAGCGTACGTGAGCCCTCTTATCGCAGAAGATGAGAACGGCATCCTATACGGAGTGGTGCAACTACCATTCATTCACAAACACCCAGAGGAGAAATACCACTGGCGTGTAACAGATTTTCAATAGTTAGTTAATTGATTTCGCTCACCAACAAACCTAAACACAATCGGGGAGGATTGAGACGAGGGGATGTTGGTGGGTGATATCAGCTAAAGACTGAACTCCACGCTCTCAAGGTGAGGGCTTGGACCCAAAAACAAAACAACAACAAAAGAAATACTACTATGGTTATTACAATCGCAGCATCAGGCAACTCAGAGAACCTTCACCTCGCAGCAGGCTCAACCCTCGAAACAATCACAGGTGATGCAGATCTTCGTGAGGAGTTTGGTATCGCAGACCGCGCAGTTGCTTACATCGGTGATGAGGAAGCTGCATCAAGCCAAGAGCTTAACAACGGTGACGTAGTTGAGTTCAAGACACAGGCGTCTTCTAAGAGCCTCTAAGAGAGATAAAGCTCTACAATTTTCAAGCCTCTAGGAGAGTGATCCCTAGGGGCTTTTTTACCCTTAAAACAAACAATAGAAAAGATATGCACGTACTAATCAAAGAGGGAGATGTTTACAAAGCTTTCGAGCTTAAGGAGAACTCAATGCCGCTCCCATTATCAACACTAGGGCAACAACAACTCATCAACGAAGGCACATTCGCCATTGATGGGCGTAATTTTAAATTTAAACGGTACATCGATAAAGGAGATGTAGTGGTGGTGGTGAAATGTGATCTACTTAAGTGGAAAGCACCAATCACATGGGATGGAGAGTGGGTTGTGAAAGTCAAAGACACAGATGAAACAGACACAGATGAAGAGGAATATCAAGACGCTGATGATATCGAACTACAAGATGTCTACTTCCGTGATACCCACCTAATCTTCACGATAAAGAAGAATGGGCAACGTAAAGCTCACCTATGCCAGAATGATAAAGTGGTGAGGTTCACAAACATCTCATCTGAAGGACTAATCTGCACAGGAGACGACTTCAACGCACTCAATCACTTAGAGGACGATAAGCTACTATCAGCGAAGAGCATGGTTCAATCCATTGAAGAAGCTGAGGGTAATGCTGATTGGCTTGAGACAGATTTCTCACTAGCCCCAGAAGACGATAAAGTGATTCTTAATCCTTACGTGTATGGAGATGCTGATTTAGAACTCAAACAAAAAGCAGAATGGGTGAAGTAAAAACAGAAGTGGATAAGGCATATGAAACACTAACATCATTAGGTGTTATGTTCACCATCTCACAACAAGAGTTAATTGCTAAGCTACAGAAGCAGCAGAAGCAAAAAGAAGCAAAAGATCGGGTTATCTCGATGAAAATCAAAGCAATCTTAGAAGAATGAAAAATATTGAAACAATCCTAATCGTGGGAGTGGGTGGGTCAGGCTCAATGCTAATCCCGGCTCTAGCTCCAGCATTCAAACTTGTGTTGGCTGATAACGACACATTTGAAGAGAAGAACTTCACACGCCAATTCTTTGCTAATGGAAACATTGGTGAGAACAAGGCTGATGTTCTAGCTCGTCAGTTTAGCACGGCTAGTAAAGACGTTCACTCACATCCAAAGCTCATTGAGGGCTCTGAGGATTGGGTGGAAGGCGTTGACCTCATCATTGCTTGTGTTGATACCAACCAAGGGCGCAAGGCTTGTAAGAAGCTCTCAGACACGTTTATGAAGCCATTGATTGTGGCTGGTAATGAGAACTGGGACCCACAAGCAAATCTCTACCTCCCAGAATTTGAGGGAACTGAGGCAGATCCATTCACACGACTCAACCTAGGAGACCTAGAAGAAGGTGTGCGTAGAACATGCACAGGGGAAGAGATTGTGAGTGAGATTCCACAATTACCAATCGCAAACCATGCAGCAGGAGGATTTGCTCTATCCATCATGTATAGCTTGATGAGTTCAAAGAAGAAGCAGAACTACCTAGCTGAAGTGGCAGCACAACCACGACCATTCTCAAAAACAATCAAACAACTAATCACTCAGTAATATGAAAGCAATCGAAGAAAAGCTAGAGACAATGGAGATGGCTAAGCTTGTAGACATGCGTAACCCGTATCAAACAAACTTCCTAATCGTAGCTGCCGTCTACCTCAAGAACCACAAGAAGGAAGAAGGAGAAATCCTGAGACTTGCTAGTGTCATTGAGAACAAGAAGGATCAACTCATCGGGGAAATCTTCGATGTTCACGTAACAAAGCAAAAGCGATTCTATGTGGACTCACAAAATGGAGGCACTGCATACAAAAGGAATAATGCAATCACAGTTGATGGGTTGATCAATGAAATCACAACAGATGACCTATCAGCACTTGATGTAAGACCATCCATTATCCCGGGACTCACTCGCAACAAACGCCAAGAACTCATCGAGAAGGATGAAAAGATGCGTTTCTACTCAGAAGACCAGAAAGAATCTGTGCGGGAGGAGGTACAAGAAATTATCAATAATGTCATCGCCAAGAAGATTGAAGGCGTTGAGAAGGTGATTCGTGATTTTGCTGAAGATACAGAGGCTGACGCTCCAGACAACATCCATGATATTGTGAGAATCTTCGGAAGAGGGAGAGTTGAAACAAGATCAGAATATGGGGCAGTGGATATTGAGTTCACTGAAGAACAATGCCTATCAATGGCTAAAAGAGCTATGCACGTTAACCACACAGCATGGGTGGGTAGGAAGCTTCGTGAAGAGAGAACCAAACTTACATCAGATCTACTACTATCGGAAGATGGTTGGGTGAAGAAAGATGATGGGATGGGAACTATCTACATGGTGTTGAAGAAAGATGGTGTAGAGCACGCTTATTTCGTAACAGGAACGGAAGAGGGAGAGCTCAAAGAGAAGATTGATAGCATCGAGATGTCATAACAATTTAGCAGTTCGACAAGGGAGATGTATCCTTCGAGACGTAAGCTAGGGGAGAGGAAATACAACCTAGGCTGCTAACAAAAACAGAAACTATGAAAGATAAACTAATACTCGCCGTGCTTACAGCAACCCTCACAAGCTGCGCCACCTCGTACGACACAGAGAAATCTTGGATGACAGGTAACACCGGGTTCTCAGAGTCTCAACTCACTAGGACTATCTGGCAAATCGACTTCACAGGCAACACCTACACAGGCAGAGATAAAACTAAAACCTTCGTCTTGAAGAAGGCTGCCGACATTGCAATAGCTCAAGGATACCCTTATTTCGTAGTAATCGATAACGAAACAAATAGAGATGTAACAGGTAGTGCTTCTGCCGGATACGGTGCATACGGACTCTATGGGCTCGGGTATGGTGGATCTTCTCACGCATACAGCAAGACATCCACCACGACTACTATCGAACTCCTAAAGAAGAAGGTCTCAGGTAGAGGTATCGTCTATGACGCAATGTTCCTCAAAAACAAATAAGATTATGAACCAAGAACAAAGAGACATACTAGAAGCAGCATTCGGCACACTACCAACCAAAGAAGGCTATGAGCTGGTTGGGGTGGAGAATATAACTCCGAAGATAGGCGATACATTCTTTGGCAGCGAGTGGACACTTGTTGCTCTCATGGACTTCAGCTACAAGCTCCCAACAGCCATCTTCAAGAAGCTAGAACCCAAACCCAAACCAACAACCATCCACGACCTCATGCCAGAGGGTAACGAGAATGTGTATATTCATGATGAGAGTGAATCTTGGGCAGCTGATGTGCTAGTTTTTGATGATGGTTTGTGGATTAGTAAAAACCCTATCGTGGAGTGCAAGCAAGTAGGTTGGCGCTGGTCATACAGCATACACACACCATACGAGGAGGCTAACGAGTTTGTAGTGTGACAGACAACGCAAAGCTAATCTTGATAGGAGCTATACTAGCTATCATCACAATTTACATCAGTGGACATTAACAATATGAAGAACACAACAAAACTAGAAACACGATGGGGCTCTGTAACAATGTCCCTAGAACCAATCGGGATGTCATCACATCTCCCTAAACTCCCATACGATCAATGGCGAGTGGCTTGCTCATACATGCGATGGGCAGCACTAACACAGGATTCAGAAGCAATTGTATCATTCACAATTCTAAACGATGAATGGGTGACAATTTGTTGGCATCAGGAAGCCTCTGGGGGCTTGCACATCAAATTCGATACATCTGACCTAGATAACTCTGCGATGATCTCAGCGGAGCTAGAGGAAGCTTTAAATCAAATCCACTGCACATTGCACAGCCACAACAAGATTGGGGCTAGCCAGAGTGGTGATGATGCAGATGATGAGCTTCAAAAGCATGGTTGGCACATCACAGTGGGCAATCTAAATAACCCAGAGATGAGTGAACATTGTCGATTCAATGTAAACATGATGGCTAAGCGTGATGAGCAAGGACACAAAATCGGAGAGGCTGTTCAGTTCTTTCCAAAAGCCAAGCTTACCTCTATCGTTGAAACTCCCATCGAGGAAATGCCAGAGAATGCACGTAAAGCATACCTACTAGCCAACCTAGATGAATACATCCACCCAAAGGAATGGGAAGATCGTCATGATAAGATTATATATCGATACCCAGCAACACAACGAGGGAAGCTATTCCCGGGGCTGAAAGGTAGAGACCAATTCGGAAACGTAGGACCAGCTCAAACTGTAGATGAAGACGAATGGGATAAATTGGAAGAAGAATCATACATGGGCTCAGAAGAATACTGGGGAGAATATTTCACCAAAGACAAATCTAAGTAACTTACATCTAGGTTACTTGAAAACAGAACAAACAACAAACGATGAATCTACAAGAAGCATTAACAAAACCAGACAAGACGAAGCTACCATCCATCACACTTAAGACATTTAAGAATTATGGAGCAAAGCAAGTGGGCAGCAACGGATCATATCTATCCAGCGTCATGCTCGACACACCACAAGGATCACCAAAGACCTATCTCAAAGTGTGGAGTAAGACAGCTCAAATCCCTGTACAGGATAGCACAGAGTACACAATCCAAGCTAAGATCACTCCACAAGGAGCTCAAGGCATCACAATCAATGAATACAATGGCAAGAAGAGCATTGATATCGACATTGATACAGTGAACCTACTACCAGCAGGAGCATCCCCAGCAGCTGAGGTGATGGCACACGCTCAACAACCTGTACAGGAAGCTGTACAACCTGCTGTTGTATCACAGCCAGCAGCACAGCCTGTAGCGACACAAGGTGGCAAAGCTGATGTAAATCTCACTCGTGCAGAGCTATTGAAAGAATTTGCATCTGTTTACGCAGAAGCAGCACAATTGGTTAGCCCAGCGATGGAAGCAACATTCCCCGGTGGTCAAGGAGCTGAGAAAGCTCATGAGTTCGCTCTACAGGCAGTGGCGTCACTACCGACATACTGGTTTGGTGAGAAGACTTGCCGATAATTAAAATCTAGGGTCATAGTGAGTGGAGTGCGAGCTCCAACCCGGAAAAGGTAGGTTCTTTGTTTCTTTCTATCCTACCAATCTGAAAGCTCACTAATTCATCATGATCGACTACAACGGACTAAAAAAGAACATCCTAAATCAAACTGGGGTGGTGTGGACGGCTGAATATATCCGAAACCTAGCTAATGATATGCTAGGAGGAGCTATATTCGACCCATCCAGCTACGACGAGAAAGCTCAGGAAGCCATGAGGATGGTTGTGAGGGCTCTTGAAGACGACTACCAAGGGTTTGATGTAGAAGAGGATGTAGTGGAGCTACAGGTGCTTCCTCCAAACATGCAGATGTCTGCAAAGAGAGGGGCTGAGATAGCAACCACAGCAGTGAAACAATCAGCTCAAAAGATTATTGAGCATTTCATTGTTGAAGATGGAGGGTGCTGGAGAATTGATCCAGAGAATCCACCATCACTAGAGAACAGCTACGCAATTGCAGCAGAGGCTCTAGGGCTCAATGAGGCAGCAGACTTAATCTCTAGCTCATCATCATGGATTATGGGAAACGTAATTAGTGAGTTGAGACAACTACATGGTGAATCATTCGATATGTCCCTAGTTTGCAAAGAGCTAGATAAGACATACAACACAGTGATAACCACTGAGGTGGTGTTCAACTCATACAAAGGGAAAGTGGTTCCCGGAGCATCATTCTCCATCCACAAAGAGGCCCACTACACTAAGGGTATAAAAGACAAAGACAAATACAAAGCCATCATCGCAGCAGCAGCAAACGAGCTCACTGTGAGACAATTCAAGAAAGTGTTATCTGCATTGAAATCTGGGAGGGAAGACATCCTAGATGATGATATGGAGTTAATGAAGGTGGCAGAGGGAGGTGTGAAAGTGGAAGCACCAGAATTCATTCTAATCAAAAAAACAGGGAAGTTTCTCAAGAGGAAGGGAGCTTTAACCAAAAGATCAATCGAAGCGTACGACATGATCCTACAAACTAAACCAACAAATGCCATCATCAAAGACACAGAGAGATATTTCGGATAAAGACATCAAACACGTACTGGGCATCTCACGTGAGGAGCTAGATTCAGCAAAAGAAACACTTAAGAAGATGCAATCACGCGCTGATATGATTCAAACAATAGAGCGAGACAGAGAACCAATGTCAGACGAAGAGTTCACATTACATCTAATCAATGTGTTGAACGCTATGTCTGTATTCGGAGCATCTAGATACGACCTATTTGAAGCCGTAACAGTGAGTTTAACTCAATCATGCAAAGCTATCGCTGAAGAACTAAACAATCAATAATATGCACTCCTATGACGCAAGTGAAGTGAAGGAGGCGATTGCATCAAAACTAGATGTAATCATTAAGGACATTTACCCAGAAGCTAAGAAGAACGGAAAGGAATTTAGGGTAGGAAGCTTATCTGGAGAAAAGGGATCATCATTATCAATCTCAACAGACCCAAAGAAAATGGGTGCGTTCATTGATCATAATGGATCTGGATCTGGAGATCTATTCGACATCTTAGAGGAAACTCTAGGATTATCGTATGGACAAGCAATCGAACACCTAGCAAAGACTTACACAAGCTGCTCAAAACAAGAATACTCAATCGCCTCAAAGAAGGTGAATCAAACATCCTTCGATCTAGCAACACTCACTGATGAACTGTCAGATGACGTAATTGGATACGAAGAAACTGTGAGACAGATCTCAGAAGAGACACTCAAAGCCTATGGCGTAAGAGTGAAGAAAGGAATGCCTAGCGTAATTGCTATGCCATGTTTCGACGACAATGGGAAATGCACAAGAATCTCATACGTAGACTATAACGACAAAGGAACATTTCATTGTGAACCAAAATCAACCAACAACCTATTCGGAAAGCCAGCAGTCAATCCAGACGACACACGAGGAATTGTCATCGTCACTGAAGGACAGCAAGATGCAATGTCTTGGTATGAGATTGGCTACCCAGCGGTATCAATTCCTAATGGTATTGGTAATCAAAGGTGGATCGATGATGATTGGGATTGGATTCGTCAGTTCCACACGATTGTTCTCTCGTTCGATATGGATGAGAAAGGGCAAGAAGGTGTACAAGCAATCTCGAAACGTCTACAGGCAGGACGATGTAAAATCCTAGATCTACCAGAGAAGGATGCTTCTGACATGCTCCAACAAGGGCGTGCTGATGAGATGAAGAAGGCATTTGATAATGCTAAACACATCGAACCAGAAGAGATTGTATCCGCATCATCAAGAGCTGCCTCAGTATATGAGCGTCTCACAACCAACATGATGGAGCTTGGTGATGATTACTTCTTACCAACCCTACAATACAAAGAGAGGGAACATGAAGGAACTCTCATCTACGGAATTACGGGACACGGAAAGAGTGGAGCTGTGAGCAATCAAGTGGCATTCAACGCATCTAAGGACATTCAAACAATGATCTACTCACCAGAGATGGTGATGGATGCTATTCTATGTAATGTTGTTCGCCACATATCTGGATCCAACATTGAGATGATCGAGAAGAACTCTGAGATGTTTGGAATCGTATATGAACGATATGTAGCACACAACGTACACATTTGCGATCTATCCAAGAAAGCAACACCAGATAAAGTGATCGATCTGTTCACTTACGCCTACAAAAGACTAGGTATCAACAGGTTTGTGGTGGATAACATCATGACCTTAGACATCAAAGACACATTAGATGCTCAGAAGGTGGCAGCTGACAAATTCAGAACATTCTGGGTAGATTATCCAGTGCATGTGACGATGGTTGCTCACCCACGTAAACCTCCATCTGGAGATTACTTCAAAGAACCTGAGATTTCAGAAGTTCGAGGAGCATCTGAGTGGGGAGACATGGCAAATAACGTGCTATGCGTCTGGCGTAACAAAGAAGCTGAACGGAATAAGAGAGATATGCTAGATGATGGAGCTGATTCACATTTAGTGGAACAAGAGTTCAAATCTATCGAAGAAGCTAGAATTATCATCAAAAAGCAGAGAGAAACTGGTATTGAACACTCAGCGAAAGCTTGGTTCGATGCACCATCAAAAAGACTCTCAGCAGCCAAAGGAGCTAACCAACCTTGGTACACAAAAGAGGAGATGATTAGAGCTCGTGACGACTTACGACGACAATTAACTTAATGTGGTAGTTCATCTACATGTCCCTTCTGCCAACACTCATCAGGGAGCGGGAGGGACTTAGAGTTTCTAAGAGACTTAAGAGGAAACCAAACTTTAGCCTTCAACATACAGCCGCATCTATTGCATGTTTTCAAATCATCATGATGAGATGTCTGCTGCCCCTTGATTAAGGTGGCTACACGCCTCCCTACGTCGAGACAAGTGGAGCATGCTGCCATACTCCCATTATGGGGGCAAGACGCGCATATGGACGCTCTACGCTCAGCCTCATCAATATCAACAAACTTACCTCCATCCTTGAGGAAATTAGTCATTGTTCCTAAGAAGTTCATAACATCACCACCTGTGATCTTATATCGATAATTAGCGAACTCTGGTTCAACGGAACACCCCACCGTAGCAATGGGGTTCTGCTCAACTACTAACGTACCGAGCCGATGCTCCCACCCCGGAGCTAAATCACCGCCATTGCGAAAGCGATATGCTTTAACATTAGAGAGCATAGAATCGAACGTACCAGCTTCGATGATATCATCTCCCTCTCTAATGGTGAGCTTTCCAGTGGTTTGGATGGTTTTATTTAGTCTTCCGAAGAGCATAATTTAGATTGTAATTCATATCGACTACACAAGCAACTTGAACTAAGATGATTGTGATGAGTGAAACTATTTCAGTAGCTGAGAAGCTAACAAAGCGGGAACGCAACATTCTCACAGAGAATCAAGCGAGGGTAGCATCGTTAAAAGCCTTTATCGATCCACTACCCAATGGGGTGTTCAAGAACCAAAGCAAACGACTGATGAAGCTAAAACAAGAATACGTGAAGAACCTAACGAGGATCATCAGACAGATAGAAGACTACAACATAAAATAACATAGAGGCCGCACTGAAGAGTGTGGCTTTTTTATTAACACTATGAAGAAAGCAATGTTAAAGAGAGAGCAATGGGGAATACCCGGGGATATAGGTAATTCACTATGGATGTACATAGTTGATAGAGACGACACAAGGCCATTAGTAAATAAGGATTACCCACATGTGTGCAAAATAAAAACCAATACCGCAGAAAAAGCGATAATTAGTGGGTGGCACAGAGAAGCGGATCAAAACAGAAAGCCAGATTATGAAGGAAGCAATAGATAAAACAAATCAATGGGGAATGCCCGGAGATGTGTCAGAAGGAGGGGGTGTCTTCATATTCGGGAGGAATGATAAAGCTCCAATTACTAATGAAGGTTACCCAGAGATTTGCAAAGTGAGTGAATCTTATCATCAACACAGCAGGACAAGGGATTACAGAGGATGGTGTAGAGAGAGTGATCAAAACAGAAAGCCTGATTACGGATGTGAAGAAGAGTGAAGGGTCAGATAAGCTAGTATCTCAAACAGGAGACAATGGAAGATCTCGGATACCAACCATAATGGTTGATGGTGAGTGTGAATATTGGATGAGTTCTGAAGGATGGAAGTTTAAAACACCCAGAACAAGAAGGAATAGATTCTTAACTAGAAAACCAGATCATGAAGAAAAGTGAGCCATCAAAGGTTAGTTACAGAAGAAGACAGAGCATGATAACTGGAGATGTAGAACCTAGTCTATATGCTAAATACACACACCATAACACAGATTTAGCGACATCAATTCTAGAAGGTAAAGAAATTGAGACGTTGAGATACCATAGGTCTCAAAAAATGACTAGAAAACCAGATTATGAACAATAAAGAGGAAGAAGAATGGATGAATGCCATCCTAGATGACCCACATTCGATATTTAAAACCAGAAGCTCATACTGGTCCTACATCCGTGGATGTTTACGAAGAGCATCATCTCGCAACCCTCTAAAAACCAACTGGAAGAAAGCTATGCTTCGTCCCATCTCAAAGGAAGATAGGAAGAAGAAGAAGTTTCACCCATCAACCAAGAACGTAGGAAACTGTGTTATTTGTGGTGATATATTCCCCGGATCAAAGCTGGAAGTGGATCACATCACACCATCATCGTGCAAAGACAGGGCAACAGCTCAAGAGTTCTTATTCCATTGCTTAGGCACAACAACAGATCAATACCAACTACTCTGCAAGCCATGTCATAAAATCAAGACATTGGCAGACAGATTGGGAGTCACATTCAAAGAAGCTGTCATTGAGAAAGATGTCATTGCATTCAAGAAATACAAAGCTAAGGAACAAATCAAGACACTAGGGTTACTAGGGTTAGAACCAGAAGCTAATGGAGCTAAGAGGATTCAACAATTTAGAAAGTGGAAGAATGAAAAAGATTAGGATGAACTTGTTTTTGAATATGAAAGAAATTGCTGGTGATCGTGACAGATCTGGACATGTAACACTAAGCACCGGGAGAGGAACTTCAGTAATCAAAAATGAAACTAAAAACATTACCACAGAGAGTAACACTAGGTACTTAAGGCATTCCTGCGTAACAAGGAAACCAGACTATGAAGAAGAGTGAAGATTTCTCAGACACCTTCAAAAGAACTGTGCAGGTGGAGATTGCGGGTGATATCGACAAGCAAAACAACATAACGATAGCAACAGATGGGTTCGACTCAACAATAGAAACAAACATGGGAGTCCAGATGAGAGTTAATGCACATCCAAGATACAACAGGCATAGAGAAGTGACTAGAAAACCAGATTACTAAGATTATGAAAGAACTAAAACAAGGACGATACACAGGCATCACATCACAGAAATACCATAGCATTGGGCAAGTGATGGGAACAGAAGGACACCTCCACACACCAGCATCTAAATCGATGCTTACAACATTCATCAAGAACCCAAGAGCGTGGAAGATGGGCTTAGGAGGGTTCAAAGGGTCTAAATCAGCAGACATGGGTAGCCTCATTGATGCCATGTGCTTAGAACCACAAATCTTGAACAGCGAGTTCATCAAACGTCCAGAGACATACATCCATCCAAAAGACGGACAGAAACCTTGGAATGCTAATGCAGCTGTGTGTAAGAAGTGGATTGCTGAAACAGCTAAGGGAAAAACAATCATCTCACCAAAGGAATGGGACATTGCAGAAACAGCTAAACAATTTCTCATGGATAATGAATACACACGTGAGGCGATTGAGAAATCAGACACGCAAGTGATGTACGTTCGTGAGTATGACGGCATCTTCCTAAAGAGCCTATTTGATATGTGCCCGAGAGCTGATTCTAAGTTCTCAGATTCAATCATCGATATGAAGCGTACAGTGGCATCTAGCCCTAAACAATTTGAGTACGAATGTTTGAAGTATTCCTATCACTGGCAGGCGGCTTGCTATCTCGATATGCACAATGCTGTAACAGGAGAGAACAGAGAACGCTTTTTCTTTGTCCTGTCGGAGTCTCAGAGCCCTTACGGAGAGGGAATGGTAGAAATGCACCCAAAGATGATTCAGAGGGGCAGAGAGGAGTATATGGAAGCTCTAAACAAGTATGTGGAATGCGTTAAGACAGGAAGCTTCCCTAGCCCATACCAACAAGGCCCTATCATGATTGGAGAATGAAGGAGAACAATAACTTAAACCACCGAATCAAAGAGATGGTGGGAGATATTAAAGATCGTCCATTTATGCATCCAGAATACATAACCAAAACAGAAACACCACCATTTAGAGACAACCTGCAAACACGTAAGCCAGATTATGAAGCACAGCAGCGTAAGACGAAGAGATGAGCAAAGGGTTGTGCCCGGAGATGCAGGCTTCTCAACAAGAGTTAAAGCTATAACAGGAAAACAAAAGAACTGCTTAACTTTATCGAAAGTGGGAGTCGAAAGTGAAAAAACAAGATTCTACAGGATCTATCAAACTAGAAAGCCAGATTATGAAGAAGGTTAAAAATTACGATTCAACAGAACAAAGAATAATACCCGGTGATAGGGAAGAAACTTTCTTCACATACAGAATATATAAAGACGGATCAGCTGTGGTTGAAGGGAAATCACAACACAATGTATCTGAAAGATGGTATAGGAATTATAAAGGAATGGCGAGAAAACCAGATCATGAAACCAATATCACTGAAGAGAACTCAATGGCTGAAGGATTACCACAACATCCTTAAATCCACCACACCAACTCACTGTGCTCGCTGTGAGAGGGTTTTAACAGGTGGATGGGTGCCACATGGGGAAGCTGAGCCACATCACCCCTACGGGCGTTCTAAGCGTGTTTACGTGGCTGCGATACTTCCTCTATGCAGTTGCTGCCACCAGTGGTGCCACCACAACTCATCAAAAGCAAGAGAGGATGGATGGATAATCAACCCAAGAAGTAAACAATCAAGAGATAGAATGGATGGAGTGTGAAGAAGAATAAGACCGCGGGAAGAATACAACTAACCATTACCGGAGATTTAGAAGAACACTACTTCGTGAAAACAGCTGAGACAGATGCTCACCACGCAGAAGTGGTATGGGAAGACGCAGGGCTACTACAAACAAGTAGATACATCAGAAGGAAAGTAAGTAGGAAGCCAGATCATGAAGAAGAATAAGATGATGTATGGGATGGGGGTGATGCCCGGAGATAACTCAACGCATAATGAGCCAACCGTAAGAGTTGATAATGAGTATGAATATTGGATCAGCTCAGGAGGAGGGAAAGAAAGGACGCAGAGGTTTCATAGGGGGACGACAAAAACCAGAATCCCAGACAACATGATAAATCTAGATAGGAAAGGGTGAAGATAGTATGCTACATGCAAACCCCAAAAAACCCATATGCTAGAAGACTTAGAAATCATCACAGAACCACAATACAGCTGTGATTCAATCAACGCCATCCAAAAACTAATCAAGGAATCTGTAGATGATTACGCATTAGTGAAAGAGCTCAACACAATGCTAGAGGGCGTGAGAGAACTCAATATGGAGCTTAGAGCGTATGCCCGTACAGGGTGGGATAGAGCTGAGCAACAAAACGCACTAAAAGACAATCCAGAGGGCGTGTGGCTAGATGATTTTGAAAAAGAACTAGCAGAGGAAGGAATCTTCTGTGCTTGAGATGACCCCATCAAATGAGATGGATAATTCAAAGATCATCATCTTCTGTCTCACATTTGCGTTCTGTGTTTGGGCTCTATGGATCACCTCAAAGTTTGATAGGTAACCAATAGATTAGCGCATGAGCGATAGCGAATTGTCGCTCAATGCGTTGTTATATAAGAAAAATTTAGAATTATGAAAACGGATAAACAAATACCCAAAATTGGTGATAAGTATTACGCCCACGATGACGGAAAGTCAGCAGATTGGAGACGACACATCGTTACTATTACGGATGTGAAAACACCAGACGAAGTGTCACAGGAGATACTTGACGAGTGGAAAGATGAAGTTATGGAGTGCGATTGGTTGTATGATCCAAACACTGATTTCTTCGTGTTTGCTGAAAGTGATACGGAAGCGCATGAAAAAAAACACATCTTTGTGAGAACGATAGATAGAGGATTTTTTAGCATGGGTTTTTTATCTTCAAGTTTGCTAGGCGTTCAAATCTAGTAGAACACCAAACATCACCTGCGATAGTCAGTGTGAAAGATATGCCTAGATCAACTCAGAATAGTCGATCAACTTAGCTAAGAAGTTTTCAAATCTAAATCCCCAGATCTTCTCACCATCAAATTGGATAAGCCATCTTTGAGTGGTAGGCCAGTAATCAGCAAAGTTCTTACTCTGCTTACGAGGAGACTTAGGAAGCTGAATACGAATAGCACCACCAGCACTAGTAGGGAAGATCTTATGAGAGATATTGAGTTGATCTAGCACATAAGGAACACAGATCTTACTTAGGTTTTTAGATCTAATACTATCACTGTGTGGTTGGTTTTGTTTCTTACTCATCGTTGTTTGTTTTTGTATCTGATATTCACCGGGCGTTCTAAGCGAAGCAAAGCAAGCCCATAGGGAATTAAGTAAATAAAACACCCTAGGGATCGTAGTCTCCAAGTGAGGACACCTATAAGCGTTTCTCTGCCGGCACCTCGAATCATGTGAACGCACCAAGTTTTTCACCGGTATGTCCGTCGCTGCTTTCGCTTCGCCCCGATACGAGTGGCTATCTAATTCCTCGTATCTTAAAGCACGCTCACACGTATTCTATGAATCTGGAGTGAGAAGGTAGTTTTTCAACCTTCCCTTTTCCAAGCCGTTAACCTCATCGCGTAACGGTCGCGTCTTCTAAGATTTCTAAGGTTAGACGGCCCATAAGTGGGTCTCGTAAACGCAAAGAAGCCTAGCGAGGAAATTTGGTAAGTGGGCTTCAGCTAGGCTTCTAAGGAGCAGATCATTCACTACTCAAGATTCAAAATGTAAGGCCACTTACCAAGCGATCCTCATACATTCAATGTAAACGATCCCTTAGCTGGTGACAAGAAAAACTTACCACTATCAAAAATAAACACAATCACTAATATGAAGAAAAACAGAAATACAGGGCTGAAGAAGATCCCCGGAGATAGAGGGCCCGGTGTGGGAGCAGCAATAATCCTGTCACTAGGAACTCAAGAGGTGGCTAAGTACATGGTTGTTAGCTCAAAGAGAACAGGACACCACACAAGGCTAGCGAGAACCAATCCCATAACGAGGAAGCCAGATTATGAAGAAGCATAACGCAGAGGGAAATCTAAAGAATGAAATTATTTCAATAACAGGAGATTTAACGGGTTATAAGATATTCGTGAAGAGCGTCATAAAGGGAGAAGAGATATTCGTGATAGGAGACACGCCCATGACAGTGAGTGAGTCCACAAGAGATTACAAAGTGACACGTAAACCAGATTACTAATATGAAAAAGAATAAACCAATTGTAATGCGAGCTCACGAAATACCCGGAGATACATTCTCATCAAGAACGGTGGTAACTAGCATCCCGAGACAGAATCGAGCTGAAACAATATCAGAAGGAGAACATCAAGGCGAGGGGAGTAGACTTAGTAGAATAAGTCTTCAAAACAGAAAACCAGATTACTAGTATGAAGAGAAATCAAACAAATAGAGCCTACATAAAAGAAATCCCCGGAGATACATACTCAGAATACACGGTGGTAACTAGTATTCCGCTAGGGGTGAATGCTCAAACATCATCAACAAACGGAGAAACATCAGAGGGAAGTAGACTTATCAGAAATAGAAGACAAACCAGAAAACCAGATTATGAAAGTAACTAAAACATACAGAGTGTGTAAGACACTAGAAAACTACAAAGGAGAACGTGAAATTGGCATTGAGCTAAGCAAGCTGCGATACAAAGACACGGAGAAGATGCCTCCCAGCGCTGCAATTAGGAGTGTAATGGCATTCGTAAAATCATCATCTGGTGAGATGATAACATGCCCAACACGCATTCAAGTGATTGAAGGAACATTCAAGCAAGCTGTGGTGTTGGAATTACCTGTGAGAGCTAGACAATTACTAGAGCTCAGGGAGACAACAGTGACAGTGTGCCTCACAGGGGAATACGAGAAACCAGAGGATCCCTATTTCCCCGATGAAGAGCCCCAGAAGGCCGCTGAGGACGTCGCAGAGGAAGATGTGAAGGAAGACCTCATAAATAGCCCCTCTCATTACACAGGCCATCCTAGCGGAGTTGAGTGCATCGACATCACAAAACACCACGATTTCTGCACAGGCAATGCTATCAAGTATTTGTGGCGATGTGGATTGAAAGCTGGGGAAGATGAAGTGAAAGATTTAAAGAAAGCAGCTTGGTATGTTAATAAACGCATCAAGGATTTAAGCTAACGACCTAGATCACATGCCGTAGGTCATGTGCATCGCCTTGTTATGCAAAGAGGATAAAAAATATGAATAGAGACACAATAAGTAATCATTTAGTTAGTGTAGGATACAACACAAGAGATTTAATGTCTCTCATTGATGAACAGTATGATGTAGGATTCACCGCATCACTAGACGACTCCATGAGGATATACGAATTCGCTGAGTTTGTGCTAGTAGTAGAATGTTGTGGGATAAGTTTTTTCTCACCATTCAGCCAAACTGATTCAGCATAACACCCAAGATTCACTTGCCGAAGGTCATAGTGAATAAACTGTTATGATTGAATACATTAAAGAACACATCGAAATTTCACAAAAAGACATGCCAACTTGTGACAGAACAAGAAGACTGAAGTAGGCTTTACAGCATACACAGTAAGGGATAGAGAGCAAACCCACTAGGAAGAGGGGTGGAGCAACTTCCAAGATTAAACAAACAATAAACTATCATGATTGAATACATCAAAGAACACATCGAAGTAGAGCAAGATAGAGACGGCTCAGTTAATCTTAAAGTGGGAGATGAAGGGATGGACACAGACCTATGGTTTGCTTCATCAGCTATAAAGGAAGAAGACCCACTACTAGCAAAGCAAAAGGCTATACTAGAAACCATCGTTAAGGCTGTAATGGCTTACAACCCGTAACAGATTTGTCGGAAAGCATGTATTGAAATGTGCTAATTGGGTAGGTAGACCAAGCGGGCTAGTATGGCCTTCATAGCGTAGACTCGGCTGCGTAGCAAACTACCACCGAGAACTTTTAAAACAATGGACAAGAACAAGCAAAAAAAACTAAAGACAGCATTAGCCATCATCAGGAAGGTGGGAGTAACTAAGCTGATGGTAGCAATTGAACTAAGAGATGGAGAATGGGAAACAACTAGAGAGCTCTCAGAGAGAGCAAACATGTGCTACGGAACATTCAGGTACGCACTAGAGTGTCTATATAGGATGAATTTAGTGCAGAAGAAGACAGTGGGAGAAGAAGGAACAAACAAACCCCTAAATCTATGGACAACAAACAAAAACACCAAAGATGTCTCTGAAGCTCTAACTAAGGGAATTATCTAATTCAGAAACAGATGAAAGCTAGAACACAACTAAACATCACATATCAATCACGCATCCAACACGAGATCTCTGATGTGGTGTATCGAGCACTGGGGTATAACGCAGAGCTAGTTGGCAAGAAAGACACGCAGGAGGAGCTGTGGGACGTTCAGTGCTCAATATGGGTGAACAACCCAGAACAAGCTAAAGAGCTACTACAGAGGGCAATACCAGCCTTAGATGGTACATTGAAGATAGGATCGGAATGAAATGGATATACTAGAAGTTAAAGGGGAATGCAGTGAGTACGACTGCTACACGCAAGTGGTAAATCAACACGGAGAGGAAGTTGGAATGCCAGAAAGGTTCGTTGATTACGAAGATGTAGACGAGATTATAGAAACAGCTTATGAAGCTATGTGCGCTCTAGACACAGCTATGTATGGCGATATGGACATTAAAGCGAACAAATGGATGGCTAAATACCGACCAGACACTCGATAGTGAGAATTCAAACCAAACCAAACAAAAAACATTATGAACATAGAGAAAGCGACACAAGAGGTGATTGATCGTAATCAACACCCAAAATTAGCAGCAGCAGCCATCCAACAACATGGTGGGCTCACAGAAGACAATTTCAAATACCCATCCGATTACATGAGTTGTGAAGCTGGTGTCCACGGATTCATCTACTTCAACGAAACATCAGAGTTCTACGATAAGAATAAAAACCTCATCGTATCTATGGTGGAGGACTATGAAGAGGAAATGGGAGAAGAACTAGACATCCCATGCTATCTCAAATGGGAAACCCAACACAAAAACCACGTAGCATGGTTGGTGTGGGAGGTACTAGCTTACGAGATTCATAGCTACGCTCATGAGATGAACTACGCAGAGTAACAACAACAAACAACAACATGACTAAAACAAATAACATCGATTGGCATCGCATTAAGTGGGCCGACAAACGAACAGGAGAGATTGCAGCAGAACTAGGGGTTAACCAAACAGTTGTATCTTTAAAGCGACGAGAGTATGCCCCACACACGCTACAGAAGCACGTAGCAGGGGAAGCTAAGTCTCACTTCGAGAAGAAGCCAGTGGGCGTACAGGCACGTAAATTCAAAGTGGATCCAAAGAGCTTAGATTGGAATAAATCAACAGACCAGCTATCTGAAGAGCTTAACTTATCAAAATCAACCATCTCCAAATACAGGAAAGCCTATGCACCTGAAACAATGGGGATTAGATTTGGAACAAACTCACGATACAGCAATGTTGATTGGAGTCGTCCAGATCGAGACCTATACCGTGAACTAGGGGTTTCAAAACAAGCAATTAGTTTCGCTAGACGTAAGCATGCTCCAGAGACGGTGGGTAAGGTGAGAGCTGAAAACAACATTAGAAGAGAGAAACCTCCTGTTCCAGATGCTGTGAAGCAGGAGATTGTTCGCATGAAGCCTCTTGAGTTGATGAGTGAGAGCAAAACCATCTCACATATTAAATTCTACCTAATTGGTGGGGCAGCAGCAGTGGCTGGTCTGGTAGTCACATACATACTCACATAATGAACATCACCATCAACGATAAGACGTACAAAGCCTCAAAGGATAGAGGAGGCTGGACACTTGAATGCCCATGTACAATCATCAATAAGAAGACCAAGGAACAACGTGAGGGCTACTACCCACGCTTCTATGGTAACATCCAGCAATGCCTAGGCTCCATCGTCAATGAGGCAGCTGCGGATTGCGAAACAACAAAAGAACTAAAAGAAATCATCTCATCTATTGAGGCGATTAAATCATCCATCTAATGCAACAAACCGAAACACAACAAGACGAAGCAGATCAATTCTTGCTTAATAACCCAGAGCAATTCTTCACACCAACATTCCAAGACACCAAATGGGGTGTCCTAGAGTGGTTCTCTGATCGACGCATCCTAACCAATACAACACTAGTAGCCCAAGCTAAGAAGCTAGGCGAAGAAGCTGGTGAAGTGTATGGAGCTATCGAGGAGATGGATAAGGGAGAGATCATCAAGGAGCTAGGAGATTGCATGGTTGTAATCACTGGTCTTGCTGAAATGATTGGCATCTCTCCAGAGGAGTGCTATGCTTCAGCATTCGACAAAATCAAAGACCGTAAGGGTCTTATGAGAGCTGACGGACAGTGGGTGAAATACGAGAGTCTCACAAAGGACGAACAAAAACTAATCGCATAAACATGAGCACAGAAGATATCAAACATTACGCAATCGCCATCCAAACTAAACAAGAGGTGGATAAATCCTACACACAAGGGATCTTCATCTCTAAGGTGTTGGAAGACGGATCGCTACCAGAGGCTCCAGATGAAGCCATCCTAGTTCAACAACAGGAGAATGGTGAGATGAATGAACGATCCATCGAAGGGTTGGCTCAGGTGTTCTACCAACTCTACAAAGATGAAGTGGAGAAGAACTCCCCACAAGAAGAGGAACAATCACAGATCATCCAATCAACTCAGATGCCTGTAGTTCCTGTAAAGCCAGTAGATTTCACAACCTAATGGGATACTCAAACATCATGGATAAAGTGAAACACACTAGAGATTTCTCTGATAAGTCAGTGGGAGACTACTACGAAGAAGATGGTGAAAAATACATCATCCTTGGAGTTGTAGAAGATGGAGCATTTGTAGCTCCCATTGATGAACAAGATACCAAGATGTTCCTAGCGAACGAATGGGAAGAATAACTCCTCATAACGCATAAAGCCCCTTCCGGATATAACGTCCAGAGGGGGCTTTTTTTATGTGGTCGCTGAGTACTTTAGTCCTATAGTCCTATAATCCTTTAATTGCCTGAGTGCATACCCCTCTTATTCACCTTAGCGTGATTGATAGCCTTCTCAATCATAGGGTACATATCACCACCAGAGAAAGGGTTCTCAACAGCAGAGGTTATACCCCACTTCTGAACTAAGCCCTTTGTTGCTAAGAGCTCTTGAAGGAACACCTTAGAGCCATCATCCATTGTGACGATAGGATGAACAAGTGTACGATCCATAACTGTGTCCTCATGACCAACCTCGTAATCACCAGTATTGGGGTTGATACCGCTCTTGATAACACTTTCGTTCTTGGTGATGTAGGAGATTCTACCCTCAAGGGCTAAGTTGCGAGTAAATTCCTTAGCAGCTGTAGCGGAGTTCAGTTTAGCAAAGATATTACTATTGTCTCCACTGCGACTCACCTGTCTAGCTATTTGGCTGATGCTATCCTTATTGATCTTAGTCTCATAGGAATCAACACCAATAAATCGGACTTTAATCAAAGCTTTATCACCGTAAGTCTCAAGGGAGTCACCATCATCAGAGCTATGGTAAGTGTGGATTGGGTTATCAGCTATCAACCATCCATCCTTCAATGAACCGCCAACGGGAGTGTAAGCATATCCATCTGAGTCGATATACTGAGTCACTTGAGAAGGAGCTTGTTGCTCTCTACCAATGTGAGTGTAAGCAGCACTCCACTTAGGGCGATATTTATGACTATTAGCTCTGAAACCAACAGCTTTCCCATCTAGGAAGTCACCCCACTTAAACTGAGACTTCTTCCTAGCAAAGTTATTCCTCTCGTAGAGATCATTGAATCTAGCCTTCTTTGTATCACGATCACCAAAGATGATATTACCTACAGTGAGTAGGTCTTCAAACCCGAGGTTGTAATCATCACGAGCATACATCATAGCATTGGCGTATTTCATGGTGTCAACAATAGGGATAGCCATTGTACCGAAACCCTCCATTGTCTTATAGAGAGCTCCAAAGGTTACATCCTCAACAGGTTGTTCTAAATCTGTCACCATCTCCAAGCCATTATCAATAGCCATCTTCATGAGGTCATTAACAAATGGTAGAGCGGCTGTAGGGCTAAAACTTAGAGCTGAATCAGCAAGGAAGTTGGAGAACGAACCAAACAATGCCTTCTCATCTGTCAGAGCGTAAGAATCCCTCTTAAAGAATGTGGTGTCATAGGTTAGTTTATCAGCCATATCTCTACGGAACTTCTTCTGTTCTTCCTCATCATCGATAAGAAGTGAAGCGAGGTAAGCTAACATCATAGGTTTTGAGGCTCTGTAAGCACCAGCTTGCATCACTTGAGAAGCGACTGCTTTCATCCCCTCCTTACGAGTTGCAGCATCCCCACTCTTGATCATAGACCAACCAGCAGCAGCCCTACTCGCCATCGAGATGGAGTGAGTCTTAAACCCTAGAAGTGAGCGTCTAGCGATATCAGAGGTGATACCCAACCCTTTAGCGGTGAACACCTTATTCCCTCTAAACTCAATCTTAGACAGAGCATCTGGAACAGCAATAGGCTTAGTAGGCTGGAATAGCTTACCCTTCTTAGATCTATCTGATTGAGCTAGAACAGACTCAGCTTGAACACGAGCATTATCCAAAGCCTCAATATTAACACTTTCAGTGGACTCAGTGTGAAGAGATCTACCAGTGGCAGCTTCATATTCAACTGAGATGATAGCTAGGATGTTAACAGCATCTGGAGTTCCAATAAGAGTCTTAGAGGCTCCATCAAAGAACTTTGTCGCCATCTCAAACGCTTTGCCCGGGTAGCGAACAACCTTATCACCAAGGCTTTCAATCTCCTTATGTCTTTTTGAGGTGAATAGATTATCTAGTTGATCAATACCATCAAAAGCACGATCTGAGATAGAAGGCATATGGTGCTTAACAATATCCAAGATATTATCGTATCTGAAGTTGGTATCCTTACCAAAGACACCAGCTCCCTTAGATAAAGCCAACCCAGTGAGAATACGGGATGATTCTTCAGTGACACGTAGAATCTTATCTGGATTCTTCATCGCATAGGATGACATAGCACTACTCTGAGCAAAAGCTTGGTCAATAGAACTAAGTGACACACGGAAGGCAGCAGACTGAAGGAAGTTGAAGAACTTGTATGTCTTAGAATCCTTAGCAGAACTAGCCCTATCATTATCAAACATGGTGTCAACACGCTCAGCGAGGAACTTACCAGCTGCATCTACAGCTTTAAGAGAGGTTCCTTCCAGCCCTTTATTCGATTGTAGAGCTCTCTTGTGGTGAGATGTTCTAGTGAATGGTTTAGTAGGGTCAGCATCCCCTACAGAGCCGTAGGAGTCATTGAAGTAACCATATGCCCTACGAGTGTTCATAGCGTACACAGAGCCGGATATGGTCTTCATAGAGGCTCTCCCAGCATTGAAGTCAAACGCACTATCACCACCACTGAATCGAGTGTTCATGAAATCACGATTAGGGTTAGCATTGTAGTGGATGTCAGCATCATTGAGGTCCTCAGACATATTACTTGTGCTCTATC
>UEXM01000257.1_pt3 | contig 24581 bp, 29 predicted proteins | sample 1796661 | NCBI WGS metagenome assembly UEXM01 (sample SAMEA4772469, study PRJEB27181) | metagenome | reverse complement strand
GTATGGGGGTAGGGTGGGGTAATGTGGTAGGCGATTGGCTCCGGTGCGCTACGGTATTATCTTATAAGATCTTATAAACTTTTGTATCATATCTATTGTAAACATACGTTAACTTGTTACTATGGCCCCACGTTAACGCATTCGGTGTTAGCGAATAACCTAATAGGAATACACACTATGACTACAGCAAAGAAAGTTACACCTATCCGCGCAGCAATCACCAAAGAGAATGCGGCGCGTAGTATGCCTAAGCGTTGGACTGATAAGAGTCGCGCTTTATATGTTCAATATTGTAATGCCGATCAACGCGCTAATGTAAAGAAGACCTCCGCGTTCGATAGTATGTACGCCGACGGTATACGCTCGACGGACTTTCTGGCCCCATCGAACGAGCTATCTACCTCGACCGATGAACTCTACGCCGATCTAGTCAAGGTCAAGGTAGAGTCGTGGGGCAAGACGGCTGTGCAGCTATACTATATGACTACCGCCGAGGCTAAGAAATTACCCGAAGCTAAGAAAGCTAAACGTACAAAGCTGAGAGCGGATATCGGGGCATACCTTGGAGCTGACCGCAAGGCATTCAAGACCCGCGAAGATCTGGCCGCTGGCAAGGGTAAGGGCAAGGGCAAGACGGGAGCCAAGCAACCATCTATGCCGAAGACCGGCGACAAGGTAATCGATGAGGCAAATGCGCTGGCAATGAAAGCGATCAAAAAAGAAACCGACTTGCAAAATTGGTGCATCAATAATTTACCCGAAGACACCGCACTAAAGATTAGCCAGCTAAGATCTAAGATTGTCGCAATACTCCAGCCCGAACCTACCCACTAACTCACTAACCCGCGCCACGGACGGCGCATTCACTAGGAATCAATGATATGAAATTAACCAGTGAGCGCAGATTGTTAGACGACACCCTTCAAAAGGTTAACGAATGCCGCATCCGCATTCGCCACGACCCCATGCTGTTACTATCCTTAAAAAATGTCGAAGACGATTTAATGGATCGAATAAAGAGGATTGATGATGCCATCGCCGTACAAGGGGGGTGGATAAAATACATAAAAAATATGTTGGCATAACAATCAGCCTCACTTCGGTGGGGCTTTTTTTTCGCCTGTAATAAAGTCACTCAGGCCCACCCGATTGAAACCAGTTCCTGCATTGCGTCGAGTCTCACACCATAACAAGAAACCAGTTCCTGCATCGCGTTGAGTCTAAGCAGGATTTTATAAGATCTTATAAGGTTTTTGTAATCTGACATTTATAGGGGTAATCTGACGTGAAAATGACGTAATCTGACAAATGAATGTCAGATTATTAGATTACGAAGTCTTGTCTAGTTTTGTGGTAAGCAGTCGAGTCTTGTTTAGTATTCTATTTAGTAGATCTTAGTATATTATATCTTTTCTTAACACTTACTATAATCTGACATTTTTACGAAATTATATAGGTCTACATTCGAATTGGCTTGTAATCTGACAAACTTCGTTCGTCTAGTAAAGAGCAAGTACCTACCCCTACAAAATCGCCAAAAAGCGTCATAATGTAATATTACTGGATTATCAATTAGTTACACGCCCACGCAACGTCAGATTTCAGTCAGAATATGTAAGATTACATCATACGTCACTGTAGTACACGATAACACACGATTTGACACAAGCTACTAAGTAACGTATAATGGTTATTGTAAGTCGAGTTTTGTTTGATTAACCCACAGTAAGAATCTTATAAGATCTTATAAGGAAAGGAGAGAGACATGATAGACAATGGCACAGTGGTACAAGACATCAACGAGGAACTGCGGTTGATGTTTGCAATACACAAAGAACGCTTCGACCTCGAGGATATGCAGGTACGCAAGCGATATAGACGGTCTAGCAGGTCAAACCTCGAGGATATGCAGGTACGCAAGCGATATAGACGGTCTAGCAGGGCAAACCGAGAGGCAATGATTGCTCATACCATCGAGCAGCAGCGCGATACATTCAACGGATACGAGTACAGGATCTTATAAGATCTTATAAGAAAAGGAGAGAGACATGACTAGAGACGAGGCAGAGATAAACGCAGAGATAAACGCAGAGATAGATGCGGTGATAGAAGCGGGGTTGTTACGTGGTCTGTTAGATGTAGCGGCGGTACAGCAGTGTGCAGGGCTGACCGCACCAGAAGCATACGAAGTATTGCAGGACGAGCCGTCGGACGAGTTGATAGCTAGACTAAAGGCAATAGTAAAGAAGGTAGTAGTAAAGAGGGAACTCAAACAGGACTAACGGTCACGAAAACTAACCGTAGGCACACGCCTACAAACACATCAATAGGAGATACACCATGCAAGCATTTCAAGAAGCACCGCAAATCAACGCACCATCAATCGCGTCAAGCTCAGTGATAGTAGAGCTACGCATCGGGCAGTGGACGGCACGTAAGAAGGACAAGCGAGCCAGTGCTGTTGTCACACACAGTAATAACGCAGACAGTGGCACAGCCAACGTCAACAAGAAACTGTTGGGGCATTCGCAAGATCTTGACGCGCTACAAAAGTTTACCGCCAACGCACGTAACACCCACTACGCTATGACCATGCCGTGGTCTGACCTTGGGCAGAGACTACTGCCTACCGCACTATATGAGAAGTACCATCACACAATGACAGGATTACAGAACGAGTTCTACCGCATGAAGGATGAGTTCGTGCAGAAATACGATTGGGAGGTGAGCAGAGCGCAAGCTAGGCTCGGTGACTTGTTTGTGCATGATGACTACCCCACCCCAGCGAGCGTGGCCTCAAAGTTTCGGTTTGAGATTGACTACGAATTTCTCAAAGAAGATTCTGAAGACCATCGCATACAAGTAAGTAACGAGGGGTTGGAGACCATCAAGGCCAACAGTCGTGACTTTTACGAGCGGCGGTACAACAGCGCCATGAATGACATATGGAAACGCACACACAAGGCGTTAACTAATATGTCCCAAAAGTTGGCGACGGAAGGTGAAGATGTCAGACTCAACAAGCAAGGTTCGCAGGTGTTCCGTGACTCTATGGTGGAGAACGTGCTGGACATGGTTGACATGCTATCCGCGTGTAACGTGGGTAACGACAGTCAGATGGAAGCTATGCGACTACAGCTTGACGAGTCCCTACACGGTGTGACAGCGGATGGGTTGAGAACGTCTGCCTCCCTCCGTGCCGAAACCAAAACGGCGGTGGACGAAGCCATTGCTAACTTACCAACAATTGACTTTCTATAGGAGAACACCATGAACACAGAGAACGCATACGCACTATCGCTGGATCAGATTGTAATCTTGCTATGTACTATCGGTCACAAGCGTACCACGCTGGTCAAGGGTCACATGGGGTCGGGTAAATCGTCGCTACTGAAGATGTTGGCGGAGAAGTTCCCGAAACATATCGCGTGTTACTTCGACTGTACCACTAAGGACTTGGGGGATGTGACTATACCTAACATCGCCAAGCTAGATGACGGCGCAGGGTATGTCACATACCTGACTAACGAGGAGCTAGGCGCACACCTCCACAAGCCGATCATCCTGATGGTTGACGAGTATGGCAAGGCCAACCCAGCGGTCAAGCTGGCACTGTTACGCCTGATGTTGGAGCGCAAGATCGGTAGCTACACACTACACCCTGACTCGATAATATTTGCGACCACTAACTTGGGTGCAGAGAACGTGGGTGACTTTCTACCAGCACACGCTTGCAATCGCCTGACCGTGGTGCAGTGTAAGAAGCCTAACAACATGGAGTGGTTGCACGACTTCGCTATACCTAACGGTTGCGATCCCATGCTGATGGCATACGTCAAGGACAACCCCCAGTTGTTGGTGGGCTTTGAGGATGTCAAGAACCCAGCAGACAACCCCTACATATTTCACCCTATGGAAGACAGGGCGGCGTTTGTTACCAATCGCTCACTACACGCGGCGAGTGACATCTTGTTGGAGCGGGCGAACATGGATGATCACACCCTAACAGCGGCTCTCATGGGGACTGTCGGTGCGCGGGCAGCTATGGACATGATGGCCTACATCAAGATCGGTGATCAGCTACCGTCATTGCAGTCTATCAAGAGTGACCCTGAGAATGCCAAGGTTCCTACGTCCAGCTCTGCCGTATGTATGGTGGTGTATCGCACGTTGTCTGCTATGAGTGCTGACTGGCTAGACGCATGGATGGACTACATGGTACGTCTGGACAAGGAAGCACAAGGTATGTTCGTCAACGGTGTCAAGCATGCCAAGTACACCCACCGCAAGGTAGTTATGACTAACGCCAAGTACACCAAGTGGTGTATGGAGAACAATCACCTATTCAGCGCAGACAAGTGAGGGACAGTATACCCACACGCGCAACACGCAAGCACCTTGCTCGACTGAGCAACAAGAGAGACAGACAGCAGGTCAAGGTGCTACTAATTAAATCGTATGGAGTGGGGCTACCCCCGCAGGAGAGAGACTATGTTACTAGGAAATAAGCAGTTAACAGAGGAAGATCGCTTGACCAAAGCGGTGGTGAGGATACTGGGTGAACCCAAGTACGTCGCACTGGCAGGTGTGATTATGATCGGGTCAAAGACTATCGGTGAGGAAGTTCCCACCGCATACACTAACGGCAAAGACGAGGTGTACGGACGCAAGTTTGTAGAAGTGTTGAGCGATGCCGAATTGCGTGGGTTGATACTACATGAGAACTACCACAAGCTGTACCGTCACCTGACAACGTGGAAAAACTTATGGGACATCGACCCCGAACTGACGAACATGGCGTGTGACTACGTTATCAATATCAAGATCGTAGACGAGAACCCACCGGAAAGGAAGGACGGTAAGATGGTACGGTTCGCGGTACTGCCAGAGGGTGCGCTGATTGATGAGCGGTTCCGTGGTATGTCTGCCGCAGAGGTGTTCAACATCTTACGTGAGCAGCAGAGCAGCGAACCTAAGCCAAGACGTGGTAACGGAGAAGGTGGTGGTGGGGGTCTGGATGAGCATGACTGGGAAGGTGCTAATGAGTTGACCCCCGACGAGGTGAGTGAGTTGGAGCGTGACATCGACGAGGCCATTCGACAGGGTGCGCTGGTTGCTGGCAAGATGGGTGTGAATGTGAGTCGTGACATCGAGGACTTACTTCAACCACAGGTTGACTGGCGCGAGGTACTACGTGAGTTTGTCAAGAGTACGTGTGCTGGCAAGGACTTCTCAACGTGGGCGCGACCCAACCGCAGGTTCCTAGGTCAAGGTGTGTACTTGCCTAGTGGCATCAGTGAGAAGGTAGACGAGTTGGTGTTGGCAATCGACACGTCCAATTCCATTGGGCAACGTGCGCTCACACTGTTTCTTACCGAGGTCAAGGCCATATGCGACACAGTAAAACCTGACAAGGTACGTCTGTTGTATTGGGGGCATATTGTGGTTGGTGACGAGTCCTACGAACTCAGCGCGTTGGATGATCTGGTCAAGTCTACCAAGCCGCGTGGGGGTGGTGGTACGGACGTGGAGTGTGTTGTTGACTACATGCGTGATAACAAGATCACACCTCAAGCGACAATCGTGCTGACTGACGGCGACCTGTACGGTGGCTGGGGCAAATGGGACTGTCCTGTACTGTGGGCAATCCTTGACAACGAAGATGCGAACCCTGACGTGGGCAAGCGTGTACACATCAAATCGGGAGATATGTAATGACTACTAAACTCAAGGTAATACGGAGCCTAGAAGACAAGGCATCGCGCCAAGCTGAATTGGCTAAAGAACTAGAACGCAACGTGTTCTTACAGAGCATACACCCTGACATCTTTGATAGGGGGGCGGTGACTGCTACTGTAGTTGCTGTACAGGTTCGCGAAGGTACTGGTTGGGTCAAGGAGGTAGTCGAGTGCTACTTCCTTAACACTCATGGTAACAAGTTCCCTGTCAACAGAGAACAATGCGCCAAGCTGTACCCCGACAGAATTATGTCGAAGCAGTATCGGTACAACCACAAGGGTGAGGAAATTTAAACCTTATAAGATCTTATAAACTTTTCAATAGGAGATACATAATGTACGACGCACATGACAAGCAGAGGCTAGACCTACCTGACGTTTACACGTTGGAGAACCACGAAGACTACGCTACATTCTCCCACGCCGACGTGGTTGGTAGTACCCACCAACAGGTTGCCTCCGAATTGGACTTACCGCCCGACTCCTTACATTTTTTGTCCGAGGTATCAACCAGATTCAGACACGCTTACAAGTTCTCAGCGGCGAGATCAGCACCGTATGTTGGTGGACGAAGAAGGAGCGATAAGATATACATATACGACCCGTCTTGTTTGTACCCTATGGGGTGGATAGGTTACGGAGACTTCAGTATAAACCGCAACCAAGGCCCAAAGTACACAGTGTGTTCTTTACACATAGTGAACATGCGCTTTGACTGTGGGCGAGATCAGCACCGTATGTTGGTGACTGAGAATATGGATGTTGCGGTTAAGAATGCGCTTAAATACCTACAGCCCGTGACACACAAGGACGTATTGGTAAACACATTTTATGCAACGGAAAGTAAAATATCCAGACTTGAAGCAAGCATCAAAGGTGACCTAAGAGGTAAGATCGCCGATTTGGGTATTGATATACATATACGCGGTGGCGAACAACCACAAATATGGCAGGAGCTATGCTACCTGCTGGACTGTGAACACGCTTTCATATCTGATGAATTCAGAGACACCATCATCGCCGCTAGAAACAGCTTAGAAGAATTAGGTGTAAATGAGCGGAAGGTGGTTGACCTCTACTGTGTGCGAGTTTATGAGCGTTCAGGCAAACAGTTCTACGATGTAATACCTGTTAACGATGCTACAAGAGTCAACGGAATTGGTCTGTATAACAGGGCGAGTCAAGCCCTACGAGAACACAAGGTTGTGCGGTTAGACAACGACACCATCCCAGAAGACATCTACTCCAAGATGACAGTACTGTCAATATGCGACAAAGGTGAGTTCGTAGAAGATGTTGGGCATCGCAATCAGGACACCGTATACTATGTCTACAGATGATACGTTATTGTATGATAGCATATACCGTGTTCAGGTAGACTACGATACAAACGCTGTCGAAGTGATATGTATAGGTATAAATTGTGTTGACTCGGCATTAGAGGGTATGTATAGTTCTGTAGATGACCTTCCATATTGGTTCGTTGGTCGCCTAGCAGTACTAAGTATTTGTGGTACTGACCCACCCACACTGCCTATAGAAGGTGTGGGTAGGCGTATTGACGAGTATACATATTGGGTTTATGGAGAAGACGCAGGTGAAGATAAAGATTGAAATAGAGGTTGAAGACGCACAGATCCATGAACTTGTGCGTGAACTTATTTACACAATAGAGGATGTAGCAGATGTCATCGACTCCCGAAACGAAAGTAAAGAGGGTAGTGACTAAGTACCTAAAGGAAATGGGTGCTTACTACTTTTACCCTGTGACTGGTGGGTATGGTCGCAGTGGTGTACCTGACATCATAGGATGTCATAAAGGTAAGTTTTTTGGTATTGAGTGTAAGGCGGGAAAGAATAAACCCACGCCATTACAGGATAAGAACTTACATGACATAGGCAATGCAGGAGGCATAGCGTTAGTCATAAACGAAAGCAACATGCACAGCACAACGGCGCTGGTGTGGGGTGACTCGCCCAGCAGTCGCAGACACACGGGAACTGGCTTCGAAGATAGCAATGCGCCCGTACAACTTGAGTTTGATTTTGGAGAATAGCATGGGTAAGTATAAGAAGAGAAAGGCAGTCAAGAGAGTATTAGTGGAGAAGTATATAAAGGCAAACCCTAAAACGACTATGACTTCGGTAGCTAGAGTCACAGGAGTCGCACTTAACTACATTCACAAAATCAACAGAGACCTTAAAGAAACCGAAGCCCACGCACGTATGGCTTCAGACATGGCAACGCCTAGTATTGACGCTCAAGTAGGGGAGATTTACGAGCGTATGGGCGGTAACTTACCTATAAATGCTGTACGCGAACACGTTAGAAAGCTGGAAGAGCAAGACCAAGCTAAACAATCCAGTGCAGGTAGACTAGATTTGGATAGGGGAACGCTGACAGTTCCGTGGAGAACCTTTACCATCAATGACAACGACGCTGCGCCGACGATAGGAGAAGCTGTTAGTGATGGTAGTACCGCATCGTACTACGAGCTGCCGGGTAAATGTACTCAACTACAGCACCTGATAAGTTATAAGGATATGAACGCACAGATCGGTGAGATCTTCCGCAGTTGTTATCGTTATGGCGAGTCCTCGCACAGTACCAAGTTACGCGATGCTAAGAAGATCAAGTTCTACATCGACGCGGAGATTACGCGGTTAGAGGCATGATGTTCACTGATCACGGTGCGGCTGTGGAGGAAGCTGACTACCTTGCTAACAAGGATGGGAGTGAGGTAGTTGTGGTAACCAATGAAGACGCTGAGTGCTTGTGGGTTATCAGTGCCAAGCAACTGAACAAAATAGCATACAAGCAAATGGAAGTACTGGAGAGGTTTAAGCCGTGGGTATAAGTCCAGAGCAGTGGTTGGCGGCTAGAAAAAAAGCCAACAATAGATACCTAAAAGATAGCGGCTCCTATATAGCCTATGGGCCAGACGAGTGGGCTTTCTTTGAGAAGTTAAAGCAAGTCTTAGCGCACGAGAAACTACTTAAAACTGTAAACGCAGTTGTAGAATTATTAAAGGAACCAAGCCTGATGGATCTTATAACGGTTGATTTTGAAACTTACTACGACAAGGATTACTCTTTGCGTAAGATGACCACAGAATCTTACATACGAGACTACAGGTTTGAGGTTATAGGTGTAGGTATAAAAGTAAACAACGGAGACACAGTATGGGCGAGTGGTACGCATGAAGAAATCAAAGAATACTTACATGAATTTAATTGGGAAAACTCTATATTACTGGCTCATAACACTCTATTTGATGGCGCTATTCTGTCTTGGATCTTTGATATGCATCCTCGCATTTATACCGACACTCTGTGCATTGCCCGTGCTTTACATGGGGTCGAAGTTGGTGGATCACTCCATGCTTTGTCTGAGCGATACAAGGTCGGTGTTAAAGGCACGGAGGTACTCAACGCTGTTGGTAAAAGGCGAGAAGACTTTACCGAAGAGGAGCTAGACAAGTATGGAGACTACTGCGTTAACGACGTTGAGTTAACCTATAAGTTGTTCTCTATCATGGGTAAAAACTTTCCTAGGCAGGAGTTACGAATAATAGATCGCACACTGCGGATGTTCACTGAGCCTATGCTTGACCTTGACCTACCCATGTTGGAGAAGCACTTGGAAGCTACCAAGCAGGTTAAGGAAGACCTGATAACGGCTTCTGGTGTTACCAAGAAAGACTTGATGAGTAACCCCAAGTTTGCAGAACAGTTAGAAGCACTGGGTGTATCGCCTCCTATGAAGGTAAGCCCTGCCACTGGTAAGTACACACATGCATTCGCCAAATCGGATGAGGGGTTTAAGGCTTTATTAGAACATCCAGACGCTAGAGTACAAACACTGGTAGCTACACGCTTGGGTACTAAGAGTACGTTAGAAGAGACACGTACAGAGAGGTTTATAGGTATTGCATCAAGGGGGCTTATGCCCGTACCGATCAGATACTACGCCGCGCATACTGGTAGGTGGGGAGGGGATGACAAGATCAATATGCAGAACCTACCTAGCCGTGGGCCTCATGGTAAGAAGCTAAAGAAAAGTATTATTGCTCCGTACAACCACACGTTGATTGATTGCGATTCGTCACAGATAGAAGCAAGAGTACTCGCGTGGCTAGCAGGTCAGGACGACTTAATACAGGCATTCGCTGACAAAGAAGATGTGTATGTGAAGATGGCTGCTACTATATATAACGTGCCAGAGAGTGAGGTGACAAAGGAACAACGCTTTGTAGGTAAGACTACAATCTTAGGGTGCGGTTATGGTATGGGCGCACAGCGATTTGTTGAACAGTTAAAAACATTCGGCGTAGACATGTCTTTGAATGAAGGACGCAGAGTAGTAAAAGTATACCGTGAAGCTAATCACAAGATTAAGTCGTTATGGAGTAACGCTCAGAAGATGTTGGTTGAGATGTCTAACAAGCAATCGGGTAGCTACGGCGTAGACGGTGCTATTGAGTACAGCGCAGGTGAGGGTGTTAAGCTACCATCAGGGTTGTATATGCGGTACGGCGACCTACAGTGGGCGCAGGGTGATATAGGTATTGAGTTTAGTTACAAAACTAGACGGGGCCGGACACGCATCTATGGTGGCAAGGTGGTGGAGAATATATGCCAAGCGTTTGCGCGATGTATAATCGGTGAACAGTTAATAGACATAACCAAGAAATACAGGGCGGTGCTGACTGTACATGACTCAATAGTTTGCTGTGTGCCGAGTGACGAAGTAGATAAAGCACAGGCATACGTAGAAGCATGTATGCGTAAGACACCGGACTGGGCGGATGGTTTGCCACTAGACTGTGAGTCGTTCACAGGTGATTCATATGGTGAGTGTGGAGAGTAGTTATGGGCAAGGTAATAGACATGTTTGCTAGGCAGTTAGAGAAAGCAGATGTTAGGGCAAAAGCTAGACTTAGAGATCTAGATGCTATAAGGGACGGAGATGGGTGGTGTACAGATATAATAGTTACTCAAGATGTGGACGGCGAGTTTGCTGTAGTTGTAGACCAACAAGAATACATTGATGGTGAGGTAGAGATGGTGGGTAGAATTGTAATACCTGAGAAAGATCTAGCCGACATAATCAGAGGTATCACGGGAGCTACTCAAGGGGTCATAAAACTTATAAAAGAACGGGATGGGGTGAAGTAGTTATGAGTATAACTCCGTGGTCATTCTCTAAGATAAAATCTTTTGAGCAGTGTCCGAAGAAGTTCTATCATCTGAAGGTAGCGAAAGACTATGCTGAGAAAGAAACAGATGCCATGTACTACGGCACAGCGTTTCATTTAGCGGCTGAAGAATACGTGAGAGATGGCACACCACTGCCTGAGAAGTTTATGTATGGTAAGCCAGTGTTAGACTCACTTATAGCCAAGCAAGGTGAGAAGTTATGCGAACTAAAAATGGGCTTAACAGCAGATCTAGAGCCATGTGGTTTTTTTGACGAAGATGTATGGTGGAGAGGGATCGCAGACTTGGTTATATTAGACAGAGAAAACAAGTTAGCGTGGGCAATAGACTACAAAACAAGTAAGAACACTAAGTATGCAGATAAGGGGCAGTTAGAGTTAATGGCTATGGCCTTGTTTAAATACTTCCCTGAGATAGAAGTTGTACGCGGAGGGCTTGTGTTTGTGGTGTGTAACGAGTTAGTGAAAGACGAGTATGACATCGAAGTAGCACCGAGCCTATGGACTAAATGGCTTGGTGACTACAACAGAATGAAAAAGGCATACGCCAATGATGTGTGGAATGCCAATCAGAGTGGTCTATGCAAACGCCACTGTGTGGTAACTGAGTGTGTATATAACGGGAGAAACTAATGCCATATAAGAACAAGGCAGATCGGAAGAAACAAAAGAATCCACCTGTGGGTAGTGCCGCACATAAGGCACGGATGGAGAGGCAGAGAGCCAGACGCGCAATGGATAAGAAGGGTAAGGACGCTAACAAAGATGGTCGTGCTGACAAGCGCGAAGGTAAAGACGTTAGTCACAACAAGGCACTGAGCAAGGGCGGTAGTAACGCAGACGGTGTGCGGATAGAAAGTAAATCAACTAACAGAAGTAGAAACTATAAAAGGAAAAACTGATGGAAGAAGTGACTATACGAGTAGAGCGTAACACGTCAGGGGAAGCCAAGCCCGAAGTGTTAGCGCGAGTCAAGATGATGGACTACTACCATGACACAGACAAGTTTAACGTTGACTGCCAAGCAGTAATAGAGGCACTCCGCACAGCATACAGTGTCTACGGTGATGGTGATATAACACTAACCTCTACGGCTAAGATAGAGAATCTAAATATATAAACCGGAGAAATAGGATGGACAATCAAATTCAAAGTGTAATGTTAAAAGCGGCAGTCAATGGATTCTACTCTATGCAGAAGACTCGCATAAGGGTGGGCAACAATGTGGTTGCCAACTTCAAGACCAAGATAGGTCAAGAACCAAGTAAGTCCGAAGATACCTTAGACGTTGACGCTAAGTTATTATTGAGTAATCTAAGAGTTAGCTACAAGAAAATTACCGACGGTGTGGTGAGTATGAACCCACGTAAGTTTAAGCAAAACGGGTTGATATCAGAGTACAGTGAGTTCTCATTGATACAGCAGTATTTCGATCTGGTAGAAGCAGAGAATAATGCTCTCAAGCAGATCACATACGCGGTCAAGAAGTTTCCAATCTACAAGGCGTTTCTTGAAGATGTTAAGGGGGTTGGCCCAACTATGGCGGCTGTTATCATATCGGGGTTCGACATACACAAGGCTCAGTACGCTAGCTCACTGTGGGCATACGCAGGGTTAGACGTTGTAGGGGATAAGGGTAGGTCTCGTATAAAAGAACACCTTGTAGATCAGACATACATTGATGCTAATGGTGAAGAGCAGACCAAAAAAGGTATCAGTTTCAACCCGTTTATAAAGACCAAGCTAATCGGTGTGCTAGGTTCATCGTTCGTCAAGACCAACGGTGAGTACCGCGAAGTCTATGACAACTACAAGAACCGCATAAAAAACATGCCAGCCCATGCCGAGAAAACCAAGGCACACATAAACAACATGGCGATACGCTATACCGTTAAGCGGTTCCTTGTAGACTTGTATACAGCATGGCGCACGTTGGAAGGTTTACCTGTGGCAGACGAGTACAGCAAAGCCAAGTTGGGTATACACCACAAGGTCGCATAACCAAGCGAGTCATATAAGTCTAGAAAACCATTTGCACTAAACGAGTCATCGGAGTGTAGAAAACCAACTGGACAAAGCGAGTCAAAGCCATCGAGAAAACCAGTAAATTGAAGCGAGTCAACTATGTGGAGAAAACCAGAAGCTAGAAGCGAGTCATCATCCATAAGAAAACCATGTTTATAAAGCGAGTCAAATGTAAGAAGAAAACCAGAAAATATCAGCGAGTCAAAAATACGTAGAAAACCATAATATATCAGCGAGTCATGATTTGAAAGAAAACCAAAAAGCATTAGCGAGTCATCGTCCATGAGAAAACCATGTTTATAAAGCGAGTCATTTCCAGTTAGAAAACCATTAAAACTAAGCGAGTCATGCAGGAGCAGAAAACCAGATACGCGAAGCGAGTCAGACAAGGCAAGAAAACCAGCGTAGAGAAGCGAGTCACCATAAATTAGAAAACCACCTTAACGAAGCGAACTAAACATATAGGGGATTACAATGAACGAGATCAAAAAGAAGTCAGCGGCCAACAAACGCCGAGCCAGTGCCAAAAAGAAAAAGAAAGCCACGCTACAGCAAGTGAACGATAAGTGGCTACGTACAAAATTAAGTGTGGTAGACGGTGCTTAGATCCGTCTTTAAATGATGCAGTATCTCTCTCCTATTGAGTGTAATTACACTGCATAAAATCTAGGAAGCCTAGGGTTTTTTATTTTCTTTGTCCCAATGACTCGACTTGACCCCATCGGGAGGCGAAGCGGGGTTTACCAACCTACACAAGTAACCGGGCAGCAGCCCTTATAGTACTACACATGTAAACATGTTAAGGAATAACTATGCAGATAGTAGACAACAAGGCGTTACTGTTACGTCTTCGCAATCCCAGTCAGGTGACTACTGTCATACCAAAGAGTAAAGACTTAGGTGATAACAAGGTATTGGTTAACTGGGACATTGAGGAGACCCACGTATTGCGTAACCTAAACATCAAAGCACCTTCTCCTATAGAAGGTAAGTATGAGTGGACGGGAGAGTACACACCCTTCGACCACCAGAAAGTCACGTCCTCCTTTCTTACGTTACACAGAAGAGCGTTTTGTTTTAATGAGCAGGGTACTGGCAAAACCGCTAGTGCTATATGGGCATCAGACTTCTTATTAAAGGTGGGTAAGATAAACCGAGTACTAGTAATCTGCCCACTATCTATTATGGACTCAGCTTGGCGAGACGATTTGTTTAAGTTTGCGATGCACCGAACAGTGGACGTAGCTTATGGAGCGGCGGCTAAACGTAAGAAGATAATTGAGAACGGTGCTGACTACGTGATAATAAACTACGACGGGTTGGCTATAGTTGAGGAAGCCGTGGCTAACGGAGGCTTCGACTGCATAATCGTTGATGAGGCTACGCATTATAAAAACCCACAGACAAACCGTTGGAAAACTTTAAACCGCATAATCAAACCTAATACTTGGTTATGGATGATGACAGGTACTCCTGCCGCACAAAGTCCCCTTGACGCTTACGGGCTAGCCAAGTTAATTAACCCCAACAAAGTACCTAGATTCTTTGGATCGTTTCGTGACCAAGTGATGTACAAAGTTACCAACTTTAGGTGGGCCGCTAAAGACACGGCTACTGAAGTTGTCTATAACGCATTACAACCTGCCATTAGATTTACTAAGGAGGAGTGCCTAGACCTACCCCCTATGGTATATGTAAAGCGCGAGGTAGAATTAACACGCCAACAGAAAAAGTACTATAAAGAACTGCAAACTAAGATGGTGATGCAAGCAGCAGGGGAGCAGATAACCGCAGTCAACGCCGCTGTAAACATGAACAAACTACTACAGATTTCCAGTGGTGCAGTGTACACCGATGAAGGGGAGGCTCTAGAGTTTGATATCCAGCACAGGTACAAGGTATTACGAGAGGTCATAGACGAGTCTAGTAAGAAGGTGTTAATCTTCGTGCCGTTTAAACATACGATAGACATACTTACTAAGAAGCTACGAGAAGATAAAATATCTACTGAGGTTATACGCGGAGATGTATCTGCTCCTAACCGCACAAAGATATTTAAACAGTTCCAGCAGCAAGCCGATCCAAAGGTGTTAGTCATACAGCCTCAAGCAGCAGCACACGGTGTCACGTTAACTGCGGCGAATACAGTTGTATGGTGGGGGCCGACAAGCTCACTTGAAACCTACGCTCAAGCGAACGCTCGTGTACATAGGTCAGGACAGGATCACAAATGTACGGTTGTACAGCTACAAGGATCTAATGTAGAAAGGCGTGTTTACGCATTACTAGACAACAGAATTGACGTACACACAAAAATGATTGACCTTTACCAAGAAATACTTGACTAGACGACATATCCCCATTAAAGTGTACTTCTCGCTATCTATTGGAGGAAGTGATGAGTACAGATGTAACCCCTGAGAAGTTAACGGACACGTATCTAAAGATAAAAGCTCGACGTGCGGAGTTATCCGCAGAGTTTAAATCCAAGGATGATCCGTTGGCTGAACAACTAGAAAAGATTAAAGCCGCCCTTTTGAAGTACTGTCAAGAGCAAGGGTTAGAGAGCGTGAAGACATCCGCAGGGTTGTTCTATAGGTCAGTCAAGACTAGGTATTGGACTAGTGATTGGTCTTCTATGTATGAGTTTGTATTAGAAAACGAAGTGCCAGAATTCTTTGACAAACGATTAAACCAAGGCAACGTGCGGCAGTTTTTGGAGGAGAACCCCGACCTTGTACCTAAAGGTCTCAACGTAGATTCAGAATACGCTATATCAGTGAGGAAAAAATGATGGATAAATTGGAATCTTTTGTACAGATAGAAGCAGTAGCCGAACACTTTGCCGTGTCTGTCTCTACCATAAGATCGTGGATACGTAGTAGGGCTATATCGCACGATGCCTTTATAAAGGTCGGCCCCACATACAGGTTTAGGATCACAGACGTAGAGATGTCCCTGCTATCTAATGGTGCTGAATGGAATGAGAATGACGATATGGTAGCTCCATCCGCGCAAAAAATAGCCGAGCATAAGGTAGCAAGGCACATGGCTAAGAAAGAAGCGGAAGTCGAAGTTGTAGACTTCTTTGACGAAGATATCTAGTGTGCGCCGAATTAGCATACGTGATAGTAAATTTTCTATTGTGGTTGGTGGTAAAACAACTATGATGGAAGACACCTTTAGGGATCTAGTTATTGTTGATGCGGCTGTGGTATCACGCTCGTACTACGCTAACGCCTTTGATCCGAACAGATCAGAAGTACCTACGTGTTGGTCAGCAGACACGCAAAGACCTTCTACTGATGTCCCTAAAGAGCAAAAGCAAGCCGCCCGTTGTATGGATTGCCTACAGAATATACGTGGGTCAGGGAGTAATCATGGACGTGCTTGTAGGTTTTCACAACGTCTAGCTATAGTTTTTGATGGGCAGTTAGATGAGGTGTACCAACTACAGTTACCCGCTACCTCTATATATGGTAGAGATAATAATGGGCATATGCCGATGCAAGGCTACGTTAAGTTCTTGTCTAGCAGAGGTGCTGTAGCAACTCGCTTAGTTACGCGAGTGTATTTTGATGAACAGAGTCCGATCCCTAAACTTTATTTTAAACCTATACGATCACTGAGTAACGAAGAAGTATCTACGGTTCAAGATTTAAAAGATCACCCCGACACACTCAAGGCAATACGTCTAGATGTGTCTGCGGAACCAAAGTCACCCTTCGCAGTAGTAGACGGTTTTGAATTAAACGCAACTTAGTAAAGGAAAATAGCATGAGTTATATAATCCCAAATGTAGAGATACTGTACCCCCGTATCAACCAACCCTATCGTTTCGATTCGTCAGCAGGTGAGAGAGGTAAGAGTGTACCCTGCGGTGCGTTTGATGATGGCGCAAAGTATGAAGTTAAGTTTCGTATGACCGGAGAACAAGCCAAGACTCTGTATGGTCAGATGGCTACGGCATACCGAGGTGCTAAAGAAAAAGGCTGGCCCGATAAATTACCTAATCCTTTTGAGAAAGAAGAGGAAGGTACGTTTGTAGGTAAGGCTGTACTAAAGGCAGCGTATGGTAAAGACGCTACTGAACCGCCCAAGCAGTTCGACGCTAAGAGTAAGGAGTTACCAGAAGACTTCAAACTAACTACAGGAAGCATAGGTAACGTAGCTGTTACGTTCTATCCCTATAAGATGAAGGAAGAGACAGGTGTGTCTATACGCCTACGAGCGGTACAGGTTATCAAGTACGTACCTATGGAAGCCGCTTCACCCTTTGCCGCAGTAGATGGGTTTGAGCATGACAGTAGTAATCCCTTTACTGAGGTAGCTCCTACAGTAGAAGCCCCCAGTGCTAGTGTTGAAGTGGACGACGATATCTTCGGTGATGACACATCAGAAGAAGCTCCTGTAAAGCAGCCAAAGAAAACTGCTAAGAAGAAGTCCGTAGCACCAAAAGAAGAAGACAAAGAGTTAGCGTCTATTGTTGATGATTGGGACGGGTAAAACCTCCTCTTATAAATAACCCGTAGCTAGGAAAAATACACCGAAAAGGGTGCGTACCTGCACCCCTGCTACTTTTTATCTCGGATGCGAATATGAATACAAAATCATTTTTGCAGGGGTCTTTAGCTGTCGATGGGTTTTACTGTATTTGGGCGCACAACAAGAAGACTGGTCATAAACCACAGAAGTTTTATTCAGATGTGGGGGAATTAATTGACGAGGCTACCCGACTAGATACAGAAGGATACGACTGCTATTTTGCCCTAGCAAGTTTTATAAACAACACTACACGCAAGGTTAAGAATGTATCTAAGTTAAAGTCATTCTTTCTTGATATAGACTGTGGGGATGGCAAAGACTACACCACACAGGAAGACGCTATTGTTGCACTGCAAGCGTTCTGCAAGACTCTCAAGTTACCCAGACCTATACTTGTTAACTCAGGTCGTGGGGTGCATGTGCATTGGCAGTTGGCTGAACCTGTCGTATACGATGATTGGTTTCCTGTAGCTTCTAGATTTAAAGATATGACCAAGACTCACGGGTTAAAGTGTGATCACACAGTAACGTCAGATGCGGCTAGGATATTACGTATACCTACCACGCACAATCATAAGACTAGTCCTCCCAGTGAAGTGCAATATTTTGGTACTCCTCGCCAAGAGTGGGTTGATTTTGACGCTTTTTCAGAACTGCTTGGTAACGACCCGATACCAGTTCCCGAAAAGGTTATAGAAGAATTTAGCGCGGTAGTGCAGGGACTTCACAGCAACAAAGAAAACTATTTTAAAGACATCATTGTCAAAACTAGTAAGGGGGAGGGGTGCGCTCAGTTAGCTCATGTACTTAAAAACCCCAACGAAGTTAGTGAACCGTTATGGTTTGACGCAGTATCTATTATCAAACACTGCGTAGACGGTGGCAGGGAAGGCGCACACAAAATATCTAGAGGCTACGATAACTACGATCCTGAAGAGACAGACAGTAAGTATGATACAACCAAACACGTTCATAGGTGTGAGACCTTTAACGACAATAACCCTGACGTGTGTACTGACTGCAAGCACTGGAAAAAGATTGGGTCGCCTATAGTCTTAGGACAACGTGTCAAGGAAGCAGAAGCGGAAGATAACGTAGTAGATATAGAAGATGAACTGGGGGAGAGTTCTACTTACATCATACCGTCTTACCCTAAACCTTACTTCCGTGGGGTGAACGGCGGGGTGTATCTACGTACTAAGACAGATGACGGGGATGTAGATGAGAAGCCTATATACCATAACGACTTATACGTAGTTAAGCGTATACAGGACATCGAGACGGGTGAGGGCATAGTTATGCGTCTTCACCTGCCCATAGATGGAGTACGGGAGTTCACTATACCTCTCACCGCCGTAACATCTAAGGAGGAGTTCCGTAAACACATGGCGCATAACGGTGTAGCTGTTACTAGAATGGACGACATTATGAATTACACAACAAAGTGGGTAAACGAGTTACAGGCTACCACTGCTACAGTACAAGCACGTAGGCAGTTTGGTTGGACGAGTGAAGACCGTGAGTCTTTTGTGTTGGGCGATAAAGAATATTTTGGGGATAAGATAGAGTCAAACCCCCCGTCTTCCGCCACAAAGGATCTATTTCACGCCTTTACTCCTAAAGGTACGTTGGAGGAGTGGAAGGACATGGTTGGCTTCTACAACCGTGACGGCTTTGAACTACATCAATATATTGTAGCTACTAGCTTTGGCTCCCCTCTGATGGCTCTATCACCTATCGCTTGCTCTGGCCTACACTTACACAGTAGTGATACTGGGTTAGGTAAGACAACTGCTATGTACGTAGCGTCTTCGGTATGGGGTAAACCGAGAGAGTTAGTAATAGACAGAACAGATACCCAGAACAGTAGGATGTTACGAGGAGAGGTGTACCAGAACTTGCCTTTGTATATTGACGAAATGACTAACGCCAAACCTGCCGACCTATCGGATATTATCTATCAGTTGTCTGGCGGTAGGCAGCGTAACCGTATGGCAGGTGGTGGTAATGTAGAACGCGCTAGGGGCAATCCTTGGAGTTTAATATCTGTCTCAACTGGCAACACTAGTATGATAGAGAAGGTTAGTCTGGCTAAAGCTATGCCGAAAGCAGAGGCACAGCGCATGATGGAGGTTAAGGCTGTAAAGCTATTTGACGAGTCAGGGACTAAACATTTGACCGATGTTCACGCATATAATGCAGAAAACTTATACGGTCACGCTGGGCCTATATACATACAGTATCTTATAAATAATATAGACGCAGTGGCGGCGCTCCTAGACAAGGTGCAGAAAGCTGTGGACAGGGAAGCAGGGTTGAAAGCAGAAAATAGGTTTTGGTCGGCAGGTGTATCTTGCACACTAACAGGGGCTATTATTGCTTATCGTCTTGGCCTGTTACCTTATGACAACAAGAAACTAATGAAGTTCGCTTTAAAACTTCTAGGGGAGAACAAACGTGCTGTTACTGATATGAGTTCTTCTATACAAGAAACTCTTAATAACTACATGCATGAAAACTGGGGCAGAATACTGAAGATACGTAGCACCGACGATCTTAGAAAGTCCCAAGACAACGGGCTAGATGAGTTAATAATACCAGAACTTGATCCTAGGACGAGTCTAGTAGGTAGGTACGAGACAGATATAAAGATGTTGTACTTGCTACCTAAACCACTAAGAGCTTGGTGTGGTGTACAGGATTTAAATTACAATTCTACTAGAGGGGACTTAATCAAGCACATGGGGGCTAAGGATAAGACAAAGATGTTGACCAAAGGTACAACTACGGTGCTAAGTCCCTCTCGCGTATTAGCCATAGACTGTAGCAAGTCGGCTCTATCTATAGACGAAGATGCTTAAAATAGATGATCTTGACCCTGATGGGGTTAAAATAATCGTCAACTGGGACAACATGGTCATAGGCGCTTCGGTATTTATAACTTGTATTAACACACGTAAAGCTGTTATACAGTGTAAAGCTATAGCCGCCCGGAAAAAGTGGACGTTAAAAAGTAGTGTTATAATACAAGATGGTAAACTGGGAGTACGTATCTGGCGTACCCTCTAGCAGGTTTCTCTTTCTCCCTGTTCGTTTCCGAGGCGGCAGGGAGTTTTTTAATACAAGTCTCCAAACCCTTGCGTATAATCTAGCCGACTGCGTTCCATAGCTAGCTTCATAAGTGGGCTGATACTAACTCCATTGTGCATGTTGTTGCTACTCTTTATATGCGCTTTCATAGAACGGTTTATTTCTTTAGCAGTCAAAGCCGCTACAGGGTGTTTCTTATTAAACTTAGTCATTTCTTCTATAGTATCGTTTATACGCGAAACATCCCCCATCCTCTGAGCAGTATAGTATTTTCTCAAGAGCTTAGTTCGGTTATCGTTAACCGTCCTATCTATTTTTTTCTCTATCATATTCTGTTCTTGTTTAAACGTGTATTCGGCGGGAGGAAACCCTACGAAGCCCGAAGCTAACTGCCCAAATGACAGGTCATCTTGTATGACATCTCCGCGTCTGCTGGCTATCCTTCCTTCTCTAGCGTAACGTCCGAACAAGTTTCTCCACATATTAGTCAAACCTGCCGGGGCTAAACTCTCTAACCCTCGTTCTATTTCCCCTTCGTCTAAGTCTTTACCTGCACGATACAAACGCTTACCCGTACTCCAAGCAGGGCCACCGAAGTGAAACCCAAGGAACTCTTCTGGAGAAGGATCGGTGTTGTACCTGTTCTCCTGTATAAGAAGCCCACTCAACCTAACACGATTTGAAAAGTCTATACCAGACGCTTCAACAAGCGGCCCTTTAAAATACCCTTCGCTAATGTACTTACGCACGATGGTATCAAAATCCTCGTCGTCATCGTCTGCCATGATGTTATATAATAAGGACACCGCACCATATATAGGTATACCGCGTATTCCTGCAAATAACACAGCCGTGCCGTGGAACCCTATCATTTGATTCCTAGCCAACCTTCTAGCTTCTAGTCTTTTCTTTTTCTGTGCGGCAGTTTCGTTTGGTGGCTTAATAAACACAGCATCCAAGTACGTAAACATAGTGTCGAACATGGTCTGATACATTTGCAGACCGTAGTTCTTGTACATAAACGCTGTGCGACCTAGGTTCTGTTGAGCTATACCCGCACCCGTTTCAAGCACTGCCCCACCATTAGTTCTTTGCGTGTTATATAGAGCCTCACTTGCAGCGGCTTGTTTCTGTGCGTCTGTTGGGTTCTTACCGTACTGAGCAAGCTCTAGTTTGTAAGACATTATTAAGGTGACTTGACGGTTATATCGTTCAGCCGCGTTAAATCCTATAGCTGACAAAGTAGAGACCGCATCTAAACTTTTATTAAATATACCTTTCCGGTCTACACGTCCTGATTCTTCTAAACCTAAAGCATCAGCTAGGTACGAGTTGTTTAACTGTCCTCTCTCAGCCGCTAGTTTTATTAACGGCTCAAGGTTCTTTAGCTTGTTCTTTAGTTGTGGAGGTAAGTCTTCTTTTATGGTGTAGTTACCTGCGTCATCGCGTACAAACAAGTCTTTGACAGATAGCTTACCCGCAGTAACTATGCTGGAGGCGTCACCCCAACTAGTAAAAGTTTTATCTGCTCCATACTTAGCGGATAACATAGGCATAACAAACAGCGGTACTTGCGACAGGTTAACTAGGGCAGAAGAAGCGTTAAATCCTATGGTGTATATAAACGCCGCCTGATTAGCAACCTTCACGTACCCCTCTAGACTCTTGTTAGCTGCTCCGTTACGAGCAAACTTAGCGCGTTCTCCTAACTCATTAGCAATGATAGCAGTTGAGTATTTGAGTCCCACGGAGCCTGTTTTGAACAGCCCATCTTCTTCGTTTATGTTTAACTCCTTACCCCTTTTTATTATATCTCTTTGTATTTTGTCTATCTTTGCACCGGAAGCTATCCGTGCCGCTTGGCGACCTAGCTCATAACCTTTAGACTTCATCGCATACAACGAGTCTTCTTTATACCCTCCGTAACCTGCCCTAGGCTTTAACGACTTAGCGTAAGAAGTCTCTGGTAACGTGTTAATAAACAGATTCATAATCTCGTCTTTCAACTCTGCTTGAGCTTTCTTTTCTTCAGAGCTAGCATCTGGACGGTCACGAGAACTTAAAGCAGTAAGTACTTGCCCTACAAACGAAGTAGGAGGTGCTTTCTCAAACGTGTTTAGCTTTAATTCCCCATCGCTAGTTTCTATACTTTCTTTATCGACAAGGTTTAAATCTAGTTCCTTTTTAGCGGCGTTACGTTCGGCCTTAGAGGTAAACATACGTACCACGTAGGCATCACTAGGGTTGGTAGCGTTCTTGTTGGCGTAAGAGAGTTTGTAATGTCCTTCTCGCACCAGAGGGAAATATACATCCAGCGTAGCTTTGTTAAACATCTTTGCAAACACATCGGTCTTTAGCTTCTCCGCTGCCGCTATAACACTGGCACGTTGCTCTGGAGTCAAGCTATCTAGATCTGATAGTAACGCCTCGTCTATACGAGTTGTCATAACCTTTTTTAGTTTAAGGTATTCTTTCTTGTAGAAGTCTCGCATGTCCGTGTAAATTTTCTGTCCACCGCTGGCCTTTAGCTTGTTCCATTCCTTCTGCTGTCTTTCCCATACCTTAAACAAGTCGTTACCACTTTCGTCAGTCTTACCCTCGTACTTCTTCCTTGCATCTGCTTTAGATAATGTGGGATCTACTTGGTATATAGTGGCTCCGTACTCTGAGCTATATATGAGCTTATCTAATATCTCTTTGGCTTTAGCGTTTTTCTTAGCCCATACAGCCACTTTGTTTATAGCGGCTTTAACAACGGCATCTGCATCATTCATAGCCCCACGTTGCTTCTCAAACGCTTCATGTAGCTGTAACCCTAAGTCTCCAAACCCTGCTGTTTTAGCGACATCTCCAAGACTTTGTGAACCTTTGAGGGTTAGAAATAATTTTTTAGTCGCGTTAACAATACTTAGATCGTTTAGAAATTCAAGAGACGCTTTACCGAACTCTTCGCGGAACTTAATTGTAGCCTTACCTAACTCAATTTTTTGAGTTTTTAGATCCCGTGCTAACTCCTTTACGCCTTCGGGAGAGGACAGGTTGCGTAGCACATGCCCGTTACGACTCTTAGGAGCAGGAGCCAACATAGCCATTATCGCAGCATCTGCTTGGTCTAGCGTCGAATCTAGCGGCTTAGTATTCATGCCTATCAAACGTCGAACAAAGTTAGTTACAGCCCTAAAGAATTTATCTAGCGCAGTTATCTTTGTGCCATCGGGACGCATACCCGCCAGACGCTGCTGAAACTCAGGGTTACTAAATGCTTCGGATACAAACTCTTCTAAACTAGTCGCGCCGTAAGCGGTGTCTAACTCACCCTTAACATCGTTGTATAACTTGGTAAGCTGTTTGGTTAGGGGGTGCGACTTGTTTTTCAGTATGTGAGACGTAGCCGCGTGAGTCATCTCATGCAGTAACGTGTGAGCAGTAACTCCTTTGCTACTATCTAAGGTTATGGTGTTAGTAACAGGGTCAAATGTACCTACTACATCCCCCTCCATCTTACCTATAGTTACCTTCGTGTCCCGCACGTTCTTTGCTAGGGCGGTAGCTACCTGCCTAACACGTTTGTTTGTGGTGGTCTTGGCTAGGTCTTCTAACGCGCCTTGTAAATCACCGTCGTTAAATAGCTTTACTATAGACTCCGGTAGCGGTGAGTCCATTGCAAGTGCTACCTCTTCGGGTAACATTTTTAAATTAAGGACATCTCCATTGTAAGGTACAAACTGAGTTGCTACTCCGCTAGATTGTATGTCTTCGTTTATTTGAGAAGTTATTTGAGCAGAAGACATGCTAGACTTGAGTGGAGCATTCTTAGATTCTAAGTCAGCTTTTCTACGATCTTGCGCTTTCTTTCCTATTATTTGCGCTGGTTGCGCTGCGCCTATCTCTGTTACTAAATCCCCTTTTGATTTTGGTTTAATGGCTCTACGTTTAGCAGATTTATCGGCATCAGCATCGGCAT
>UEXM01001098.1_pt1 | contig 24615 bp, 26 predicted proteins | sample 1796661 | NCBI WGS metagenome assembly UEXM01 (sample SAMEA4772469, study PRJEB27181) | metagenome | reverse complement strand
TGTCACTATAATATAACACACCCCAGAACTTCTTTGGAATACGGCGCATCTCCACGAACTGTCGGCAGATGTGATCTTCAGGAAGATCCTTGACGCACTTCAGTGGTTTGAGCAGATCATCTTTCGGCTTAAACTTTGGTTTATTAAATATCATCTCCGTCCTCTTTACGTTATTAGATTTACCACTCTTGAACTGCTCCATGGCATACTCTTTACACATCGACGGATCAACTTCTTTCATGAAGTTGTAGATGTTCGATCCAAAACCACAGTTGAAACACTTGAAGAAGAAGTTGTTCTGCTTCTCGTAGAAGAACCCCCTCGCCTTACTCTTGTTCTTCTGTGAGTCACCACAGATAGGACAACGACATTGTGCTAGGTTTCCCTTCTTCCAAGCGAACCGATCGAGTTTACCTGAAACTAAATTAATGAACTTTTTATCTATGTAAGATGTCATATCGTCCAGTCATTTACCGTCTTCGACTTGAACTTATTGTCGAAGTTACTTCCATCAAAACCACTACCGTAGCCGTTTCCTTCTTCTTGATTAGAATCGACTAGTGCTTGTTCATCTACACTAGAGTCTGCCAGTTTCATCTTGGCACGATTGATATCAAGAATAAACTTTCTGTTCACTGCTGTATCATTATACCTGTTCTTCAACTGCTTTACAAGTACCTGATTCAATTCATCCAACTCTTCTGTCGCAATCAGTGCGATCATAAAGTCGGCAGTGGCTGGAAGTCCGAACGACTCGGATGTATCTTCAAGTCCAAAGTCAGAATTTGTAAACCCACTTCGATTCACTTGAGTGGCAGAGAAGATAGGAACGTTCTGCTCCACGGCAAGACCACGGAGTTCTTCGGCGATTGACTTGATGATTGTGTAGGAGTTTGCACCACCGTTTGCCTTAAGGCGACTGGAGGCACAGATGTTGAGGTAATCAATAAAGATGATATCAGGAGAGAACTGCTTCTTCAATTTAAGTTCTTCAATGAGAATACGAAAGTGATTCGCATTCGCTGTAGCAGTTGGATACTCCTTGATGATCAACTTCCCACTGATTCCTCTAGTGGCGTTCTGTAGTTTCTTCTGATACATTTCGTATGGAAGATCCCTGAGATCATCAAGTGTGATGTCCATAAGATTGGCGTCGATTCTCTCCGCAATCTTTTCTTCGGCCATCTCACATGTGATGTACAGAACGTTTTTGTTTTGTGACAAACAAGCGGCACTGTGGTGACACATGAACAAAGACTTACCAACACCAGTACCAGCCATGATAATGTTCAACGTCTTGGCTGGAGTACCACCTTTGGTAATCAGATTCATAAACTCTAGATCGAACGCAATCTTGCTTTCTACTTTGTGGTAGAATTCGTATCTTTCGTCGGCGTCTTCGATGTAGTCGTGTCCGATGTGGGTGTCGAACGAGACTGCGAGGGCGTCGGATAGGATGCTTGGGATTGCATTCTCTGTCTTTGATTTCGATTTGCCGTCAATGATGTGGATCGATTCCATGATCGCATTGTACACCGCCTTGTCTTTGCAGAATTTTTCAGTTTGATCTACCAACCATTGGAGTTTATCTGACTCAACGGCCTTTGAATACACACTCATCTCTTGTTGAATGGATTTGAACTCATCATCGTTCAAATCTTTTCGTTCATTCAACGAAATTTCAATCGCTTCTTTTGTCGGTGGTAGATTATATAGACTGAAGAACTCTTTGATTTCAGAATACACAATCCCGTGAGTTCGATCATGAAAGAACTCCTTACTCAAGTAGGGCAGAACTTTACGAGTAAACTCTTCATTGTAGATTAGATTTTCTAGAACCAAACTTTCAATCGTCTTCATACTTTTTTAATTTCACCTTGGCCTATAATGTTAGCGAGGATGTCACCAGCAACTTGTAAAAACTCTTCATGATCTACTTCAACTGGAGATGATTCTATATTATAGTCAAATTTCAGTCTAAGTCTATCATTTTCTTTATCTTCTTCAATAGAAACACTGCCGAATTGAAAAAGAGTTCCTTTGTATTTTCCTACCTGTACTTCGACTGTATCATTCTCCAGCATCTACTTCCTCCACCACATCATCCACATCCTCGATGATTCCGTCACCATACTTAAACTCCTTACCAACGGCGACTTCAAGTTGTGCCATCACATCATCAGTGAAATACTTTTCAGCATCTCGATACAGGGCCTTCTCGAATACCTTGGTTCCACATGGAAGTTCAATGCGTGTCGAAACCTTCTTGAAGATCTCATACTTGATCGCAATATCAACCAAACCATAATAAGGATGAAGTCCAGTTTCATAGTTCAGGATAACATCGACCATTGAGTTCTCTTTGGTCACTCGACCCTTGAACAACTTACAGTGAACAATGTTACCGATGACATCAGTTCCTTCCTTCACCTTCTTCTTGGAGAGATACACGATGGTAGAGGCGGCATACTTCAGACCAGAACCACCACCCATCTCCTTCTGTGGGAACATAGAACCAATGACATCATAAGTGTGGTTAGTCATGATCATTGGAATATTTGCTCGTCCTAGTTTGAGAGTCAGTACACGGAAAGTGGCCTTCACGATCTGGGCGCGAGTCATATCCTTAGTAGTCTTACCCTCTGCTGTGTCTGTCATTTCCTTGTTGGTCGAAAGCATACCAAGAGAATCAAGACAGATCAGCATCGGCTTACGATCTTTCTTCTTTAGTTCAAGGTAGTTGTCAACAACAGTGATTGCTTGATGACGAAACTCCTCGATGGTACTAACAGGGAACACTGCAATCCTAGCAGGATCACAACCGCGTTCCTTGAACATATCAGAAGTCACGGCCTGCTCTGTGTCAAAATACAAAACAACACCATCAGGATTATCAACAAGAAACTTATGCACAATCCCAATAGTGAAATATGTTTTCCCCGTAGCAGATTCGCCGGCGATTGCCATAATTTTATTATTGGGCATACCACCATATAGAGAACCAGATAGTAGAGCATTAAAACTATAAGAGCCAGTATCACAGAAACCATTAATGTCGCTTCCTTCTAAACCATCCGTAACAATTGATGCGTATTCATTACCCGAACTTGAAATAATGTCATTCAAAAAACTCATATATTCTCCTTAAGCGAATAAACTTTCTAGTGTGTTTCGTTCCTCTGCCGACCATCCGATGACCGTCAGAATATTTGACAAAGGATCTAAGAAACCCTTATCGAACTGTGTAGTATAATCGACAAACCTGTTCAAGTCAAACTCTTTTGGAAGAGATGACGGGAATGCCACGACGCGATCACCGATGTGGTTTGGAACCTTGAGGTAAACAAACTTGATCTTGTCACCCTCTTGGATGATTGGATACTTCTTCTCAAGTTTCTTCTTCTTGAGATAATGATTATATAGAAGAGATCCCTTCACGCCGATTGGAGTTGACTTGCGATAGATGTGAGTCGCGTCAGTGTAGTTGCCAAGGTTGTTGACGCCTCTCGGGAAAGCAACAGTCTCCACATCGAGTTTGTTGAACTCGGTTCGGAAGTCGGCGATGTATTGTTGCATCGTCTCTTCGTCATCATACATGATGATCTTGATGGCTTTCTTGAGTCGATCACGAATGATCTGTGGTGTAGAGGATCGAGTAGTTTCGATACCCATGATTTTCATCTTGGGTGTTTCGTAACGAACACCTTCGGAGTCGATCACATTGAGCATGTACCGCTTCTTGGCAGTCCAGATACCCTTGTCCGAGATGACTTCCCGATCCATCACCATCTTGTTTTCATAGGCGTTCATCAACTCCGAGAGTTCATCATACTTTTTCTTGATGAAAGGAAGTATGATTTCCTTGGAACTCTTGTCGAGGAAGTTCGTGATCTTGTCCTTATCATCGCAGTCAGGAAGAACCCGATCCACAAGATTACCAAGGCGCAGATAAACAGAATCGGTGTCAGATGCCACAACATAGTCATAGTTTTCAGTCTCCAGTGTTTTGTTCAGGAACTCGTTGAGTTCGTTCATGATCCAACGAATACTCAACTGTCCAGACAGAGTGATGGACTCCGCCATCTCTGTCGAGTAGTAACGAAAGTATTGATTACCAATCGCACCGTAAGCACTGTTCAACTGAATCTTACGAACCTGCTGAAAGTTATGGAACTTGGCAATCTGATAGTCTAGATCCTTGTTCGTGGGATCTTTTTCCTTCTGCTTCTGACACTCGATCATCTTCTTCTTGAACTCTTTGCGTTCTGCATACATCTTGTTCATGAGCGAGGGCAAGAAACCCTTCCCATCAGTGCGGAACGTATTGCCCGTAGCAGCAACAGAAAGGTTCTTGTCCTTGTGCTTCTCGATATAGGCCAGTGTCTCAGGAGTCTTGTCGAGAATCTTGTCAACATCAAGTCCACGCCAGATACCGTCGTCAGTAAGCGTCTCGGGACTGATGTTGTACATCTCGATCAAGTGAGGATATAGTGAGTTGAGGTCGAACGACACAACCCAATCGTGCATACCAGTGATTGGTTCCTTGACATACGCACCAGCATACTGATCGGTTTTCTTACCGATAGTCTTGGGAGGAATCACGATGTTCTGCTCACGCAGATAGTGATAGATGATTGCGTCCCACGTTCGCACCTGTGAGAATACATCCTCGAAGTTAACCTTGGCAGAGTAAGCAAGTGCCAAGGAGAGTTCGATCAGTTTGAGTTTCTCTTCGAGTTGCTGAACCAGTTCAACGTCAACGATGTTGTATTCGATGAACTTCTGAAAGTCTTTCTTGTAGAACTCGCGGATAGAATCGTGTTCCGCATAGGACAACTTCTTCTTACCGAGTTCGACAAAGGCAATATGATCGAGACGATACGACTCTTGGTTCACATAGGTGAAGGTCTTGTAGAGGTCGAGGTAGTCGATGACGGCGACACCATTGATATGGAACGCCGTTTGATCACGACCCATCTTCGTGATAGTCTTCTCCTTGATCTTGTTCCACGGAGAGATCTTCTTCGCTTCGTCTTCACCAAGCACTCGCTTGATACGATTTACAAGATAAGGAATGTCAAAGAACTTGACGTTCCAACCAGTCACGATATCAGGGAAGTCCTGCTGCCAGTGGTGAATGAATCGCTCAAGCATTTCCTCTTCAGTAAACGCCGTATGAACCGTGATGTCTTTCCGATCAGTCTCAAACTCACCGAAGCAAAACACATTCATCTTGCCTCTCATCAACATACTGATAGCGATCACCTTCTCTTCAGGATCATCTACCTGTGGGAATCCATACTCACACTCGGTTTCGATATCGATGTTCGCCACACCGATCTGTGACATATCATATTCAATATCATCAGGGAACTTATCCGCAATGAAAGGATAGATGTAGTCTGTGTTTCCGAAGATACGAAAACCATGAATACCCTTATACTTTTCAACGAAATCTCGACAATCAGGAATGTTGCCAGGTTGAACTGGCTCCAATAAGTGACCGTCGAGAGAACGATGAATCGATGTATTATTAGTGCTAGGCACAAACAGGGTAGGATGATACTCTACCCTGTCTGTGATTTGCTTTCCGTTTTCATACCCACGATAAAGAACATTTTTACCATACACACAAACACTGGTGTAGAATCTACTCATTCAAGAGAACTTTCTGATGGGAATACCCATCTGCCATAATGGCATCTTTTTTGTTACCTTCTTCCTTGTCCTTAAGAAAGGCACTAAGAAGAACCATGTAATTGATTACATCTACTATTGTATCATTAAATGATTCATTTTCAACATGCATCTTCCCACAATCGATAAAAGATGACAAACGGCTCATCTTGTCAGTGATGCGAGTAAGAAAGCCTTGTTCGGTAGTGCAGATGCCCATCGCTTCAACGCGAGTGAAGTTGGCAAAAGGCTCGTTTCCGTGATCCCCCGCATAGTCTCGGTTCTTTAGGCTCATCAGTTCTTGTGCTGTTTTACAAATTGCAGAATGATATTCTAAAAGTTCGTCACGATTCATACTATACTCCAGTTGATCCAAATCCGCCTTTGCGATTGGTCTTTTGTGTTTGTGGGGTTGCTTGTGTGTAGGTGATGTGGCTAATAAGTCGGCTGTATTGAACAATCTCAACTTGTGCTACTCGATCACCGTGTGTAATCTTGAACGGACTGCTTGTGGTGTTCCACAGAGGAATGAATACTTCATTGCAATAGTCCGAGTCGATCACACCTTCTGCATTGATAAGAGTCACGCCGTTCTTCCATGCAAGACCAGATCTAGGATGAAGTCGAGCAGAGAAACTGGCAGGAATATCAAAGACCATACCAGTTGGAATCAACGCACGACATTTAGGTCCAAGTTCAAATGTGCAGTTGGGTGTGTCATCTTGAAAGACAACATTAGGCGTCGTAGTATGTGGTTGATTATAGCAGTCGAACCACTTGATATCACGAATCGTCGGTGCAACATCTTCGGGGGTAACTGGACCACGCAAATGTGCGTGAATGTCATAACAGGCAGCATCGTGACTGGCATGTTTAAGTTCAAGTGTATTGGGATACAACTTGTAAATCTTCATCGTCTCGGTCATACTCACTCCATAAGTAAAAAGGTATAGACGAAGTATATCATGTCAAGTCACAATGTCAAGTAGTTTTTTTATTTAAACTCGACGCCAGACGATTGGATCGTCATCAATCTTCTGGAATGATCTTCCTGAAACAACAACAACATCACCAACACCACCCGTACCCAAACTAAGACTACCCGAAACAGTAGTACTGAAGTCTTCGCGGGAAACAGCACCCGGCGCACCGCCGAACGGGAACATAGCATCTACTGCTTCACTACTATAATTAAATTTACCCGTTGCAGCATCAAAATTAGGAATCGTGACATCTGCATCGGTAAACTGAAGTCCAAGCGAATCGGGTGGTGGAAAAGTAACACCAGTAAAGTTATACTGACCTGATGTATTATTTTTCACGATACAACCAAGGATCTTCATACCAGAATCGATTTCTGTTGTGTTAGACTGAATACCGTAACCACCATTATTTACTATAACGGTATTTGTAAATACATTACCAGAAGAAGCGTCAGAACTATTATTAACATAATACCCATGACTACCATTATTATAAACGACACAACTAGTCATCTCAAAACTGGTGTTATATCGACTGACTGCTTCGATTCCATAATTTGTATTATCGTATATTCTACAATTAAATAAATCCACATTGTTTCCAACATACAAACCTGTACCATTGTCATGATATGAACAATTCAGATGTACAGAGTTACCTCTATTCACCGTATGTGGGTGCCAACCATAAGATGTGTTATTATCGAACTCACAACCAAAAAATTGGTGTGAATTATACCCACTATGGCGCGCACCCGAGGTTGTTGCATTCGTAAATCTACAGTTCCAGAAGTTCACATTTGCCGCAGCACTTAGAGCGTGATAATAACCATACGCTGCTACATCATTTGCATCAAATATAATATCATAACATCTATAATCATCACTATAGGCATTACCATCACTTCCCCCACTCATACCAAGAACACCATTCCCACTATAACTACCACCAGTTGCTCGAATAGTGTATTTGTTTAAACCTAATGTTGCACCAGTAACACCAGAAGAATTTGCTGTTCGTATGAACACGGGATTTGTTCTAGCCACATCTCGTAGTAAGTTTACCTGTTCGGTAACATCCTCTATACCTTCATTACATAAAAATATTTGTTCGTCACCAGTATCCGTAGTGACACCAAGGATTGCCTTTTGTGTAGTCTTAAAAGCGTTCACAAAAGACAACCCATCATTGGTGTCATCACCGTTAGTTGGTCTAACGTAAAATGTTGGCATTTAAATTCCCTACATCAGACATTTGTTTGAGGAGTATACATCAAAGGACGAACGCATGGTTTACTGATGACTGCGGAAGCAGTTGCTCCTGCAAGATCACCAATAAGAGAAGAGAAAACAGCAGCGACTGCATTGATGTCTGCTCCTGTGAGAACACTGACACCTTCAGCGGCTCTACCATCTTCTACGATCTCTGCTGGATCATTTGGAAAATCAGAACCAACTGCTGCCCATTTAAGTGCAAAGTCGGAACCTCTTGCGTTCATGTATCGAACATTTTCGCACATCGGTCTGATGTACTCGTTTACAAATTTAATTGCTTCTGGGTCTGTAATAGCCATTGTAGTTAATCTCCGTAATAGATTGTACTTTGTATTTATAAAAACTAACCGTCGAAAGTGATGCCCTTGAGTGCGTTAGCAGCAATATGAGAACATCATACTCATTCAACGAACTCTCCTAACCAATCCGCAACATAAGTTGGGTTAGCAGGTTTAGGGTCACCTTGTTTGTAGACCCACCTACAGTTGGTTAGGAAATCAATCGGCATCAAGACTGGTTGTCCTGTCCAATCATAGGTGCCTCCAGTAACACCTTGACGATATTCCCAGTGGTCGCCTGTTGTTCCTTGTGGATATTCTGATATCATGCTGTGACCCTCGGTGGTGGATAGTCTGGATGGTTTGTCGATGGACCCATGTTCCAAACAGTCCAGACATCTCCAGCAAGGTTCTTGATGTTGCCAGAGGTTTCAGCGACGGTTCGTTGCCACCACAACGCTTTGCCGAAGTTTGCAGAGTTGTCGGGGGGTTGGATTTGCTGATACCCAGTGCCGCTGCCCGTGCTGGTCTGAGCATGAATCAATCTGTATTCATTGTCGGCGTATCTTCGTTCAGTAGTGAAAACCCACAAATCGCTTCCGTGATTTGTTAACCACGCGGCCATCGTTCCTTCTGGTGTGTTAGATACATCGAGACAGAAGAGTTCATAGTTATACGCACTTCCAATCGCTGCGGGACCACCTCCTCCCGTGTCGTCAAGAACCGTAATTAATCCTTTTAATGTTTGTTGTTCAATGTCGCCGTCTGCTATTCGTAGATTGTAAAATGATGATGACCGATAAATCATGTCTTTCAGCAACTTCACTTGGATAACATCCGTTGCCCATGTCATCCATTTATCACGCTCGAATATAAGTTGTCCTGTGTTGTCCCAGATTCCGAGTGCAGACGCTGTGGCTCCTGCGTTCTTTGTGTAGATTTCTCCCACTGGTCCAGCAGTTGCGCCGTCATAGACATAAGATGTTACCCAATCTCCTGTTGCTGTCATCAGTTAATTTCTATCCATAAATCGCCTGTGGCTGCTGCTGATATCCATCCCGCAGTTGGTCCTCCTGTAGAACCAACCACAGTCACCGACGAACCACCAGAACCAGCAGGACCAGTGGCGCCAGTTGGTCCAGCAACCGTAGAGTCAGCACCAGTGGCGCCTGTAGCACCAGTAACACCAGATCCAGATGCGGCACTTGCTTGATAGGTTCCATCAGCGAAGGTGATGCCACCTGCATCCATTGAGATACCTGCTTTGGCATGAACAAGGTTATGGAATGTATTCTTAGTTGCATAACTTACAAACTCAGAAACTCCGAATTTATAGTAAATGGTATTAGCAAGTCTCATTGATATTTGATTGGAAGTAGAGACATATAATCTGGTATCCGCAGGACCAAGACCAAAATATCCATTGGTAAGTGATGTTACATTAAAACCAGAGGCAGTAATACCACCATCACTTGAAATACCAGCAACATGAACAATGGCGGTTGAATCGATAGAGAATGTGTTACCAGCAGAAAGTGTAAGACCATCACCACCGTAGTACGTTGCACCACCACCTCCACCACCAGATCCAGCGGGACCAGTGGCACCAGTTACACCATCAATACCAGAAATCTGTAACCAACCTAGAGTTGATCCGTCCCACACATTTGCGTAGTAAAGAGCAGTATCATTCTCGTACCAAAAGTCACCTGTTGCAGATCCAGATGGAGCAGTGTTTCCTGCGGTATAACCAACTGAAGTTCCTGCGGCACCAGTTGCACCACCAGAGGATGCAGTTGACTGGAAGGTTCCATCGGGGAAGGTAATACCAGCGGCATCCATTGAGATACCCACTTGAGCATTTATCAGTTTCTCTGATACGAAAGGAACATTCTTAGTTTTTACTTCGTTATTGTTTATAATAAATCTTCCCGGCGCACCACTACCTTTGGAATCAATCGTGATCTCGCTGGTCGCTAATCTAATAGATGGTCGAGCAGTTGAACTTTGATTGTTGTAGATGTACTGACCATTAGGAATGACGATCGAAGCACCAAAGGTTGCACCACCATTGGCGCTCAACGCCTCGACTTCGACCACGGCGGTTGGATCAATACCTAGAGTAGATCCAGCGAGTGTCATACCTGCACCAGCAGTTATAGTGGATCCACCAGCAGCAGTCGTCTGGTGGGTTCCATCAGGGAAGGTAACACCACCAGCATCAAGAGAGATACCAGTTCCAGCGTGAACATATGTTCCTGCTTTTACCCTAGTCCCTGAATCAACTCCATTAGTACTGACGGTGAGAAAGGGGGTATTGTTACCTACATATACTTTAAATTGGGATGTATCGGCGGTATTATTTGATCCATTAATATACCCATATCTGGAACCTACATTACCTAAAGTCTGAACAATACCACCATCATTAACAAATCTACCAGATGCAGTAATTCCACCATCAGCAGAGATACCAGCAACATGAACAATGGCGGTTGGATCAATACCTAGAGTAGATCCATTTAGTGTTAGTCCTGCTCCAGCGGACACACCACCACCTCCACCAGACCCAGCGGGGCCAGTGGCGCCAGTAGCACCAGTTGATCCAGCAACCGTAGAGTCAGCACCAGTAGCACCTGTTGCACCTGTTGGACCAACCTGTCCCGTTACATCACCAGTTTGTCCATTAACACTCGAAACTCCAATGACATCACCAGTTTCTCCATTGAATGATGTAACAATTGATGTAGCGGTAGTTCCATCTGGGAATCTAAAATACTCTGATGCACCCAACCGTGATACTCCCGGCAGAAAGAATAACTCTACAGACTTACCAGATCCACCAGAAGCACCAGTGGGTATTATTCCTGTATTAGTAAATTGTAAAGCATTAGAGGCATAACTCGTAGAATCATATGAGAAAAATCTATCGATTCCAGTGTCACCAAACACAATTCTAACTTGTCCGCTGTTTTGACCGCTGTTAATAGTGGTAAGATAATCTTTAATACTATCCCCATTGGCATCATCCATATAGATGGTGATTAATCCACTAGTAGTATTATGAACAAATTCACCATCGGCATTGGCAATAGCAATGACTGTCCCTGATGTATATGTGTATGGATAACCACCAGTAGCGGATTGACCTTCGGGTCCAGTGTTACCGATAGGTCCAGTGTTACCGATAGGTCCAGTGTTACCAGTAGGGCCAGTAGGGCCAGTGTTACCAGTAGGGCCGGCAACCGTAGAATCAGCACCAGTATTACCTGTGGCACCAGTAGGACCAGCAACTGTAGAGTCAGCACCAGTATTACCTGTGGCACCAGTAGGACCAGCAACTGTAGAGTCAGCACCAGTATTACCTATTGCGCCAGTGTTTCCAGTGTTTCCAGTTGTTCCAATGAGTCCTTGTGGGCCCTGTGGGCCAACTGCTCCCTGTGGACCAACACCAGACGCTTGAACAATTTTTATAATATTTGGTTGATTTTGATTACCATTAGAACGAACAATACCACCAACCCCAACTATCTGAGGATCACCCGATTTACTAGTAATAACTCTAATCTGTGGCATTATCTAGTTACCTCTGCTCTAACCTCAAAACGTCCTTGAACAACTCTACTAACAGTTTCACCTGCAATTAGTTCTATATCATAAACATGACGGCCGTGAGGAATATTTGACATAGAAGTAGAATCAAGACTAACAAACACACCACCAGTTGCACCACTAGCACCAGTTAGACCAGCAGTAGAAGCATTCAGGAGCATTGTTCCAGAACCAGCAACTCCGCCAGTTCCAGTAAATGATCCAGTAACACCACCACCAGTAATACCACCATCAGCAGTATTACCAACACAAGATAAAAGAATATCAGTCGAGAACGCAGATCGTCTAACCTGCATCCTTCCGTTATAATTAGTCAAATCTATTACAGTATTATCGTTCTCTTCATATGTGAAGTATAGAACATAATTTGCTCCTTGATCTGCTAAAATATCAAATTGTCCGGCAGCCATATTATTCTCCTGATCTATATCAGTATATAGGTTTTACGAACGAACCTTTTTCTTTTTATATGACTTAGTTTTCATTACAGGTTTAGAAACAGATTTCTGTTGTTTCATATTTGCCATATATTCTCGTTTTTGTGCTTCCATCTCTTTCATCTTACCCTCATAATGAACCATATTTCCTTTGATTCTTTCTACTTCCGATGCCGGCATCTTATTTTCTTGAAGAAGTTTCTTAGTAGCATTATATCCTTCTTCAAATCGGAACATAAAGAACGCAGTAGCAGATACTTCATCCAACGCTCTCCAGTTATAACAATCTTCAGAAACAAAGAGAATATCTTGAGGAGGAATTGTAAGTTCTGCTGCGGCCTTTGCGTAGAGATACGCCGTTCTAGGACGATTGTTCATTCTATATAGTCTAGAAAGTTCAACCAAAGGTTCTGCTCTAATGGGACGATATTCGTAACACTGACGAAGAAGTTCACATACTTCACCGAATGGTTTTTCCATCATGCCGGCGAGCATAGCCATTCTAAACATAGAATAGAAACACTCTTCTTCCCATCCACCCATATTAAATCTCTTCTCATAGGCTTCAAATGACTTTTCAAATTGCTGAGAATCAAAATACGATTGAGCAAGATAGAATTGATACCTTTCATTAGTTGGCGCATAATGTGGATCTTCTGAGTTGTTTAATGCCGAATACAGAGTCTCTGCATCTCTGGTATATTTTTCCTTTGGGGTAATACCTACGTTACGATTACCCTCAGTTCTAGCAACTACAAAATAATCACCATGAAGTTTTTCTAGAATAACTTCTTCTTTTGGCTTTGATGGACAATGAGCATATTCATGAAGAACGCCTGTATATTCCCAACCAATACCCAACTTAAAGATTTGATTACGCCACCACATAAACTCAGGTCTACCAAGACGAAGTGAATACGAATCACATTTCATATTAGGTGGGTATTTAAAATTACCAGTAATGTAATCATCCGCATCAATCATCCATGCATATTCAGCATCACTTTTCTCTGCGTTTCGTAGTGATTCAGTTCTAGAAGGACCAAAACCTTTCCAGTCAGACTGATGGACGGTGCCAGGAACACCCAACTCATCCATTGTCTTCTTGATTAGATCTTGTGTTCCATCTGTAGAACCAGTATCAGTAATATCATATCGATCGACATACTTTGCCATAGATCGAAGACACTCTTCAATGATATGAGTCTCATCTTTCACGATCATACACAGGGTAACTTTAGGGCGCTTCATAATATCTCCATTATTTATCCGATAACCATTCTATCACATCGATTGTTGACTTCCAACCAAAAACTTTTTCCATCTTTGTACATTTAGACAGTGTTGTTTTTGCTTCACCTAATCGTTCATCTATATGTATAGAGTTTGTAGAAATCACATCTGCTAGATGCTTTACTGAATAGTTAACACCAGAACCAATATTAAAAACCTGACCAAAGTAAGATGAGTCAATTTCTTCTTTCATGGCTTTTACGTTGGCATCAACTACATCATACACATGAACATAGTCTCTCAAGTTTTCACCCGAACCTACAATAGTGAGAGGTTCGTTATTATCTCTTTGTCTAAGAAAGATTCCAAGAACAGGCGCATATTGTCCCGAAGTAGGAGATCTTTCACCATAAACATTGAAGTAACGAAAAATAATTGTTTCTACTCCAAATAAGTCAGAGTACATCTTACATATCTTTTCACCTGCAACCTTAGATACTGAGTATGGATTGAGACAGTCTTCTGGAAAGTCTTCCATCTGAGGACATGCTTCCGTTAGACCATAGGCAGAAGAGGTCGATGAATAAATAACTCTCTTTACATTTGCTGCTCTTGCTGCCTGCATGACTGAGCAGGTTCCCTCGCAGTTTACCTTAACAGCACGAATAGGATTTTCTATTGCTGGTTGAATTCTAGATTCTGCTGCCAAGTGAAAAACATAATCAACACCCTCAAATAACGGAAGAAGTTTTTCATGATCACATATGTCAACAACATAATTTTCTGCTTCATCATTCCAATAAAACTTCTCATTACTCTCGGCAGATTCGTCGTCAACACAAATGACACTATGTCCATCTTTAATTAAACGATCAACTAAATTAGACCCAATAAATCCTGCACCACCCGTAACTAAACATCTCATAAATAATTTCCAATAATTTTAGAACCAGAATAGTCAATACCAAAATTCAGTTTAACCATCCCTGATTGTTTCATAAATTCATCTAACGCTTTTATATTTTTGTTTGCATACACTAAGAAAAACCCACCACCACCTGCACCAATTATCTTACCACCAAGAACATTATATGTGCTTTTTAATGTTTCATAGATCTTATCTACAGAAGAAACACTAATATTATTTGATAGTAACTTCTTAGTAGCCCAGTATTCATCTAAGATCAAACCATAATCATCATAGTTTTTAGACTCTAACACTTCTTTAGTTTTATAACCATACTCTTTAATCTTATTAAGAAGAAACTCTGTGTTTCCTTTTAGTTTAGACTGATTGATTAGTATATCTGAGGCATTTCTCTCAATACCAATAGAATACACATGAATGTTTGATATAAATTCAGATAATTCATTAGGAGTTAGATTTAAATTACTAACACTAACATCTCCACTACGATTAATGTCAAGTATTCTAACACCACCATAAGAAGAAATATATTGATCTTGCTTTCCTACTGGCTCTTTCAATCTATTAATTTCAATATCACATGCTTCCTCTGCTACAACCGAAGGTGAATTGTCTAATCTCTTATATTCTCGTATCACCTTGATCAATCCAACAAGGAAAGTTCCAGAAGAACCCATACCCGCTTTAGCGGGCAAGTCACCTGAAGTATTAATTTCTACCGCTGATATATCATGAAGACACAGAACTTCCCTTGCTCTGGTGTTCTTTAAAAAAGATGCTGCTGATACATTCTCAATCTCCGAGTATCTTAGTTTACACATTCGATCTAATTCATCGGGCTTCAGAGAAACATACATGTATTTGTTTACTGCCATACTAATACAGAATCCACCATTCTGTTCGTAGTAGGAAGGTAGATCTGTTCCGCCTCCTCCTAGAGTAATTCTGTATGGTGATCTAGAAATAATCATAGAGAATATTTCGCCTCCGCAGCATCGCTATAAAACATCTTAACAGTATCCAATGAATACTCATCAAGAGACTTACCACCCAAAGAAGTCTTCGCAATGAGAGAGGGAGTCATCGTAATTATATGACAACCAACCGACTCCGCTTCATAAAGATTGTAAATTTCTCTAGGACTTGCCCACAGAACTTCCACGTTAGGAGTAACCGTTTCAACTGCCCATGCTACGAGTGGTTTGGGGTCAACACCGGTGTCTGCGATACGACCTGCAAAGATGGAGAGTACCACTGGAGTTTCTGAATCCATAATTAGAAGAAGGTCTCTGATTTGTTTTTCCGTAAACACCGCAGTCACATTCACCTTGATACCATCATTCAAAAGAGACTCGATGACAGGGGCGGTAGAAATTCCTTTAGTGTTTGTGATTGGAATTTTGATGTAGATATTATCACCATACTCGGCAATCTTTCTACCCTGCTCCTCCATCTCCGACAAATCATCTGAAAATACTTCAAACGAAACTGGAGAATATTTAACAACATCAACTACATCTTTAACAAATTGAATGTAGTCTTTTACTCCTGCTTTTCGCATGAGAGTTGGATTGGTCGTAAACCCCTTAATGGTTTCATCTTCATTTAATCGTTTAATTTCTGCAATATCAGAACCATCTGCATACAAATCAATTTTCATTATCAAATTCCTTTACCATGTTTACTAACAGATGCCAAACAACACCTTGAAACTCTTCTGCGTGTGGTGTGATTCTCGACTCATTAACAATGGGTATCAGATAACATACATCTGAATGTTGTTTTGAATAACCACCATCTCTAGAAACAATAGACAACACTGTAGAGTTTCTTTCTTTTGCCAAGTCAATTGCTTTAACAATGTTTTGTGATGTGTTTTCGGAACCACCACCAACTGAGAAAATTACGATTGCGTCTGTGTCATTGAGGTTTGAAATTTTCAACCACTCAGAAAAAGAGGTATCCCAACCTTCATCGTTTACACGGGCAGTTAATTCAGCGACATTATCTGTGATTGCGTATGACTCGATACCACCAATCTTTCTAAAATCATTAACAGCATGAGAAGCGTTTGCCGCACTCCCACCAACACCCAAGAAGAAAAGTCTTCCATTTTTCTTTTTTACTTCTAGAATCTTAGTTGTCATATCAACGATAATATCATACTTAGCATTCTTGATAATATCGTTAAGTTCTTTTAGATATTTAATTGCATAATCTTTCATTTAGTCTTTATCCTCACACATGCTTGGCTGTAATTATCTGAGTGCTGAACTAGTGGATCAAAATCATAATTAGTTTCAATCAAGAACTCAGCAAAGGCCTTCAACTCATGTTCTTTATAATCAGGATAATCTAAAAGTTCATCAAAACAAATAATAGTTCCATCGACAATTCTATCTCTTAAAGTAGTAAGGACAAAAGAACAGGCACTATAAATGTCAGTATCAATATGTAAAAAAGCAACATCTCCTTCATGATCATTTAAAAAAGGAACAAGAGTATCTTCAATTAAACCTTCAGTTAATATTACATTATCATTCCAAGGTTCATAATTAATGGTTGGTGATGGATCGTACATCGATTGATTAGTACCGACAATTGCACCAGGCGGGATTCCACCACCAACACTATAACATCCTTTCGGATTGTTCACATCCCAATGCTCTGGTAGTCCTGTGAAAGTATCAAAGCCATAAATTTTATTATTGATCTTTCCACTAATTGTTTGAATACTTCTACCTCTATAAACACCAAATTCTAACCACAGTCCATCGTTCTTAACTAGAGGAACAACAGTATCAAAATAGGTCTTATGGTAATCACCAGTTCCTATCAAAACTATCTCAGAGTTTCTGACTCTTGATTCTATTTCTAATATCTTTTCATCTAGTTTCATTATTAATTCTTTCTTTTAATTGGGTAGAAGACCAATCATGATTACGAACATGATACCTTATTTGTTTACAAAAGTCAATACCAGTAATAGGTTTTCCTATGGCATCAGATCCCAAAATTCTTATGTCTGGTTTTAGTTGTTTTAGTATATCACATAGATCACTTTCTGTATCATAAACTACAACCTCATCGACGTATGTATTAGATTCTAATTGTATCTTTCTCTCTTCTATACTTTGAACAGGTTTATTCTTATACACCCTATCCAAAGTTGGATCTGTTTGTAAAGCAGCCACCAAATAATCACAAACAGATTTCGCTTCTTTTAAATACAAACAATGACCTGCATGTAGTAAATCAAAAGAACTGGCAACAAATCCTACTAATTGTATCCCCTCTTGATTTCTCCATTCAATAGAGTTTATTGCTTTATCATCAATAAAAATATCCCAATCTGGCTTACCAGTATCAATCAAACGGTCATACTTTACACCCCACCTTTTCAATTGAGAGGTGGTTAATTCGTTGTGGTTAATTTTGGAAGTTCCACCTCTAGCAGTATAGATTGTGATGTGGTGACCTTCATTATGTAGTTGATTGACTCTATCAATAACTGGATAGTATGGCACAGCATCGGCATACTTTCGAGAAGTTGGTGTCGCACATAAAGTTTCATCTAAATCAAAACAGTATTTCATATCATTGTATTTCTAAAGAACAGTCCACTCTTATTCAACCAAGCCCATTGCATGAAATTTACATCAGAACAATAATCTGTAACACTCCGTTCTCGGTGTTCTTTTGCTGCATACCCAGAAGCCTCGCCGATGGGGTTACAATACCAACTCAGGAATTCCTCTACATCAGTTTTTGCTATCTCTCGGCACTTGTTCGTTTCTTCTTCGTCGAACTCAAACCCATAAGACTTGAAGACATCAATCCAATACTCCCCGTGCTGACAATTTACATGGTGGTGTCCAGGCTGTCCGGGTGTACCATGAGTCACCAAAACATACCTACATGATTTAAATGTTTTCATGAAGTTGTCGAGGTAATTAGCATCCACATGTTCTAGAAATTCAGTAGACCAACCAAAATCAAAAATCTCAGGTAATTCATAAGAAGATTTAGAATAATCATTACACACAACCTCGGGTATACAAGCACACTCCACAACCTTAGAAGACCCCTCAATGCCGATAACCTTCGGTATACCAACATAATCTCTCAGAGTAGCCGTGTGAAATCCAAATCCACAACCAACGTCAACTGCACTCTTTATGTTATATTTTTCCTTTAAGTACTTCCATGTGTTTACATTTTCTGTTAACGGATCTCCGTGAACATTACAACCACCCAAGTCACCATCGTTAAAACTGGCACCAAATAAATTTTCTGGATATGTCTCAAGGACATTTGTTTTTACATCATTAATCATGTTAAAACCTCATTTTGTAATAACGAAACAAACATTGACACTGTTGTCTCGAAACTATACTTATCGTTATATTTCTGTAATGTTTTCTTTGACATGTTCTGATATAACTTAGTGTCTATGGCAAGATTACTCATTGCTTTCTTATAATCTTCCACATTATAACAGAAGAAACCACATCCGTCAACTTGTTCCTTGTGTCCGTTGTTTACGCCAGGACATGTAACTATTGGCAGTCCATGAGACATAGCCTCAATTATAGACGCAGAGCAAACCTCTCCGTCTGCACGGGCATGGGCATAAACATCTAGACTGTCGAGAAAGTTATGAATACCATCTACACTAGAACAAAAGTCAGCAAACACAACCCGTTCGATATTATGCTCTCTTACATAGTCTCTATGCCTATTACTACCACCCATGATAAACATGTAAGTATTTTCATTGTTTAATTGACTAAAACATTCGAGTGAGAAGTTAGAGAAAATACTAGGATCATTTCTCTGGTGCATACCAAAAACAAAAGCATCATCGGGAATATTATATTCTTTTCTAAGTCCTTTGGAGTGTTCTTTTGGAACAGAAACGAACGGAGGTATAATAGTTAATTTTGTAGAATCTCCTCCCCCATTCAACCACATCTCTGCTTGCCAATTACACAACAAAACAGAATTACAAATATTTGATTTATTAAAAGCATGATGACCATGAACAGTGTGTATAATTGGGACGTTATGTAATTCGGTGTAAGGATATTCAGGTTCGCCATTACCCGCTGTTATTAGATAATCGTAATCATCCTCCTTGAACTTTTCAAAGAAGTCGCTATTAATCCAAGTGTTGTGATGTCTAGATTCGACATTAACTTTAATTACATTGATTCCACTATCTTCCAATAGTTTAATACGAACCGAGTCGTTGTCAGGATGCACCCATGTCGTAGTAGTGATAGGGGCGGCGTTGGTATAGTAATAATCAACATCATGACCGGCATCTTTTACCATCATAGCAATGGTTTGAAGATATTTTTCAACACCACCTGCCGCACATCCTGCAAATTTCACAAAAGCAATTTTCATATTCTACCTCAAAGTGGTTTTAAATTTACCTGTCTCGGAACCCTGTGTGCATATTGTTGGTTCCCACCAATAAACATTTAGATTGTGTCTTGCTTGCTGATAACCAATCTCCCAATCGGAACACAAGTCAAACGGAAAGTATTCTTCAGCAAGTTTGGCGGCTGCATCTTTTTTCATAATTATAGAATCAAGACAACGACTAGCCGGATGATTTACTTTGTATGCCAGTTTACCTTCCCGAACATTCGGCGCATGTAAGTTTGCCCCGTTTCCCATATAAATGACATCCCAATCATCTGGAGTTTCACTTAAATATAAATTGAATTTTTCTGAGAAATTATCACATAAGATAACGTCATCTTCAAAGACACACACATATGGATCATCTCCCTTTCCGATGAATTCAAGTACCTTACCCCATTTTGTGGTAAGTGATATTTCAGGAAGAGACATTTGTCTAAAAATATTAGATGGTACTGACCACCCTCCCACTTTACATTTTTCTAGTAAGATTTCTTCCCTGACAAATCCGTATAGACCTGTTAAGTCTTTCCCCTCCAAGTCAGAAGCGTCGTCATCCGTGTACCATGTTACATTGGTAAACCCATGATCCGACATCTGTTGGTTCATAAACTGAAACCGATCTGTCAATTTCTTACAATGTAGCACATACGTTTTTACATTCATTTTCGGTCCCCTAGTTTCGTATTTTTAAAGAAAAGTCCTCTAAGATAAAAATGATTATCCTTATACAAGGGATTGTATTTGACACCATCCGTGTAAGCAACTTTCTTCAATTCTTCTGTATCGTCAGGCAAAAACTCAAAACCATTTTCTGTGAATACATCAATCCAATATTCCCTTGGTTTACAGTTAACATGATGGTGTCCTTGTTGACCGGGCCCTGCATATGTAACAGCAGCATACATTGACTTCTTAAAGACATCAATGTAATTCGGAATATACCTTTCGTGTACATGTTCTAAAAATTCAGAACACCAAACCAAATCATATTTAGAGACCGTTGGAGTATATTTATCTTTAGAAAAATCAATCTTCATAATACTGTCTTTTAGTTTACTGTGTTCCTGCACATACTCAGAACCATCAATACCAACAACATCAGAACAGTGTTTCATAAACTCTTCCATAGAGAAACCCATCCCACAACCAAGATCAACAACACTTTCAATTTTATACTCAGAACAAATATGTTCCCACAGATTGGGGGTAAAGGTTGCGGGGTCATTTTCTATGATGAAACCACCAAGATGATCTTCATCCACCATAGTCAAATCTGTAGTTATTTTCATGTATCTCATTTTAAAATTTCCTTTATTCTCTTCAAATCTGTTAATCGTTTACAATGCACAATATATGTTTTGATGTCACATGTCATAGTTGTGAGATTTCCTTCAGTGTCATTTCTGTGATTAGGTCATTCAATGAATGTTTCATCTTCCATTCGGGATAATGTGTTTGTACTTTAGTCAAATCACTAATGTACCACTTGTGGTCACCAATTCTCCAGTTATCCTTTTCAATTGTATAGTTGTTCCATTCAGACAGATTGTTTTCCTTTAGTATCTCATTGACTTTAGAGATTGTTTCTAAAATAGAGATTGAATTTTCTCTACCGCCTCCGATATTATAAACTTCACCACTTCGAGGAGACTGGTGACAATGCCAGAAAAGATTTACCAAATCCCAAGAGTGAATATTATCTCTGACTTGTTTACCATTGCCGAAAATTGTGTAGTGGTTAGAGTGTACCATACACTTGATTAGATATGATAAAAACCCATGAAGTTCAGCACCCTTGTGGGAAGGGCCTGTTAGACACCCACCACGAAACACCATTGTATTCAATCCAAAATATCTACCGTACTCCTGAACCATTACATCGGCTGAAACTTTGGATGCACCAAAGACGGAGTGTAAACAGTTATCAATAGACATATCTTCATTGATATCACCACCGTGGTGTTCGATTCTACTACCTTCATCTACCAAGTTTAAATAATTTGGACGATCGCCGTACACCTTGTTGGTTGATGTGAAAATGAAAGTAGCATCAGGACAATATTGCCTATACGACTCTAACATGTACACCGTACCCAGAGCATTAACTTCAAAGTCTGTGATGGGTTCTTTTGCTGCCCAATCATGAGATGGTTGAGCAGCAGTGTGTATAATCAATTCAAAATCATTTGACTCAAAAATATGAGATAAATCGTTCAGGTTTCGTATGTCAATATCATGATACTCAAAGTTGTCATACTTTGACTTCAGAAGATCACCAACCTCTTTGGTAGAACTATTCTCACCGAAGAAATAAGACCTCATGTCATTGTCAATACCAACAACACTTTTTCCTAGACTACAGAAGTATTCAACACACTGAGAACCTATTAACCCATTACAACCAGTAATCAAAACTTTTTTCATATCAAAGACCTATCATATTTCTAATTTTTGTTTTCATATTTTCTAAATCGACCATAGTAATATCTTTAGTGAACAAAGGTTCTTTTAAAATTCTTTGATACTCTTCTTCGTCATTATCTATTTCGATTACTCTTTGTATAAACTCGTCCATGTTAGAGTAGTCATACAAATTTAAGAAACCTTTAGTATTAAAGTCATGACCCACTGCGGGATCTGTGTAATACAAAGGAATAGTTCCAGAGCATTTGGCATGAATTAATTTCTCTGTATAATACCCACCTTGAGGAGCAAGAGCATTTTCAAAACAGATTGAGAATTTGTAATCGGAAAAGATTTCATACTTCTTAGATTCCCCATAGAACCAATTACCAAAAGGTTTACCATAACATTCAACATTTTTATATGATTTAAGTCCGTTAACGCATTGCATTCTATTATCGAACAAGTTGTTATTAACTAAAACACAAAACTTAGTTTTTGGTTTTTCAATATACTTATTTTTGTTTACTTGATCTATTGGCAATACAAACTCAGGATTAGTATAACCACCTTTATTATACCAATCTAACTGAAGGAACCAAAGAGGTAGTCTAACATTTCTACCACCATAATCATCATAATCAAAAGTCAATGAGTATGTACATTGATCATAGTTTGGTCTATTGTTTTCACCAGTGTAATATATTTTTACCTTAGACTTAGGATCAAATCTGGCATGTTCTCTTCCACCATAATCACCACAATAGATTAGAACATCCGCCTGTTCTGAATCGGTAACTTCAACATCACCATATAAATCTCTTAGCATGTAAAGGAAAAAGTTATGATCTCTTTTGAACCCATCCCAAAAATCAGTGAAGTTAACTTTCAAAGCCATCGTTCAACCTCCCAAGGTTGTCCACCAGCAAAGTGACGAATGATTGTATCTTCCTTCTTACTCTTCACTATATTATATTTTAGTAGTTGTTGTGTTACTGGATCATTGGCATCATCCTCAAGAAGAGTAGTGTTCCACTCTGGTCCAAGTATATGAACATGTTCATTCAACTCATCAATACTATACTTCATATTTTCTGTGACGTTAGAATGCCATCCATAGTTTTCTAAGTCAAAGAATGGAGTCCAACTATGACTTACAATACCAGCAAGAGTATACCAAGATGCTTGCTCTCTGAAGTTAACCCAATGTGGATTATTGTACATTTTTCGCCATAACTCTTCACTCAACATACTTTCCAACATACCAACAGACCAGTCATCCATCATTAGAGAATAGTTCCCCATGCAGTGAGTGTTTCCATTGTCGATAGAATATGCGAATGATTTATCATTTGGGTAGTCTAGTTCTGGTTTACACATAACCATATCAGCGTCAAAGTGAACCAGTTTATCACCTCTCTTTAGAGTCCCATCCTGAATCATCTCAACTGGTATAGTAAACTTCCACCATGTCGGATTTCCTCTGAACTTCTGATCACGGCCTTTACTGACAATATATTCATAACCATGCTGCTCCGCGAACTCTTTGTTTCTCGGAGAAATTTGATTATCAAATATTTCTTGTTTGGGTGATGGGTAATCGGCAATAACCAATAGGTATTTACTCATAATTTATAATTCCAATATTCTTTTGATGTTATGACAAACAGCGTCGATACTAAAGTATTTATTCCATACTTCTTTCAAGTTTTTCTGCATCATAACAATTCTATCTTCGTCATAAGAAAGAAGAATCTCATGAATACTTGAGATATCTTTCTCCTTTATTATAACAGCAAAATCGTTCCAGTCAAGAACATCTGTGAATGGAGTATAAACTTTATCTGTAACATACACAGGAATAGAACCCAATTGCATTGCTTCATACATTCTAAAACTAGAAGCACCATATCCCCTTGGTGCTAAACAAAATTTACTACTAAGAGTTTTGTTTATGAAGTATTTGAAGTTATCCTCTGGAACTCTGTTACTCCAGTTACTGAAGGCAAGTTCAACATCAGACTCATCGCGTAACGATTCTATACACTTTTGTCTTATTGGATGTGTCACTGAACCAACAAAGGAAAGTAGAATAGTTCTTTCTCGCTCCACTATCAACTCAGATGGTAGTGGCGAACAGACTAGAGGTATGGGAATCACACCAGACTTTTCGCAGTTACCGCCAGCAGAAAATATCAATGTATCTTCAGGTAGATTTTCTTGTGGGGCATCATCGTGCTGACAGACAGTGTAGTATTTTAAACTAGGGTCTAGGTTATTTAAAAATGATTGCAATTCATTTCTATTATAACCATCACAATAGTAAGTAGTCCAACTAACAGGAATATAAATCC
>UEXM01001096.1_pt1 | contig 24642 bp, 10 predicted proteins | sample 1796661 | NCBI WGS metagenome assembly UEXM01 (sample SAMEA4772469, study PRJEB27181) | metagenome | reverse complement strand
TTAATATTGGTGGGGTAAATCAACTTACTGCAATTGACACAACAAATATTAATGTAACAAATAATCAACTTAGAGTAATTACAGTTACTGATACAACTAGAGCTGCTATTGGTAAATTCAATACAGCTCCCGAAATTGAGATTGTCGCGACAGCAGGTTCTGGAGCTGTAGTTACTCCTGTTATGAACTACAAAAATATAGTAACTTATAATTCATCTTTCGTTAAGAGTTTCTATGGAACTACCACAGGAAATCCTTTTGCTGGTGACATTGGTTCTCTAGAATCATCGTTTGCGGTTGCGGGTGGAGCAAATTTTAGTGCTACGCAAGGTGATTATTTTATTACTGCAGATAATCTTGGATCAAGACCAGATCTTGATTTAATTGATGGAGATATTATTTCTGTCATTGATAATGCCGGACGTGCCAGAAAGTATGTCGTGAAATTTGCATGTATTGATGGAGCTACTACTACATCAAGAATTTTCGTATATGGTCTAGTTTTATCTACTTTCACTACCAAAAGTATTCAAAGGAAGCGTTCTAAGTTGTCTGGAGTCGCCTCTAACACACTTCTATACCCACTTCCCAATAAACATGTTAAGACTCAAGTTTTAGATCCTAATAACACCAATATCAACTATACTGTAGCAAGAGAATTTTTAGGTAATTTTGATGCTAACTCTTTAGCGAGTGTAACTGTTGGAACTAACGAACAGTTCCTTAGTTATTCTGCTGGTGATTATGTTATGTCTAATCCCACTAGTGGAAATCTTCTTGATATTTCTGGAAAGGTTTCAGTGGGTGCTAATGCGGCAAGCATCACCATTGATATGAGTGGGTTTACTGGGTTTGCAAACTCACCGTTCAAACTTATTGCTCCGGTAAGAAAAATTGATACTTCACCAAAAACTAAGGTTCTTAAATCTAATGTAGAGACAAATATTGCAACTGGATTTAATGATCCTGTAATTCCTCTTGAATATGCTGATGGTTATCAACTGAAAGCAGTTTATATGTCATCAACAACAGCACCTGCAACTAATAGTGATGTTGAGATTACTGATAGATTTACATTTGATGGTGGTCAAAGAGATACTCACTATGATCTTGCACGACTTATCCTAAAACCAGGGGAGATTGCTCCAAGTAATCAGTTATTAGCAGTATATGATTACTTTGATCATATTGGTGGAGTTGGTACAGGAAATGCTGGCAGTGGTTACTTTACTGTTGACTCTTATACTGAAATTAACTATAGCGACATTCCTAACTATGATTCGTCAGTATATGGAAAAATTTCTCTGAGAGATGTTGTTGATTTCAGACCAAGGGTATCAGATTTTACTGGCGTTAATACGGCAACACTTCTTCCTGGGTATAGTGATGCGAGAACAATTGATGCTTTGAAATTTACTGGTGCAGGATCATCTTCTGCTCCTTTACCTATTTCAGGAACTGCATTTGAGTCTAGCTATGAATTTTATTTAAATAGAATTGATTCCATTTATATTTCTAAATCCGGTAACTTTGTTGTTGCGAAGGGAACTCCTTCTCTCAATCCACAAGTTCCGGGAGAAATTTCTGATGGAATTCTTCTATACCATTTAAATATTCCAGCATATACTTACAAATTATCTGATATTACCACAAAGAGTTTTGACAACCGTCGTTACACGATGCGTGATATTGGTAAACTTGAGAAGAGAATTGAAAAACTTGAATACTATACGGTATTAAGTCTCCTGGAGCAGGATACATTTAACACTCAAGTAAGGGATGAGTTTGGTAATGACAGGTTTAAGAATGGTATTCTTGTAGATAACTTTGAAGGGCATGGAGTAGGAAATACTTCGTCTATAGATTATAAATGTTCTATTGACACACAAACTGGTGTTCTTAGACCAAGTTTTGCTTCTTCCCAAACTAAACTTGAAGAGAAAAATCTTACTGATCCACAAAGAACTGCAAGTGGATATACTAAAAAGGGTGATTTAATTACTCTTCCGTTCACTGAGCAGAATACTGTTACAAATCAATATTCAACAAAAACACTTATCTTGAATAAAGGTAAAACATCCAAGTATTCTGGAATGATGGTGTTGCAACCTGATGTTGATGAATGGAAAGATACTACAACATCTCCCGAATTAATTGTTAATGAAAATTCAATATTTGATGTCATTAAGAATGACAATAATACTTGGGGAAGTTTTTGGAATGAATGGCAGATCTCCTGGACTGGAACTCCAACATATACACTGAATAATTCCTCCAATACAACTAGTTCACAATTTGCCGGTGATCCTAATTTGGTCATTAAAGGAAAAACCAGAACTAGAAGTAGAAATGGAACTCAAAACAGGTTATCTCCATATGGAGCATCTTCTGTGGATAGAGGTCAGAGAGCTGTTTCCACACCATATGTTCCTTATGTTAGAACTAAACTTGTAAAATTTGTCGCAAAAGGTCTTGAACCAGATACTCAACTTTATGCTTTCTTTGATGGCATTAGTGTTTCTTCATGGGTCAACCCAGATAATGTTACTAGCTTAACCACCCCATTTACTGGAGAAGCTGGTTATGCTGAGAAAGGTTTTGGTGAAAAGATTGTTACAGATGGCAAAGGTAATATCAGTGGTTTCTTCTTGATTCCGAATGGATTCGCACCCAGAAAGAGTAGAAAAAGTTTAGATATCACCAACTCCCCAGATACATTTTATGATAATGCCAGTACTAAAAGATCTTTTGTTGCTGGTAGTAAGTCATTTAGATTAACTTCTAGTAGTAATAATTCTAGCGATTCTAGTGATGTAACTACATTTACGGAGGCAGTATATACTGTAAGTGGTCTTCCCAATACTTCTACTACATCAATTCAATCAACAAGAGTTCCTTACATCAATAGAAGATCTACTTCAAATTCTGACACAGTTCAATATGTTGGAAGTTCCTTAGTAAATGTAAACCAAACTGGTTTATTAGATCCTCTTGCACAAACCTTCAAAGTCTCTGGATTTGACGGAGGAATTTTTGTATCTAGTGTAGATTTATACTTCAAGAACAAACTGACTCCTACTAATGAAGAAACTAACAGACCGGTAACAGTTTATTTGGTTGATACTAATGGTGGATTGCCTACCAGAAATGTACTTCCATTTAGTGAATCTACACTTGAGTCAGATACTCAACTTAGAATTAAAATTAATACCAATGTTCCATCTGGCGAGACCATCAAACAAGGTGAAACTATCAAAGGTACAACATCAGGAGCATCGGGAACAGTCAAGAAAGATACGATAGTTACAACAACTGATACAAGATATAATTTAATTCTAACTAATCATAATGGTAAAGAATTTATTCCAGGCGAAGCATTTACTGTAGATAGAGCTCCTGCTATTTCTACAACAACATTTAATATTGATGAAGACTCTGGTGTTGTTGATAGAATTAAAGTGACATCATTTGGAAGCACTTATGATAATTCTACAACATCAGTCAATGTATTTGGTGAAAACGGAGGAACATTTGGTGTAAATGCCACTGGCACCGCAAAAATTTATGATGGAAAAATTTATGAAGTTGAATTATCAAATAGAGGTTCAAATTATTATACTGCGCCTAATGTCACTATCAATGGTGGTGATGGACAAGCAACGGCAACAGCATTCATTAGGATGACTAATCCTGCTGTGAGAATGGGAATTTCAACTTCAACTGATAGCAATACAAGGACTAGATTTAAATTTACATCACCAGTATATCTACAAAACGATACAAAATATGCATTTGTAGTTTCATCTTCATCACCTGATTATGAAATTTATAGTGCTAAGATTGGAGACAAACTTCTTGGAAGTTCTGTCATTGCATCTGCTCAATCTAATGTAGGATCCTTATTTAAATCTCAAAATTCTACAGCATGGTCTGAAGATACTGCCGAAGCAATTAAATTTGATGTAAATAGGTGTTTATTTCAAACTAACTCAACTGCATCAATTGAATTCAGAAATGAAGATCTTGATTTAGTAAATCTACCAGATAATCCAATTACTGTTGATAATACTGATGGATCTTCTGAACTGTTTGGCACCAATCAAAAAGTTATTCGCGTGAAACAACCAAATCACGGAATGAAGGACGGCGATTTTGTTATCCTTAAGAACATTGTAGGATCTGGAGCAAACAATTCAATATTTGGAATTCCTGTTACATTGATCAATGGATTCCACTCTGTCCAAAATGCTGGTCTTGATGATTATTGCATAATGATTAGCACAACATTATGGAACTCTTCAAATGTCAATATGACTGGTAGTGGATCTGGTGGTGGTTTTAATGCTATAGCCACGACTAATAAGTTGTATCAAATTGCAACTCCTCAAGTTTCAATGTTATCATTCCCATCATCATCTGTATCTCAAAACATCAAGACCGCATTTGGAAAACCAATTGATTCTGCGATAACCAATGAATATACGATTTCACCTACTTTTAATCTAAGTCCAAATGATAATTATTATTTTGAAGAATCTAGAGTGATTGCATCTGGTATTAATGAAGTTTATCGTAATCAAGCTTCACTTTTGAATGGTAATAAGTCTGTAACTTATACTATTTCAATGAGTACTGATCAGGACAATCTTTCTCCTGTTGTTGATCTCAATCGTTGTAATTTAATTACAGCGTCTTCACGAATGGATAATCCTACCGGAAGTGAAGATAGATTTGGTGCTATTTCACAAACATTAGTTGTGCCAACAACTTCTGATTTTACTGTATCTACAGTTTCTCCTGACGTTGTTGAAGCTGGACAATTTACTGCAAGTGGCATAACGGGAGGAACATTTAGTAATACTGCTGACAGTGCCAGTAGATTAACTCAATCTGGTTCTGGTGCATCTGCTCAAATTGTAAATGTAAATGGTGGCATACTTGAAGTAATTGATATCACAGGAACATTTGTTGATGGACAATCTGTTACTCAAGGAAGTACGTCTGCAACGTTAGGAGGTATTGTAATCAAGACTGGTATTGTTATTGGATGGGATTCTGGTACTGGAAATCTAAAAGTGAAAGTAATTACTGACAATCTTTTCTCCGTAAATGACCGAATTGATGATACGAATTCAGGAACTTCTCCAGTAACTAATAGACTTGTTAGTGCAGTCTCCCGAAGTAATGGATTCCTCTATGTTGATGAGACTACATTTAATAGTTCTTCTGCCTCTAAGTATATTACTAAAGAGGTAAGTCTAGATAGTCCTGCAACATCTTTAGATTGTAAGTTAACGGCTAACTTGTTTAGCAATCAAAATGTTAAGGTTCTCTTTAAGATTCGTCCAGATGGAAGTTCGGACAATTTCTCTGAGATCGGGTGGCAATATTTCAATGGTACGGGACTTTCTGATTTCAATTCAGACATTACTCCAGAGCAAACTAAATCATTGTCACCTTCAATGGAAGATATAAATTCTTATCTAGAATATATGTACACTGCGAATAATTTAAAACCATTCTCGGCATTTGCAATTAAATTGGTATTTGTCGGTGGTGATCCTGCACTCGCTCCACGAATTGAAGATCTTCGCGTAATTGCACATTCATGATTAAAATAAAAGTTGAAGGTCATAGCAACCTATATCGGGATCCTAATAGTGGTGCTGTGATCAATTCTAGTCGGGCAGACTATGAACGTTATATGAAAGCAAAGGCAAATAGAGAAGGGATGGTTTCGGAGATAAATACTTTGAAGCAAGAACTTGATGAAATCAAGCAGTTATTAAAGAAACTTACCAATGGCAATTAGAGAAGTCCTTACAAGCTTTACATTTGAGCAACAGCGCCAGATGATTAACCTCATCGGTACTGATGTTGGTGATGCATCTACCTTATTGACTCCGACAAATGTACTTGTCAGTGGGATCAATGAAATTGTGAACGGTGATGTTGATTTAATTAACCAGACCCATGGGATGGATCCTGGTACGTTTGCATCGCCAAGTTTATTTTGGGATTCTGGGCAAGGTTTTTACAAGGTAAATGCAAGTAAGATTGGTCTTACTAGTAGTTTATCAATTAGTGGTGATTTAGAAGTAGACGGTGATATTACATTTAGAGCTGGTGCTGCATCAGGTGGTACACTAACATTTGGTGATCTTAATACTGATAATATTGTTTTCAATGCAGAACTTACTTCCAGTATTGTCCCAGATAGCACTGCAAACTATAACTTAGGTTCTGTTACAAAACAGTGGAATAATATTTGGGTTGATGGTACTGCTAGCATTGATACACTGACTGTTGATGAAAATTCAACCTTCACAGGATATCTTCAGGTAGACTCAGGTGATGTTAGAGTTCCTAATACTCAAACCACAGTTGATTTATTTGATGATTATGCAACAACCGTAGAAGCATTTGGTGCTGGTACTGATATTCGCCTCGGTGCAACTACAGGAACTCTGACACTTAGAAATCCCGCTATTCTTGGATCAGAAACCACACAAGATCTTTTTAATACTGTAGCAACTACAGTCAATGCCTTCGGTGCTGCTACCACCATTAATATGGGTATTGCTGGTGGTGGTGGAAATACTAACTTTAATGTCCTTAGTGATGACATGAATCTCTCCGGCAAAATAGCTGTTAATGGCGGGGAACTTCTTTCATCAGAGAATACATTTAATCTTTTAATCAATAATAATGATGTTATAATTGGAAACTCTGGTGGTGTTGGCACAACAACATTTAATACTAAAATAGTTGTAAAACAAAGTCTAGAATTTACAAATACGTCAAATAATTACATTTATATTCCAGATAATGAAGTATCTGCCCTGCATATCAGAAAAACTGGTAGTTCAATTGACTGGATGCAGTTTAGAACTGATACTGGCAATGAAAGAGTTGTTGTCTGGAAAGATCTTTATATTGTAGGTAACCTTGATATCTCTGGAACTACAACTACCATTGACTCAACTACTTTAACCGTAGAAGATAAGAATATTGAACTTGGTAATGTATCAGCTCCTTCTGATACTACAGCAGATGGTGGTGGTATTACACTGAAAGGAGCTACTGATAAGACTATTACTTATAGTAATGCTAATACAGCATGGGAAACTAATATTGATTTTAATGTAGCAGGAAATGTCGGTATTTACAACACTGGAAATAACCATGGCAATGTTTATTTTTACAAAGATGGCACTGCAAAAGCTTGGGTAAAATACAGAGGCGATAATGACAAATTTATTCTAGGCAATGTTTCTGATGCTTTGACAATTGATAACTCGGGGGCATCCACGTTTGGTGGTGTTTGTAAAGTTGACCGCACTGTATCAGGTGATGGTTGTTTCCATGCTGCATTAAATGGGACGGTAAACGCTTCTATTACTTCAGCAGGCAACGCCACGTTTGCTGGCAACAGCGTAACGGTTGGAAATGCCACTCAAGTTAACATCACTGATTCAAGTATCTATCTGAAAGATACTGGTAGTGCTTCATCTAGTAACTACAACGTCAAGTTGGATACTAATGGCAGCGCCGTGTTTACTGGCACAGTCAGTGACTCACTAGGTCCAGTAAGAAGAGTTAAGGTTGATCCTGCTAGCACCGGATTTACTTTAACTGCTGCCTATGCAGGTCAGTTGATCAGACAGAGTGGCAGTGGACAGACTATAAATTTCCCTAATGATGTATTCTCAGCTGGTGATATGGTTTCATTCTTTAATGTCGGCACTGGTACTCTGACAATTACAGCAGCTGGCACACTGTATAATACTGCTGATGCAGCAACTGGAACTAGAACAATAGCAGCAAAAGGAATGGCTACAGTTATTTGTACCGCTTCTAATGAGTTTGCTATTTCTGGTACTCAATTAACATAAGGAGATATTTAGACATGATGCAACAAATGTTACTTGGTTATGGTGGTTCTTCTGGTGGTGGTAGTGTCATTTATAGTGACTTGGCAACATCAATGACAAACTCTCAGGGGGATGCGACTCTTGCAAATATTGGTAGAATGTTTGATGGATCTGGAGCGACCAGTGGATGGGGTGGTGGAACCAATGGCGCTGCGGCAGCTACTGTATCCTTCACTAACACAGGTAATGCATTATCATGGTCTTCTAAAATTGAAATTATGGGCAGTATGGGTGCTACTTCAGGTCAGGTTGGTGGTAATAGTGGATTTATGAAAGTTAATGGATATGATATTGTTCCAGAAATGAAAACTGCTAATCAATATTACCTCGGAGATCCTACAGCATTTGTTGATATTACCAGTAAAGTTGGTAGCAGTGGATCTTTGTCAAGTATTGCACTTCAGTGGATTGGCGGGGCGGCTAACCCTTCATACTTTGGCATTAGATTAGATGATACTGTGTTAATTGATGGTGGTGGTGGATCTTATCCATCTGGCACAGTATTCTATGCTGAAGGATCTGGTTTCACTGATAGCGGTCCAAATTCATATACTGTTACCAAAGTTGGTACTAATTTAGCTGCTAATCATAGTACTAGCAGAACTGGATCTGGGTCATTTGACTTTAATGGTAGTGACTCTCCTCAATATTTCTATGCAGGAAATAATGTTTTCTTAGATGATTCATTGAGTTCATGGCAGTTCCAATGTTGGGCGCAATATACAAATGGCTCTGGAGGTGCAGGCAATAGTTCTTCTGATATGGGAATACTTGTAGATCAATATGATTCTTCAGATCCAGGTAGATTATTATTTGGATTTCAAGAGAACCTTCTAGTTATGAGAATTCCTGGTGGTACTGTGAAACTTACTAGTGGTACTTTAAGCAATGGAACTTGGTATCATGTTATGCTTAACTGGGATGGAACAACTCATAGACTATTTGTAGATGGAACTCTGGTTGATTCTACTACTACCGCAGCTGCAGTATGCACAACTAAGAGAACTGAATTTGGTGGAGGTCAGAATTTAAGTAATTATAATCTTCATGGATATATGGAGCAGGTAGTAGTGCAACAAGGAATAACAGTAAAAACCAGCAACTTTACTCCGAATACTAGTGGACCTACAGCATAAGCGTGATTGACAGACTAAATAAATTGTAGTATAATAACAACTGAAACTAAGTAATACCATGTCTGTTGAACCAAGCGCACTGCGCGAAAACTTTACAAACCAACTTGAAACTGCAATCTCTGAAATTAAAAATCTTGAGACGCAGGTCATGGCAAAACGAGAACTTGCACTTAAACTGAAAGGTGCTCTTGAAGCTCTGGATCTAGTAGATCCTCCTGCTGAAACCGAAGAAGTTGCTGAAGCAGAACCAGTAGCAGCAGAATAACTTTAAAGATCTTCCTTATAAATAACAAGGAAGGTCTTTTTTAGTACATGTCTGCAATTACAATTAACTTAGTGATAGAGCAGGGTACTGACTTCTCAGCAACCTTTACTATCAAAAATTCAGATGGTGCTTCGGTAAATCTTTTGGGGTTTACCGCAGAGGCAAAACTGAAGACAAGTTATTATACATCAAGTGCTGCAACACCGTTTGCAGTAACTTTTACCGATAGAAGTAAAGGAGTAATTAAAATTACTCTGACTGACACAGTTACATCTGCCCTCAAAGCAAGAAGATATGTTTATGATTTAGTCTTGACTTCTGCGAGTGGAGTAAAGACCAGATTCATTGAAGGAATTGCGACAGTAACACCAGGAGTGACAGTATAGTGGCTAATTACGAAGTAAGTACTACTAATTTTGATGTCACACAAAGTGTTGCTAATGATTTTAGTATTGGTTTAAATTATGAAGCACCATCAAAAGGGATACAATACCAGAATTTAATTCTGGATGATTTGCGTTCGCAGTTTGATGGAGCACAAACAGTTTTTCAGTTAGCAGTTTCTGGAGAAGCATATTATGCATTAAATGACCAGCAACTGATTATTTCTGTTGACAATACTATTTTGCAACCAGGAGTGGGATACACAGTATCAGGCAATGAAATTACATTTGCTACTGCTCCTGCAAGTACAGTTACACCATTCTTTGGAATTGCACTTGCAAACACTGCTGATCTGACTAGAACTATTAATTATGTTATAGACAATGGTTCTAGACCAATGACTACAGGAAACAAAGGTTTTCTAACTATTGATGTTACTGGTGTTATCCAATCGTGGGTTATTGTTGCCGATGCTATTGGAGATTTAGAACTTGATATTAGGAAATGTTCTTTTGATGATTTTCCTAACGTAGCATCAATTTGTGGTGGGAATGGACCACAATTAAATAGTGATGTAAAAAGTACTGATATTACATTAACTGGATGGTCAAAGCAATTGAATGCTGGAGACATCATACAGTATGAAGTTATAAATACTACGGTTTCAATCAGTAATTTTGCTATCGCTCTGAAAGTAAAATTATAAATATAAACAGATAAATCAAAATCAAACAAGAGGAACATTTTAAATGGCACTTTTAGTACCAAATATTGGTGAGTTAGAGTCGCTCCGTTATCTGCTGAACGCCACTCACCAGATCCCTAGAAATCTAGTTTTGAAGCTTTATACTTCAAATACAGACCCCGCTGAAGGCGACGTACCTTCAGCAACTGCTTACTATGAACCATATGCTGATGGTAATACTAACAGCTATGGTACTGCTGCAAACACTGGATATCCTACAGTAAACAACAACCGTGCTGATCAGGATTATTCTGCTACATACGGTATTCTTCTGAATGGTAACCGTTGGGCAATCTCTACTGCCGGTGATCCTATTGCCTCTGGTACTGGTACTGGTTCTTCAGGTGCATATACTATCTCAGTTGCTAGCGTAACTGGCACAATCAGCGTAGGTAACCTCGTCGCTGGTACTGGTATTGGCGCTGGTGCAAAAGTATCTAGAGTAGATGGTTCAACTGTTGTTCTGACTGTTGCAAACACTGGTGCTGTTTCTGGAACAATCAACTTCACTGGTGGTGTTACAACTGCAACATACCCAGAAGAAACATTCACCTTTACTGCTGCTGCTGGTAACGTTTATGGTTACTACTTGGCTCGTGCAAACAACATGCCTGTCACCATCCATGGTGTAACTGATGCTGGTGCTGCTGCTGCTGGTTCAGTTCTTACTAAGGGTGACAACACTGACCCCGCCATCGGCGTTATCGGCAATAAGTTCATCACTCTTGCCAACGTTGCTAACATCATGGATGATATCACTGTCGGCATGGTTGTTGGTGGTAACTCCGCTGTTCCTGCTAGTACAGAAATCATCGGTATTGACATTCTCAACAGAATTCTTTATATCAACAATGCCCTGACTGACAACATTCAGGTTGCTACTGACTCCTCAATCACCCTGTCTTACAGCAAGGTTAACGCTACTGCCCACGGTCTGGTTGCTGGCGATGTAATCTACATCGCTCAAGGTACTACTAACTCAGGCACAACTGCTAGTACTTACACTGTTCACACAGTCTATGATGCTAACAGCTTCAGTACAACACCTGCTCTTGATGGAACTGGTGACCTGACTCTTCACAGCAGCATCATGTTTGCTGAGAGATTCACAAATGGTCCATACCCGATTCAGAACAACGGTGACCAAATTAAGATCACATTGAACGTCAGCCTTGACTGATATATAGTATACATCTTATTCGTTATTATATTTTGTGAGGGGGGTGTAGAACACCCCCTTTTAATGTGTAGAACGTTTAATGAATACATTTCGCTACGATTCAACATCAATTGAATATTTTGATAGTCAGGACTTGGGCAGCATAGGTGATGCTCCCACGTCCACTGCTGATCGTGGCGTAAACTTTTTTGATCTTATTGTTCAGGATGGCACTACTGGTGTCATAAACAATGAGTTCATTGTAGAAACAGGAACAGATTTTATTGTAGATGATGTAACTGCAACGGAAGATTATAATCTTGTTGTATGGACTGAAACTACATATCCATTTGGTAATATTAACATCAGCGGAGAAGAAGCAGATTCAGCTGGTGTAGTATTTGTTGCTAAGGCACAACCAATTGTCCTTAGAGAAAAGGCAATTGTAATTAGAAAACAAGCCTGGACAGGTTCAGGTACATTATTTGAGATTGCTAATGGTCTGGAGCGCAAGGTTGCTCCTTATATTGGAGGTTCTGGACCTCTGCGTATTTTTGGTGCGTCATCTGACAGCGCCCTATATGACTTCACAGAAGAGTCATTCAAGACCTATGGTAGCGACACTGACAATGGTCAGGTAACCGCTACTGTAGGTTCTTCTGTTGGGTATGGAGAGATTACTACCATCGCTACTGATGGTGAAATAGACTTTGGAGACATTTTACCTGGAGAAGGCACACCTTTCGGATCCCTGAAGATTAGAGGATTCAAGGTTACAAGTAACAGGTTTAGTTCATATAACGGTTCAGGTTCATTCTCTGTTCTTTCAGGTGGCGTTGATCAACTTGAGGAACCACCTGGAGCACAAACGTATGTTGTTGGTCGCGACCTAGCAACAGGACAATTTATTAGAAGAGATGTCATTGGATTAACATTCGGTGGCGGTAATCCAGAAGCATTTGCAAGAGTAGGATATCAAGGTAGCGGAAGACTCTTCGGATTCTCTGGAGGACTTGAGAGGAAGGTCTACGATTATAATTCGGGTTCAATAGTAACCTTCTCTGTTGGCACTGATGCAGGGGATGTTACTAGTGCTGCAACTACAACAGAAGATTATGGTCAGGTAACAGCACAGTCTAGTGGTGACACTGATCATGGATCATTAGTAATTACCGAGACTAGACAACCTCTCACTGGTCTCTTCAAGATCACTGGGGGTGACATTGCTCACTCTAATCCAAGAGCGTTCGCTGGTAGCGGAGCAATCAAGACTTACAAAGGTAAGGCAGTTGTCAATGCAGGTCAAGCAAGTGACTTTGCATTCCTGCCTCACTGGAGAAGCCGTGGTGGAATTACAATCACCAACCATGTCATTCCTGACGCATTTGCCAGAATACATGTTGGTTCTGGATCTCTGTTTGAGATCGGACAGAAGGATGAAAGAGTAGTATTCCACTATCAATCTGATACCGTATTTGATCCTTCAGCAACTCTAGGAACTTTAAACTATGGTTCTGTAGATCAATCTACTGCAAATACCGAGAACTATGGTGATGTAACCGAACCTTCTACTGGTGACACATCTTATGGTGATTTGATCCCATACTTCACCAAGTTCGGTAATATCAATATTACTGGTAGGGCAGTAACACCTCTCCCAAGATCATATCATGGTTCTGGTGTACTTAACTCTACTGGTGGGCGTGCAACTGTACAATTTGGCGAACCTGCAGTTCAGGTTTATAATTATGGTATTGGCGAGAGGCAAACCAGCAGAGGAGAATTCCTTAAGTTAGGCGGCGGAATGTCGCAACTCAAGGTTATTAAGGGAGCTTGGATTGGTTCTGGATCTCTCAATAACTCTGGTAGTAATGTTGAGAAAGCAATATTTGATTACACTGAGGAATCAATTGCGATAGTACAAGATCCTGTTGATAATGGTCTTGTCACTTCTTCTGCTACAACAACTGCAGATTACGGTGATGTAACTCAACCATCTACTGGTGATACCATCTATGGTTCAATCACCAATCTCATTACTAATAATCCATTCGGAAAACTCTTTGAATGGACGGGTGGTGATATTGCCCACTCTAATCCAAAAGCATATCTTGGTGCTACTGCTGAGGTTAGAATTACTGGTGGATACAGCAATCTTAAGTTTGTATCTCAGGCAGGTGAATCTACTGCACTGTTTGATATCAGAAATGGTCTTGGTGGAGAGTCTAACACTTATGCAAGAGTTAGACCTTTCATTGCATCTGGTTCACTCTTCAGTCATGGAGTCAAGACTGAAAAAGCAACTGTTGCATATAACGAATCTTCTATTGCTGAATCATTTACATTTACTGATGCTGGAAGTGTTGAAACTACTGCTACTACATCAGTTGATTATGGGCAGATTGGTGCTTCTGTCCCTGCATCTAACATTACAGATAATGGAAGCGTACTGACCGCAACTGGTGACGAAGTTCCTCTCGGAAAACTGTTTGAAATCCAAGGTTCTGCTATTGAGAAGTTCTTCCCCAAATTTATCTGGAATAGAAATAGTCCTGCTATTAGGATCTTCAACGAACAGCAAGATCCTGCAGACATCAGATTTACACCTCACTGGAGAACACGTCATCTTCTTGGTACTCCGAAGATTAGCAATGGTCCAGACGGAGAGTTCAATACTTATGCTCAGTCCAGACCATTCATTGCGTCTGGTTCACTATTCAGTCACGGTGTTAAGACTGAAAAAGCAACGGTTAATTATAATCAATCATCTGTTGTTGAATTTAATATTGGTGGAGATTATGGTTCCATTACTAATAATCCAACTACAACTAATGATTATGGTACTGTCACGACTAACATCCATAATGATGGTGAATTAGATCTTGGTCAATTAGTAATTACTGAGACGGAATATCCTCTCACTGGTCTCTTTAGAATTACTGGTACTTCTGCGGATCAATTTGTTCGTGGACCTTACGTTGCTAGACCATTTGGTCTCAGAATCTTTAACGAACAACAGGATCCTGCAGACTTCTCTTTCCGTCCTCACTGGAGATCACGTCCTTACGAACAAGGAAAACTTACTGGTGCTGGTGAAACTCTTAGAAGTAGAGATTTTGTTGGTAAAGGTAGGTTATTTGGTCTTGGCGACAAATACGAAAAAGCAACCTTTGATTATAATGGTGGTTCTATTGTTGAAGTTCCACCAGGCGAAGATTATGGTTCCATTACTAATAATGCAACCACAACTGATAATTACGGTAGTATCACATCCACCACACCAGGAGGAGAAATTGATAATGGTCTGATTATTATAACTCAGACCAGACAATCTGCTACCGGACTCTTACAACTTAGTGGTACTTCTGCGGATCAATTTGTTCGTGGACCTTACGTTGCTAGACCATTTGGTTTCAGAATCTTCAACGAACAGCAAGATCCTGCAGACTTTACATTTACGCCACATTGGAGATCACGTCCTTACGAACAAGGAAAACTTACTGGTGCTGGTGAAACTCCAAGAGCAAGAGATTTTGTTGGATCTGGTTCACTCTTCCATATCGGTGAGAAGGTTGAGAAAGCAGTATTCAGATACACCACAGAATCTATTGTTGAGTTTGGTATTGGTTCTGATTATGGATTTATTACTAATAATACCACTTCAACTAACGATCTCGGTAGTGTTACTTCCATTACTCCAGATGGAGAAGTTGACAATGGTCTTGTAATAATTACTCAGACCAGACAACCTGTTACTGGTCTGTTCAAGATTACTGGTGGTGATAAAGGTCACAAGCAGACATTCTCTGAAGTCTCGCAAACAATTGAGATCAATATTTCTGGCACCGCTATTGAGAAGTTTACTTCTGGTGCCGGAGAAACTACTGCTCTATTCAGTTTCATCGGATCTCTCACAGAAAGTTTCGGTAAGGGACTTTACACTGGTTCTGGTTCACTGTTCCATATCGGAGACAGAATTGAGAAGGCAGTATTCTCATACAACACTTCATCTGTTATTGAAGGATCTGAAACTGATCAGTATGGATTCATTACTGATAGTGCCACCACAACTGATGATCTTGGATTTATCGGTGATGCATATCTGCCGCCTACTGTTGATCATGGTGATCTGGTTACTCTTCCTGGAGATGAAACCCCATTCGGACTCTTCAAAATTGCTGGTGGAGACATTGGTCACAAACAGACATTCACTGAATTCTCTAGTGGATCTCTGTTTGGTGCTAGTGGTGCTGCTGAATCCTTCGTTGCTCAGACACCCGAAGAAACCTTCCTGCTCAAAATGCGTGGTGGCGCAGTTGAGAAGCATGTTGAGAATTGGGTCGGATCTGGACTCATCAAATATCCAGAGGATACTCCTCTGGCACCAAATGCTGCAGTTAGATTCCGTCCACATTGGAGATCGCGTCATCTTCTCGGCACTCCAAGAATTCTTGGTAATGTTGATGTTGGATTTAAGGGTGCATATGTATCTAAGGGTGTATTCTCCAGAATGTACACCCACGATGCTGGGTCCGAATGGCTCAGATATCGTCCATCACCTCGTTATGTTAACTCCATCTACGGAAAAATTGGTGGATCAGCAAATGTTGCTGGTATATCAGTATCTCAGAAAGTTAATGTTTATGGATATTATGGTGATGATAGAGATCCGGGAACTTCTGGATCACTATTTGGAATCGGTGGTGGAGCAGAAGCTTCCAGCGTAACACCACCAACAAATACAGTTCTCTTCAGAGTCAACGGTACTTCACCATCCAAGTGGAATCCTGCATGGACATCTCGCCCTGCTGGATCTCCAAGATTGTTTGGTACTCCAGATCTTGTTCTCAGATTTAACATCTTCACGAATCCTGAAGTTGCTAAGTTTAACTTCTATGGTGATGCTGATCCTGCCTTCACACGCCTATACAATGGATCTGGCAGATTTAACACTATTGGTGGTGCCGCTGAAGTTGTTGGATTCAATCCAGAAACTGAGACAAGAGCATTTAAGTTTAGCGGCGAACCTATCGTTCGTATCAGAGTCATCCTGTTCCAGTTTGGTACTCTGTTTGGATTTGGTGGTGGTTCTGAGTCCAGAACAATTGAGGTTCCACAATCTACAGTTCTGTTTGTTCCTTCTGGTACTGCGGACACAGATCGCACACGCGCATTTGAAACATCAGGATCCGAAAATCTCAGTGGTCAAAGTGTTGATAGACGCACTGCTGCACATGCTGGTTCTGGTTCACTGTTTGCTACAAATGGCGCGGCAGAATCTAGAACCACAAGCATTCCTGAAAGCACAGTTCTCTTCTCTACCGCTGGTGGTGATCAGAATGCCTTTGTTAGAACTAACATTGGAACTGGTTCCACAACAGTTAGTGGAGATTCTACAAATTCTCTTTCCAGAGACCATGTTGGTTCTGGTTCAATCTTTGCAATCAATGGGGCAGCAGAATCTGCAACTGTTTCTGAAGAATCCACAGGACTCTTTGAGTTCAATGGATCGGGCGAACCTGTTCTCAGATCTCGCGCATTTGCTGGGTCTGGTTCACTCTTCGCTATTGGTGGTGGAGTTGAGATTGCTGCAGTCGCTCCAGAATCTACTGGACTCTTTACAGTTTCTGGAGAAGCACAGGCACCGTTTACTCGCACAAAAGTTGGTTCCGGTACAACATTCGTTTCTGGAAATTCTGAAAATAAAGCAACACGGGTTTACACAGGAGAAGGTCAACTTTCAACATTCGGTGGTGGAGCAGAGGTTGTTGGATTCAATCCAGCAGAAGAAACTGTTCTTTACGAATTTGGTGGATCCGCTGAACCCGTTATCAGATCTCGCGGTTTCAATGCTTCTGGATCTGCAAGTGTCAATGGTGATGCAGACTTCGTTGTTGGTCTCAGTTTTGCTGGCAACGGTACTCTATCTGCCTTCGGAGGAGCAGCAGAATCCAGAACAATTGATGTTGAAAATACCACTCTGTTTGAATTCCGCAATGGTGCAACAGAGTCCTTTACTAAAGGAAATTACAATACTTCTGGAAATGCAAATATTTCTGGCGAAGCAACAGATATTAAATCTGTTGTTAGTAACGTCGGTTCTGGCACAACATTCGTTAGTGGTGAAAAAATTGAGAAGCAGACAGATAATTATCTTGGTTCTGGTTCACTCTTTGGTCTCAATAGTGGAACGATTGCAAGAACTAGAGATTATGATGAAACAGAGATTGGAGCACAGGGAGAAGTCGTCTCCACAAATCTATTTACATTCAATGGTAGTAATCCAGGTAGTGTCACCAGAATTACTCAACCTGGAACTCTTAGAATTACCATGGAAGGTGAGGCAATCCCTGTCCTCAAACTCTTTAGTCCAATTAGAATCTATAGCACCATAATATAATAATTTGTATAAATAAAAGAAGAAAATCTTTGGCTTAAAAAGAATGACCACTCAAGTACAATTCAGAAGGGGTACAACCGCTCAACATCAAACTTTTATTGGTGCTGAAGGTGAAATCACTGTTGATACTACCAAAAACACTGCTGTTGTTCATGATGGTGTGAAAGCTGGAGGAACTGAACTCGCTACTAGGCAGGGATCGCTCGCTATGTCCGTAGCATTTGGTCTTTGATTAGACGTATATAAACATAACCGAAAGGATTTTTAAAAAATGGCAAAGAAATTAATTACTTATTACACTTTTGAGCCAACGACCAACACTATTAAGGTCAAGGGCAACATTCCTGCTAAGCGACTGCTTCTCGTAACGAATGTAACTGATAATATCAATATCTACAATTTTGCTGATGCTTTCTTAGGTCTATCATCTAGATCATATGATCCAGCAACCGAAAAAACTTCGTTTGTATTGAATTTTAATTGCTCTACTATGCAGAGCACTGATGAACTACAGATTTTCTATGAAAAAGATTACGTTAATATTGAGCCTTCAGAGACTTATGTTGACGCTGTTTCAAAGTTTAGAGTCTCAAATCCAGAAAACCTGATTGATACTGACTTTGAGTATGGTCCTCAGGCATCTAAATGGGAAACCATTCAGACTATTAATAATATTCCTTCGTTCTATGCGTCTACTGCTGACACTACGATTCCGTTTATTCAGAAAGTAGAATCAACACTTGATAGTGAAATTATTACTGTAACTTGCGAATTTGAGCACGGACTTGTAACTGGTGTACCTATTACCGTTACTGGTCTTTCTTCACTTTCTGCTGAGGGTGCATACCTTATTCAATCAGTTCCTTCAAACGAATCGTTTACATATAAGGCTAGAGCAAACCAACCAGAAACAAAGGAACTCCAGGGTACATATACTTCTATCATTCCTGGTAAATTCTTCCAAGGTTCTCAGGTTAATTTGAGTGATACCAAAGGTATTACAGCTGACTCTTTCACTAAAACAGTTACCGTAAAAGCTACTACTATTCTTACAGTAACTACAGCTCTTGATATTGATGTTGAACTCGGAGCGCCTGTCCAAGGTGCTGGTGCTGGTACTGGTACTATTGCTAAAGTTGACGGGACAACACTTACACTAATTGAAGTTCAGGGAACATTCAATGCTGATGAAACACTTATAATTAATGGTGCTGCAGTAGATTATACTATTGAAAGCGTTGCTAATAATGGTGTTGTTGATGGAGGAAATAGATACTTCATTGATGATAAACTTGATCCTACTTTTAGCTTCGTCAGAAACTCTGTATATATCTTTGATCAATCTGATGCCAGCAACGCAACTCACCCGCTCGCTTTTAATGATCAAGCTGATGGGGCAGGTACTGCTTTAACTCAATACGTTTATGAGCATGGAACTGCTGGTAGTGCTGGTGCATATACCAGAGTGTTGATTACATCAACATCACCATCATATAATACAGTATACTATCACTGCCAGAACCATGCAGGAATGGGCAATACCATTACTGTTGGTTTCGGAACAAATACTAAAGTTCTCCTGACTACCAGATCAGAACATGGTTTTGCCGACAACACAAACTTCTACTTCGTCAATACAGTTTCTCCTAAGATTCTAGAAGTTCCTGATTCTACGGCAACTGCCCCTGATGGAAGACCGATTATTGACTTTGAAGAACAGGCAAACATTGTTACTAATGAAGATCCTGCTCAAAGAGTACCTTATAATTACGAACCAACCTACACCAAGCGTTTTGACAGTGCTGATGTAGATTATGGTAGTGATAAGATTACCATGACGGGTCATGGATTCCACAACAGAGCTGCTGTTCTTTATTATCCTAATCCTGGTGACTACCCATTGGGTGGTCTATCCAGAATGCAAGTTTATTATATTGAAAGAATTGATGATAATGAGTTCTATCTGAACCATTCACAAAGAATGAATTATAGAATTAATCTTTCATCTGGTGGTACTTTTGACCATGGTTCCCATAACCTTGGATTGGTATATAACATCTATGAAGAATATCAACCAAGACAAGATTGGTATATGTACTATCGTACATATTATAGAACATGGAGAAACACCTATTCTGGATGGGACTTTGGCAATGTTGATGGCACCTATGGTTTAGGAAGAACAGCTTGGGATGTTGCTTCATTCTTCCAGACAACCAGATATGGTGATGGAATTAGTTATGGATATCCTACAAGATACAGATATAAGCCATACTGGAACAACTGGGGAGCCAGAATGAGAACCTATGGACAGGATCTCCAATCACTTCCTCTGGGTAACACACAATGGCAAGGAAACTATGACTTCCTTACCGACCATGAAAACTATGGTATTAATGGTAATAACAATGGTGGTTACAGCTATGGTTATACCATGGGTGGATATGGTGGCAGAAATGCAAAAGCTTACTGGGGTTCTAATAGCACTTATCTGAATGACTGGAGCAGCACTCAGTTTAGACTATATGGTAACGAGTACTTCTACTGGTATAGACAGGGTGGTTATGACTCTGATCCAACCACTACATTCCGCGATGTTGGTTCTGATGGTGGTACTAACTCATACATTGCTCTACTGAAGAGAAATACTTCTACGAATGATTCATTCTATAAGTTAAATCATGGTTTTAATACCAATGATTCTGTAGTATTGTCAACTTCTGGTGCAGTTCATTACTATAATCAAACGACTGGTAACAGCCAGAGAACCTCTACTACTAGTGGAACATGGTATATTGATAGAATCAACAACGATAGATTCAGAATTAAGTCTAGTACAGGTGCATCTCCATTGAGACTTGCTGGTGCTACGGGTGTAACTACATTTACTGCTGTCCTGACAAACCCAACCAGAAACTCTATCTACATCGCAGATAACCAGTTCTCTGCTGGAGAACTTATTAAGTACAACACAACTGGTGGTGCTCCTGCTGGATCTCCTGGTCTAGTTGATGGTACTTCTTACTATGTTTATCCTATCAGTGGTAACAGATTTACTCTGTCGGCTACTCAGGGTGGATCAATAATTGATGTCACTGATAGTGGTACTGGTGCCCATACATTTGAGAACACAACTGCTGATTTCGGTGTTGTTGACGGTTCATACACAACTACTACAGCGGTTAGTGAGACCGAATTGGAAGTCACAATTCCATTCAAAATTCCTCCAACATCAAAAGCATTTAATGGTGCTGCTGATATTGATACAACAAATGATCGTATCAATATTCCAAACCACTTCTTCTCCACTGGAACAAGAGTGATCTATGATAATAGTGGCGGAACCTCAGTTGGTGGTATTGTTCATAATACTGATTATTATGTTATTACCCTTGATCACAACTACATTCAGTTAGCTGCTACTGAAGCAGATGCTGTTGCTGCATCTCCCGTAGTTATTAGTCTCACAGGAGCTGGTGTAGGAATTCAAAGATTTATAAGTTCCAACCTTTCAGGTGAAGTTACTGGTGCTGGCGATCTTGAAATCACTACTGGAAGTAGACAAATTACTGGTACTGATACATCATTTGAAAGATTCTTCAAAGTTGGTGATACTATCAAAGTAGTTGATGTAACTGGTGGTACTCCTGGTACAATTAAGTCCAGGGTAATTACTGCTATTACAGATGATACAACTCTCCTCGTAAATACTGCTCTTGATTTCACTGCTTCTAATGTAGTTTATCTGATTCCTTCTTACATCTATGTACGTCCTGATGGATTCTATCTCCATAGACCATTTGATGGTGGTATGGAAATTGGTACTTCTAAGTCACCTAACTCTAGAATTTCTAGACAGACTCGTAAGTACTTCCGTTATCAGTCAGGTAAAGGTATCCAGACTTCATACGCGATCAACTTTATTCCGTTGATTCCTGTCCTAGATCTCTCTTACACTAAACGCGGTAGTGATTTAATCACAGCTGCAAATGCTTCTCAGGGTTCTGATACACTTACGATTGCAGACACATCAAACCTTCTTGTTAACATGAAGGTTACTGGTTCTGGTATTCCTAATGATTCAAACGGTCTTGCTGCAAGAGTTATTGAAATTGTTAACAGCACAACTCTTAGAATTAGCACTGAAACAACGGCTCCACTTTCAAGTGAGACAGTTACATTCTATGAGATTGTTGAAGGTCTTGTAACGACAGCAAAACCACACCAACTCTCTCCCAATCTTGATATCAAGATTATTAAGTCTGATGACCAAGCATGGAACATTCAGTCAGTTGTAACATCAGTGGACAGCGATTATATCTTCAAGTATCTCCTTGAAACTGAACCTGCTAGAAGTAATTCTGGAGGATTCCCACAAGCACAAGTTCTTTCTTGGAATGGTTGCGATATTCGCGCTGGTATGTTTGATGATCAAAACGGATTCTTCTTTGAATTTGATGGAACTACCCTCAATTGCGTAAGAAGAAGTTCTGTTCTTCAACTTCCTGGTACAATTAGTGTTACCAAGCAGGATAACATTGTTACAGGTACGAATACCAAGTTCCTCTCGGAGATCACAAAAGGTGAATATATCGTTATTCGCGGTATGTCTCATAGAGTAGTTAAGGTTACTAGTAACACACAAATTACAATTCAACCTGCATATCGCGGTGTTACTGCTAATAACGTTATTTGTACTAAGACAATTGACACTCGCGTTGGTCAGGTTGACTGGAATATTGATAATGCGGATGGCGATGGTCCCTCTGGATTCAATTTGGATATTACCAAGATCCAGATGTGCTACATGGATTACTCCTGGTATGGTGCTGGTAAGATCCGCTTCGGATTCAAGGATCAGAACGGTCACGTTAAGTATGTCCACGAATTCAAGCATAACAACCGCTTGACTGAATCTTACTTCCGTTCGGGTAACCTACCTGCACGTTATGAGATTGAGAACGATGACAATCCAAGTTACGTCGGAACTCTGTTCCACTGGGGTACTTCGGTCATCATGGATGGTATGTATCAGGATGATGAAGCATATCTGTTTACGGCATCTGGTAACGTTCAGAAGTTTACTAACGAAAGTGCAGTTGACAAGACTACTAATGCCAACTCTACCATTGTTAACGAAAGATATCAAGGTAACTATTGGACTAGAGAGTACTTCCTTGTTCTGTTCTTCGCTACTTCTGACGCTGGCGCGTTTACCACAAACACGCTGATCTACAATAATAGTATTGCTACTGGGCACTTCCTGGACGGTAAACCTGTTGACAATAGATCCAAAGTTGATAGTGGATCTTATAGACTTTACATTAAGTACTTTGAAGGCACTACTAGTGTATTCAACAGATACCATACTGATAATATTCAAAGAGCTCTTTGTGGATCTAATGGATGTATCGTTGTTCCTAGTGGAACTACGATGTCTATCGGTGCTCCTTCTGGAACCAACAACCCAATTCCTCAGGACATTCCTCTCATCTCCATCAGACTTGCACCTTCGGTTGACTCCTCAATCACGGGCGCACTGGGCGAAAGAGAAATCATCAACAGAATGCAACTTAAACTTGCTTCCGTTGGTATTCTTACCACGCACGAGACTGAGATCAGTCTGAAACTGAACGGAAGATTGAGTACTGACGCATATCAGAACGTTCAAGAACCTTCCTTGTGTCAGTTGGTTAGACACTCCTCTAACGAGACCGTCGCGGGTGGTTCAACGATTCTCTCCTTCCGTGCTGCTGGTGGTGGTACTGGCGAATCTACTTCAACCAACTACGACCTTTCCGATATCTCTGATATGGGTAACTCAATCCTGGGTGGTGATGGTACATTCCCCAACGGACCTGACATTCTCACGATTGTCGCGAACATTGTGGACACGTCAACCGTTTCTACTTCTAACCCATTCGCTGTATCAGCAAGGGTTACTTGGCAAGAATCTCAGGCATGATCCTGGGATAAAAAACCAAAAAAATTGGGGGCATTGCCCCCTTTTTTTATGTCTGCAGCATAGCAGTAACTAATGAATATCTAACTTTAGATTTTTCTGAGGAATCATAAGTAATACTGTGCCATATATTTCCTTTGTACATACTCATACTATTGTATTCAGCGGGAATATCATAATAATATTCATAAAAATCATTGCCTTTAAATTCAATCCAAGGTTCCCATCCTACTCCAGAACTATCATAAACATAGCGTTCTTGAAGTTCTTGTACATCTCTATCACCTGCGCGAGATAATTCAAATTCATTGTGAATGAGTGTTCCAGAACTAGTTCTTAATCTGAAAAAAGAAGTTGATGTAGAAGTTCCTGGATCTGTAAGATACATGTTTGCAGCAAGACCGAAAGAATCTGTATGTGGTAGATAATTTCTATGATATGCTTTCATTCCAGGATAACAGCAGTTTGTAAAATTATCAAATTCTGTTCTTCTTTGGTTATACTTATGTAATTTTAAATCATAACCTATTTTAAATAAATTTTTATTTAATTCTCTAAAGTAAAACTCTCTAATATATTGCTGAAATCCTGGTGCTGAACTTCCTACATCTGATTCTTGTCCTGCTTGGATAGTTAAATTTCTATCTTCAGCAGGAA
>UEXM01001095.1_pt1 | contig 24646 bp, 41 predicted proteins | sample 1796661 | NCBI WGS metagenome assembly UEXM01 (sample SAMEA4772469, study PRJEB27181) | metagenome | reverse complement strand
ACTGATTCACCATCATCTAATACAGCAGACCCTACTTGTCCTAATCCTACGTTATTAGCTTCATTTACTGAGTATGTATTAATTGCCATCTTGTTTCTCCTTGCTTATGACTTACCGAGCGTGACTTATCTCATGGTCATATTGGTTAAAAATCATATCCTCTAATAAAATAAGAAGTACCATCTTTATTTATATCAGATTCTTTTTTTGCTTTATTTAATTCTTGTTGCCATAAATTTCTAAAATATATAGCATTGTTTATCATATCAGGTTTTTTTTCATAACCTCTTGCTACTGCATAATGTGTTAATGTTTCATGAAACTCTGCTGGTATTGCTGGACTTTCTTCCATTCCAATACCTGTTCCTGTATCGCTAGAAATAAAATCTTCATCTCGTTTAGTAAAATGCAATGTTACTATATCTACAGTAGAAGGAGAAGTAACGCTAGTATTAGTTGTACTAGAAGTTTTTACTATGCCTATTTTATTATCTTTTATAAACCACGCATGGTTTTGTGCTGCTGTTTTAACTGCCATCTGTTTTCTCTGGTAATCCTGATAATCTACTTATTTCATAATCATTTATATCAACTCTGTTTATTTTAATAACATTAGAATCAATACTATAATAACGTGTGTCTACAACTGTATTAAATGTTGTAGTACCTGATAATATTTCTGTTTCTCTACAAAATTCTTTTAATGCTTTATTTAAATATAGCCTTGCTTCAGTTTCTCCCATATTTGGATGATGCATACGTATAATTTCAATCATTTGTGCTTGTGTCATGCTTGTGGCTGTACTCCTCTAAGTATCTGTGCTTTTTCGTTATACATTTGAGTAAGCTTATCATACTGTGCTATAAACCAATTGTATTTAGTAGATGCTCGTTGCAATGCACTTGAGAACACTGTGTTTTTTGCAGATAATTCTTCTTGATGAGTCTGTATATATGTACCAATTTTTTGTAATTGAGCAGATGCTAGTTCAACATCTTCATCTGTTTGTATCATATCACCTGCAACTTCAAACCAATCACTAAAATCTGTTTTAGTATTACCTGTACTTAACGTAGTAGTAAGTTCTTCTGCTGTACCAGCTATTGAAGGTTTAGTTATCCCTGCAGGTAATTGAGAAAATTCTTCATACATAGACCTAACTAAATATTTTCTTGCAGCACCTGTAACAATAAAATCTTCAGCTTGAATAGGAAGGTCAGTAGTTGATTTCATATTGTATTTAACTACAGGATAAGTCAATCCTATTATTTCACCTTGTTCATATCCATTTATTAAAGGCCTAATATGTATATTTCCGCTTTTTATAAAATATGAAGGGCTTCTTTTTGTAGCAAAATGAATTGAATTTGGGTCATTAGATTGTTGAACTAAACCGCTTGGAACAATTTTAGCACTATATCCATCTCGATTAACTTCTAATAATTTAAATTTTCTAGTATTAAAAGATTTTTCTAAAACTACAACTACATCTCTTCCACCTGCTATAATATCAGCTGTTGTTCCATTAACGCCTCTTTCTATTCCTATATTTAATCCACTTATAGAAATAACTTTCATTCTTTCTGGGTATGTAGTAGTACCAGATTTACTAGCAATAATAGAACCAACTTTTAAATGAATAAGTGTTCCAGCCGAAGTTAATGGAAGTACAACTACGTCAGTTGCAATATCACTACTTCCATCTACATTTTTTCCACAATCATTAAATTGCTCTGCTTCTGTAAATCTATGTGTAGAAGACGCTGATATAAGCATTTCTGGATTCATAATGTCAATAGCATTCATAGCTTCTTCAGTCAGCCATTCAGTAAATGCGTTTTGGTCTATTGAATCAGCAGAAATTGCGTCTCCTACTAACGCTACTATTCTTGTTGCAAATGTTTGATACATATTTAATTAAAGTTTAGGTGACTCACTTGATAGGCTATGGTTTCACGAACCTCCACGTTTCTTGCGGCCACCATTTTTTTATAAAATTTTAATAGGCTTTCTTAGAGCGTCCATAACTGGGTCTTTTTTTTTACTCGGTTTGACCGCTTTCTTTTTTACTATTTTCTTTTTTTTCATAATTTTTCCATAAGAGGAGGGGCATAAAGCCCCTCACTCTTTTAGTTATTGTATTTAAGCTTCACTTGCCCAAATACCTGTACAACTAACCATGTACCAACCAACATTACCATCAGCAACTAGTTTACAACTGTCTCCAGTTGTTGCAGTAGCTTTAGTATTTATGAGGTCTTTGTTATCTACTCCACCGAGTACAACATTAGTACTAGCACAAGTTGTCCCATGAATAGCATCACTAGCATTAGGGCTAATAGTAATAATGTTATTACCATCTGCTCCAATGTTAACAAATGTATATTCAACACCTTTAGCACTTGCAGGTAAAGTCACTACTTTAGCATCAGTTCCAATAAGAAATATTTTCCCACTATCACCAGAGCCAAGAGTTTTATTATCTGTAAGTGTTTCTACACTTGCATTCGAACCACCTAAATAAGGTCTAGCCATAATTAGCCTCCTTACGCTGTGATTTTAAACAGAGAATGACTCTCAATTAGCTGTATACCAAGTCCTTCATCAGACATATATTGGTCTTTAACGCCATCAAAGGCATTGTCAGTTTTAATATTAGCCTGATACATTGCTGGTCTGTACTGTGCATGGAATAGATTCTCATCAGAGACTACAGCCATGTACTTATTATACTGATTACGCAATGCTGGAGTTGGAATTAACTGTAACATGCCATGAGGTGTTTCAAGTACTCTATAGTTAAAGCCTAATGAATCACGTTTCATGTCACCAAGGTTAACACTCCATCCAGAATTTCCAGATAATCCAGAATCACCAGCCATTTTAGACCAGTATCCTAAAGCACCAGCACCTACAAAAGCACGCTTAACACCTGCTTCTGGTACATACTGAAATACTTTTTCCATATCATCTACAAAGTTACCATAAGAATAACTTGCTTCAGAAACAGTAAAGATATTTTGATAATCTTTAGTTGCATCTGAAGAACCGTAATTTTCTATGGCGCTTACAATCCCATAAGTAGTTCTTATAAGATTTCCAGCTGTATCTGTCCTTCCACTATCTGTAAAAGATTCTCCAGTAGCACCGTCTCTAGCATCAGCTAAATCTGTACCACCCATTCTTTTACCAAATAAGAAAGCTTTTTCTTTTTGCATTTTGTGTTCTTGTGCTTTCTGTCTGCGCAATCTTGCTAATTCAGATGACTCACCTTTTAAAACAGCAGCTTGAAGCGTACCTGTTACTTGTAAAGGAGTTTTAAAAATCTGAGTAGAATTGTGAACAACTGAAAGTTCATCAGCCCAAGCATCTGGTGCAGAACTACCTTCACCATGTGCATTACCAACTACACAAAAATAATCATCATTAGAAACTGAAATAGCACTTAATGCTTTTACAGTAATGTGATTAGCTTCTGGTATAGCTGTAATAATTGCAATACCTCTGTTAGTTGTTTTAGTTACATCCCATATTTCACAAGTTAACCCAATCCAAGAAGAATCTGGTGAAGATGATAGATTATAAATACCATCAACTTCTAAAGAATCTCCTGCATCATTATTGTCTAATGTAGCTCCTTCTGCAGCTTGAAACTCTTGTTTTACCCAAGGGTTCCTATGTTCAAACATTTTGAATATAGGGTCTGGTACTGAACGCATTTCCTGATTACTAACCATTGTAGTAAAAGGAGCAACATCAGTCCATAATTCCTTAGTAACTTGTGGGTCTACATGAAAATCTCGTCTTTCATCGAAGATAACTCCACTAGCACCAAGGTTTTTTGTTGTTGCAGCCATTTATGACTCCTTTTATTAGCGTCCTAGTAATGCATCACTAAATGACTGCTCTTCAGTTCTTGGCTGTTCAGACTTTCCTGTAATTACAGAAGGGTCTTTAGGTACCGATAACCTTTGAGCTTGATTTTGCATTTCTTGTGTTTTTTGTTGCACTACTGGGTTCGCATTTGTTCTTAATTCAAATAACTTAGCTAAATTATCCATAGAGAGATTATCAGGAGCAGAAGCCCATTGAATGAACTGACCTGCTTTTTGATTATCCCAGCCATATGAATTAACAGCATGACTATATGCTTGTTGCCTCATAGACTCTTCTTGTTGAGCAGCAGCTTGTCTTTGATACGCTGCTTGCATATCAGACTGACGCTGTGAATCAACACTTTTTAGATAACCAAGATAGTCATCTCTATAGCTTTCTTTAGCCATTCGATACTGAAACGACTTTGATTCTGGGTCGTTATAAGCATCGACTTCATTGTAATTAACTGGTTTTTCAGGTTCTGTTGGCTCCTTCAACGAAGACTGCTGAACTCCCATTTGGGTTTGTCCTACAGGTTGTCCGTTGGAGAGCTTGGTTTCTAAACTTTGGAGAACCTCTGGATTTTGACGTATCATTTGCTCTACAGGTTGTAGACCATTTTTATAATACTCCAGTTCTTCTCTAAGCCCAGACAACTCACTCTTGGCTTTATCAGCCTGTGACTGCCAGTACTCATACCTATTAGTGTCTTCCTTTTGGTCAACACTGTTTTCTGTGGTTTGGCTAATTGGTTCTGCAATCTCTTGCCCTGTAACAGGGTTTAGGTCAACGTTAGGAACTGATTCAACTTGAGGTGCCTCTCCAGACAGCTCTCCTTGAAACATTTCTACGTTACCTGCGGGTGCAGTACCAGCATCAACTACTTCCAAATTTTCCATATTCTTTTCCTTTTTTGCGATTTGGTTAATTCCAGCAACCGCTTCCTCAATTCTTTATGTTTCATCTAAACTTAATATGCGTTCATTCATATTACGCTGTGGATTAGATTCACTTGCATCTGATAAATCATTTCTGGCTAATTTAAGTTCATCACCTAATCTAGCTTTATATAATTGTTGTGCCATTTCTATTTTAGCTTCTGCTTTAGCAAGTTTCTTTTCAAATTCTTTTACTTCTACACGCTTTCTATCATGTAATGATTCTCTTTGTGCAGTTTGCAAATCACCTTTAAGCTTTTTAATTTCTTCAGATTGTGACTGTACTTGTTGTTGCATCTGTTGCATTTGTCCATTTCTTTCAAGAACACCTTCCATGTCTGCAACATCAGTTTGTTTTAACAATTCTATTTGGTCAATTAAACCAGCTTGATATAATTGCATGTAGTACTCAAACCTTGCCCAACGATTACTAGGTAGTGTTGAACCAGATGCTACAATAATATCATACTTGCCTACAGTAATATCATTTAACTTACCTACTACATTACCTATATCATCATACAACGGACTATTTACTACAACCTCTTTAGGTTTATTGTTTGGTTGCATTAGTCTTAAAACTTTTTGGTCTGTATATACATACTGAATTAAACCTAGTACTACTTTACCTAATTGATTTAATCCTTCTTCTATATCATCTCTTTTAGATTTAATTCTTCTTTGACCGTATTCATCTAAGGCTACAGTTCCTTTAAAAGTTTGTGGTGCAGCACTCATATCGCCCTGCATTAAAGCGTATATACCAAGTATTTTTTCAATATCAGCTTTAGCATCTGCCTCATTTTTATATAACTCATTTGGCAAAGGAATTGGGGATGCTACTACAGGACTGCCTAACTCTGGGTCAAACTCTATAACCGCTGTTCCAGCCCTACCCCAATCTTGTTCTACTTGCTGCTTGTTTACTGCACCACGAGGAATTAATAATTTTACGTTTGTACTACTAGATGCGTGTGCAATTATTAATGAGCGTATTTTATTAATGTATTCTTGCAATCCTTTTACAAGTCTAACATCTGACATTGGATAAGGGTTACGATTAAACCCATTCATAATTGGTACTATAGGATACTCTTCTATAGGCAGTATTGATTGATATAACATTACATCACCTACAGAAACACATTGTTTAATATTTGTTATTTCAATTTGATTAACTAATATTTTTTCTTCTCCTATTAAATGCATCTTACTAGCAATATCTATATGGCTTGTAGAGTTTGGAATAGAACCTTGATGCTCTTCTCCTGCCATAGGAACTGTTTGTCCTGACGCAGGGTCTTGCATTAAATGAAATGTATCTCCTACACTATCATGTAGTTGAACATAACCTCGTACTTCTTTTTCATCTGTAAATATTTGTTGCTCACCATTAGAGTTAGTTAAAATAACTATCTGTTCATTTTGATAATCTTTATACTCTTCCTCATTTAATACTTTTTCTTCATTTGAATAAGGGTCGTATATTTTATAATAAGGCATACGTATTTTTGTATACCTTGTAAACATCTCTAGCTCTCTATCTCCTGATAATTCTTCTCCAGCAATTCTACTTTTTAAAGTAACGTCTTCTGATTTTAAACTATGTCTGCTTTCTGAAGTAATATTTATATGGCTAGTTTCTTGAGAATTTTTTATTTGCTCTTCGTACTCTGGATAAAATTGAATTAATTGATTTTCACTCATTAATTTTGCTACTAAGATATGCCCAGAGTCTCTGCAAAAAGGGTCTTTACTGCTAGGGTCAAAATAAACTTCGAGTGGGTCTAGTGATTTAAGACAAACTTCACCACGACCAAAGTCTTTATCTGGGTCTGTATATGCCATCATAACTCCCATGCCCTTAACATAGTAGTCATCAATAGCTTGTTTAAGTTCTACGTTGCCATTGGAATTATCCCAGACGTAGGACATTAAATCAGAAAAAATACGACCAACTTCTGTATCGCTAGTCTCTCTGGCAGTAGACTGAAATCGTGGCTTATTAGCAGTAAGCAATGCTTTTGCTTGTTCTACTGCTGAAAAAATTACATTTACTACAATTGGTTCTTGAGCTTTATTACGTAAAGCATCAGACTGTTCCTTTGTCCATTGTTTACCATTACGAAACTCATTATCCTCGACAGCTTGTTTTGCCCAGTTTTCTCTAGAAGAACTGTATTGGCTTAAAAGGTCGTGGGTAAATTGTACTTCTGGGTCTTTAAAATTAGAGTTGTTATGCATGTATAAAGAGTTTGTTAATGAGTTAAACTATAAAGTTAAGTAAAAAGTTCCAAATTAAGATGTTTTCCAATCATACTTTTTTGCAGTAGTTCTGTTGTTGGATTGATTGCTCTTATTTTCTACTACATGATTTGGTGTATAACATTTTTTCATAGCGTAATACAAACCATCTAATAAATCATCATGCTTACCTCTAGGGTACAATAATAATTCATCTTTTAAAGATAATTGACTTTTTTTAATATATACTTTTTTTTGTGCAAAGTATGGCTCCATTGTTTCAAGTCTTGATGACTTACTAGTTCGTGGCGATTCTTTTATTTCTAATCCACTAATAAATAATTTTTCTTCCTCTGTTCTTTGTCTTAAATACTCTCGTAACATTTCTTGATAGCCTACAGACTCAATACGTACTTTTACAGGTTTGTATAGTTTAAAATACTCTATAATGCTTTCTGCTAAATTCATAGGGGTTGCTCTTTTGCGATAATATTCTAGAATATACCGATTATTATTATTATCAACTGCTACAGGCATAATAACACTATAGTCAGCTGTTTTGCGTATTGAGGATGCAGGGTCAACCCCCATAAAGACGTTTACTGGTATTTTATCAGTACCAGTATTTAAATAATGTTGATTATCTTCATCTATTTCTAGTTCGTAATCATGGTATTGTATATAGTCTTCTTTAAACAGCTGGTCTTCATCTCCAACTATCTGACATAGATACTCTCTATAAAAAACACTTACTCTTGCTATAGACTCTAACTCTTCTTTTTTTTGTTTTAATTTTTTTATAGGTTGCCATTCTTCCCACAGTGCTATCTCTTTATCCATGTCTGGACTAAAGTGCATATTGTTCCAACCTTTCATTTCTTTTAGTACTTCTACTAAGCAGCGTTGGTGCTGCGGTGTGCCAATAACAATTATTTTGCCTTTCTTAGGGTCTAGTGAAGGAACTGCTGATTGCAATAACCATCTAAGGTTTTGCTCCATAGCTTCAGCAGTTTTAGTATTATTTTCATCTTCTGGGTCATCTACAATAATTAATGTAGGTCTTTGACTGCCTACTTTAATACCTCTAAGCTGTTGACCTGTACCTTTACATATTATCATAGAGCCATCTTTTAACTCTATCTCTGATTTAGCCCATTGTTTTGCACTATGTTGCCCCCAATATCCATATATAGCTCTAAACGTTTCACTATAATCAAGTGTATCTTTAATTGTACCTAATAATTTTATAGCATGGTCTTGTGTTCTAGATACTAAGACTATTAATTTATTCCCCTCGTGATGCATAAGGTGGTATAAAGGGTACACACCACCCACAATGGAGGATTTAGCATGACCACGAGGGGCAATGATGTTTACTTGCTTGGAGGCATTATCAAGTAAAGCATCAGCAATCTTATAATGAAAATCTGGTGAAGGTACAGTAAACATACTTGGCATTATAATTTTACCAAACATTATCATACTCTTCTTTAATTTATTTATAACTAGTTTATTATCTTCTGCCACGTTTTTTCTTTTTAGGTTTAGGGCATGATGTAAGACTACGTATCATTGTTTCTTCATAATACCCAGTTTTTATACCACAATGCTTATGATTACCACAGTCTGTAGCAAATGCACAAGTTCTATCTATAATGGGACAATACGCAAACATTAATAAATATCGTCACTCCATAGCATTCCATAGGTTTCCATTTCTTTTAAAGCATCAAGTGCTACGGAAGAAAGAAAGTCAGGGTCACTAGTAGGCATAGCTGCTATAACGTGTAATGCTCTAATAGATACTTCTAGTTGGTCTTCCATAATATTAGCATTAACATGCTCGTATTCTTCATCAGGAGTCAGGTCGTTCATTTGTTTCCTCTTTTCTTTGTAATGTTAACTTGTTCTCCTCCATTGCTATAGTATCAGCTATTTGTTTTGTAACATCTATCTGTACTGTATCTGTTAATACTTTTTTACTAGGTTTCATTTCTAGTAAATCCATTATTGAATCATTTGCTTTTAAAAAATTATTTACATCGCCCTTACCTTCTGCCATATGTAATGCTCTTAGTAGGTTATCTACTGCAAACTCTTTGTTAACGCTTTTTTTAGACAATAACTCTTTTAATTTTTCTTCTACCATATTCTTTGTAACCTTTTGTTTTAAAAATCTACGAACAGTTGCTGCAGGTATTTCTTGGTCAGGTCTATATATGTTGCCTAGTTTATCAAAATCTACCTTATCCCCAGATAATAACATATTTGCGTATGCCCCTACAGTATTCTTTGCTCTTGTAGTGTTTATTTCTTGTTCTTTCCAATCCTTAGCTGGATTTGTTTTAGAATAGCACTCATATGCGTGATTTAATTCAAATTTTATTGTAGAGAAAGAACTTCCCCACCCTACACCACATGTTAACTTAATAAATGTTCGTATATTCCCATTTTTATCTGTATAGTCTTTTTTAGAGACACACTTACTAACATAATTATCATCTGTAAGACCCCAATCTCCAGTATCGCAGTCTTTCCAGTATAAATAATTTATTTTTTTATTATCTGCTTCCTCTTTTGTATATATAGAGTATTCAGCAGTTTTATGGTTAATTCTTCGTTTTATTTTTATCATAATCTCTAGTAACTGTTACTATATAGTAACTGTTACTATATAAGTAACTTATATATATAACTATATACTTTAATCCATACTCTCATCAGACTTATATCCTTGCTTCTGTTCAATAATTTTGGATATAATCTTAAATTCAGCTTCTAGCTCTTCTGCACTAGAGTCCATTCTATCTAAAAGAGTCTGATAGTTAGCTTCAGACATAGTAGATTCTTCCCATTTGCCTGTAGTTGTGTTAAATACTTCGTAAATTCGTTTTTTATTGCTCATGTCCTTTTAAGTTAAAGTTAAACATTATGTTAATTCAAACTAAAAGTTTAATAATATGTTCCACTACTCTTGTAGAAATATACTTTAGAATGTGTGTGAGAGGTATATAGGTTACCCTACCCCCTTACATTAAGGGTTGTGGGGTTGAATTAGGTTGAGTTGAAACATCGAGTTAGGTTGAGTTCGTTACACTCACCCTTTATTAACCCCTCCCTTACCATACATCTGGCGACCCCCTGTCTGCACACAGACAGCCGCAGTCGCACAGGTATTCCCCCATATGTACGTGTGGTGGGTATTATATAATCCTTACATATTGTTAGAGTAATCCTAAATCTCTGGTATTTAGTTAACTTAACTTAGGAGATTGAAATCAATGAATAAATACTTACAAAATACTGGTTATTTCTTTGTAGGCACAGGTGTTATACTTTGTGCTGGTGCAAAAGTAGCTTACACATATGCATCAGCTGGAGTTGAAACAGTTGTTAATATTGGTAAGCGTGAAATGTGTACTGAAGAGTTACATGGTCATCATGACGGATGTCCTGCTTGTGACGCATAGTACATAATACTAGGGGGGTGCAAATCCCCCCAAAGATTTTATCCTAGATATGTTTAGTTTTACATCAATTGGAGTGTAAAAAGTTTACATATCGTATATCGTATTAGGGGTAGGCATTGGAGGTCACGCAGTAATCTACTCACCATCAGCGTGTACCGAGTAGTACCTACCAAATTGAGTACTATCCCTAATATAACTTAATCCTTTATCTATAAATAAATATAGAGGTATATATGATAGTATGTATTAGTGAACGGAGCTTGTACTACGAATTTCAAGATTTAAACTCAGGCTCCGTTGAGTTAATAAACAGAGACAGGTTCAATACTAAAGAACTTGCTCGTGATGAGGCAACTCATAGATTTGCACAGAACAGTGCTATACAATCTGTAGAGTTTACTCAATAATACCAAAAGTCCCTGCGTAAAATTCCCTATAATTAGGTTGCAGGGCAAACTTTTTTAATAACAATGGAGTGTAAATAATGGAAAAAGACAACAGAGATATATTGGCAACACCAATAATGTTCAAAGATGAAGAAATCAAAACATTGAGAGCTTTAAAAAAACAGAATAATAAACGTATCAAGGAACTTGAACATAAATGTAGTCAATACAACAGATTATGTAGACAATATGTAAGTAACTTACAAAAAAAGAATGATGAAATATGGAACTTAAAAGCCAAATTAAAAGAGGCTGAAAAGTTCAATAAAATGCAAGACTAATGATGTGGGGGTATGCAAATGCCCCCATTAATCCTTTATCTATAATATTTTTAATAACAACAATGGAGTATAATATGAAAGCATTAAACATAGAAATGGTGCTAAAATTAATAAATAATAGTATTTACGAATTAAGTAAAAATATAACAACAATAGAAAACCTACCTAATTATCTTGATAACGAAGATTATAGGAATGATGTTAAACATCTTAATGGTAAGATTAAAGGTTTAGAAGATTTAAAAGAAAAGATAAACATCTTATTTTAACATAAAATTAAGGGTAGATAATTAATACTGTGACGACAGGGCGGTATGCAATCAGCCAACTTTCTACCCTTAAAAAAATCCTATATATACACTAACAATTAACAAAAAGAGGGAGGGGGATTATAAACAAGCACCAAGCAATTTTACTAAATGTGCAACTTCGTTGCTCTTTTACTATTATTAACTTAATCCTTTATCTCTGGTGTTTATTTTAAACATCATAATCAAAATAAGGAAGATACTATGAGTAAATTGTCAAAAGTTCTACAGAGTTACTGGAAATCAATCGAGAAAGTCGTTGAAACACGCAATGAAAAGCGAGCCAGTAAACGTATTTGGTTTAATAAATCTGTTAATACTAACGGAGTATGGCAGGATACAGCAATACAAATGGACGACATAAAAGATGTAATTGATGAGGGATTTATTGTAAATATGTTCATCAAAGACATTGAGACATGTGAAGACGAGTTCGTAGAAACTACTGATATATTAACCAAAGCTAAGTTTATGCTTGCAGAGGGCACAGTACATCATTGTAAAAATGATACTCTAAGATATATGGTAGTGTCTACTGAAGAGTAAATAACCTTATCAGTTCACAATAAAAATAGTGTGGTGTCAGTAATTGGCACCACATTATTGTGCTAAATGTGTTCCTTCATCCTTCAGTCACTCTTTACTTTTAGCTCGCAAAAAAGCTCACAAAAAACGGAACCACAATAAACAAGCTACTTTTTAAACAAGTTTTTACAGTTTCCTTTATTTATAGATTAAGAGAATGTGTTGGTAGTTAATACAAACATGTCCCCTCTTAAATCAACTGTCGCAAGCAATCATAATTACCCTGCTTTCATGCCTGTTTTAGGTACCATAATCTGTATAATCTAAAAGAAACAGCAGAGTCATTCGAAAGCGTAATTATCAATCTTGGATTAGACTAATTAACTAATCAATCAGACAGCGTAGATGTTCCATAATTAGAGGAACTAAATGTCTAATTAAACAAGGTTTGCTCTGTACCTTGGCAACAAACAGAGCAAATTTTATTTACGTTGAAATATAGTTCCCAAGTTGCAACTGATGTCACTAATACGATGGGAGTGACCTTTATTTTCAACGACCTATGATGAGTCTAGTATAAAAAAACTATGTGAGTGAAAATAGACCGAGAAACCACACATCATAAAATATTAAAAGCCCTTTGAAACAAATCCTTACTATAGCTCCTTTCATATTGGTTATCATTCCGCAGGTAAGTTGATAAGTAGGAGGGCTTTAAATTGTGAGAGTCACCGATGAACAGAGAAGGTAAAATTGACTATATCTAACTGTCATAACTCTGTGAAAATGCTGGGCAGTAAACCGTTCCTATGACGATAGGTCTGTCAGACTATAAACATACGCGGTTAAAGAGTGTAGCACTCTTAGGGGCTAACTCTCACATAAATATGGTGTTAACCGCTTAATTAATAGTAAGCAGAGACGTCCATTAATGTTAACACCAACAATATAAGAGGTTATGCACATTAACATTCGTTAACGTCATGACATCAGCCACCATTGGAAGAAACTATACATCTTATAGTAGTATAGTAGAGTACAAGGCATGCGATAAACCTACCACGAGTTTGCAACAAGTGTCAGTAGGGGAAGCGTGTCAGGGTTGTGTATAACCTCTAAAAATTAAACAAACAAAAACAAGGAGTAACAAATGATAATAACAGAACAAGATTTTGCAATAATGTGCAATTGTCATGGAGGTCATCCTGAAGACTTTGAACGATTCAAAAAATTAGGTGTTTGGATATTTGAAGACGGAAGGATAATAGAACAAGAAAAGAAAAACTAATAGTAATTCTCTTAGGAATAAATTAAATTATAACAGGAATAAAGGAAGTAATTATAATATTCATCTTCCTTTGGTACATAAACTGCTTCCTTTATTTCTAATATTAAAACAAACGGAGGTAATTATGAGATGTATGATACATCCAGACGTTAAACCAGAAATGATTGAAACTAGTTATGTAGAATTAGATTCAATAACTGAAGAGTATATAACTAAAAGTCACGATGTTGTGTATTGTCCACAATGCTTTGAAGATGCTTATGAAACAGGTAAAACTATGCGTATGCAAATGCAAGCAGCCCCATTCAGATACGAATTAACTAAAGAAGAATGTAGTGCAATTGAAATACAAAATAAACTAAGAGACTTAGAAAGTAACCATATTGATAGATGGTTAGAAGGAGGCGAACATAAATGAATAAACTAGCATTATTTGGTCAATTAAGTAAAACATTGGGTTATCTTGCTTTTGGTTTAAACAATGTGTTGCGATTTGTAGGCACAGCAACTAGTAAAGTTGGTAATGTTGTTAGTAATAAACAACGTTACGACATAGAAGTACTAGTTGATGGAGCTACAACAATAACACACAAAAATCAAACAGAAATACAATTACGAGATTGTCTCGAAGGTATGGATAGATTTGGTGTCACAGAAGTAATAATAAAACAACATATTACAGAACAACAAAAGGAGAAAAAAAATGACAACTAAAGAACTACTTAAAGATATACAAGAGTTTCTTGACCAACTTGGTACAGCTAAACCATTGTATATAACTAAAGCTAAAGAGTTATCAAAAGCTATTGATTATCACATGGGAGTTTTAGATAATGTATCTTAAACTAAATGATAAGGGTAGATTGCAGTTTGGAATAATGTTAACACTAGACGAAGTAGATACAATAATACTTGGATTAGAACAAGTTCCTATGGAAAAAGCTGATGTATTACAATCAGAATTATTTCATTTAAAAGCTAAAGCAAAAATCAAAGGAAGAAAAACCTATGGAGAAACAAAAAAACTGTGACCATGTAAACAAAGTATATATTCCTGCAGAATTTGAAAATAATGTACAGGAAAATTTAGTTTGTTTAGATTGTTACAATAACTTACCACTAGAAAGGGAAAACATATGAGTCCAGCATTTATAGATAACATGGTGTACGTTGGAGAAACACCTTGGCATAAACAAGGTACTAAAGTACAAGAAGCACCAACAATAGAAGAAGCATTATATCATGCTAAACTAGGTTGGAAAGTAAATAAACGTAAAACATATTATTTTGATAATAATATACACACTCAAGCAATGCCTACTGGAGGATACTGCACATATAGAGCAGATACTGGTCAGGTATTAGGTAAAGGTGTATCTGAAAGATATGGTGTTTTACAAAACGAAGAAGCTTTTGCTCCATTTGAACCATTACTAGATATGGGTTTCAAACTAGAAACAGCTGGTAGTGTTCAAGATGGAAGAAAAGTATGGGTGCTTGCTAAATCACCAGAAAAATACACAGTTGGTAGCGATGATGCTATAGAACAATATGTATTACTATATACATCACACGATGGTTCAGCTGGTAGCGTCTTTAGACCTACAGGTGTTCGTGTTGTATGTTATAATACTATTGAATTAGCATTGTCAAAACAAGCTAAGTGGAATTATTCATTAAAACATACTAGTAGTATTAAAGAACGAGTAAAAAACCTTACAGATATAATAACAAAATCTAACGGTGATTTTAACGCTGCTATTGTTGACATGAACAATTTCAACGAAATAGAAATAGGTGAAGACTCATTAGACCTATACCTTGAAACAGTTATACCATTCTTAAAAGACAGAAACAAAGAATCTAATCCAAAATTAGATATATTTGTACGCAACACTGCGTTACCTGTATATAATAAGATAAAAGATAACTTTCATAATGGTATGGGTAATAAAGGTAAAACACTTTGGGACGCTTATAATGCTGTTACACAATATTATACACATGACAAACAATACAAAGACTGGGTAAGAACTACACAGTTTGGTGCAGGTTATGATTATAATGTTAAAGCATTTAAAGTAGCTCAAAAATTCGTTAAACATTACAATAATCATCAACACATTAGTTCAAATTAGGAGGTAATTAATGAGTGACTTTAAAACAGCAACTATTACAGAAAAACTAAATTACATACAACATGAGTTGAAAGTAAAAAAGTCTAATGTAAACAATTTTGCTAAATTTAACTACAGAACACTAGACGATGTCTTTGAAAATGTAAAGCCATTACTAAATAAAACTGGCTGTATTATTACAGTTTCTGACGATTTAGTAGACAGAAATAATGGTACATACATTAAAGCAACAGTTGAACTATCTGATGGAAATGATTCTATATCTGTAGATGCATTTGCTAGAGAGTCTGTTGGTAAAAAAGGCATGGATGACCCACAAATGACTGGCACAGCATCAACGTATGCTCGTAAATATGCATGCAATGGTTTGTTTGCTATTGACGATACAGAAGATTCTGACAGTATGGATAATCGTAAACAGACGTTGCTAAATGGTAATGAACCTACAAAAGGTCATATAACTGTAGAGCAAAACATCAAACTAGATAGATTATCACGTGACCCAGCTTTAAAAGGTTCTGGAACTTCAGCAAAGGTTAGAAAGTTAATTGACGAAAACCCTACTGAAGAAAGAGCAGCTAAAGCTATAACTAAATTACAAAACGCAATCAAAAAAGCAAAGGAGACTAAATAATGGCTGGAAGTTACAGACAAGTTGTAAAAGCTAAATCAGTATCAGTAAGATACAATGAACCACCTAAATCATATATGTCATGGAACAATGATATATGTTTAGATGTTGTAATAGAGAAACAAAGTAAAGATGGTGAATCGTATGACTATACATTCATAATATTTGGTAACTTTAAAAGAGACAACCCTAAGAATCAATGGGGCAGTGCATTTAAAGTTGCTAAATTCTTTGAAGCTGTTGGTGTAAACACTAAAAACATTGGCAGTGACATGGTAATACCTGATGGTTGGTTTGACCAAGCAGTAGGTAAAGAGTTTTCTTACATTACATATCCTAGTGATAGGGTAAAAGATGATGGTAAGCCATTCTGGAATGACTTTGATATTGTTATGTCACCTGCTGCTGGTCAAGATGCTCACAAAGCAGAATTTGACAAGCAAGTAAATGACGGCTGGATAAAAGTCTTTCAAGAACCAACTGAAGAACCTTCTGCTGATAGTTCTGACGTTGATGACGATATGGACTTATAATGTCTAAGCCTACAGTAAAAGGAATATTACTGCAATGGCTTAAATCTCGTATAGATGCTGGTAACTTTCAAGTTGCCAGCCACGAGATTGAGCAGGATTTAAGAGATTATGCTTTATTATTTTACGACACAATGTTTAATGCAGGTACTGCAGGAAGACAATGGCGTGAATTTAAACGTAATCCTGAATTAATGAAAGCTATTGATGTAAAGGAAGTTAAACAAGTACAAACAAAAAGCACAGAACACACATGGGAATTAATAACTATCTAATAGAATACGCAATCAATACAGTTGCAAATCGCAAAAAGTTCTGTACACTTGCTGATTTTAAAGACGTGTTAAACAAAAACAAAGGCAGAGAAATATATCGAAGTATGTTTCTTTACGACCCTGATGAAATAACAAAACACGTAGAAGAAAACAACAGTGTAGCCAGATACAATGGTAAGCAAGCAATAGATAAGTTGTACATTGACATCGATTTAGAAGGTCAAAAACAAGGTGACGTAACTATAAATAAAGTTGGCATGCTTGTTAATGATATTCTAGAACTAGGTGTAAAACATGAACATATTAACGTATGGTTTTCTGGTAGAGGATTTCATCTACATCTACCAGACATCTATGGTTTTAAACCAAGCAGCAGTATTGCTGCACAAGTTAAAGCTACAATGCAAAGAGATTTTGCAAAGTACATAGATAATATCTACGATAATACTAGACTTATTCGTGCTAGTTATTCTCTTAACAAAAAATCAAACAGATACAAAGTTCCCTTACCTTTATCAGCTGTAACTTCTAATGTGTGGGAATACACATATGTATTGGATTTTGCTAAATCTAATTCTAAAATGTACGCCCATAAAAAGTTGCCTGATGAGGTAAGTGAGCTTTACCCTAACTTAATTCCTCATATACCTAGTGAGAAAAACGAAAAAGTAACTAAAGCTATATTTACTAACGTAAAATACAAGCCTACAAAACATATTACATGTATACAACATATGTATAATGCTGGATATGTACATGGCTATAGACATAAGCATTTGTTACGTCTTGCTAGTTTATGGATTACTAAGTTTGGGTTTCCTAAAGAAGCAGTTATGAGCATGGCTAGAACTTGGAACAATTCATTGACACAACCATTACCTAACGAAGAGGTTAGTACAGTACTAAGAAGTATTACTACTAAAGATGGATACAATTACAGTTGTAGAGATGAAGTGCTTTCAAGATATTGTGATAGTAAATGTACCTTGTATAAATACAAAGACCTAGACGATAATGTAGCGGCATTTAACTCTAGTCAAATGGCACAAATATTACTAGAATCTTACACAGAAGACTTTACAAATAGGTCTTTTAACATAAAGGAAATATTTCCATTTATGACGCAAGATTATGTAATTAAATGTGGTGAATTAGTAGTACTTACAGGTGATACTAAATTAGGTAAAACTGCATTCTGGCAATACATTATTGCTAATGTAAATATACCTACTTTATTCTTATCATTAGAAGTACAAGCTAAACTGATGGCTAGACGTTTCTATCAAATAGCGTTAAACAAAAGCAAAGAACAAATTGAAAACATGTTCATTGCTGGAAATACTGACAAAATAGAAGAAGCAGTTAATAAACTAGAACATCTAGAAATTATAGATGCTAGTACTGCTCCTGATATAAGTCAATATGCTGAAATGATAGATAAACATGATGTTAAAATTATCGTTGTAGATACTTTAGACGTTGTACAAGCTAAGTTTGCTAAGAAAGAACCATTGCAACAACAAATATATATAATCAATGCTCTAAAAAACCTTGCTGTCGAAAAAGACATTATCGTACTTGCAGTTAATCACTTATCAAAAAGTGCAAGCTACAGACATAAAGAAGGTGAAGAACTAGATGTATATAGTGCAAAAGGAGCAAGCGATGTAGCACAAAAATCAGATAAAATTATTGCTTTTATGGGTAATAAACAAAGCAAGAAACGTAAGATTAAATCTCTTGCGTCTCGTGACGAATCTGATTTCGAAATAGTTACAGCATTTAACTGGAAAACGTTTAGTTTTTCTAAATATGCTTAACAAAAGAACCATAAATAAGGGGAGTTTAATAGCTTCCCTTATTTACAAAACAAAAGGAATACTATGAAAGAGGCAGTACATTTTACTATATTAGGTGTACCAATAGTCAGAGTCGTAAAACGAATAGATGGAGAAGGTGATAACACATATCATAGTAATAGAATAATATTGTTTAATTTGTTTTTATTTGGTGCAGGTTACGCATCACAAAAAGAAAGTGAACATATACATTTTAACATAGGAATTACAAAGTTTGAATTGCTTTGGAGTTTCTGTATAAGAAAAAGGTGGTTATTATGAAAATATACCCTAATTTAAAATCAACAAAAATGCAGCAATTAATATCATTACTAGCAGATTTAGAACATACAGATAGACAACGTATGTCTAGTGATGGTCAAGAAATACTTGATAATATATTTGAATTATTAGGTATGCCTAAACATGCTGATGTTATTAGAAAAAACGAGGAGGAAGAATAATGGCTAAACACGAATGGAACGTAACAAAACAAAAAGCTGGTTCTGAAATATGGGTAAGCAACGCTTATGAACAAATATATATAGGTGAAAACTATGCTAACACCACTCAAGAACGAGTTAGAAAAACAGTTCTTATAGCACATATCTGTAAAAACGCATTAAATAAGGATAACCCATATGATAAATAAAGAAAAGTTAATAAAAAAATTAATAGATGCATACGAAGATTATATAATAGAAGCTTCTATTAATATCCCAGTAGACCACATATTATTAAATCATCCAGATGGTGCAGAATTTGGAGTTGTGCAAACAGACCTTGGTGCAAAATTAAACAACTACAAAGATGTAATTAACACTTTAAAATTCTGTTTGTTAAACGAAGAACGTTTTCCATTAATAAGGCATTCATATGTCGAAGAAACAAAAGAAGAAATGAAAAACGGAGTAAACGACATGTTTGATTTAATGTTAGATAACGAACATCCAGCAAACAAAAAATCATGAGTGGCGGCAGAGCAGCAAAACAAAAAGGCAATCGAGTAGAACGAGAATGTGTCAATTTAGCTAAAGAATTTGGCTTTAATTCACGCAGAGCTTGGGGGTCTGATGGTAGGTCACTTGGATGGCATGAAGAAGTAGATATGACTATAGATAAACAAGGTGATTCTGTACCATATAAATTTCAAGTTAAAGCTCGTAAAAAAATTGGTGAACTTTATAAACCTTGTGATGATGTTTATGGACAAATCATAAAGGAAGATAGAGGAGAACCATTAGTAACAATACGTTACAAAGACTTCTTACTCCTGTTAAAAACAATAACAGGGTAGAAGATAACTATTTAATTAGTTAGCAATACAAATTAATCTTAAATAAACGTGAAAGGATTCTATTTGTATGTTGTTGTTAATTAATAAATTAGTTGACTACAAATGAAGAGGTGGTGCTGGTTGGCGAAGAACTATGTACCACCTCAAAAACAAAAGGAGATAAAATGAATAAACTAATCCAAACAGAAATAGAAGATATAACTAGTATCTTAAACCATGTGGAAAGTTTTACGTCATGTCCTCACGTTAAAGATGCAGTTCCACTACTTAAAATAAAATACAATCGTGTAAAGGAATATATAAATGACTCATATCATAGAAAGCTTTTTGGCAAAGACTACTAGAAACGAAGTAACAAAAACAAAAGGACATCAAGGATGTGGATTAGAAAAAAAAGCAGATAAATACATTAAACATTGTGAAGAATGCAATAGATGTTGGGAACCAATATGTAAACCTAATAATTCTAAAAAACAATTTTTATGGTATGAAAACTTTCCTGCATACGGAAAAGGAAAAGAAACATGTCCAACATGTCTAAACAATACAAAACATTAGAAGAAATGTTATCTAAAGCAATAGATGGATACGATAAAATATTAACAACTAACGCAGATAGCGGCACACTTAAACGCATTGCTCAAGAACATTTAGATAAAATCATATGGAACAAACAATAGGAGTAAACAATGAACAAAAAACAAATAAAAGAAATCTTTAAAAACTATAAAGTACAGCTAGGTGCTGGTGCTTTAGAAGTTGTTGAAGATGAACTAAACCGTTATGTAAGAATAATGGCTGTTAACTGTAACAATGGAAACCTAAAAAGGCTTACCCCAGATACTATGTGGGTAGCTTTAGGTAGACATGAGTGATAGTATAAACAATGAGGTTGCTACGCTCATACAAGAACGCCTTGATAAAGGTGCAGAAAAGTATGGGCGTGACATACCTTTAACTGATAAAAGAGATTTCTTGCAAGAATCAATAGAGGAAGCACTAGATGGTGCTATATACCTTGCATGTTATCTCATACAAATAAAAAAGGGAATAAAATGAAACTAACATACTATGTTAAAAAGCAAATAGATAGTGAAGACATTACAGACATTAATATATATGGTGCTGCTATGGCTGATTATCCAGACTTATCTGACGCTTATATTGCAAACATTACCCATAAAAATGAGTCTCTTACCGCAGAAGACTGTGAATCGCTACAAGAAGAAAACGATGAATGGTTTTATGAGCTAGCTTTAGAAGCAGCAAGAGAACCATTTGTAACTAGTTTACCAGAAGGATACAAACATGGGATATAGGTCAGAAGTGGTAGCTGGTGTACCACTAAAAGATAAAAGAAAAGCACTAGCTATAATAAAAGAATGGGATGCTGTAGGTACAGGTATGCTTGATACCTTCTGGGATAAAAACCCAGATGGAACTAAAAAACCTCCTATGCCATATTTTTATATGCAAGCAGATTACTGGAAATGGTATAATAGTTATGATGAGGTAGATAAATTTGAAAAGTTTATACTAGCTGATAATGATAGATTCTTAACTTGCTTAGGAGAAGATGGAGCTCATCATACTAATTATGGAAATTCAACAGACCACGACATATACGTAATGTCAACATTAGCAGTAGAAGCTAACATTAAATGGGATAAAACAAAACGCCCTTAAATAACTGTAAAAAACTCTAGGTGAGTGTTGTATTGACTAGACTAATAATCTATCGATATAACGCTCCCTAGTGCCTAAAAACAAGCCCATAGTCGCCTCTGTTTACTTATCTTAAGTATTCAGTGTGCTGTTTTTTTGCACTATTGACTAATCTAAACCCATCCAGCCTCTAACGCTTTTAATAGCTCTTCTAGCTAATGGTTCTTGTCGTGGAGGGTCAGGCTCTATTTCACCCCTAGCAACTCTAGAATCATAATCATTAAAAGCGTATTTATATAAATCTTGATTTACACTGTCAGCAGCAGAATTGTAATAATCAGTATTTTCAGCTACTCTATCAAAATTAAATTGTGTATCATAAGGATGAATAGGATTTTCTTTTCTATAAGTTTGTTCATGCTGTCTGGTTCCATCTTCTTCTCCATACATTTTAATATTTTGACGCTTTGTTTTAAAAGGAGTAAATGGTAAGTAACCATTAAATACATCTCTGTCTAGTTTATCTAATAAATTTAGTTTAGGATTAAATTTATCTGCTAAATAATGATTAGGGTCAATATTTTTATGTTGTCTACCAAAATGTGCAAGTTCGTGATTAAGCGTTCCTGCTCCTGAACCACGTCTAAGAAAAGCTTCCCCAGTTTCAGCAGCAAACAAGCCTTGTGTATTTTCAGAACCTTGTATTTTATTATATAACTCTGGTCTTATACCACCATATACAGAAACCATTCTGTTATCAATAGCATCTTTTATATCACCAGAATAAGTGTTTCTACCTGACCTAAATTGTTGTGCATTGTACATATTTGGATTCCAAGAATTAAATGCTCTTTTTACAAACTCTTGGTCAAGCAAATGTGCTTGTTTTTCTATATCTGTTAATCCATTACTCATGTTAATCTCCTAATACTTCTTGAATGTCTTCAAATTGTTCTGTTCTACGTTTTACTCTGTCAATTTTAGATTGAATTTGATTAACAGGTAATCTTAAAAATATTTCGCCTGCTCGTTCTGGTTTATCTGCAAATTGAACAAGTTGTCTTATGCCTCTTCCAAATGGGAACATAGTGTAAGCTGTATAAGAACTAAACTTTTCCCAGTCGCCAGTTAGCAGTTCCCACGCAGCATCAGGTATTCTAGCAACAGGAGGTTTTAATAAATTTAATGCTCCTAATTTGCTACCAAAAAATGCCATTTCTTTTTCACGCTTATCACCATATAGACTATCTGCTATAGATTGTACTGTATCTAATGGAGGTGCTAAAGCAGTATCAAATATGCTAAACATAAATGCATTTGCTAAAGCAAACATAAACATATCTATCATATAAGTATTTTTAAATCTTTCATATTCTGGTGTGTTTTGTTTAAAGCCATATAGTTTAGCTTGCCTGTAATATTCTTTTCTTGTTCGTATTGAGTTCCAAACAAACAATTTAAACCTACCCAACACTTTACCAACAGCAGTCCTCATAAACGCAGGTCTTGCAGAGTTTTGATAAAGAAATTGAGTGTTCTCTATACCTTTCATAGCCATGTCAAAAACAAATGGGTCTGCTATTGATAACTCTTTACCTTCAACTCCAAACTTTTTAACTGTTTGCAATGCATGAGCAGTAAACGCATTTAATCTGTTTATGCGTTCAGAGTTTTGCATAAAAAACGAGCCATATTTAACCATTAAATCTTTTACACCATACCTATTAATAACTTCTATTGGTGTTTCTTTGCGATTAGCTTTATCTTTTATTGATAATATTAAATCACGTTTAAAATTAGCTATGTTTATTCCTGCTTTTTTTAATCCATTAGTCATTTGAGTGTTTATTTCAAATTCATTTTGTATAAAAGCATCTATAACACCTACTTCCTCTAAGTGCTTTAATAAATCTTTTCTATTCTTAGCAAACTTGCCATTATTTAATTTAACTACATCTTTACCATTGCTTGTTAATAACAAATCATATACTTGTTTGTTATTATAACTGCTAAACAAATTATTTAAACCTGCACTACCTGCAGTCATAGCATTGCCGCTAAGTACATTAGTAGCCCATGTGCCAGTATTAGCCAGTAAACTCATCAATTGGTACTGGGCTTCCATCCTACCTAATTCGTGTAGTTTACGACTAAAGTACTCTTTTCTTGCCTCTTTCCCTTTAGGAGCATGAGTAAAAAAGGGAGCTGACATGTTTTTCTTTTGATAAAACTTTTCAAATATACCTATAACGTTTTCGTCTGATGTTAAATAAAACAAGTTTCTTTTATCTTTTAATTTTAAAGGGTCTCTACCACTTAACATCCCAGATTGAAAATAAGATTGATGTCCTAGAATACTTTGTAAATATAATTTTATGTAATCTCCCCACACTTGAACATCATTTTTATATATACTATTTTGTAATCTTTTAGATTCTGCTTTACTAGGTTTATATTTTCTATTTTTATTTAACATGTTATCTATTTCATACTGACCTTTAATAGCTACAGCATTTTTATAATAACCTCTAATAACTTTATTAATGTAATCTAAAACAACTTCTGGTCTTTTATCAAAACCTGGGGCATTAGCATCTCTAGCTTTTAACACGCTAGCTAAACTACCTTGCTCTGTTAAAGATGATTTTAAATCTGCTTCTGTTAATATAGCAGGTTCTATTAATTCAGAATAACTAAAAAACTCTCCTGCTTGCATTAATTTATTTTCATTAGCTCTAACAAATTCTTTTGATACTTTTTCAGCCCTTTTACCAGCTTCTTTATCAGAAAGACCAGCTCCCTTAGCTTTTTTATAAGTAGTGTCATATACATCATTTGTTTTTTGTTCTAAGTAAAGTGCTATTTCTTTTCTAGAAATTTCATTATGTCCAAAAT
>UEXM01001094.1_pt1 | contig 24675 bp, 36 predicted proteins | sample 1796661 | NCBI WGS metagenome assembly UEXM01 (sample SAMEA4772469, study PRJEB27181) | metagenome | reverse complement strand
ATGCCGGCATGTTTGGCAGAGGACCAAGGAGTCGAACCCTGGCTTAGTGGGTTGGAGCCACTCGTGCTACCGTAACACTTGTCCTCTATAATTTGGTGAACTGTGAGAGATTCGAACTCCCGACCTTTTGGTTCGTAGCCAAATGCTCTATCCAGCTGAGCTAACAGTCCTTAATAATTATATGTTTATTGCAACGTACACTAATAATGCAAAAATTCCAATGTTTATTAACATATTCACATAATGTGGATTTGGTGCCATTTTGTTTTCCTCTAAAAAAGTGCAGGCCGACAGTTGGTGTGCAAGTGCTCGCTGTCTGGTTTAATGCAACGTAACCGGTGTAACCTAATACAACCTGCTTCTTTAACAATATGTATACATTATAACACCGATTTAGAATAAGTCAACCAAAATATATATTATATAATATACCAATTGTTATTGCACATATCACACAGTTTAATAGATGCAGTGCTATGTAATCACTGGGTTTCATGTGTCGCCTTTCTCCAAGTTCCATCACGTTTAAAATATCGTGCATTAAAGTAACTGTATGTTATACTATCAAAGTAACCATACTTTGGTGCTTGTTGTTTGTACCACCATAACCAATCTTCTAATATTACACGCATGTTCGCTTCAAATCGTTAGTTAGACAGTGTATACCGGCATCCCAAAAGTATTTGTGTCTAAATGGAGAGATATGTGCAGTAATACCATATCGTTTGAGTGCGTCTACTGTAGGTTTGTTATATTCAGCAATTACTACATTAGTTGGATTGATAATTAAAATGTTTACACCAAACACTGTCTCATGAGCTTCGCCAACCCATTCATTAAAGTACTGATCAACAGTTTCTAGTATCTTTGGATTTTTATCAAAGCCTGGTATATACCATTTACCTGCATTAAGTTTCATACTGCTTTGAAATTTATTATGTTTTGAATAATCGCTTTCTGCTAAATGTACTACTTCCCAATCAGGAAAAGTATCTTTATAATCTTCATTGGCTATGCTTATTATCAAGCCTTGGGTCACTGGACAATACACTGCATCACCATGTCCTTGGGCATCAACAATAGTATTGTGAGTATCTGTAAACAGTGTATCTACTTCACGTTGTATTTGATTCCAGTTATCATAGATGGTCTGTGTTGCAAAGTATAAGTTTTCTCCTAGTCTACTTACAAAACATCCGCTGATATAACTGAGATCTGTTTCTTGAATATCACGTCCACGAAATATGTCTTGATAGAACTTTAGTTTTATATCATGCTTTGCTTGATCATGTGCTTGAAACTGGTCCCATGTAAGTATATTTTGGTTAGCAAATGCCTTACGAGCAAAATTCTTATTTGGTGTAGTACAAACCCATAGCTTGTCTTGTATTTGTATGAAATGGTCTCTTGGTTGTACAGGCGGTGGTACTAGCACTCCATCTAGTATGCATTCTTCGTAGGTAGGTACAGTCGGACGTAGAATCTTGACTCCAAATTGTTCTAATAATTTAACTAGGTTTTGTAGATCTTCTTCTGTTTCAACAGCAAGTTGTTCAAACATCTTGCGTGTGTTAACATCTTTGATCCACGTGTAATACTCAGGAGGGTATCCTTTTCCTACTACGCATTCTTCTAATGGATCCCAATGTTTATAAACAGTCATTTTACTAGACTAAACCTTTTTTAGTATGTTCAGCACCTGTTCCGGGAGTTCCCCAAATTCTCCTATCAATGTTCTTATCCTGATTGTTTTTAACAACTTCTTTGAAATCTTTTTCAAACATTCTGTGTCTGAATTGGGGCATAATTTGAAGTAATGCACTTCTTACTTCTGGTTTGCGATCATCCAGTTGTGCAAAGCATTCCTTAAGAAAAACATTTGATTGCAGTAGGTCAAGATTATGCTGAAATCTACTGTGACTTTGATCAACTAATTTTTTTGTTTTGTTGAAGTCGGTTAACAAATGTAAATTGCGTTCAATTGCATAATAACAACGTTCTATTGGGCTTGGCAAGTCTTCATAACTGTGGTCAACAATGTCATCAAATACATCAAACCCAAAACGTTTAAGTGTCTGAGCAAGTTTCCATCCACCAAACCAAATTGGAAATGTACCGCTGTATGCTGCCATGATTGTTTTTTCTGTGTGTATTGTTTCATGTTCAAAATAGCAGGGTTCAGTTATTATACTAACACAACTTGGTTCAAATACTGTGGTCTTGAGTAAACTTTTGTATGTTTCAGCATTTAGAAAATTACCGTTTTTGATACCGTAATCCATTGTCACTTCGGGACCAAATTTGTAGTCAGTTACTGGAATATTAATTTGTGTGACATTGTCAATAATATTTAAAAAATGTGTATTATCAGTTGTAGCTCTAATTCTGTGTATCATCGGATTGATCAATACGTCAGTTGCTTTCCACGGAAGTGCATGACTGTAGTTGGTTAATTTAAAGTGTTCAATCAATTGTAACAGGAAAATTCTATTCAATCTTGGTTTGTTTATCATAAAATTAAATGTTTTAGTTTTCTGATTCCAATTGGGTGTAATATCTGCGTTGATAAATTCCTGACTTTCACTTGCCATAAAAATAGGAAAATAGACACAGTTATAATCCTTAAGGTCATCATCATGTAATACATGATCATATATTAGAGTATGCAATTTTGGATCTACTTTGCTGTTTTCTAGCAATTTTTTGACGTGAAAACAATGATCAAACTCGTCGTAATGATGATCATTTATAAAAATTACTTCTGGCTTGGTTAACACTTCACCATTGTATTTGTATGTTGGTCCAAATAATTCTATCATATTGGCAAGCCTCCAAGTTGATCTATTTTTCCTAGTATTAAAGCATTTGGCATTATGCTAACCGTATTTTGTGTTTTATTTCAGCTAACCTCAATGGCCAACATTTGGTGTAACCGTCAAGCAACTGTTTGTTCGTTGCGGCCGCAACTTCAAATCTTTCATAGTCTCTACGAGTGTACACTCTGTCGGCAAGAATGTTTAGTTGGTACAACAACATATTCATTCTATTTCCTTTGTTAAACTCTTCATCATAACCATGGTCAACATAGTCATCCAGGACGTCAAACCCGTAACTCTTTAATAGTTTTACACTGTGTGGACTGCAAAATAACATCCAAGGACGTGGTAACTGTAATGCTCTAAATAGTTTTTCACTAAACACCACATGGTCTTCATTCATAAAGGTTTCTAGTATTAGGCTAACATTTGTTTCCATAATAACCTGTTCGAGACTTCCAAATACATCAACAGTGTTATATGGTACAAGATCCATTGCAACACTATGTTCATCTTCGTAATGAAACATTTCGGCTGATTGGTACTGATTGTTTAATTCTTCTTGAGTAATATTGTAACTGACTGCTCCTTTGTGCAGTAGGTTCCTGCGTATAAGTTCATAGAAAACTTCGTTTCTATCGCCTCGTACCCTGTTCATAAAACAGTTGTATCCTTGTGAGGTACAGTCTTGAAACACAGGATCAAAACGCCAAATATGCCAAAGCTCTGGCAGTAAGCTCACCATCTTACCTGCTACTGGACGTAGGGGATGGTTGTCTGTGACTATTGTTGCATCAGGGTCTGTCCAAGCAACTGGTGTTGGTTGAAACACACTGTCAATGACACGACAATGTAGATTCTTGTTATTTTTTGTATAACCATAAGGATAACCATGGTTGTTTGTATCCTGTATAGTCGTGGTATAGCCTTGCTTTAGTATGTGTTCACTAAGGTCTTTGACGATTGCTACTTCTCTATCGTCTGCTACCCAAATTCCGTCGGTGCGTATACTCATGACTAACTACTTATATGGAGTATTGGAACAACCCTATAGAAACTTACACTAACACGGTGTTACCCTATGCCCTTGACACTGATCCTATAATTGCGAGTTCGCACCGTGGGGAACACTGTTTATTTTTTCAACCTATGTTGCCAAAAGGTGCAATATATTATAAACAGAAGTTGCAAGATCTATGTGACTGGGCAAATAACAGAACAAAAACGTTTACCGATGATCCGCGTAATTTTTACGATATTGCAAATCTTGTGAAACTAAACTTGTGGGTGAAAGATATTCGAAAACAAGGAATTGTTAAACCTATGTTATTGACATACACTGGTGCAGAAAAGTATGGAATAAACAATGGAGAAAGTCGACTTCGTTGTCTTGAAGTCATACCTGAAATAACCACAGTAGATTGTTTCATAACAACACACAGTCGTTATGCTGACAAGTTCAAGAATTTACCACAGATTGAAAACTTTGATCAGTTTGCAGAAATTTGTAGAGCTGACATTGGGCAACAATTCCTATTTAGATTTACAGATAAACTTGCACCATATGGTATAGAATGGTATGAAACCAACAGTAGAAAAACTGGTTCAGTAATGCCAGCAGAAGAGTTGTGTGTAAGCCTAATTAAAAACTATCTCAAAGAACACCCATCGGTGGTGTTTTCTCCAGACTGGTTTTCAACAGCGGTTGACTGGAATCTTTATAAAACGAATCAATGACAGCATCACGCCATTGTGTATTTCTATCAGTATCACTAACACTTACATTTAAATAAGGCAGACTATCGTTACAGTGTCCGCTGAAACCTTTCTTTGGCCAAATGTGTGATTCTTTCCAACGTTCTAAAAACAAATTACGAATCAATGGTTTTGGCACTGTTGCTACTTTTTGTTCAAATGGTAAGTTTAGTGCAAACTGCATTACAGGCTTTGCAAGAAACGGATTACGAGCTTCAATACCATGAGCCCCGGCTATTGCATCCACTCCTCTTATGTCACATCCTGAAATTTGATGCCAGTAGTCAGCAAGTAATGTTGCTTGTCCAGCATGTTGATCGTAACTGTCCATGCACCATTTCCACAGCGGTGAGTCCACACTGTAAGGACTGTTGTTTTTGTAGTTTAGTTTTTGATATATGTCATAACCGCCAAACAGTTCATCAGCACCTGCACCTGTAAACAACACACGTTGATCGCATGCTTGGGCAATGGCCCACTGTCCAACAAAACTCCAACTTTGCACAGGCATACGTGTACGTTCTATTACTTGTGTAAACAGCTCAGCCCACTGCTCTGCATCAACGTGTAACTGATTAAGTCGTGACATCTCGGTGCCTGATAGAAAGTCTTCAATATGATCTACAATTGGGTCTTTGCCAACCATGTTGGTAGTATATAGTTCTGCATGATCTAGTTCAGCAAGAATAATACTACTGTCCATTCCGCAACTGTATGTAAGTGCATGATCGCAACTAGGAGTCATTTGTTTTATCGTTTGTTTCCACAAAGCACCAAACTCTTCTTGTGCTTCTTGATGGGTACATTCAACTGGTTTGATCCAATTCCAGAGCATGTCAATGGGTTGGCTTACTGTACCATTTTTATACTCCCATCCTGGTATTGTTCTTGTTATACCCACATATGGTGTTTGTTCTAGCATGGTCCAATGGCGTGTGGCATAACTGCCCTTGACTTTTGCTGGCCTTACGTATTCTAGTATAGGTGCTACTTCTGAACACACAATCAGAATATCTTCATCTTGATATTGAAACAGTGTTTTTTCGCCTTGAGGGTCGGCGGCATAACGTACAGTACTACCGTCAGTCCATGCCCATGCCCAAGGACCCCATCCGCGGACCAACCCACGTGCATTGCAATTTACACATTCATCTACAAATTCAATATCGTTTGAATAGTTACCTAGTTCTTTGTAGTTGTATATCTCGCCGTTGTATGCTAAGAAGTTTGTGTGTGTTTGTTTATAGTAATCATCTGAGCCTGTAATGTGCAATACTGCTTGTGCAATAAAGATTCCGTTTTCATATTGATAACGTGTATGATCAGGACCTCGACTTTTGAGAGTGCTTAATGCTCGAAGGTGCAGTTCTACTGGTAGTTCTTGATTGCTTTTAACTAATAGGATACCACACATTTATTTTAACAAATTACATATTTTATGTGCTATTTTCTTAAAATCTTCTTCTACTAATCCACGTGTGGTTTCAGCGGCAGTGCCAATTCTTATGCCTGATGTTTCAACAAAGTTACGTGGATCATTTGGAACTCCGTTTTTGTTTACAGTGATTCCATTGTCCTCTAATATGTCTGCGGCTTGCCTGCCACTGTGTTTACTATCACTAAGATCCATCAGTATAATATGACTGTCAGTACCGCCTGTTTGTACAGGAAAGCCTTTTTGTTCAAATACCATACACATTGCTTGAGCATTTTTTACAACTTGATCTGCATACTGTTCAAAACTAGGAAGTAGTGCTTCGATATAACACTGTGCTTTTGCGGCAATGATATTCATCAATGGCCCACCTTGTGTACCTGGAAAGATTGCACTGTTTATTTTACGTGTATAATCTGGATTGTTCCAAAGTATCATACCACCTCGTGGACCTCGTAGTGTTTTGTGTGTTGTGCTTGTAACCACATCAGCATAAGGTAGAGGTGAGTTATATGCACCACCTGCAACTAGACCACTGTAGTGTGCCATATCCACAACTAGGTATGCACCAACACTGTCTGCAATATCTCTAAATGCACTCCAGTCTATTTGTCTTGGATAGGCACTAGCACCAGCAACAATTACTTTGGGCTGGTTTAACTTTGCAATGCCTTTGATATGTTCGTAATCTAAAAATCCATGTTCATCTACACCATAAGTTATTGCGTTGTATATTTTGCCACTAAGTGTGGGAGGAGCTCCATGCGAAAGATGTCCACCACTAGCTAGGTCCATACCCATTAACACATCACCTGGTTTCATTAATGCTTGATAAACTGCGGTGTTTGCATTTACTCCTGAGTGGGGCTGGACGTTTGCAAAACCACAGTTGTACAACTCGCATAGTTTGTCAATTGCCAGTTGCTCAATTAGATCCATGTTTTCACAACCGTTGTAGTAACGTTTACCCGGATAGCCTTCTGCATACTTGTTGGTAAACACACTACCACAAAGTTTCATCACTTCTTCACTTGCAAAGTTCTCACTGGCTATTAGCTCTACAGTATCTAACTGTCTACCGTGTTCTTTGGTTAAAATATATTGTATTTCTTCGTTCATGTTATTTGCTATGGCTTGGCATTTTTGTTTCAATAAACCAAACATGTTTTTGCAGTTTAGGATGGTACTTCTTTACACGTATCTTTTTACCTTCGCGTATCATACTAACTGTTTTGTGTGCTAGATAATGATAGGTTGCATTTTCACGTTTCTCACCTTCAGGTATCATCCATGCCTTTGAATCTTTATTTTTTTTAGCGGCCATTATGTTCTCCTTTGATAACTTTCTACTACTTTGGTTTTAAATACTTTGGTTTCATCTGTTTGTCCAACTAGAATATGATACCGGTTGTGTTGGCTTTTATTTACTACACTGTGTGGTTGACTGAAATCAATAAGCATTGAACTACCTGCTATAAAAGGAATAACAGTATTAGCAATATGAAATTCTGCTCCTGCTGGATTATTAACTGCAATATTTACTGTACTATTTTGTCCTGTGGCAAAGCCTTTGATATCGCCGTCTGTGTGTTCGTGAATGCTTCCTCCTGGTTTAATCAGTGCAACTTTGATCTTACTAAATTCATTACTAGGATAATTCATTTCAAACCATTTTACTGTACGTGGCATATACTCTAATGCCTCTTTGGTCCATCTATTATCAGGGCTGTTCCAATTACTTCGTGTGCCATCACTTGAGGTACCGTACATTACAAACTGATGCCATCCGTTGCTTATGTCACTTCTATGTTCTACGAACAGTTCCACCGGCATTGCAGATATTTCATACATAGCAGTTGCAAACGGAAATTCTAAATCTAATTCAAGATACGGTAAATTACTCGTGGTCTTTATGCTATTGTAATCCATCCAGTATCCTACATATTTCTCTAGCCAAATCTGGAAAGTTAGCAGTACCTTTGGTTGTTTCCGCCGCAGTTCCTATTCTTATTCCACTGCATTCTTTCAGAGGTCTTGGATCGTTTGGTACTGGATTCTTGTTTACTATTATATTGTGCTCCTCAAGTGCATCCGCCGCCTGTTTACCTGAATATTTATTAGTGGAAAAGTTCAGCAATATAATATGCGAATCAGTTCCTCCAGTCTGTACGTGCAGTCCGTGCTCTTTAAACACTTGACACATCGCTTGAGCATTTTGAATTACCGCCTGTGCATAGGTAACAAAACTTGGTTCTGATGCTTCTTTGAAACACTGTGCTTTAGCCGCAATAACATTCATCATTGGTGATCCCTGTTGTCCAGGATACACTGCACGATTAATGTTGTTGGTATAACTGTTGTCATTCCATAGAATTATTGCACCACGAGGACCTCTTAGAGTTTTATTTGTTGTTGCAGTTGCAATATGTGCATGCGGAAATGGTGATGGGTATACTCCAGCCGCGATTAATCCAGCATAATGACAGATGTCCGCAAGTAAAATTGCATCAATCTTATCTGCAATTTCACGTAATCTTTCCCAGTTGATTTGTCGGGGATAACTACTGCCACCTGCAATAATTATTTTTGGCTTGTGTTTCTCTGCTTGTAAATGTATAGCCTCGTAGTCAAGATAACCGTTTTGATCAACTCCATATGTACATATATTGTATCTTTTATATGCTTGTGTGTGTAATGCACCATGCGAAAGATGTCCACCTGAACGCATGCCCATTCCAAGAACAGTATCACCACTTTCTAAGAGTGCATGATACACTGCAAAATTCGCAGTGGTTCCGCAGTGCGGTTGAACATTTGCATATTCACATTGAAATAGTTGTTTGGCACTTTGAATGGCTAAACTCTCAATGGCATCAGCATTATCAGCGCCATTGTAATATCTATTTCCAGGTTGTCCTTCAAGTGCATTGTTTGTAAACACACTACCACATAACTGTGCAACAGCTTTGCTTACTGTATTTTGACTGGCAATAAGATCATAACAATAACGTTGCCGTTTTTCTTCCTGGTCGAGTATTTCTTTAATCTGTGAATACATGTTTGCTATTCTTAACAAAATACGGAGTGCTCCATATACCCACCGGACCCCATATGATATGCCGATCTTCTTGATCCACAGGTTGTATCATATTTTGTAAATTATATTCACCTACAATGGTATTCCATCTATTTGTAAAGTCTTCGTTGTTTTGTACTTTAAGAGCACTTTTATTAAGATACATTGGATCAATTTTTTCTTGTAGTAAGTTTAGTCCAGACAACCATACATCAAATTGTTGTTTGGTTTCGGTATCAGCAAATTGATGAAACCAAAGATCTTTTTGTATCAATCCAGAACTAAGTGGCTTGGTCAATCCATAATAGTTCTTGGGTTTACCAGGTTCTTGAGTTAGCCAACGTCCATTGTTGCTGTAAATTAATGGATCAACATAGTTCATATAAGTTATTTTATCAAAACTTGCTTCTTTGGTAGTAATACGTTTGAGTACATCAACTGGTACATTATTTTCAAGATAATCAATTACTGTATGTGCTTGTTTAATTACTAGCTCAGGCATGTCGGCCGTCCAGTAAAAATATTCATGTATGTCCCAGTCTTGTCTGGCATTTAGCTCGCCTGACGGAGTTCCATCATTAACATTTGTATCAAGAAATCCAAAATACCATTTGCCATCTTCGATATAAACTCTTGGCTTATCAATGCCTTTAATACTGGCTACTGAGCCTTTCATTAGAAAGTCCTGCATGAACTTATTCTTCCATACAAAGTTCCAACTATACATTCGTGGCCCGACAGTATTACCTCCAAGACTCCAAACGTAATTTTCATCTGTGAAATTGTAAAATGCTTCTACTGCGTCATACATGCACACATTTAGTTTGACATTGTATTGTTTTTCCATTTCTTTAATGAAAGGCATGCCTGCACGACTTTGTTCAAGAGTATTATAATTAGGCATGTCATTTGGTAGTTTGTCGTCCAAACTCCATGTACCGTAGATTATTACTCCATCAATCTTAATCTTATTTTCTAAAAATACTCTTAGTATAATTGCACTATCTATACCACCACTAAAGTACACCACGAGATAATCATACTCATCTCTAAGTTGTTGAGCACGTTTACGATATAGTTCGTATAGTGATTCTTTCGGTTCTGTGGTGAAGTCTGCTTTTGAAAATGCTTCTTCATTGTAGTTAAAACGAGGATATTCTCCGTTTTTACAATGTGATAGTGCATGGAATTTATTTCCGTACCTTTTGCCGTGCAACTGGTAAAATCCCAGTTTCTTTTTGCTTTCTGGGATGTCTTCGTTTATGAACATTGTGATCCTCTAGATGGATTTACGTTTTACCTTATATTCAACAATAGTATTCTTGTCTAGACATTGAAAATACATTCCTGTATTTCTTGGTTCAAGTTTTTGTATGTCGTTGATGATACCAGGTGTTTCTCGCATGTACTTAACACAAGATGCTTTGTTGTCAAAACTTTCTTGCATTAATTTTATCTCTACACCATTTGAAGGCATAGAGATAAATGCAACTATAAACCATTCAAGCACTTACTTTGCACCATCACGTGTTAGTGCGAGTTTGTAACAAACTCTTTTGCCTTTTACACTGTCAATGGTGATAGCAGGTGTGTCTTCTTGAACAACCCTACACTCAGGTAATGCATACCATTTAAAACCTGCCTTCTTTTGTATTTCAGCAGTGTCCATAAATTCATTGTTTCCAACTGAAAACAAGATTGTTAATATAATTAGTCCCATAACGTTTCCTTTCTAACTGTTAATATATTTATAGTATACTATAATAAGCCTTATTTGTCAACCTTTACCAATGTTCAGGCCATGCATAATGTCTATTGAGTGTGTTGTAGATCTGTTGTGTTTTGAATTGAATTTCACTGCCTTTGTTTAATCCCCTAAGTGTTCCTAACCAGTTAACCAATCCATTGATTTCTGTTTTAGTGCCACTGTGTGTAGCTCTGCCCACTGTTAACGGCCTACCTCTTTTACTTGCAAAGCCATAGTCCCATAGCATTTCTATCTGTTTATGTCTATTTTTTATTCTAGTAAACTTGCCATCTACATAGTGAAAAAATCCTTGTTCACTTGTTAGCACAGAATAATTTTCATAGTTTAAATTAAGTTCAAGGCATTCGGTTCCTAGATCACTTACTTCACTTCTCCAAGTAGTTCTACTCCAATGATTTTCGCTGGTATCAAATGCTTTTATCTGTGCGTCTGTCATTATTTCATCTGCAATTACAGCGTTATTGCCTAGAAACTGTATAGTTCTTGGTGTGATTAGCACTGTAGGAATATGCAGTGACTCTGCACACCATAGTATCTCTTTTTGGTTTTGTAGACTCTGTTCCTGTGCAGTTTTTTGAACTGTAAACTGTTGAAGTTGCAATCCTGCACGTTCTTCTTCAAAGTTTCTATAGTACCTGCCATTCTTTAGTTTACTTGTTACTTTTGTGTAAAGTGACACATCTTTTGTTTGTAAGTACATTAATCAGCACCTTGTTGTTTTAATATAACTACATTATAACACAAAACACAAGTATGTCAATGGTAATATAATGTTAGTAACAATAGGCGACAGTTTCACCTATGGAACAGAACTAAGCAATACAGAGTTCGCATGGCCCTATCAATTGGCCGCAAGATTGGGTATGAACTGTGTTAACTTAGCACAACCTGGAGCAAGCAATGATTTTATTGTGCGAACTGCGGTCAATTCTATAGATGAATACAATCCACAATTGTTAATTGTTGCTTTCACAACACCAAACAGATTTGAACTCAACGCAGAACACTTTACTCCGACAAAAACGCCACAACAGTTTGTTGACTGGAACGACGACTGGGCACTGGAGAAATTTCATACTCAGGTAAAGTTGTTAGAAAATTACATCACCTGTGAAAATTACTTTATAGGTCCGTGGGACGTGGATATCAGTTACGCAAGTAATTATATAGGCACATTGGTTGAGATGTGTGAAGGCTTTGACAAAGGTCCTGGAGGGCATCCACTGATTCAAGGACACACTGCGATAGCAAAAACTATATCAGAGGTTATTTTATAAATGCACCAATTCGACCATGAACGTCTGGGTAAGGTATATATCTATAACCATCTGGAGCCTCAGTTGACTCGCCTTCCCATACAGGAATAAAGTGTGATATATTGTTTTTAAAGTCTTCGTTGTATCTAAGATGTACTTCGATAAGTTTTCCACCTATGTATTCGCAGTTGATCCATTCATATCGGTGTCTTAGCTCGTCTAACAGAGTAGGCAATACAACTTGTATATCTACACGTATCCATTCTTGCCAACGCACTAGTGTATCAGGAGATTTTCTACCTTCTACACATAGAGTTTGTTTGCCCCATTGATAGTCTGCACTGAGATGTATGCCGTCAAACCACTCACACCAAAAATGTCCAACAGGCAAGTGTGTTGTGCTTTTGTCTAACCATACTTTAGTTGCACCTAATCCTAGTCCGATCATGTTTACACAAGGACGAACTATGTACACCGCAGGTGCAGGCACGTCTAAGCCTACTGGTCCGCATGTATATCCTAGTTTTTTAGAAAGTATGAGTTTGTCCATAACCCAAATATCGTTTGGATCAACAGTTTGCCATACTATGTCTTCTTGACTATCCAAAGTTATTGTTTAACCAGGATTCCAAATCACCTGTGAGATTTGCCATCATTGCTTCTTGCGAACCAAAGAAACTCAAACGTTTTTGTCCATAGTAATAGGGAAATTGTAGTTTGCGATCTAGTCCTAGTATAATACGTTTGTTTTTACGTGCAAAATTGCCAGGTAAAACAAAGTCCCAATATTCAAATTTTAGGTCTTTTAGAACTTTAAACCCTGTACTGGTAAGTCGCATTCCTCCGTTTTCACGTGTGTTATACCACCAAGAATGCATTGCAGTTTTCAAATCAATTGATGCACGTTCTGTTGAACCATCATAGTGCAGTGCAATAAACGTTCGTGTAAGTTTTGCTTTATCCCGCATCTTTGTAAACAATTTGACCTTTACTGAGTAATACCACAGTAAATTTGTCAGTCTTGAATTGTGTATTGAGTTTTTTTGCTAGGCTTATTGCGTGCCCTGGATTAGAGAAACTTACTTTCTTATACTTAGGACCTGGGTACTGTACAAGCATGTTTGATGTTTTCAAATTAATTGGTTTTGCCTCAAAGTACACTGCCCATATTCCATCACTGGCTAATACCTGCTCAGTTTTATAGGTTACTTTGTCGGTTACTTCAACTAATATTTGTGGTTTTGGTCTTGCCATGTTCATTATCTCCACAGTTATTTATGATAAACTGCGTAGATAATTGGTTAACTGCTTAGTTAATTACCAAGTTCCGCCGTCAACTTCTATTGTTTGTTCAACTTCTTCTGTAGGATTAGATTGTAGCAATCGTATTTCTACCAGCAACTTTGTGACATCTCCATGCAAGGCTTTTGCATCTTGCATATTCCAAACAAAGTCTTTTGCACTTGTTGCCTCGCACTGTGCAACACGATCGATAAACTTTCGAATGTAAAGTCCACTCATTTATAGTAGAATCCATCTGGTTCTCTAACTGGTCCTACGTAACCATATCTATCAAGTATGATCAGTTTAGGGCAGTACATTACTTTGGTTCTTCTGTTGATTGTGATCATATAGTAACCAGCGGCATACCAACTCTTTGACTTCTTTTCCTTGGTGTATATAGGCAATCTTTGATTGATATCCCACACTCCATTGTAAGGTTTACAATCAGTAGGAAAGTCGTTTACTTGATTCTCAGGATACTTTATACGTTCTTGATCATCTTCAAATGCAATATTAGTTACATCACGTAAACTTTTAATTGTTTTAAATCTAGCATTGCCTTGTTGAGTTGTAACAAAGTAACCGTTGTTGTCTTTTTCAACTGATCCAATCTTCTTCTCGTCTTGTTTAATAACCCAAAACTTTCCGTTTACAATTGGTCTTGCTATAGTTTCACTCATTGCTTTAATGCTCCTTGATATGTTTGATTCAACCAACGTCCATACTGTTCTGCATGTTCACTTAGTCGATTCAACTCGTATTTACCGCAGAATTTAAGGAACTTCGAACCTACTTGTCCTACGTCTTTATTGCTTAGTTGTTCATGTATGAACTTGTCAACCCTGTCTTTTATCTCTTCAGGTTGTTGTGTAAGATCAATCAACTGTTTGTTTCTATTGTAGTCATCTAACACTCTATGCTCTTTGTCCTCATGATCAGTCCAACGTTGTAACATCATATTGTTCCAAGCATATCCTTTAGCATGTCTATCTGCATATGCTTCTAACAAGCCGACTTTGTTCTTAGTGCCTTTCTTACGTACACCAGGAAATGCACTGAACACGTTATCACTGCTGTCGCCTCGCATGCACTTCTCAAACAACAAGTATTCAGGATCGCCTAACAGTTTAGGTTCTTTTGTTTTCTTATCTATAACCTGCTTACCCTTAGCATCAAATATACCTTCTAGTGTGATCAAGTTGTCAGTAATGCCATTAAACTGTGTTACGTTCTCTGTAATCAACTGATAAAAGTCACTGTCACTACTAATAATAACATGCTCATCTGTAGGATGCAGTGCAATAAAACGTGCAATTAGATCATCTGCTTCTGCATCACCATCTCGTAACACACTGCAATTAGTTTTTTCACGTAGGTATTGGTTAAAGTCATCAAACGTGTCCCAGAACAGTTTTTCTTCTTCTTGTTCACGTTCAGATAATGCAGCTCTTGCTTCGCTTCTATTTGCCTTGTATGGCTTGTAGAAGTCTTTACGCCAACTACGACCTTCTAAACAAAACACAACATGATCAGCATCAAATTTCTTTACAACTTTGTTAATAGCAGCCATGCTTATGTGCAGTGCATAACCAACTTTCTCCCACGGGTCACTTGCACGAAATGCAACGTGTCTGGCACGGAAAAACATGTTAGCAGTGTCAATCAATAGATACTTCATACGAATCCTTTTATTAATAATACACTTATTATAACACTTAACCAATGGATTGTCAATGGTAATCATCGTGAAAATTTATATAATTGTCTATATAGTTTTTTGCCAATGAAAGATCAAAATTGATTCCAATCTGCTTGGCTAGGTCAAATATTTTGGAATGATTATTGCGTTTAATTGGATTCCAGTCATCAATCATAAAATCATAATCTGATTTTACAATGCTATTTTTCCATTCACGATAATCATCAAGATCTAAACAATGATGTTGTTCTGGCCATTTCATTCTAATAGCAAAATCAATGAATTTTGGGTCAGCATCTATCAACACCTTAAACACAGTATCATCCTTGAACTGTTTTATCCGATTAGTAAATTGTTCTCTATAATGAGACATCAAAGGAAGCCATACATCACCTAATTGACTTAAATCGTTAAGGTCGCCTAATTTATCTTTATGTGTGTTTAAACCGTCTCCAAATAGTTGGAAACACCCTTGCTCGTATGACAGCCACTGTTTTGATTTTCCTTTTGGCGGGATAGTTGCTAATAAAGACTGTTCTACTAACTCTTTGTTTTTCAAAATCTCCATAGCTATTTTAAAATTTGGAAATGCAACACTGTGGGTGTATGCCAGACAATTAGCGATAAATTTACCACCACCACCACCATAATAGTGTAAAAGTAAAATTTTCATATATGCAATCCTTATGCTAAAAGTTTATTGTTAACTATCCATTTTGTTAGGTACTGTGCCCATATTCGATGCCCGTCAACGCCATAGTGCCAACTGGTCGGCGAAACAGTATCGCAACTTGCTCCTACTACTGCGTTGAATGTATGTTCTGTACTATAAGGTTCTACATAACTAGAACCCCAATCTTTTTGTATTTCAATCTTACTGAAGTCATTATTGCCATTGAAGAAAATATGCTTCACACCTGCAGATTCAAGTTCTTGATGAAAGTTCCATATTTCTTCGTGAGCATCTCTGGTTTTTTGTTGCCAATTGATATTACTTACATAGTCTTTGTATTGGTCTTGATGACTATCAGGAATATCGTCTGTTCCGCTTGCATTTATTTGATATAATACATCGTCGATCAGCCATTCTTCTCGTTCCCAAGTACTCCATTGGATAACCATAAATGTACGGTAGAGTTCGTGTTCAAACTTTTCTATCCAATTTTTGGTTGTTCTAATAATTCTATCGTTACTACTTGCACTTTCTGCATCACACACCAAGCCTGCACTAAGTCTATTACTTAATAACTTGGCCCAACTTTGTGCTAGGTTATCAGGATGAGGTGCACGGCCCATCATCCAATATTGTTTATCATCTTCAGCAAAAGCATGATTATTAACACATTCAGCGGCAGCAGTGTGTGAATCTCCATTGGTATATAATATCATATTAGTTTGTTTTCTTTTATGTAATTAATCAAAAATTCTGCCCATAAAGCATGTCCATCGCTTTTATAATGAAACCAGTTATCAGTACTCATCCCCTGACCTTTTAGATACCAATAATAGCTTTTATCATTGTCATACGGATCTAAGAATTGATTGCTCCAGTTGTATGGTTCATGAACAGTGTGTACAAAATTATACATACAATTAAAAAACAGATGCTTGATATTTTTTTCTTGTAGGTATCGATGTAGATCAAAGATATCTTGATGGGTTTTTTTTGATTTTTTTGTCAGTGTGTCTGTGTTTTGTCTTTTTACCCAAGCCTTATATCGTGCCTTTAAGTTATTTGGCAAAACATCATAACCAGAGCTGTTAACATTATAGTATACATTATCAACATACCACTCTTCGCGTTCCCAGGTGCTCCATCCAATTACAATAAAGTCTGGTGTTGAGTGCTCTAAATATTCCTGTGTGCGTCTAATGATGCTCGCATTACTACTTCCACCTTGTGCTTGATTTATTAAGCTGGAGCCAAACTCTTTTGCCACTAAACTAGCATAACTGTATTCTGGAGCAGTATGACTATCACCGTTTGCATAAAGTAACATTATTTTACTTCTGTGTAGCCGTCACCAAGATCTCTACTTTGTGTGTACCTTATTTCAGGATCAGCCTGTTCTTGTTCGTACGTTTCTAATGCTACATTACGACATACATTTTGAAACCATCTATCAACAATTATGTGCTCTTCTTCATTGGGTTTTTGTTGATAACCTGCACGTATTAGGTTTGCAATAAACTTTTCGTTCCAGTCTAGTTCAAACGCACCGTTGTTTATCTGTTCAGGATCTATATCCATACTCAGCACACTTACCCACGGCTCACCGGCCGCAGTTGCTATCTCTTTAGGTGTCTTCTTAGACCGAGCCTTTGACTTTTCTTTTACGGCAGGCTTTTCTTTAATGCCCATTGCACGTTTAATTTTATCTAACATGTTGTTCCTTATTGTGGAAAGTATTTGTCCAGCATTTCAAGTCTATCGTCTGCTTCTGCTAGTTTGTTCAGTTCAGCAATCACAGCTTCAGTGACATCTGAATGTTCACCAATTCCTGCTGGCATACTTTTATATACCTCAATGTTTGCTTGATGCACTGCAATTTCGCCTTCTGCTTGTTTGCGAGCTGCTTCTAAAATTAAGTCTCCTACTTTCATTTAAACCTCCTTAGATTTTGTGAACACCGGAATTGGGTTCATCTTGTGTAAATTTTTGTTTCTAATTGTTTTATACAACTCGATGTTATCTAACTGTTGTTCTGACATATCAACTGCTGGCAAATCACTGTTCTGCATACACCATTCAAGATCAGGATATGACATGCCATTTAATTGGTCGCTATCTACTCTACCATCTTCCCACAAGCCATCTGTTGGCTCTGCGTCGATAATACGCGGATCAATGCCTAGTTCTTTTCCTAGTTCCCATACTTCTGTTTTGTACAGGTCTGCTATTGGGCTTATGTCTACTCCGCCATCGCCGTACTTGGTATAAAAGCCAACACCAAAGTCCTCTACTTTGTTTCCTGTACCAACAACAATGCCACCAAATGTTTGTGCTTTTTGGTACAGTGTCATCATACGCAGTCTTGCACGTGAATTTGCCAGTGCTAGGTCATTCTTAGGAAACTGAAACAGATCTTCAAACTTTTCAAATACTGGTGTGAGATCAATCATTTCAAAACTGGCATTCATATAGTGTTCGCCTAACCATAAGCAATGATCTACACCTAAGTCAGTTTGCTCTTGCTTTTGCCTTATTGGCATCACAAGTGTAAGTGTAGGAATGCCTGTTAATGCACAAAGAGTGCTTACTACTGCACTATCAATGCCTCCGCTGACTCCAACAACCAACTGCTGAATGTCATTTTGTTTACAATAGTCTTTGATCCAGTCTTTGATCTCAGTCTTCAAATCCATTTATAATCCTTTATTACGCAATTTGTCTAAATCAATTGGTGCTTTCATAGCACGTTCAAGTGGTGTGTGTTCAGGTACCCCAGGCGTTGCCGAAGAGGCTGATATGTAGTCGGGGTGTAAACCTCCATCCTTTTTCCATACAGATGTTTGCAACTTCTTGGACATTAAGATTGTATTCTTCACTCCTACCGCCCAACGGCATAAGATAGACAGGGCATTCGATGCCTGCTTTTCTGTACTCTGCAACGGCTCTACCAGCTTCGTCAATATCAGTACGGTCAGCGACCACAAACTTAAGATACATGTCACTGCCGTCCACATCAGCATAATCACAAGCCACTGCAGGCTTGATAGCAGTATCCCAAGGTTCTCCACTAACTGAAAGTTTTGGGGAACAACTCCAAGTGATCTCAAACCTGTTCTGATGGGCAAGATAGTCTTTAAAGTTAGTATGAAGCATTTGCGTCGTATTTGTTTCAAATGTAACATTTTTTAAGTCCTTCATTTTAGGATGCTCAAACAATTCAATGTACAGTCGTTGCCATGCCAATAGTGGCTCACCACCTGTCATAATCAAATGTACGTCTTGTCCGTTATCCATTGTCCACTTGCCCTCAGGCAGTAAACTGATCAAATGTTCAACCACTTCATCAATTGTGCGAAGCATGTTAAACTCTTTGAACTCAGGATAGATACTAGCATATGTATCACATCCTGTGTGTATTATTGGCAAGTCATTAAACTCTTTTGTATTTTTATGTATGCCATCATCAAGTAACCCTTGTACTTCTTGATTATGTATTATACCTGCACGTTGCTTTTCATCACGCATTGGCTCTGATCTATCCAAACCAAAGTTCATACATCTAAAGTTACAACCAAATGTACGTAAGAACACACTAGGTACTCCTACAAATTTGCCTTCGCCTTGCACTGAATAAAATGCTTCACTGTATCTAAGTTTTGCTTGCTTTGTGTTAGTATTTGCAGGAGCAAACTCTAAGGGTAATTGTTCTTCTACCATATTTCTAATGTCCTTCCGTTACCCATTATTATAGCACAACATGTAACAATATGCAAGACTATCCAAAAGGTTCTCATACCTAATGCAAGTTTTACATTTTGTTGTGTGATCGGTAAAAACTCAGGTTTGTCCTCGTCAGTAATACCAATTGGCATACCAACAGTTCTTGCCCAAGTTCGTAACCAGCGTCGTTGTCCACTCATTTTATTACTTCTTCGTTTGGATCCCAACGGCTCCACCATTCTTCCCAAGGAAAAACAATCCAACTTGGATCATCTATTTTGTTTATTTCTTCTGCGGCATAGTTTACTTTAAGATCTGCTTCACTGCCAACGTTATCATATAGTACTGCAAATCGTGTAGTATCATTCCAAATACTATCCCACACATACAAAACATTTTCATCTATCTTTTTGTTTATAGTATTTTCCCAGTCTTGTTTAATCCAGTTGATAGTTGCACCTGAATCATTTATGTCATCTACAATTAGAATTTTCTTACGCTGTCCAGTATCCCAACGTGCACCATTAGACATATCATTATTGATTCCAAATGCGATTTCTGCTAACTTATGATTGCTTTCACATGGTACATGTTTGCCATCACGCAGTCTAACATCTAGTGTATACATTGTAACATCCAAATATTGACTTAGTAGGTTACTGAGTGTCAGTCCGCCACGTGTAATGCCAACAATATAGTCTGGCTTCCATGTATCCTTTTGTAGTTGACGCAGTATCTCTTGTGTTTGCCTTTGAACATCATGCCATGTAACATACACTTTTTTCATATTATTTCCTCACGTTTACTGTTTTACCATCTATTTGTCTAAATTGTCCTAAATGCTTGTTTGGATCGTTTTCGTGCATTAGTTCAAAGGGTTCAACTTCTTTACGTACAACCTGATCCCAACGTCCGGTGTCTTGTCCTATGCGTTTCAGATACCATGCTACTTTTTGGCAATAACTATGTTTTAAATTTTGCATGTCAGGATGGAATGCATCGGCTGGATTTGTTGGATCACCTTCTAGAAACTGTCTTTCGGCATAGGTTTGATCATTGTTGTTACCAGTGAGATCATGTCTGTCATGTGTAACTGTAGTTTCAATACGTTCAAATATATCAACTACGTATGCTACCTGACTAACCCATGCATCACATGCCTGTTGCGGACTTAGTGTGCCAAATAGTACTAGCCATTCTCTTGGTAATATAGGAAAGATACTGTAAGGATGTTTGTTGTGATTGTCTTGGAAAGCAAGCAGTTTAAACTGACCTGTATAACTTGCAATTTCTCGATCCCAGTTTTCTGTATCCATAACAGCATCATCGTTCCAAATTATTAACCAGGAGCCTTTGCTGTTTAAGGCAAGAGTTTGCATGTATTCATTTAGTTTTGCATAACCTAGTCTGTCAAAACTTATTACCAAAATATCATGTTCTTTTTCTTCAAACCAAGGGACAACAGTTTCAGTGAAATAATCAAGACTCGCTTGATCATCATTGTCAATTGCAACACACATCTCTATTTGATCAACATCATGAGCAGTATCTATCAAACTTTTAAGGCTTTTAAATGCTAACTCAGGACGACCACGTGTGGCCATTAAGATTGATATTGATTTTGTTGGTTCAAATTGCACTATCTATTCTCTACTACTTTATCAGCAAGACCCCATTCAACTGCTTCGTGTGCAGTTAAGAATGTATCAAACTTCATGGTTTCAGCCATTTGTTCATATGTCTTTCCAGCCGTATTATGACGCACATACAATTCAGTCAACCTTTTGTTAACTTTTTTTGATTCTTCAAATGCTCTTTGTGCATCTTCAAACTGTAGTTCTTGTACATGCACTGTACCATTTGTACCTCTAGTACCTGAACTTACTCTGTGTATCATTGTACGTGATTCTGGCAATACTATACGTTTACCAGCGGCGCCTGCTTGTGCTAGGAAACTGCCCATTGAACATGCCTGTCCTATTACAACTGTGCTAACATCACATTTGATAAATTGCATGGTATCATAGATGCCTAATCCAGCACTTACTTGTCCACCTGGTGAATTGATATAAAGCAATATATCTTTGTCAGGGTCTTCTGATTCCAAAAACAATAGTTGTGCAATTACACTGTTTGCCATATGATCTTCTACTACACCATTTAGCATTACAATTCTATCTTTCAATAGCCTACTGTAGATATCATATGCACGTTCGCCTTTGCTGGTAGTTTCCACTACCATTGGTATCAAAGCCATTATGTTGTTATCCTTTTGAAAATTGCACTGTTAGCACCATGCTCCATACACTCTACTTCGTGTACCCAACATCTGTTATTTGTTTGTTCTCTTATTAACTTGTCTGCAAAGTCATAAGCATGTTTAGCAAACATCTCTGCACCTACACCATCCAGTATTGTAAGTTGTGCAAGTCCTGCATCTTCCAATGTGTGAAAGTAGTGTAGTTTCTCATCATTCTCATCAAGTACAACCTTGTGATCAAAGTTATCTTCTAGCCATTTCTTTAGAGGCTTAAGTCCACCAAAGTCCACTGCCCAGTTTTTATTGTCAAGTTCGCTACAAGCAAACGTAAATTTAAATCCTAAACTGTATCCATGTAGAAATCTACAATGCGAATGATCCGCATGCGGTTGTCTAAACACTGCACTAAGTCCAATGTTGTGTCCATATGTTTTTGTACTATAGTACGCCATAGTTTCTCCTACCAATCCCAGACAGCCGCATAATAGCCTTTGCCTGTGGTGTCTCCACCATTGTTATCAACTGTTTCGCCGTTGTATTCAACTTCTGTAATATTTGTATCACCATTTGGTTGTGCTTCTACAGTTATTTTAAGTTTCTTTGGATCAAACTTTGAACCATCATTGACATGTACAACACCGTCAAAGAATGAACCTTTCTCTGCACTCATTCCATAAAACACATAGCACTCAGGAATAGTACCATCATCCAGCGGCTTTGGGTCGCCTTCACAATGGTCATCATCATCTTCTTCATAGTGTCCATTTGGATACAGTAGTGCATCAAGATCAAGTTCACCTTCTACTTTTTCTATATCGTTGTCTTTAATATACACTGGAGTATCTATTCCGTCAACTATATCGGCTAAGTGTTTACTATTCCAGTCTTCACCGTCACGTTCTTCAATGGTTATGCGACTACTATCTAAGTCAACGCCATAACCATGTTCTAACTCGTCCGGAGCTTCATACCATTCGCTATAATATTCTTCTTCAGCATTGTATAAAAAGTTTGCTTCGTCAGGTAAATCAGGATTGTCTTCTTCAACGTAACTTTCTGGACCAACCATATAACTTTCTAGTTCGCTAGTTTCCTGATCGTTCCAATAATTAAATGCCGCACTTGATAGACGTGCATATGTGGTTTCACCACCATATCCGCCAATGCTTATGTGATAGTATCTGTCTGGACGTTTAATTGCTTCAATTAGTTCTTCATCAGTTGCCATAGTTGCCACTCCCTGGTATTACGTTGCGAACTCCACCTGTTGGATCTTTGGTGTCGTTGTCTCTTCTAAAAATTAAATGCACATGTGGATACATCACAGTTTGACCTGCACTTGTACCTACATTGATACCGACATTGAATCCAGTAATCTCGTTACCTTCACCTTCAACGTTTGCATTGCCCATTTGCATTGCGTAATTGAAACAACGAAGCAAGTTTTGCATGTTCGACTCACGAGGCACAACAAGTGTGTGCCCTGGCGTAACCGGAAAGCCATCATTGTATACAACAAATTCTTTTGTCTCTAGTTGCACATCGGTCCAAGGGGCTCTGCCCTCTTGCTTTGCCACTTCTAACGTATCTAAACTATGCATCGCTTGCTCCGTTGTTAATACTATTATTATAGCACTTTACATACAATTGTCAACCATAACTTTGGCTTAACCGCCACATTAAATATTCTTTTGATTCTATTGGATCATAGTGATTTGGTTCTTTAAGTAGATTTTCTACTATAGTACCCGGGGTAGGATCTACAAAGTGTGGCATGCTAAAACGTGGCACATGACAGTAGTTATTGTTGACTCTGTGTTTTGTACTTTTAAAGTAATCATTAGTCCAACGTTGTAGCAAGTCACCAATGTTTACAACCACACCATTCCATACGTAAGGAACTGAATGCCAATTACCGTTTATGTCTTGCACTTCTAGTCCTGGCACGCCATTTATATCCCAAAGCAGTGTAATTGTGCCGTAGTCTGAATGTTCACCAATACGTAGTTGATTATCGACTGTGGGCTTCATTGCAGGATAGTGTATTACTCTAGTCGTGTTGTAAGGTCTTAGATGTGCATCAACTAATGTTGTGCCTGAATCTAATATTAAGTCAAATTTTTCTAATATTTTTAGTGTAAGTCTGTCTGCAATATCAATTGACTGTAATGCAGTTGCTCTAAATCCATTAATGTTAGGAGGCCAAAGTCCTTCAGGCATTCTACTATTATTATAGTTGAAACTTTCTTTCATGTCTTTTGGACCGTTTGGGTCTACATTTTCAGCACCAACAATGCTATAGCCCAAGTTGTTGTCTGTTTGATATGCATATTTGTTTTTTTCTTCTTGTTCAAGATCAAAAAAGTCTTGCATAACTTTCCACCAAGATTTCATATCATCTTGATCTTTTGTGTTTAGTGCATCAGTAAAGACTGCGAAGCCCACAGTTGTATAGGCTTCGCGTATCTCTTCCAGTACTGTTTTGCTTTGAAAATCAATTACTGGTATCATGTTTTATTTTCCTGGTACTTTAGCGTCAATACCTTCAACATAGTACATCATGCTGTTTAGGTGACCATCATCAGCAATCTCACCGTCTTTCAACTGTAGTTTGCCTGTGTTGTCTTTGATAGGACCAGTGAAAGCAAAGTACTTGCCATTGGTTATACCATCTTTGATCTTTTGTGCAAATGCTTTTACATCTGCTGGCATGTTTGTAAATGGAGCCATTTGTACAACATCTTCATTCATGTGACCAAAGTAATCACCAGTTTTCCAAGTACCATCAATTACACCTTGTACCTTAGCAATGTAATATGGTGACCAGTTGTCAATAGTAGCAGTTAACTGAGCCTTTGGAGCAAACTTGTATTGATTACTTGCTTGACCAAAACCAAGTACGCCTGCTTTTTCTGCAGTCTGTAATGGTGCAG
>UEXM01001093.1_pt1 | contig 24695 bp, 26 predicted proteins | sample 1796661 | NCBI WGS metagenome assembly UEXM01 (sample SAMEA4772469, study PRJEB27181) | metagenome | reverse complement strand
GAATACAATAGTGGTGACCAGTTTTTAATTGGTCACCACTATTGTATTCCATATGTGGAAATAAGTGCCAGCCAAAGTTTAATGTGTATGTTTGTTCTGCTGTTTGAGATTCAATTAGTTTTTTTAAATCTTCTATAGTGAATGCCCAAGTGGCACTAATACTTCTCTGTGTTACTTCATCATGTGAATTATAAGATAATCCAGGATTGTCTTCCCGGTCTAAACAACTACTAGACTTTCTAAGGTTACCAGGAAAAATATCATCGCCTAAAAATATTAGTGTGTTTACTTCCATCTACTGTTATGCTGAGGATCTACTCTAGTATACCAGTCTAGTAACTCTTGGTCTGCACTATATATTTCTTCGATAGTTAGTCCGTTGTCGTAGCCGTCATTCCTTATATCTGCTATTGTTTTTTGCCATTGTCTTCCGTTAAAGAATTGGTCTTCGGCTGTATCAGGAAACTGTTCCTGAAACGTAGGTGTGTTTAATATTTGATTAAGTTGATTAATAACTGTTTGTTGTTTAGGAGTTATAATAGGTGTAAGGTCTGATATCAATTGATTAACAATCCTATCCAGTATGTGTCTGGGCCAACTCATAAAACTAAAAATAACATCAGGGTGGAATGCAAACATGTTCTTTGTTTCTATCTTTACATCATTCTCTAAAGCATAGTTTACAAAGTCTCTAAGCCCAAATAAGCCTGGTCCAGTTAATGTTAAGTCCATTAGCATCTTATCATGTCCTCCGGGCAACTGTACACCCTCTCTGAAGTTTTTATCCCATTGTTCCCAATCTAATCCTGTACGAATAAATTCTCCAATGCCGCCTATAGCATCTATACTAGCACACATAGTCCAGTCTTTACTTTGTGGTAACCAGTCATACAAGTAATTTTTACCATAACGTACTCTGCTTAGATTACTGTTGTAACGTAAGTGTACTTTCTTTAAGTTATCGTCTTGTGCTAGTCTATCCATTGCTCGCCAATGTATGTCATACATTAATGGCTCACCGCCAACCCAATATAATTCTTCTACAACTCCACTACATATGGCTTGCCAAAATTCTTCCTCTACTACATCTTTTTGAAATGCATCTATTATCTTTTTATTCTCAGGAACCATAAACGGTTGTTGCTCAGGACTCCAATGGTCATTCTTTCTCTTCTCTGCCTCCCAACTACTGCTTAATGGCTCACCACACATTCTACATTTAAAGTTACATAAGTTACTGACTCTGTAATCAAAACTAATTGGAGGCATAGTTGTATGCCCTGTGTCATCTGTGCTATCGAAACATTCATCTATCTTATCATTGAATAAGAATCCAGTAAACCATTGTCTATAATTACTTTGACTTAGTAAGTTATCGTTACATACTGCACATTGAGATATCTTTTCTCCAGCCATAAGTTTTACTCTTATGCCTTTCATGTAGTCGCTGTTCCAGTGTTCTTCTAAACTAATAGGCTTGTAGTCTGCTATAGTGCCAACGGGCCTAAACATACCTGTGCTTTCATCGTTACTAGCATCTATATATTGCTTCTGCATCATGTGGTCTTCACGACTAGCACAACACATTCGCCTTTCTGATTGTGGACTAATGTAAGTATGTGTCCATGGAGCAGTACAAAACACCTTGTTAGGTGAGTCCTCTGTCATTGATCCATGAGCCCATGTAGGCTTAACTCTTTTCATATATTCCTAACCAGCAGTCCTTTTTTGACGTTCCGTATTCTGCATCTATTTTTATATTATTATAATTTTTAAGACCACTTACATATTTGTAACCCACAGAGTCTAATACTTTATCAACTATATGACAAGATGTAGTTAAACTAAATGGTATAGGTGTGGTTATATCTTTATCACGAAAAGCATTACCAGAAGTATTGAATTCCTCATCTTGTAAGGCGGCGTCTACTGCCACATGAACAGATTCTATAATAATTGTTTTAGGTTTACTTTTATTAATGATTTGTTCAAATAAATGCATAGGACTATGTAAGTGATATAGTAAACCAAAACAAGTTACTACATCATATTCTTGTTCGCCTATCTTAGAATTATAGAAATCATTTGCAGTTCCAGTAAACATATTAGGCCCTGCAAATCTTTGATCCGGTTCGACTCCTTGCCAACTACTTGCAAATCCTTTAATAATACGTGAGTGCAGATTTCTAAATGTTGCAAGTTCTAAAACACTTTTGTCTTTGCAAAGGCTAAATGTTTCTTCTAAGAATTCGTTATACGTCTTCATCGACTGCTCCACCAAGTCCATCTGTCTCGGTGTCCCAACCAATACTGCTACCTGATTTACGTTTTATATTAGGGTTGTAGTCTGCTTCTTCTTTATACTTTTCATCGTCATAGTCATCTTCGCTTTCGCCTGTTTGACGTCCACGTACTTTCATCTCTACAACTTTAACTTCACCATCTTCTGTAACAATACGTTTTGCGTATAATGTATTTGTAATACCCGTACTGTCCGGACTTTGTATGTCCTGTATTTCATCATCTGATATATCTTTAACTTCTATACTGTCATACCATTCTACTAATCTAGGAAATGTTTCTCTAAAATTAAAACCACGTCTTGCATCATACTGTTCGTAAAATACTTTAAAGTCATGATGTAATAAATCTTGTTCTGCAGTATTTCTGTGAGGAGTCTTAACAACGTCTAAGTATTCTATTAGTCTACTTATTTGGTCTTGTTCCCATGCTTGTAATAGTTCAACACCATTCTTATCTCGTTCTCCTCTTTGTCTTACATTATCCAACCACTCACTAATCTCATCATGATACATTTTTCTCAAATGGTCTGGTAATGTAAGTGGACTTTGGAAACTAGGGAAACGTAATATGTTTACACTAATACCCGGAACATGATGTCCGTATTTTCTTTTCATACTTAGTGTCCAATCCCAAAACTCACAAATAGTATCTAAACATAATGCATTGATAGTCATCATCATATGTACACCTTCGTATCTACCTTCAGTAGCAAAACGTTCGAACTGGCTAGTCCACACTTCCCAATTTAATCCATCTCTAATATATTCCGCCTGAGAGCCATATGCTTCACAACTAGTATAAACATGGAAGTGGTCAATGTGTTGTGTAGCATTAATAAATTTATCTAGTAACACAGGCTTAGCCATTAAGTTACTGTTAATAGCAAGACGCATTTTTTTAGCATTGGGTTCGTCTGTTTCTTTAAACCAATCAAACAATTTGTATATGCTAGGAGTCATTAAAGGCTCACCACCTGTAACTCTAATCTCTTCTAATTCTTTACTAAGTTCGGGCCACCATCTCCAAAAAGCATCCACATAAGGATTGTCCTCTCCAGCATCAAACGGCTCGGCGTATGGTGCATCATCTATAAAGTGTCCTCTTGCGTCAGATTTAATTCCCTGGTATCCGCCGTTAGTTCTAATGTCTTTAACCCATGTGCTACTAAATGCAGGATTACAATAACTACATGCTAACTGACATGTTCTATCAAATGCTACCTCACATGTTTTTAAATTTACGTCTGCGTCTGGGTCTAGTACTGCAATATGTTCTAAGTCCCTATCTTCATATATAACTGTTTTATAAACTCTATCTGATACAGGAACTTCACCATCTGAGTCTTGTCCCATATCTTCTATCTTCCAACAGTACTCACACTCTTTAGGTCTAGAACCTTCCTGCATCATCTTACGCATTTTCTTTTTGTGTCTACTGTTATGAATAGCACTAGGATTTTCTTTAATATCCTCTAAGTCTATTTGGTGTGCTGGAGGGTGATGACAACTTGTAGTTCCGCCATGCCCTAACCATATAGTTGCATTGTACCACTTTGCACCACAAAAAGAATCAGAGACAGGATCTATCATCCTCTCTTTAAATTCTCTGTGGGTCTCTCCAACTTTTCTAACCATTATAATTTCCTACGTCAAAACTTAGTGTTCTCATTTGTACTTCATCGCCTAGTTCTATAACCCACTCTATCATTTCTGCTACACTATCAGCAGTCATCATATAATCTTCTACTAAACCTTTTAACCATGCTGTACTATCTGTATCAACAAATCCAGGTTTAATCATTGTAACTCTACACATGCCAGGTTTGAATTGATTACTTAATTGTAAACTTGCCCAATCTAATCTAGCCTTATCACTTACATAAGGAGTCCAGTCTGGATTGTAACCTAATTGTGCAAAGTTATTTATACTGTCGCTACTAGTAGCACCCATATTAATAATTAACTTAGGTTTGTCTACCCATTGCTCATAAATTTTATATAGCAATCTACTCTGAGCCTCTGGTGCGTATGCATTATTAACAAACACATCGGCGTCCCAATCAATTATATCTTTAATAACACCATTAGGTCTTAATATATTAAAGCCATTACTTTTACTGTAACCTCTTACCTCATAGTTGTCTTGGTCTAGCCTTTCTGTTAATGCTAGTCCTATTCCTCTAGTGTGTCCTGTGATTGCTATCTTCTTCATGGTATTACTCTATTACCTCTTCTAGTATGCCTAAAACTTCTGCAATTAAAAAAGAGATTGCTAAAAGTGTTATACTCTGTAATACCACTGCTACTACACAACCTGCTATTCTAATTCCGCTTTTTACTAAACTAATATAGTAATGCATTTTTCCTGGATCTTTTGCTATCATATTCCGTACTTCCCTTCTATGGCTTCTGTTGCCTGTCTTATTTTTGTAGCACTGATGTTTTCAATATCTTTGTCAAAACTTTCTTGTTCAATTTTATATCCAACATCTCTGCCGTATGTTATGTTAAGTACATTAGGCACAATAACTAAATTTACCTTGCCTGCATAATGTACTAACTTCTGTTTTAAATTTTCTATTACTTCCTCTGCACTATACGGATTATTTTCATCTGTATCCATATCTCTTACCATTAGTATAACTTGACCATGCTTTGCTATTGCTCTATCAAACAATGCTTGATGTCCATTATGCCAAGGCTGATACCTACCAAGCATTTGTGTTGTAGGTGCTTTGTTGTTCCATATAAACAAGTTACCTATTAACCATGCTATTTGTATTGCATCTTCATCATTATGTTCTGTTACAGTATAGTCTGCATAGTGTGGTCGTTCAAATACTTTATTAGTATCTTCATATTTACTTTCTGTAACTGTATCCATAAAGATTTCTAGGTCTGCATTAAACTCCATTCTTGCATTGGCGAACGGTGCTACAAAGTCTGCTATTGCCACTTTACCGTTTGCTTCTGCATTTTCACATAACATTCTCATACGACTATTCTGTCTCAGTCTGCCTTCTTCGGAGAAGTCCCAATCGTCTGCTTCTTGTCTAACCTTATCTGCGTTAAACCACGCGACACTATCTCCTAAATACTTAACCAATTTATCTGCCAAGTAAGTTTTACCACTATCTGGTAATCCATATATTAATACCTTCATTACTCTCCAACGAAAAGTCCTTTAAGTGACTTCCCTTTTGCCATGTCTCCATTAAAGGTCATCTTACCACCCATTACTAATTTGACTGGGTCAACACCTTTTGTAAACATGTCTATCATTGTGTCTTTGTCAACAAAGCCTACAGTAATGTCTGCATTAGGCAGATATTCATTTGCTATAAGAACTTTTTCTTCAAATACACTAACGGAAAATTTTCCGTTTGATTCACTGAGTACATTAACATTTATATCAATGTCAACACCCACTGAACGTTCTCTGTTAAAATTATCTTCTAAGTCTGTCTTTATTTTTATAAAGTCTAACATAGTTTATTCCTTATCCTCTGGGTATCCCTGATACCATTCTTGTATGGTGTCTAACAAGACATCACGCCATGCTTGTACATCAAGTCCGTACATAACCATTGTTGAATTACTATCGTACTTTTTTATATCAACACTTTGCTTATGTATTTCTTGATTAAGAGTACACGGCATTACTCTTAATTCGCCTGTGTCTACTTTTGTAAACTCTACAGTTACAACGCCTTCCTTTAATGCTTTAAATAATTTCTCACTCATATATTGCCTCAGCCTCTTCACACATAAACCAAAACTGACTCATCTCAGGAAACGTTGCTAAGAAGTCTGTGTTTCTTCTTCTGTCATGTTCGCTAAAGAACTTACTAAAGTCTGCTCTATCTCTTAATAATTTATCTCTGGATAATTGTTTTTTCATGTGTTCAAGATTACGTTTTACTTTTTCTATTTCGAAGTCTTTAAATCCTTCGTAGTCAACAAACTCCTCGTTGGCTTTATTTTGTTGCATAAAATCTATTGCTTCTATCAAATAGTCTTGATAATCATCTGGTAGTATTTGTATACTTTGCCATGCTGGATTACGAAGCAACGGAATATCAAACCATATACGTTGCTCAGGTGTTTCCCAACCTAATGCATACTGTACAGGCTTATTCCATTTCTTTCTAAGTTCTAATACGCCTTCTAAAAATTCTTTAAGGCTTGGTAAACTTAAACAGTTAAATGTATTAATAAAATTAATACTAGTGTGATGTGTCTCATCTAAAAATCTATTTACGTTATCCCATACTTTGTTAAAGTCCATACCATGTCTTATATATTCTGCTTGTTGTCCCCAACCATCTAGACTTACAAACACACTAAAGTTATGATATGCTTTGTCTTGATATTTGTATTCGTATGTATAACTGTTATCGCCTTGTTCTTCACATTGTCCTATTTGTAAAAACGTTTGTTTAATCTCATCACGTTCTATACTAGGCAGTTCACTATCATGATAACGTTTTGCATCAGCACCAACTATATAGTGATCCCATGTTTGCCAATCTGTTCCGTCAAATGGATCTGGTACATATACTTCTGCACTATGTTCTACATTATCTAGTTGTTTAATTAATGTCATAAATCTTTCAAACAATACTTGGTTGACAGGACACATATTTGTTGTTATACTTAACTCTAAATCTTTATTTGGATTTTCTAATACATATTCCATAACTCTAAATGTATTTTTATCCATTAATGGTTCACCGCCTGTCATACGAAACACTCTTAATGTTTTGTACATCTCGGGCCACCATTTCCAAAAAGCACCTACGTATGGATTATCATCTTGTGCAATTTTAAGTGGCATAAGTCCTTTACGATCCAAACTGTCTACATTGTTGTGTGGTGCAACTGTTGGATATTCTCCATGCTCGTCAATCTCTTCTTGCCATGCTGTACTTAGATGAGGTGAACAATAACTACACTTAAAGTTACATGCTTGGTTAAAATTTACTTCTACATAACGTGGATTAATATTACCACTAGCACCAGCATCCATTATATCTTGTCTACTTTCTTGAGCCCAATACTCTCCACTACGATATACTCTATCACTTCTATCGCCTTGGTCTTCTATGTTCCAACAGTAACTACAACCATCAGGTCTTTCACCTTTGAGCATTTGTCTACGTTGTTCTTTCTTTTCTTCTGTGTTATGTAATGCTGTTATATTTTTTTGTAATTCTTCTAAAGGTACTTTGTGAGTAGGTGGGTGGTAACAACTATGTGTCATACCATTTGTTAAATGCATAGACACTTGACTCCATTTAGCATAGCACATGCTAGGACTTATTTTGTCTAGTTGCTGTTGTGCCTTATCAGCATCTTTGTCGTATATACTACTCATTAATTACCATGACCTTACAATATTCCATATGATAACATACGCACATGCTAAATTAGATAACACTAGTAATGTTCTAATCAATGCAACATAATTTTCATTCTTTGCATCATAACCATCCTCTTCATCAAAGGAGCCTAATGCATGTTTCCATATTGTCCATATCTGTTTCACACTCATACTCACTACTTGAACTTTATTGCCAAGTTAATTGTAAAAATATTTTTTGTTGCTATACTATCAGTATATGTGTTGCCTACACCAATAGAAACTTTGTCTGTAAGTTTATACATTAAGTCTGTGCTATTTCTTAAATACATGTCATTGCCTGACTCATATAATATTTTGTTTGTTAAACTAAAGTTTTCGCTAAACTTATAGGAAACCCACAAACTATTTCTAAGGATTACTTCATTGCTATCACTTTTTAAAAATGCTAGTGATATTTCATTACTTGCTTTCCATTTTTCTGTTCTTAAAATTTTATATCCGTAACCAGCACCAACTACTGTTCTCATATCGTATGCTGTTCTAAATTTATCGTAATCTAATTGTGCTACACCTATTACATAACTTTTATCTGTTAGTTCATAATTTTCTTTGAATTGAAAATAAAAGTCGTTTGTTTTTTCTACACCATCTGCTTTTTTATATATGTATGCGGCTTCATAATTACTTTGCCATTTACCTTTCTCTACATTGTGTTTAAATTTACCATTGAATGTAGAATCGCTATCTACTAATGTTAAACCTAAGTTAGCAGTTGTACTTGCATATAAAGGTTGACATGTAGCAAATAATAAAGTAAATAATACTAACAAGGACTTCATGATAGTAATCCTTTTTCTAATAAATCTTGTATTTGTTTCTCTCTAATCATAACTCCCCAACGTCTAGGATTAACATAGGTTGTTTTAAAAAACTTACTCATGTCGTCATTTGGATCAAACAACATCATCTCATTTATTTCATTATTTAATTTTGCACCCAGTTCACAAACTGCTTCTTGTAATAAGTTTTTATCCCATTCTAATTTGGAATAACGACATGTTATAATTTCATCTCTTTGCGGATTAGTAAAGCCACTAAACTGTGGAGCAACTTCGTTGTTAAAGAAATCTTTAAACCATTCGAAGTCTGATATTTGATTAGTATCCCAATCACTTAGCACAGTCATTTCACAACCTAGTCTTGCTCCGTAGATAGCCCATAAGCCATTGTCTACATCACTGCCTATGTTACACCATGTTTGCAGTCTATTATAATTTTGCCACCATACTTTTTGTTTGAACTCGTCGGGTCTAATTCTAGCACCTTGATCCAAACTCATTTTAACACCTTCACGAAAGCCAGCTCTAAAGGCTTGGAACGGACTGGCTGTTTGATGAACTTCACTGAATGTATCATTCAGTTGTATGTAGTTAAGTTTCCAACAAAACTCCATACCTTCACCGTCAGTAGCGGCTTCGTGAGTGTTAATAGTCTTAGTATACTCTGTGGGCCAACATTTAAGTCCGCCATTACCATAGACTAAACCATTAAGTATATTTTTAGCATTCCAACTAAAAATACTTTCTGATATATTATTCCCGTCATGATCCTGATCCGGGACTTCTAATTTTTGTTCAAAGAAATCATCCATAACGATGTTATCACCATCTACGGTTATGAATCTATCTGTTTCTGATTGTTCTGCGGCTGTTTTATGTGCGGCATCAAAGCCTTTTACGCCGTGTACACGTTTAGCCCAAGGGACCTTGTTTAATAAGTCTGCCCAATGCTCTTCACAGTTGGGCTCATCATATGATATGTAAAATATGTCGAGTTCGGTGACATCAATCGTTGCCATGTTTGTGTCCTGTTATAAAAATTAACTACGCACATATTTATCTAATATTTTATGAGTGTATATACTAAATTCGCTTACTTCAGTGGTTTTAGGCAAAGTAACCGATCCACTTTTTATATCTTCTAGTTTAGCAACAACTTTTTCGTATAGTATATGAGGATCGTTGGGTGCTGTAATATAAAAGAATATATTAGTTTTGTGCTTACTAGGATCAGCAACTGCTATTATCCATTCATTGATAGCATCACATATATTTACATCAGCATTTGTATCCGAACTTTCTTCTATCTCATACAAAAAGTCTCTGTCGCTTTTTAGTGTAGGCTTATCAATCTGCTTAGGCACTATTCTAGCAAAGTCATGTTCATCCACTTCGATATTAAATTGGCCTATGCTATTACCTTTCATGTCTACAATACCACAGTCAGCATTGTCTATTTCTACTGCCTTAGACCCTCTGTAGTGTCGCATGTCGGGTTTATCTAATCCTTTGTAATGTATGGAGCCTTCCTCATCATAAACAAACCAGGAGGTCTTTTGTTGGGCCTGCTGAACCTGTTGTAATGTTCCATGTTTCTCTTTTAGTAATGCAAGTTTTTGTCCTGCTGTTAATTCTTGTTCCATGCTAACTCCATTTTGTGTATCTTGTTTTTATCCATCCAATGCTTTTCTACATAATGGAATGGGTGTGTGATTTGAAAGTTTCCTATTTTAAAATCATTATAGTTTTTATAATATGTAGGAATACTTTCTGTCCAATCTTCTTCTATACTACTAGAAGGTACATTTTGTATATGTGATTTCATATGTATAAATGTGGGTAGTTCTGTTAAGTGATCCATTGTTGTTTCATCTTCTATACCAAGTATTTGTATTGCTAAAGCAAATGCCACGTCGGCACTTAACCAATCATATTTGCCATTGGGCATATATTTATAATAAAACCTTTCCCAATTATTAAAAATTATTCTACACAATGCAAAGAATTCACTACTTAGTTCACACTCTTTAAAATAAAAGAATGCTGTATATACATTAGGCATGTTGTTAAGTTTCATTTGTCGTCTGTAGTAATTGTCTACTATAGGCTCTCCCTTATATGTCTTAACATTAGTACATGCCCAAATGTCTCTGTCAGCCATTGTATCCCACCAATGACTTACATCTGTAGGAAATATCATATCAGTATCTAGTATCACAGTTTCCTTATAAGGAGTCATGTAATAATATTTCCACTTGTTATTAATCTTCCATGCTTTACCATCAGCATCATCTTGCCAAGGTATATCTACTATGTGGTCAAATATCTCTTTGTGTTTTTGTGTAACAAGTTTTTTAGTTTTAGCATCTACACATACTGTTAGATTGTTTACAGTACTCTGTGTAAGTTTTAAATTCAAAGCAAGGGCATACGCCTGTTCTAAATAATCAACAGTATCGTTGTTTTGTGCTATTACTATATAACCTTTACTCATCTCTGTATTCTAATTCTTCCATTATTTCTTTTCTTTGTTCAGCAGTCATATATTGCCACCGACGTATTTCTTCCATTGTTCTTTTACACCCTGTGCATACACCATTGTTAATAGTACAAATTTGTTGACACGGTGTTTCCACTTTACTTCTTTTTTAATTTTTCTGTAAATGAATCCTCAGGAGGTGTTATCTCTTGGTCTGCATTTGCAAATCTAATACGTTGTATTAGATCCCAATTAACATCTTTCCACTCACTGGCTATATCGCCTATGTCAGTCATATCAAAATTTTCTTTTTCACTCATCTTACTACCTCTATGTCACTCTCAGTTTCTATTACTACTCTGGCTCCACAGTTTAATAACTTCTCTCCGTTTTCTCCATACACAACTTTACTTGGGCCTTTTATTTCTACTTCGTGACAGTAAGTATTACTCTTGCCTTCTTTAATTGTTATCACAGGATCGTTTGTTCCGTGTTTTAAATTACTTCTAATCTTTAATTGATTAACATGTATGTATTTCTTTTTGTTCTTCATAACTTTTTATTCTGCTTATCTGCAGTCCTTTGGAAACTCCATTCAAAAAATCTATTGAGTCCTTTTGCAATTAGTTCTTGTAATTTGAATGTATATTTAAACATTATGATAACCTCTTTTGTATCCATTTTATAGCCGCATATATTGTTAAGCCATATACCGCAAATATTGTAAGAGGTACTGCCATATTTAATATAACACTAATATCTAAAAATAATAAATCCTTTGTGAAGTCAATGATTGCTTCTGCGTCACCCTGTGCTGGTTGTACAGTTTCTGTATCATAGTTGTATTCCATGCCGGCATCCATCATCATTTGATTCAATGCATCTTCGGTCAAACATTTGTAATACTCTGGCGGACAGGTTCCGTCACCGCCATATCCTGTGCCAATTGGACTACCAAACATATCTGTAATTGGTTCTACTTCATCTGTCATTGTAATTTCCCATCATGGTGTCTTGCTTTAATCTTTTTATATTTTTGTTTTAAATGTTTCATATCTGCGTAATATCTTTTTTGAAGTGTTTTTATTATACTTTTTGTTAATTTTCTTTTTGCTCTTGCTTTTTCTGACTTTGCCATTCTCTCTAGTCTATCCATCTTTTTCTCCGTTGTATAATTACTTATCCAGTTTTCTCCAGTTCTCCCTAAACAAACAGAACCGGGAATGCCCTTCTGCTGTTTCGTACACAAACTGCATACCTAATAGTTGTACTACTTTACCCTCGAATCTTCCGTTAAGATTACAAGTGTGTTCTATCTTATCCCCTATCTCTGGCTTCTTAGTTGCCACTAGTATACTCCATTAGTTCGTTGCTTATTCTATTTATTGCCCACTTATTCATTACGTGGATGTCCACTCCCTTCCATTTACAAATCATAAAGTCGCCTAAACTTTTTGGTTTCTCTAGATAAAAGATTAATTCATTTCGTGCCGGGGCAGAATGAACATCGTCTGTATCAAAAGTTTTGTATAAAGTAGGGAGTGGCAATTGGGGTATGGCTCTATCCTTAAAGCCACCTAACATGTGTGCGGCTATGCTGAAACTATAATCATTACGATATAAGTTCCCGGGCCACTTGTAAACTGATTGATAATATTGCCTATTATCTCTTACATGCTTTACAGTTTTAAAAAACTGTTCTGCAAAATTTCCTTTCTTAAAATAAACTACTGTTGCCCAATACATTGTTATGCCTGTTGGATGTAGTTTTCTTAATGTTGGGTCCTCACGTTCATACATTATATCTTCGTATGACCAGTTCATCATAAACTCGTTGTTGTGACCCCAACAGTTATTTAATGCATCACTTAGTATTAAGTAATCTGCATCTACTATAATTGTTTCATCATATGGACTTAGTTCGTATGCATCTGCTCTATCTTTGTTATAAAAACTTAAAGGCTTTGCTGTATGACTTGTATCTTTATACATTCGTCTATTGCTAAGTTTAAAATCTTTATCCTTTTCTGTTATAACTATATTACTAATAGCATTATTAACATACTCTTCGCCTAATTCTTTTGTGGTATAATCGTAACTTGCTTGATTAGTTACTACTGTAATGTCGTGTATATCACAATTATCTTTTATAAGATATGCGTTTACAACTGCCAACTTGAGATAATCTATCTCATCATTGTTATGTGCAAACATTAAAAAACCTTTAGTCATCAATATCTAAATCAATCAACTTATGTACTTTTCTGCTCTTTCTTAATTTTGTATATTCTGCGTGATATTCGTTAGTTGCTTCAAAGTAACGTGATATAATTTCCTCTAAAAATACGTCTAAGCCATCTATCTCAATAGGGTTATTGTACACATCAAGCAGTACTGCTTTTGTATGCTTTTGGTCTATTAGTGTTTGTACAAATGATATAAGTGTTTGACTAATTTCAAATGTACCACCGTTTACACTATAGTTTAATAGTGTTTGTACTTTTGCTTTTAGGTTATTATGCTGTACATTCAATGTTGTACGATAATTAGCGAACTCGAGTGCTTTGGTTAGTTTAGACGACATATACATATTTATTAGTCAAAAAAAAGCCAGTTACAACGAACTGGCTTCTTTCAATTAATTAAATTATTATAGGTTGCTTACTGCTGTATAACTTGGTGCTGTTACTACTACACCGTTATTTGCACGTTTAGTTTGAACTGTACTTGTTACTGTGCCGTCAACACTATCAACGTATCCGACTGAGTCATCTGCGTTACCGTCAATACCATCAGCACCAACACCATCGCCTAATGCGTGGTCATCTCTCATTGTAACTTTAAACGATACTACTGTTGGATTAGTTGTACTGTTTACTTTAGCATCTATTTTGTAATAGTTACTTGCATATGAACCTGAACCATACTTGCTATACATTTGTACATAAGATGTTGTTAGTTCATAAAAGCCTTTACCAGCACTTGTTCCTGTTGAACCAGAACTAGTTAAGTTGTTTAAGTTAAATGTTAATGTTCCCATAGCACTTAGTAATGATGTCCAGTTAGCATTCTGTGAACCAATTGTTCCAGCACTACTACCTGATGTACCACCTGACCTTGAAGCAGTAAATAATACTTCTCCGCCTGCGTTAAAAAATCCTCTACAATGTGCTTCACTACTAAATGAATGTGTAAATTCATGTGTAACTTCTGGAGTACCTGAACTACCCCAAGCACTTGTTCTAGATGTTGTACCTGAAGCATCAGTAGTTAAACTGCCACCTGGTACACTTAGTCTTGCATCAAACAAAGTTTTTGTATCTTCCATTAAGTTACTCCAATCACTTGCTGTAATTGAATCACCTGCTGATTTATCTGTACTACTTGATGAATACAAACTTTGTCCTAAAAATGTTGCTAAAGCCTGTGCCTCGTCCTGTAAGTTTTTGTAACCTTGTGACGTGTTACTTGCACTAATTGTTTCGCCTGTTGCGGCATCTAAACTTAATGCAGTTTGGTTGTAACCATATGTACTACTAGCAGTATATGTGCCTAATGTTATGTCCGCCGGTGTTGCTAGTTGTCTACTTAAATTTGCAACCATGTTATCATAGTCTGCTGTACCAACTACATCACCTGTAACGACCTTAACCATATTAGTTCCGCCTGTTACTGTTAATGTTGCCCCTGATGCCATATTAATCTCCTACTTGAATATTACTACTATTTACCTATTTTACGCCAATAGCCGCTTCAATGACTCCTTCGTCACCGTCTAGTTTATCTTCTAATGACCTACCGATAATTGCTCTAGCATCGTATACGTCATCGTCACCTAATGCCCATGCAAGTCCAGGTACATCACTTGATACAAGTCTGTCACCTTTCTTGATTTTGCCAATTACATTAACTGGAACTCTTCCTGCTAATGCTACTGGTAAACCATCTGATTCTGCATTCATTAAGTATGCTGGAGCAGTTGAAATAACACCAAATACGTTTGTATCCATATGTGATGTAGTTCCAGTTATTTCCATGTTACCACCAATAGCAACAACTGTGCCTGGTAGGTAGTCTGCATCTGCATTATATCGTTCCGCCAAATCCGCATACTGAGCCGAAGTAGCAACACCGTTAAAGTATTGTCCTGTAACGTTACCACTGAATACTGCACTTACACCGCCACTAATTGCACCATTAGTAATGGTCATTGTGCCGTCTGTTAGTGTATCAACTGTAGCAGTACCTGTTAAGTTTGCTGTTGTACCATCGAATGTTGAACTGAATACTGTACCAAATTTAGTACCTGCATTACCAATGTTCTGTGAATTGTTTGCCGCTAATACTGTGCCTAATGTTTTGTTAGTTAATGTTTGAGCTGTTGCTAACTGTACTACTTGTCCTGAACTAGGATCAAATACGACTGAACCGCCTGCATTAACAAGGTTAGCATAAAGTCCTGCGTTTGTTAAATGGAATGTTCCTGATGCAACATTACTAATAAATGCTGTGTCAATTGGAGCACTACTTGAACCAAAACTTTCTACTGAAAGACCTGATATACCACCACCGTTTGCTAGTGTAATATTTGAAACGTGTAAGTTATCGATAGGAGCCGCACTCTCACCAATATCTAATACTACGTTTGCGCCTGCTTTCTTAATGTATTGGGCTGTGTTGGAACTTGCGTCACCAACTTGAATTGTGTCAATGTATAATGTTGAGAATCTGTTACTAACGTTACCAATTGTAACTGCGTCAGTAGTATCAGGTATTAATGCTGTTGAACCACTTCTAAATATTGTGGAAGCATTATATGTAGAGCCACTTATCTGAATTGAATTGGCTGTATCTGCCTGTTGAGCAACGTTTGCCAATGCAACCGCTGTACCGGCATATTTCTTTCTCAAGTTCATACCAGGTTTAATACTTGTACCTATACCATCTGTAGTATCATTTAATTCTGCATAAATGGCTACGTCACCTAGTTCTTCTACTCTAGCCGCTGTAGTTGGATGTACTGTAAATGCCGCATGGTCACTGAATATTGCCATAATGGATTCACCGTTAGTGAAACCTGCTGTACCTGTACCATCACTTACATACATTAATGCAAGTACGGCTTTGTAAACACCAGTATCATCTGGTATATACATTGTTCTTATTCTTGATCCGTATTTTGTCGGACTACCAACGGAACTATCACTGGAGTATTCGTTTGATACTTTACCAGCATAACTGGCTTCTACAAAGCCACTACCGTTGTGTATTTTAATTTTGTCGTCAACTGTTGAGTAATAAGTTGTGCCACTTGCTACACCGCCGCTTGGTGCTGTTGCACTTACTGTTGCACTCATCCTTCTCCAACCTGAGCCGTCATAAACTCTCATAACTGACTCGTTCTTATCATACCAAATTTGTCCAGTTAATAAAACTGAATCACTTGGTGCGGATGTACTAGCAAAGTTCTCTAAATGTCTTACTGCGTTTTGAACAAAATATTGTCCATAACCACTAACATTACGACCTACTAGGGCAACTGAAAACGAGGAGTTAACCTGACTAGCGGCTACATTAATGGTCTTCGAACCATCTGTATTTTGTACTGAATATGTCATTCTAATTTTCCTCTATTTAATTTAACTGTACTCTTACAGTATATATAATTTCTATTGTTCTATTCGCACTCTTTTGTACAGGGTGGAATATAACATGCGTAAGCATTGTGCTATCATTTGGATCAGCGGCATAACTTAGCAAACCTAATTCGTCAAAGATATACAAACCTTCGTTAGTTGTACTAGTATCAAATGTGTCCTGTCCACTAGGTTGATTATAACCTAACGTACAAGTAATTTTTAAATCAGTATAACTAGCACCAGGTATGATTTCAATCTTATCTGTTGCGGTGTTGTTACTTATAACTTTTTGATATGTCCTGCTGTATAATGTCGCACTATTTTCATAGGCTTCACTAACCCTTGGTGCTTTGTAAATTACTTTACCAGCAGAGTCAACTGATGTTGCTCCGTTACCAAAAGCCATATAATGAATGTATGCACCGGAGGCATTTGTTAAGGCATTTGCAATCATATTCGCCATGTTACCATAGTGAATAGCATTACGTTTGTTTACTAACTCTTCTTTAGTGTCTGCATCTCTAATTAAGATATGCCCTGACATTTTAATTCCGGCTTTATCATCCACTTTAGAATCCTTATTTTCCGTTTTATCTATGCTTTCGTTCATGTTGTTATTTATCACTTTTTGTTAAAATATGTTTTAATTCTAATCAAAATTCTGCATGAAGTCTATAATACTGGTATTTGCTTGTAAAACTGTACCCTTATCTGTTAAACTTATTGCATCTTTTAATCCTTGTTCTCCTGAATCCCAACCTGTTGCTTCATCTACGTCATGTAACAATACAGTTCCATCTGCAAACTCTGTTGGTATACTACCTGACGTGTCCCAACTTGCATCGTATCCTTGAAGTCTTACATTAGCACCGCCACTTAAATCATCGTAGGTAATACCATAAGCAGTTAAACTACCACTTAGGTCCCAATTCTCATCTAGTGGAATTTGGTTATTGTAAATTTCTACAGGTTTAATCCAGTTATAATCTTCAGGGTCACGTGTTAATGAACCGTCTCCTGCTCTTAGTCTTATGTTCTCTGTTTCCTGTCCATTGTAAATACCTTCTCCTGAAGTTATTAATGTATTAGGAGTTGTTCCTTTAGTTCCTCTGTGTATGCCACGTAATACGTTATTAATAGTATCTCTTACTTCGTACTCTATTCTTTCACCGTTAATCCATATTACTGCTCTACTAATACTTGTTGCTTCTGGTAACTTACCAGCATTTGTTACTAATATTTCATTGTCCCAAACATTTAAGTTACTTCTTAATGTTGTTAATGCTTCTACATTACGTCTGTAGTACTCAGTGCTACCAAATAAATCAGCAAACATTATGTATCTAGTATCGGTACTAGCATCACTAATTTGTGTATTACCTTGTGTAGTAACATCTATAATTAATGTTTCTAACGGTTGTACTACTGCAAGTTCTTCTGGTCTTTCTGGACCGTAACTTGCTTTATTAAATGTTACACCATCAAATCCATATACAGTTTCATCGTTAACTCTGTAATTAACATTACCACTTGCTGTTTCACTGAATACACCAATGTAGTTGTCTACTGTAACTTCTCTGTCGTATAATCCACTATCCCAGGAGTAAGTATCAAATCCTCTAGTATCTGTATAGAAGTATGTGCTATGTTCGCCTGGAACTTCATCTGTAAATCTTTGTGCATCTAAAGTCTCACCTTGGAATGTAGCATGTACTTTACTCTTAACTAAGTCTGTTACAACTTTTAAGTTTCCATTTTCAATAAGGTTTGTTATGATGCTTACGTTTTGCATTATATTTGCATTTGCACTAGCACCTGTTCCGTAAATTGTATCTACAACTGTTGTAATATTACTTCTTACTTCTGGATTAAACTTCCATATTCTTTCTGCGGCACTCCAGTTTGGACTTCTTACGTTTGCAATATTGGCATTGCTGTTTGCTTCTACATTTACAATGTTTATTGCAATACTGGTATTAACTGTTTCTAATGAAGGATCAAAGCCGTCAAAATATTTAAGGTCAATCTTGTCTCCATTTTCAGGAGTACCTACTGCTGGATTCTTAGACATATCTGTTTCGAATGTTAAGAAGCCGTTAGTTGTATCCACAGTATAGTTAGTAACTGTAGTTGCATTACCTTCACTTGTTTGAGGTATTAATCTGTTATTAACAAACACTTGTAGTCTGTTTACATCTTCTACACCAATATCAAAACTAAATCCATTAGCAGTACCGTCACCAATTAGTTGTTGTGTCTTACCACCACTACTGTTTTTAAACATATCTGACTTAACTCTGTCAAAAACAATTTGTGTATTGGCTTGTCTTATTGCGGCATTACTACTAATAAAACCTGAGTACTGTTTATCAGTATCTCTAATTAATACATCTGCCGGAACAGTATCTTCTAATACTCTGACTGTTTTACTTTCCTCATCATAGTAAGGAGGTCTATCAAAGTCTGTTGTATTACCTACTAAGTTTTCAACAGGTGCTTGTTTGATATCACTGTAGTTTCTAATTTTACTACTGTAAGGTTTAACTTCATTAAAGTAACTAATTGCTTTATCAAAGTTATCAACTTTAAATCCTTTGAACGGTACAAGGTCAGTTTCTTTCTTAACAATTTTTAAGTATGTTGTTTTAAATGCCCAATCCAATTCGCCTTGTTCTGCGTATGCATGTTTAAGCATTTTAAAGAAGAACTTATTCCATTGTATTGAATATGTATTGATAAACACATACTTGTACAATGCATATAATATATCTCTTAATTCTTTACCAAATGTTAATGTTTGTCCATCTTCCCAAACTGCATTAGGGAATTTAACAGTTTCATTTTCCATTGCAATTAGTTTAAATGTATCAGTCTTTTTGCTGTACTCGTATAAACTAAATCTAGTATCATCTTTTTTCTGTACTTGAATAATACTCTTATCTAATACATTTTTGAGTAACTGGAACTGCTTTGTATCAGTTACTTTTCTTAATGGTTTGTAATCATCGTTGTAGTACAATGTTTGATTTGTTGTAGCATCTGTTCTTAATATTTCATACCAATTAACTGTAGTTAAATGTGGTGTACTTGTAGGTAAGTATGTTCTCCATTCTAAGAATGTAGTATCCATTTTAAGTTCTGCAAATATTTCATTAAGTGCTTCTTGCATTTGCTTTCTTGCTTTCTTAATGTCTTTAAACATTGTTTGTCTAGGTCTAAATTTAGAACCATAACGTTCACTTTCACTTAATCCTTTTGCAGGTACAACTTCATCTATTGCATTATATCCTGCCAAACTGTCTATTAGTTTAATACTTAAATTGTCTGGTATAGTAACATCAGTGTCACCTTCTCCAGCAAGTCCCCATGAAGTATGTTTTGTACTTGCTTCTGTTTCTTTACGTTTAAAGTTTACACTAACAATACTGTCTTCTGTTTTAATCAAACTACCTAATGTATTAACAACCATACTGTCTGGACTTACTAGTCCAATATATGGAATACGTTGACTCTCTGGACTAACAATTAATCTTTCTAAATCAGAAACGCTTCTACTTTTTCCTGCGTTTGCTCTGGCTGTATCATTTACTGTTGTTAATCCGCCAAGCCAGAAGTAGTATAATGTTTCTACTTTACCTGATTTTGGATTTGCTCTATTTTCTGTTGTATATTCGTTTGTTATTGTGTAGCCTTCACCGTCATATAAACTTGGAGGCGTTAAACTTTCAACCCATTCAACAATATTAATAACACTACCAGGCATCATACTGCCCCAATTAACTGCTCTTTCTTGGTTATTATATCCGTTAGTTGCGTATGTTCCTTTGCCTTGCTCGTACCATTGATATCTAACGTTATTGGTATTCCACCATCTACGTCCTATTTGTTTGCTACCCCATTCTGCTTTTGATTCCTCATATACTACAGGATCTAAATCACTAGTGTAGTCTATTTCTTTTTGTATAAATCCTGGCAATATACCTTTAAATGGATCGTATATATCTATGTCAAATTCTTTTTCTGCACTCTCATTATCGTATGTAAACACATCAGTTAAGAACTTAGTGTCTACTAATTTTTCTTGATGTCTAACAACTGTATTACTTTCTAAGTATGCCCAACCGTTTGTGTCATAGTTGTCAACCCAAACATTTGCCATTGTGGCTACGTTTGCTGGTGGAGTACTATGCCTCAAACTGGATAGTGTAAGTGCTGTAACCTTTTTGTCATCTGCGCCGCTAATAATAACATCTTCGTTTAATAAACTTCGTAAGTCATATTCCCATACTGCACCATTTAGGATATTAGTTAAGTTATCATTGCTCATTTGTAAATTAAAGTCGCCTTCGCCATCACCGTCGATGTCTACTTCAAACCTAATACCTCTACCATCTCCACTGATACCATCTCCGTATCCGCCACCTGAGCCTGCATCTGTTATGCTAGGTACAACTGGATTATCTGTATTATATTGTCCTGGGGATATTCCAAATAGGTCTAGCACACCAGGGTTCATTGAATCACCGAATTCTATTCCGCCAATTCCATTACCGTCTATAACTAGTCCTGGTCTACCGTCATCGCCGATTTCTATTCCTGCTGTATACATTGGATTTCCATCAGGACCATATGGCGCATAGTCATTTAATAAATCTGCAAAATTATCTTCTGGTGATTTACTTTTTACTATACCTTCTTTAAGTCCGAATGCATCCACGGCATTACCTTTACCTGAACAGTCTGGTATTGCTCTTGCTGTTAAGAACACTCTAGCACCTTTACCATTACCTCTAGGAACTCCGCCTGATCCTGTACCTGCTAAATTAGATTTAGGATTACCACTCTCATCTATTCGGTCTATGTCATATTCTAATGGAACACCTGCATCAAGGTCACTTGGGAATTGTTGATATATGCCTCTATCGACAACTTTCATATCTACAATAGCACCTTGGTCATCTACTTTGGTTACAATAAATTTAGCCTGACGTTCTACATAGGATGAGTCTGGACCAAAGTCCATTATAGGTACAGCCATACAGCCTGAACCAGCACCTCTTACTGTGATACTTGGTGCACTTCTTCTGCTATATGAACCTTGATTTATTACTGGAATAATACCTGCGCCTTCAACTGGTCCAGGTATAATTTCTCCTTTGAGATAGAAACCTGCTTGTAAATCTTTTATAGCAACATTTACACCTCTTACACCACCGTTCTGGTCTACGCCTATATAAGAAGCATCATATGTAAATGGTGTTGATGTTGAATCATTGTTGTTAATTACAAATTCTACTTGTCCTTGTGTATACCCTGTTCCTGCAGATACAATTCTAATTCCTATAACTTTTGCTTCTGAAATTTCTGACTGTGGTACTGGAGTACCGCCTATTAGTCTTAATCTGTCTCCATTTCTGTATCCGTTTCCTTTAGTTTCACATTGACTGGATGTGTTGCCTGCTGTTCTATTTTCATCTGCAGACTTAACTTCATATTTAGGAATTGCTTTAATAGTTTGTGTACGTCCTGGATTGTCTGTTGCAACACCTAAAGTATTCTTTGCTGTTGCAACACTAACTGTTTCGTCTAATTCACTACTTGGTGTAAAACAGTTTTGTTGGTCACGTTGTACTGCATAGTCTAATACTTCTCTATATGTTCCACCTGCACAACCATTTCTTATTATCATTGCGTCATTAATTATATTTTTAATTTCAATACAAGTATCGCCGTTTACAGTTGTCATTATTACTGTTACGTCAGGCACCTGAGAAAGAATTTCATCTTTAACAATTTTTAAGTTTGATCCTTGACTTAATGAAACTGTGTGTCCATTAATCATAAATGTATCACCTGCACCAACGCCTGCCGGTTGTCCACAAATTTTAACTCTAGGTTTTGTAGGACAAATTGGAATTTGTACTGGTGGGGATTTTGGTACCCACTTACCATTGTCTTTTGCTGTAGGAATAAGACTAATAAATTGTTGACATGTTCCTGTGTTACTGCCTACTGCATTAGGATTGGCTCCTCCTGCTGGACTGTATCCTGATATACCGGAACCAACACCGTAGTTACCAGGATTAATATTTATTACTCCTGAGAAAGAACCATAATATCCATAATTATTTACAGGATAGTTATAATGAGCGACATTACCAAAATTTGGTATTGCAGATGTGCTATAATTCATACCAGAAGATTTAGCATGATGTTGCGGTGCCGGTTGAGCCGGGGTACTTGGTGCGGCAACTGATGCCGGATTACTTGCTGTACAATTTGCACCAACCTGGACACCAGGTGATGTCTGTTGACCAATCATTGTTTGGTCTACTGGATAAACCATTGAATATTGATATGCAACACTTCTACTAGGATGTTTACTTAATACTGTTGTAATATATTGACCATTGTCTGCATTATAAGTCCAACTAAATTTACCTAAGTTAAATACAAACCCATTGCCCATATCACCTACAGTTGCATCACGTGTAGTATTTGCTCCACCTTGTTGTTTAAAGTCTGCTTTCTCTTGAGCAGTCATTGCCGTAAAGTTTCTTGTACTTGCAACCATGCTACCACGTTGACCTTTTATTTTACTTTGGAAAATTTCTAATCTGTCCTGAGCACTATACATGTTAAACAACATTTTTATTGTATAATCATCACCATTAAAACTTGTAAACTCATAAGTCTTTTGTTCAGTTACTCCAGTACCTTTACTATATGTTACAAAATCACTGATGAAAAATACATCAGGCTTTGCTGGTGGTGGGGGAGGTGGTGGGGGAGGTGCTGGACACACTGGTGTCTACGGTACTTGTTTTAATATTATATCAACTGCCGAACTAATATTTACTGCCGGTGTTGCCACTGGAAGTCCTCTATATGAATTAGGTGTTGCCCCAATTGGAGGATATTGCCTTTGTGGTGGTACTACTACTGGCGTATTTTTATTCGATGGTTGAGGGAATACTGTACTTGGTGGTGCTGTTCTTCTTACTCCACCAACATCTGGACGACTTTTAGTTTCTCCTACCTTAAGACCTACATCGGCTTTATCAAAATAGAATCTAGTCTCTGGTGTAGGTTCTGAGCCTGGTATTAAAGTTGGCTCCTGTAAATTTGCTTCTGTATTTCTAGGTGGATTAAAGAATCCTTCTGGTGCATCTCCTTCTGGTGTTCTACTCCATGCATTTGGTAACTCTATCATATCTTCGCCCCTAGCAATAGGGAAACCTAATTTAATACTTCCGTCTGGTTTTGTAAACGAAGCACCTGCTTTAGCAAGTATTTGTCTTTCTATTTCATCTCTATATTCATCTACGTTTAAGTATGGGAATGCATTTGTTACAACGTTTGCACCATTAATTGTAATGTTACCTTGGTGTGAATCAACTATAAATGCTACTCTTTCTTCTTCTACTAAAGTATTTCCTTGTTGTCTTGTAATGTTAGCACTAGGTGTTAATTTATTTGCACTTGTTCCGTATAATTCAAATTGATCCTTACTAACATAAGTTTCTCCACCTGTTGTGTAAGGATGTCCTATAGCATGTCCTTCAACAATTATTGTGTTTGCTGTAGGAATACTTTTTACTTGGAATACATCATTGTAGTATTCTGGATCATAGTTATAAAGTTTAACACCGTGACCAATAATTGTATCTAAGTCTGTTGCAGTATCAATACTGTAACTATGGTTGTTCGTAGTTGTAATTTCTATTCTGTCACTAACAAATGTAGCATTGGCGTAACTGTCTTCTGTAAAGGTAACTGTTGCTCCGGATGTAATTGCAATATTTGCCGCTAGTTTATAAATTGGCGCACTTGGATCTGCTGTAGCATCTATGGATGTAAGTTTAGTAGATATGTTTCCACCTGTTACAAGCATGCCTTCAAATATTTGTGTGTTGCCAGTCGTTAATAATAATTCGTTACTGTCTGTTAATCCTGTACTTGCAGTATCTGTTATACTAAATGTACCTGTATATGTTCCAGGTATCTTCATAGTTTTATTTGATGTATTATAATCTCTTAGTACATGAAGTCCATCATACTTTCCATTAT
>UEXM01001091.1_pt1 | contig 24723 bp, 10 predicted proteins | sample 1796661 | NCBI WGS metagenome assembly UEXM01 (sample SAMEA4772469, study PRJEB27181) | metagenome | reverse complement strand
CCCTCAAAATTGACGAGGACGCCATCCATATCGCTAAAGACTTGGTACTTCATAGGAGCACCTCCCTTCAACAGTATAATACCATATGTTTTTAGTAGGTCAAGTAATTTCTTACTTGTTGCGCTTGTCTCTATTGACCTGTGCGCCGGCTATAGCCATCTTTTCGTCTTTAGGCATATCAGGATTATCCTTGGCAAGCCCTTGTGCTATTTTTTCTTGTTTGTCATGGTCAGCATCGGACCACTTCTTTTCTTTGCGGTTAGCTGGCTGCATATCCATTACCTTGTCATACTCCAGGTAGTGTTTTACAGCGCCAATATAATCAGCTACCTTAGTCAACTTGCTTTGAATCCACGCCGGCAACTCTTCGTCGTCGCCCAACATATCAAAAATAATCGTTGCATATTCTGCTGTTTTGAACATCTGTCGCTTGGCCATACTGCCTTCATGATCTTCTTTGTCATCTACCCCTTGAGAAATAGATACTTCCTGATCTTGGCAGCCCATCTCAGAAATATCTAATCGATTACCGGGATCGGCGTCGGCTGGGTTTGTCATAATTCTTTTAGCGTCTGCAAAGATGCTATCTATGTTCATTCCCGCTCCGGCATATCCGGCCAAAGTAGTAGCCAGGCTTTGCGCAGCCTCCTCGGGAGTTGGCTTATCTGCGAATTCATACAGAGATATTTCTTCTTTGATAAGTTTTACTAGAGTGTGTATATTTAATTCCATATTCTAAATAGTACCCTAATCTACTAAAACAATCTTCTCATCTAGAAATCCTTTGTTATTCTTATTTCTTAAAAGAAATTCTCCAGCACGAACTATAACAACGGCGTCGGCTCTGTCGTCCGTTCCTTTTTTGTAGTTCTTGCCGCCTCGGGCCATCTCATATTTAAAAGCAGTTTTCTCTTTTTCGATGACAGCTTCGATAACCATCCTTTTTCTTTGAGGACCCTTAGTCCCCCTAGGGAAGGACAACCCGTAAAGAGATCGAGCTTTATTAACATTTAAATAAGTCGGATATTTGTCTAAATTTTCATAACACAACCAGGAGACAATGCCATTAAATTTAGCCAACTTAATAATGGTGTCTGCCCGAGATCTTCCAGGCATAAATCTTTTTAGGGCTGTTTCTATGAAAACATCTTTTATTTGATAGTTTGACCGCAACTCATATAATTTAGCACCTACAAACTCAGCCTTAGAAAATAAGTCCTCTATCTTAGATAAGTCCCAGGACTCTACATAAACTAATTTTCTAGTGTCGGAGTCAACTATTGCTGCGCCAACTATAGTTGTAGATATGTCTAGTCCTAATAACATAAGACACTATATCATAAGTCTAACTTAAGTTTAAAAGTATAGCCATCATTTTCTTTTTTGCGTACAGGATTAGCTACCTTTACCAGCCCAACTAAGTTCTTGTCTTTGTCAAAAAGTCCAATTTTACTTAAGAATGTTTGTTTTTCAAAGCTATCCTCAAAATCACAGTAAGGGCTCTGAATGGTATTCTTAATGTGTAGCTGCTGAGGCTCTAGAAAAGAGCCGCTACTATAAAACGTAGAATTTTTTTGCCAGTCTCCATTTGAAGAACTGAGCCAGGTTAAGTTTTGAGAATTATTAAGTTCTCCGGCTGGTGCTTCAGCAAACATTGTATGAGTAGGAACAAAAGTTGTGCCACTAAACTCTATTTCATACAAACTCGCTGTAGGATATGAAGTAGCCGAAGGTATACTATCAAGAGAATAGGCACCGAAATAAATCCACGCCGGTTTAGTTTGATTTCCGTTACCCAGATAATCATCTGCGGATGTTTTGTCACCAATTTCTTCTGAACTAGTCAGCATAATGAATCCTTCATTGTAAAGGACCATCCCCACTACCGTGCCGCTTGTGGCACCCATTGTCGAGACTAGCTCACCGTTTCTTTTTTCATCTACCGCACGATCTACTAGGCTTCCCGTAAAATAAAAGTTCAAACCAACGGTACCTTTTTCTATAGAAGACCCATAAAAAATAGAAGGAACATTCAAAAGATTTATGGCTCCGCTCACATAACTACCAGTATAATGATAATGAGGACTCAGAACTCTATAATAATTTAGAGTATTCTGGAGTGAGATCATTCTTTTTCGATTGTTAAAATAAGCATCTTTTGTTGCAGAGGTTGCCGTTGACCAAGGATCCGGATAGGTAGTAGCTCCAATATATTCTCGGGTCAAAGAGGAGGTGTATGGATAGGAGCCCTGAAGCACTGTGCCATACTCGGCCTGAGAAAAACTATCCGATGTAATGGATTTAAAAGTCCACATATTACCGTCTTTTACTATGAAAGGGTATATAAGTCCGTCAGTGCGATCTACATTTAACTCATACAGACTTATTGTCCCAGTAGGGATATTAACACCCTTGAAACGGTCTTGGTTAATATAAGACGATCCAGAATAATAAGAGAAACCCCAAGAGGGATGAGCCTCTATAGTATTGAAGAATTTCTCATCATCTAAAAATTTATATAGGTAAGGCATCGAAAGCCGCCTTAGTAATCTAGTCTAACCCTTAAGGTGAACTCGTTATCAGGGGTTTTCTTAAGTGGTTCACTGAGTTTGGCTACTGCTAATAGTTCATTGTCAGATCCATAAAGTCCTACCGTAGTGAAGTAAGAGATTGGGGTGTCAGATTGAGTCTCTTTCACTCTGATCTTACTTCCGGTTAAATAGGTTGGATTACTGCTATAATTAAATTCTTTGTTATGGGCTCTACAGAAATAGACAGTAGAGTTTAATTCAGTGGTATTGGCAAAGGATATATTCTGAACCCGAGCCCGGAAAGCGTCAGCAGTCCCGGAAATAGAAGAACTAACCATCATATCATCAAGACTTAAGTATGAATTAAATCCGCCGCCAATAGTTCCACTAGTAAAAAGAACTTTGCCATGAGTGTCCCCATTATCCACGACCTTGTTGTTTAACAGTCCACCACTAGCGGCAGGCTGAAAAATAGAAGCGGTTAGAACAATGACGCCTGCTTGATAATAAATCAAACCACAAGGAACTCCTACTCCCGTATCAATCATCCAAGGTTTGGGAGCAGCGCCAGTATCGGAAGATGTCAAATACAAGATATTGTATTCGCCAGCAGGAGAATTAACCTTGTATGAAGTAGATCCACTTACATCTTTTACTCGAACTGAAGAAGTCATCTGGGCGACATTAAATTTAACTGTTGCTGGAACACTCCCAGCGCCGCCGGGGTTGTTACCACCAGAAAAGACACTGAGGTCCATATAAAATTGACCTTTTTGAAATTCATCTTTTGCCAATAGGCGAGAAAAGGGAATAAAAATAGCTTCATTTATCTTGTCGCCGCTGGAGAAGTCTCCATCTTCGTCAAAGTTTCGGATGCTTCCCGTCGAGTCATATCCGGACATCACCTGGGCCAACTCATTGTACATCTGTCTTTTCTGCGCTACCTGATCGATAGCCACCCCACGATAGTACGCTGAGGATGACAGGGCAGATCCAGTGCCGAAACCAAATGTAAGGTCAAATATATGGTTAGCCGATGAACTAAGGTAGGGATAATCGTATACTGATTGAAACATTCCATGGGAATAGTTTTTGATATTTAGATTTCCCGCACCTTCATTATAGGCTGAAGCTGATACAATTGTCCCGGTTAGAGGGATTGCTTCATGAAGATTAGTTCGATGCGACTTGACGTCTCTCGATGGTTGCAAAGGTTTAAATGTGGTGGCCATATTTTTATCCTAATCCTTATACTTTCTTAATAAATCGAATGGGGACATCAACTGAGTAGCCTGTATAGTAACCAGTAACTCGTATAGTGGTGTCAATATAATAGAATTGTTGTCCGGATCCGATATAGTTCGATGCCGTTGTTCCGCCAAGTTTTGTAAAAAGAGTATTACTACTTGCTAATTCGTCCGAAGCTCGAATAAAGAATCCAAAGCGTGTTCCATAAACCCCGGTTGATCCGTTCTCACCGATCACTGACCGGGCTTGAAGTCCAGGGTTAGGATTATTAGGGTTACCTACACTATATGAGGGAACCTGCGGCAATCCGTTTTGACTGTCAGGTTGCGCAAAATAACCCGGGTAGCGATTCAAGGTAAAGTAATATCCTGCTACATTATCATCATCGATGTAAGATGGGCGAGCCAGAGTGTTTTGGTCTTCTGGTGTTACTATGCGGCCAAATCTATGATCCATCTCTACCAAGTACTGTGTCTCTCTTAGTGTGTCCCCAGCCGTCATCTTTGATACGGTTAGATCATTAGAGTTTAAACCTTGGTCAAAAACAATTGGAGTTTTTTGAGCACCAAAAGGTTCCCGACCACGAATAATTCCGAAACTACTTCCTGGGTCCGTCAGAGCAGATCCAGCGGTCCAGTATCCACCAGCCGCTGCGTTCGCAGTGGTAGACGTGGCGTAGTCAGCAGTTACCAAGTATCCTCCAACTGGGATATCAGTAAATGCTGCCAAGGGGGTATCTACCACAGGAAGGATGATATCATTTAATTTGACAACAGGCAGGTATAGAAGCTCTTCATTGTCTACTGTCATAAGTTTAGATTTCATCGAAGACATGTTGTTTGTAAAAGCTTCTAGGACTGGTGACTGGAGAATGTTCAAGTCATAATAGGCGCTGCCGTTGGGATTAGCATTATCATAAAGAGTATAATCTATCTCGTCATCGCCGAGAGCAAACTTTACAATTTTAAAACTACCGTCACCCTGCGCTAATCTTTTTCTTCCGGTATCTGTTAATACCGCATCAAGAATAATATCGCCGCTGTTATCTAAGAATCCCATTTATTTACCCCTCACAAAGTTCGGTCTTTATTAAATAGTGTGTGGATACCCTTTTTGAATTTTTATCTATGTTGCGGCGTTTAAACATGCATTTCAATTTCATTCTTGCCCCGCTGGATTTGTTATGTCTTTTGTAAAGGTCACCATGATTCCAACTTTTCGCCCAGTGTCCCTAGAGGTTAGCCGGATTAAAAACTTGTTTCTTTCTACATTATCCTCGGAGTTTTCTGGATAACCTATCTTTTGTCCGATCAATCGACCCGTATCAGAATAATTATCTACCACAGAACTTTGAACTTGTGAAGGGCGTACTTCTAAAAATCGAGCCATCCTTTTTGTCGGGACTGTAGTTTTTGGTGGATTGTGCGAGTAAATTTTAATCCTAGGAATATAGAAACCTTTATTAAAATACATATTGACTTGATATATGGGACTAGGATTTGAGTAGTTGCCGTGTAAATCCTTGCAGCGGAACGTATAATAATAATTCCTATTAGGCTCAATCTTATCTAAAAAATCAAACGCCAAAGCCACTTCATCTTCTGGAACGTCTACATCATCAGAAATATTCATAATTTTGTAGGGTTCGGTGAAACTACGATAAACTAACCTTTCGTTTAACGCCGAAGTGTTTAAAAACTCTGATCTATAAACTTCCATTATCTTTACTTCTGATGATGAATCACTGCGAAATTCTAAGTCACCCCGCCTAAGTTCGTTATATCTCAGCATTTTTTGCCGAAGAGACATCTCATACATTTTTTCAGATTCTTCATTTGTAAAGGCCACATATTGAAGAGATCCTTCACCGACAAAAGATCCCTCTGTACTATTAGCACCAAACAATATTTCTCGGTAAGCGCCCTCTTTTGCGATAGGTAGAATAGCCGGAGGAGGAGGAGGATAATCTTCGATTACTGCGTCAGGAAAAGCGTTTCCACCTAGGATTTCTCCACTTAAGTTATTGAACTGAAGTTGGTGGGATATTATAGGATACTCAACAATCTTAGGCTTGGGGAGTGTCTCTATATGGGACGATATATAAACTGAATCTTGGATCCCCACAATATTAGCATTCATCTCAAGAGGTATTCCCGTAGCTGGGTCTACCTTACCCGTATTGTAATCATATGTTCTGAAACGAAACTCGCTCCCATATACTATATCACAAGCATGAACTTCATAACGATAAGTTGTCCCATACTTTACCTGAGTGTCTGTATAGCGGAAAAATGCATGCATACTTCCGGGACCGACTTCGGGACTATTGGGTAAATAAAAGGTCTGTATCTTTTTGTTGTTTGATAATGTAGTACCCACTTGATATTTAATTACTTTATAAAAAAGAGTTTCTCGGGGAACCGTTTCTCTTCCTCGGACCACATCTTGGAAAGAGCAGAGATTTTTAATATTATATGGGTAGCCGTGAGCACCACGCTTATAGTAATCTGCAACTGCTGCTCTTATCCGATATTCTAGGTTGTTATCACCCTGCGAGTTTAGAGTTTCGCCGTGAACAAGCTCCCCACCCTCTTGGGTATAAAAAGAGAATCCATCAATTGGTGTATTAAATTTTTCAAAAAATTGTTCTAAATCATATACTTTTACAGACTCTGTATAGTTTAATTGTTTTAGCTCTCCAAGCCCTAATTCATCCACTAAGAAAGCGTCGTAAAGAGAATTATTTTCTTGTTCCGGGGTTAGTGCAGGAATGTCAGAGTTATCTCCTAAATCCGAATCCCCGGGTCCTCGACCAGATAATGTTCCTCTGTTATATGGAGCGGTTGAAATAAGTTTATTAGAATGTCCAAAAGATTCTATTCCGGCTGGGAGCACATAAGGAACTTCACTATTGCTTAAATCCTCTTCCATGCGGAGGTAGGCGTTAAGTGCGACTGTTGTATAAGCAATATCCTGTTGTTCTTGTGCATTAGCCCCCCAACCAAACAATTCATATCCTACTGGTCCGGTCTCAAGAAAAGGAATATCTAATACTACCGACATGGGGAAAGAACTTGCTGCCGGTGATCTAGACATGTCTGAAAATTGAATCATTTCTCGGGCGGCAAATAAAATATTTTGGCCCCGAGTATTAATTTCTGCCGCTAAAGCGGTGTCATTTACCTGGGCTTGGCTCACAAATTGTCCGTAACTTTCAAGAAACCTTGAGGTCTCTAATTTATTATTTAAATTTGGGGCGTTCAACTCATTCTCGGTATAAAGAGATAGGGCTGCTCTATAATTTTCTTCTAAGCGCAAGCCTCGCTGAATATACAAAGGAAGCTGTGGTATTACCACAAGCCCATCAGCATTTCGTCCGTCAGTAGTTATTCCAACAGCGTTGGCGGCTATGCCTCCCTCAAAAGTGTCTGAGTACGACAAAGGAGTTCCATCCAGGACGCTCAAAATATTATAACCATAGAAATTAGGGATAAGAGTTTCTAAGACACGAGGATTTTGCATATCTTCCTCGTAAGTCTTTTGGTATGAGTTATATCTTGTCCGGAGGCTGGCTCTTGCCATAGACTCCGGGTCTTGGAAGGGGCTGGAGCGATCAAACTTTGTCACAAACACATCTTGAACATACGGAGATTTAGATTCGAAAGTAAAATAATCATACGCCACAAAAGAATTTTTGCGACGGTCGTATTTAATATCTGGTGGGTATGCGGCGATTGCAGCACGGTTTGCTTTTTTGCGGTCTAGCCCATCAAGGACTTTCTGGACAGTGTATGCGGTAATAAATCCATTGGGCGATTCCTGCAAAAGTTCAGAAGCATAATCAACTTGAAATTCCTGTAGGCTATTACCATAGCCTCCTACAGAAATTTGCTGGCTAATAATATCACTGCCAACTTGTGTCGAGGCCTGAATTCTTTGCAGGAGTTCTTTTTCCTCGGCTGCCGGAAGTCTTTTGATGCTCGATGAAATGGCAAGGTTAGCAATCCGTTGGGCTAGGTTTATGCCCCGAGGATTAGAAAAAAGTTCTGGGAGATTGTTTGCATATACAAGTCCATCTTGAATTTCACTTTCCTTTACTTTTTTAGATGGAAGTGTAAGAGACAAGTAAGCGTCATTCCACTTTTTGCTTAGATCAGGTGATCCTGCGCCTCGATATAAATCCCCATATGTTATTTGAGTTACTTGTCCATTCTGAGTTACAGCATCGTATCCTCCATAAGACCAATTAAAATATGTTGCTGAACGGGGGGAGCGGGGGGATGTAAGACTATTTAGTCCGTCTTCCAAGTCGCTATCGTCTTCCATTGAGCCGTTAAATGATCGACCTTGCCCTAAATAAATGCGGGAATATTGTCCTCCATATTCATTATTGCGTCGTTCTAACAATTCACTATACATAGACCTATTAATAGTCTTGTAAAACATTAAAAACGGATCAATTGGGTTAACCAGGTTAGGAGTCTTGAAGACTTTTATTCTTCGATAAGTGGGAGACACTGAGAGATATCCAGGGTCAAGTGGGTCCACTATATCCTCAGTACGAAAGGCAACAGGATTCTCATCTATTACCTCGTCAACTACCTCCTCTCTGCTGGCTGGCTGCGCTCCTTGAGCTTGCGGATCTAGTTCTAGTTGTTTCTGTCTTCCTGGTGGTAATTGACCATCAGGTCCATAATTCTTGGCTGCCATTTAGTATCCTCCGATCAATCCACCCAGAGTGGAGTCTGGCTGCTGTGCAGGGGGCTCATCAGAAGTTCCAACTAATCCGCCCAATGTTGGGTCCGTTGTAGGTGGTGGGGTCGCCGATTCAGATGTTCCTAGAGATTCTCCCAAAATAAAATACTGATTATAGATAGGAAGATTAAACAAATCTTCGTATGGAGGAAGTATTTCAGGATTAAACAAAGTTTCTTTAGAAGAGGATGTTGTATCCCCACTCAATCCCGAAGATAAATCACTGGGCATGATTGCCCTAATACGACATATTCGGTTCCTTCCATCCGGCTTAAGTAACAAATCAGGCGTCAATGGCTTCCATATGGGCAACTTAGGCCTGCCGGTGTAGGGGTTAGTAGCTATTATATTAAACCCAGCCATAGCTTCAGTAGAAAGAGCGTCTGGGCTCTGGTCCTGCATTAGATCTGGGGAGGTTTTTTCAAATCCCGATAAGTATTCCACTACACATAATTGCTTATAGTTCATCCAATAAGCCAGCATTTTAGAATATACCTTCATCGGATCATATGTTTCATTGTAGGGCAAGTCAGGAATCAAAGCTAACGTACTAACACTTGTCTTATGTTCTGTTGGAAGATCGATCTCTTGGACTAAGTTTCTAACGGCCTCAAAACCAGAGCCTAAGTCTAAGTCATCACGACTAACCGCCGCTACAAACATTGATTTAATCTGGTTTGGAATTCCCGAATTGTCCTGACTTTCAATATATGTTTTTATATTATTCTCCGTAAGCCCTAATTCATTTGCTAAATTTTTCATCGAATTAAACTGCAAATTTATACTTTGTGGTAAATCACGGTAAGTTGAGTTTAACTCTAATTCACCGGTTATGTTAAACATAGCCTTAATAGGATAGCCACTTTTTCGCTGAGGCGGTTGTATCTGTAAGTTTTTGTTATTAGCTTCTGCACTTGGATATTCTAAAGAAATATTTTGTTGACGCTGGTCGAACCAAGAAGTTGATGTAGGTGAACGGTCGGTGCCTCCTCCATATATCATGGGTAATAATCGTATTTGCTCAAGATCAAAGTCTAATGGTACATACTCTCGGGATACATCCGAAGATGGAGCTAAGTCTGGTACTTCTAATAAAGAATCAAACGTAATATCGCAATAATAATCTCCTATCAATGATTGCAAGGTAGTATTAAATAATTGCTGATTAGGTGGATCAGAGGCTAAGGTGTCTGCAAGCATATAATAAGAGCCATTTAGAAATGTTGATTTTTTCTTAATTCTTATCAAATCCGAAAACAATTCTCCGTATCTGTCAATGTCATAACGATTGTTGATCCCTGTGTTGTTTCGATAATCAGTTTGAACAATTTTTGGCTTTCCATAAGTATTAATAACCTGAGGGGTGAAAAACGAAGTAGTGGGGTTCCTATAGCCTGCGGCAAAGGCAGCATCAGATAAAGTCCCCTCGTTTCCTTGAGGAATATAAAAATACTTATTAAATTCCTCTATTGCCCTCTTACTGTACTCAACAGGAGAAATCCGAACAAGCCCTGGCATTTCTGTATTCATTACTGGTTCTTGAATATATTCATATCCCGTTCCAAATGTTAGCCCGGAAGTGGCAAATGTTTCAAACTTATGATCAACTTGGAAAATAACTGTCTTTTGTTGATAGGAACCTCTGCGCTCAATTGCAGATTTTTCGGTTTGTCCACCATCATTTATAAATCGTTTTTTTGCATCGCCAACAATACCCGAAAGAACACTGGACAAATCTCCAATAGAATTAGATATAATTTGGAGTCCAGTAGTATTAGGGGATGAAGCTAAAGACCTTAGTTGTCCTCTCAAGACTTCTAACTCCATAGGTATACCAAACCCCAAGAGTGCCCCTAAGTAAATGTTTATCTGATCGTTAATTATGTTAGATACTAGTTCGAACTCAAGAGTAACATTGTTTCTTATAGCTATACGTTCTAAGGGTACCGAACGAGTCAGTGTATCATAATCAAATAATCCAATACCATTTTTGATTATCCCCGGGGCGTTTTCGTCTTCAGAATACAATGCAGGAGGTGAGTTAACTATAAAGTCGTAAACTTGAGTAACTTTTTTTTGTGCCTGGTCCAGTAAATCAGAATATTTGGATATGTAAGTTTCTGCCCCATCTTTGATAACATAGCTTATCCCATATTGAATTCGTGATAACTGTTGCGTCATCTTTTCTGCGGCCAAAATGTCTCGTCCTTCATATAGGACTACATCTTCTCCGTCATTATCTTCCAAAATTAAACCGGTGAGTGGGGTCGGGGTATCAATAACTGTAGAAGGATTTAGAGGTCCCAAATCTTTTTCTGTTTTTCTAGTAACCGATCCTAGTTTATTTGATGAGCCAAACTCTTCAAAATTTAACAAAGATTTTGTCATTGTAGTAGACAATATCTGAGTCCTTTCGTCTACCCCGTCTTCGTTATTAGAAGATATAATATTGCCACCACCAAAAATTTCTCTTGCCGAAGTCGGGTTAATATAAAGCCAAGGATATTTACTGTTGTTCATCATATATGAGCGCAATGAAAATGAAAAACAATACCTTACATCCTCAATTGTGTCTTTTGACAACCAGAGCGGGGAAAAGTAATTAGTATCAGCAAGAAGAGTCTTTTTTCGGTTCCCAATATAAGAGCGATCCACTGATCTGTTCATATATTCAAAAATTCTATTATTTAAAGATTCTACAGCAACATTTGTATAGGAGCTAAAATTATGAAGCCGGGAACTATCGGGAGATAAGATAGCCCTTGAATCTCCATATCCCACGAGAAGAGGAAGTCTTTCAAAACCTGAGCGTCGGCCTTCCTTTAACTCTATTTGTCCATTGTTCCTGATAAATACTGTGCCGTCCTGTGGCTGAAACTCTGTATAGGTTCCCCCAAATGTGCTAGGTGATATGTATCCGGCACCGGACTCAAAAATAGTATAGACTCCACGCCCAGAAGGTTCAAAGCGACGGTTCTGCGCCTCATCATAGTTTTGCATATCAAAGTAAGAAAATGCGTACACGCTAAATTGAGATAAATTAGTAGTCTTTATACCTTGTCCAGTGCCGATACTAAAAGTATAAGGAGTGGCCGGTATTTCGTCCAGAGTATATAAAGATGTTTCGCCACCATTTGGCTCTTGTATTCTGGATACTCTATTAGTAGATCTTCGAGATATTAAACCATTCTCATTTACAGGTAAAAGATTTTGAGCAGGAACATCTATAACAAAGACCTTCTCCATATAGGAAGGATATCCATCAGCAGTGTGGTAGAAAAATTCAGTGTTCCCAGTTTCTTTAAGTGTTTGAGTCAAACCTAGAGCATCAAAAGGTCCGTAGTTAGACATCAATTGACGGAGCACAGGATCTGAATCGGTAGCTTTTAAAAACAGATCCGGCAAAAGATCAGCGGACGCTGGCTCAACTGGTCCTAGCTCTCCAGAGATATATTCATTTGCCCTCTGTTGCACATAATCTAACCTTTTACATACTTCCTCATCCATGGAAACAATTATTCGAAGCCGTAAATTATTTATATAATTGTCCTTGTCATACCAAGGAACAAAAGATTCTTTTACAGCCTCTACGAAATGTGACTGAAGAGTAACATTAAGAACTTCTGAAGTTGCTTCGGAAGGACTATTATTAGTAACTTCCGCCAATTTTACAGAATAGGTTGGAAGCATTGCCGAGACGCCAACGGCCTCGGAAAGAGTAAAAGAAAACTGAGGGGGAGGATTAGCCATATTTAATCACACGGTGCCTGAGGGTCATTGGGTCTATTAGAAGAATAAATTCCGCTTCGAAAATCGGGGATGTCTGAAATTTCATCATCAACTCGGACTTCTAAAAAATACTCCACATAAGATGTATTTATTACTGGGAATAAAGTCTCCAAGTCCTTGTCGGGTTTAAGATAAGAAACTAAACTAGGATTTTCTATCTGTTGTTGCAAAATTGAATAAGCATCAGAATTAGGGTCTACAAATTCTAAATTACTAATAGACAAAGATTGATTATCGGGTATACGAAAAATCTCAATATCATAGTTGCCGCCCATTTTAAAAATAGTATTTAGCTCCTGTATATCTAGTAAAAGTCTGTCTTCTTCAACCATATCATAAAAAACAAAAGGCTCAATGTCACCCTGCGAGTTCATAACTTCGGAAACTGAACCTGAATATTGTAACTCTAAAGTAGTATCAAGAGTTGGTATACTGTAGTTGCTCTCGTAAACCACATCTGTTGTTGGGGTAAACAAAGTGCCATCCCCAACCACGCTAACAGACCAAGCTGGGGCAAAATCAGACCAAGGACTATTAGATCCTAAGCATCTAAAAAATTTTCCGTTAGCATCGGTCAAGGCATCAAAACTATTTTTGCTAATATTAGAATTCGTTTGATTATTCCGGACAGAGCCAGAAAAATTTGTAAATATCTCTAGGCGATCTGTAGTCTTAATACGGTTAACAATATTATTTTGAGTCTCTTGCAATCCGGCATAAGCTCCATCATATAAGATATCATCGTCATAATAGGCATAATATTCCGGACTAAATTCACCCCTAGAGAACAAATGTTTTCCATACGGAGTTAGCTGGATTTGCATTACTTCTTCTTGTCGATTTATAAACTTTGCCATATCTTAATTATTCGTTATCTATGTTTTGTGGTCTACTATTATTTTGAATCCCTACAATAGCATTCTGATTTTGAAGCTGACTGTTTAAATCTGGAACAAATTCTTGTTGACGATAGTTGCGAACTTCATTCTTTAACTGAGGTCTGAAGCCGGTAGTTGCAGTCAGTTTTGTCATCTCCACTAAAGAACAATAGTCATATGGCCAGTTATAGGTATTCCTCTCTTGTCCTAATTTAGTAGAATTATAAAGAGCTTCGGTATATGAATTTTTCTGTCTAGATAACAATTCTCGCAACGATGGTGAAATGTCCGGAGAGTCGCTGATATAGCCAAAAATATTCTGAAAGGATCGTGAGCCATAACCATCATTTATTTCATTAAAGATAGTTTCATAATAGGATGTTGCACCCCTCTGCTTAACCTTGAAGACTAACCATCTAATTTCTTTTTGAAATCCATTTGCAGTACCAGTTACATCAATTAAATCAACACGGGGGTGACCAGTCTGCTCTATGCCTAGGTCAAGTTGTGTTTGTAGTATTTCTGGAAAAACTGTTTGGTCTTCTTCTATGCGCTCGCCGGGCATATAGTGATCGATCGAAGTTACAGTTTTTGTTAAATACTTAGTTAAGTCTGGCATTATCCCCTGCCAGATATCTCCAAGGTCCTGTCGAGACAATGTTGCTGTATGCTCAAACAAGTAAACTATAGGAGTTCGAGCCACAGAATAGTTGTTAAAAGTCCGATCATATTCGTCAGGTCCAAAAGGTAAAATAATGTCAGATACTTCAGGATAATCTGACGGGATCATTGAGACGATGTGGTCCTTTAGAGCCGGAGGTAAAGAATATTTGGTAAATGCCCTACGGAACTCTTTAATCTTAGGACCTAAACTCTTTGAATCAGCCGTCATAGTCATGCATATATAATCTTCGGTCTTGGGATCATACCAGAAAGGCATAGCTAGAACTGCTTCCGAAATTGTTTTTTCATCGTCTTGAGCTAATTGACCCATCCTTTTAGCTCTTTCAGGCATCCATTGTCCTGGCGGCATGATGTCTTCTTCTTTAAACCCAACAAGGCGACCCAGTGACTCGATGTTTTCCACTCCCGCATCATAGACAAATTTAGGAACTTTTTTAACTCTTTGTACTATAGAATTAACTCCTGAGAAGGATCCGGGATATTCTGATCCGGCTGCATTGCCAACAAGCCTATATTCTAAAGATTCATCATCCACATCGGATAGGTAGAGGTATATTCCCTGGTTAGTATTAGGTTGCACTCCATATTGGTGCCACATTCCCAGTGTCTCTGTTGAAAAAGTATTCGGGTCTATAGACGATGAAAAACTATAATCCCCAATAGAAGAAGAGAAATCTAGTATAGGACATTCCCATTTTGGCATAACTACCCATTTATTCTTATCTAATGGAGAAACGTTTCCAAAATCTGTAGGGAAGATGTTATCTATCACAATAGATGCGTCTAAATCCATTCGGTTTTGCCAGGCTCTATTCCACTGATACGGGGGGTAATCACTGCTTTCTATCGTGCTGCCATCTTCCGCAACAAAAGATCCGGATGCTAAATCAAAATATTGTCCGTTCTCATTTATAAATTCAGTATATGTTTCAGAACCATACAAAATTTCGTTCAAGGTAACATCTTTGCTTTGTTGTGGCATATAAATAATACGGACCATACTAGGTCCATAATAATATGGAGGAGTAAACGGAGCAAACTCTCCTCTGTGAAGGGGCCACGCTTGCCCCTGTGGTACTGAACCCGCCTGTGTCCTAGTTGCAACTGTAGCGCCGGCAGCAGTTGCAGCTTGCCAGTCAATTGATCCAGTAGAAGTTGGGATGCCAAAAGAGTAAGGATTATTATAAAGATTAAAATATTCTGTTTTCTTTAGTCCTATTTCCATTATGTAGGCAGTTTGTTCTTCTACATAAACAGTCCGAGCCTGAGAAGTGTTTTCTGGGGCTGTTCCCTGTGGGGGTTGTTTTCCCTTAGTTGGTACTTGTGCCACAAATTTAGTCATATTTGTATTGTCTTCTTGTTTTTTCAGGAAAAACTCAGGAACTGTGGCTAAAAAGTTTGAAACTGATAAGCGATATAGTAAATCATCAACCGTACCAGCAGTGCTTACAGACCCAGTTATATCATTTATTAACCAAGGACTTATATCGGATAACAGTACGCCCTTGTTATCATCAGATATATAATCAAGTGGCTTAAGGATAGCCTCAAAGGGAAGTTTTTCAGACCAGAAAAAATTATCAACACCCGATAGGGAAAAATCAAAGTTATCAGCAGTCCCCTCTTGACGACGGCGGCGATTGCCAGGTATTTGCCCTTCAACAGGTGCCGGTAAAGTCCCAGACAATGCGCCGGCCAAAACAGTGTATCCTACAGACTGAGTAAACTGACTATGATTTCGTCCGGCACGCCAAATAGGATATTCAACTCCCATTCCCGATTTAATTGAGTTGTAAATAATTCCTGGTGCGAAGAATGGGCGATGAAGGGTGCGCCAGCGTGCGGGCGAGCTTCCAGATGTACCGCCCCAGTTTGCAACGGAAGCAGCATTGTAGGATTGAGAGAATAGTGTAGCAATTTGCAAAGTTCTATCCATAGGGTAAAAACCATCGTATGGTAGTAATTTTAATATTGCTTCCGACTTCAAATTCAACTGCCGAGGGTTCTTGTTAAACTCTAGATCAATACTGCCCTCTTTCATAAAAGGATCTAGATATTGAATCAAGTCAGTAGTAGCGTAGCGAGGTATAAACTCTGGGCTTATTTCAGCACTATAATTATCTTGATTTGACCCAGTGAGAGTCAGAGTGGTTTTGAATAAAGAGTCTATATCTCCCCGGCTCCAATAATTAGAAACAACTTCACTAATTCTAAATTCCGGAACAATGGTGTAATCTTGTCCTGCAAGTCTAGCATCTTGTATATAATCTTCGTAGGAGTTGTAAAAAGGATATTGAGCCGGGGCCAGTGCGCCCTTGGATATTCCATCTATGAACTTTCTTTGACTTCCAGCAGTCCAAGCTGGACGAGCAAGAGCACCGCCGGGGCATAAAGCATCCGGCAAATCTTCAGTGGTATGAGCAGTAGTTGTTGAGGGAGCCCCGAGCGCAAAAGCAGTTTGGGTAACTTCCCCGCCGCTGACGGCATCGCCAGTTATAGCAGTCCCATTAATTGCGGTACCTGCAACATCAGCAGTTATAGTCATAACCGCCCCACCCCCAGGATTTGTAGGCGTGACATCTATTTCGCCATTAGACTTACAAAGGGCAACTGAACTAAAAATAGATTGAATCACAGCATTAGTAGTGCCGACACCGCTTGCACCTATTTTGTATTGTATAGCGTCAGTGCGGAGGGTAGAAGCTCCCGGAAGGAGAGTCTGATCAAAAGTAAAGGTTACTGTTTTAACTCCGGTTGCAATAACTATCTTTTTGTTATTCAGAAGACTGGGTGTGGTTTCGACTGCCGTAATAGTTGCGGTTGCAGAAACTGCTGGAGTAACAACGTTCTCAACCCCTGTGGTTAGTCCCGGCACTGAGTATACATACTGAGACGTAACACTGTTATTGCGGGTCCAACTACCGGAAGAAGTCGTTGCCAAGGGGTCAGTAATACCATCTTCAACAGTTCCAAAATTCAACATCATTAACTCACCCGCAGCCATCGTGCTAGCATCAGCTAACAAAACAGGAACGGATGCTGTTAATACAGTTTTGAGCGTGGAGACAGAATCAGAATACAAGAAAGAATCCATTGGCCATATTGAGGCGGAACCAAACCCAGCCGGCTCACTCGCAGCGTCAGAGGGATTCCACGGGACCTGATCAAGAGCCAAAACGGCATATCCCTGTGAGGTATGGAAGTTTCCAGTAACCCTGCTTATTTGGCGATTATATTCTGGAATATTAAAGGTAGGCCCTGTTGAGTGAGCGTCATAATCCCGAAGCTGGTAATACGAAGTAAATGCTCCCATGTTAGTGCTTACAGGACTCTTATCATTTTTCCAAAAGTTATTATAAAATGCTAGTCTTCCCCGAGAAGCGGACATATAAGTGTATATTTCTCTGGGATAAACAGTTTCAGAGTACAACATTTGTTGAAACATATCAATTCCTGTTACAGACTTAGGCAACCCTTCTACAAAATTATTGCGGAACACTTCATATGGTCTTTTTTCATGGTGCGATATATGTTTATAATCTGTTGGCGGATTAATATACTCATTTAAAGGCTTATTCGCAAAAGCTTGCAGTTCATTCCCGTATGCGTAAGAAGCCGCAATATTAATTGGAGTTGCTGATGTTTCTGAGGGGCTCCCTGGATAGGCCTTCAGTTTATGGACAAGCGGCTTATATTTTGATGTTACAGGCGGCTCTCTATATCTCCTATAAAAGGGATACAAAACAGGCGATCCGCCCCTGCTAGTTAGAGAATACGAAGAAGAAACTAAGTCTTTAGAGGTGTCGGTAGCGAACAAACTTGCGGGGGGCACGATATTATAAACATTGTTTTTGTTAAAATAAAGACCGTCATGAGTTTGCCCTTGTCTTAACTGTGTCCACGGCACAACGTCAAACTGCCCACCCCAGACAAAATCACGGTTACCAGCTATATTGGCTATTACGCTTGCTGTACCAAAGCTTGAAAGCTCTGCCACACTTAAACTAGAAGTTATAAGAGAAATGTTGTCGGGATACCTGGATGAAGATAGAATATATTGGCTATAAAGTGCAGAAGCTTCAGCATTTGAGCCTGTTAGGTTGTTAAACCACTGAGTCCTGTCTGCATCTGGGACTGGTCGGTTAACAAAACCATTATCCCTAACAGATGCAGTATAATAAGTTACATTAGGTGCAATTGCTGTTCCACTTATTTGAAGTCGTTGTATAGTGTTTCTTTGAGTTTTATGCAAGGCTACAAAACTCCCCGAAGGAATGTTTGAAATACTTGCAGACGCCACTATTGTAGAAATACCCTGGGGGAAGGGTTGTCCACTATTTAGTAGGGATAAGTTACCAGCTACGGCATCCAGTTCAGGAGTAATATCCTGCTGGAATCCGCCCCACCCAGTATATAAACGAAGGTACCCATGTAAGCCTGCGCCATCACCTAATCCGGCCCCGTAAAATCTATAAGATAGGTTGCCCAATTTTCGAACTAAATGATTTCTATAAGGCAACGCATTATTGGCTGCATATTGGTCAGAGGGGACATCTCGATACTGTTGTTTAGAGTCTAAAATCGATCCCGGGGCGGCAAACTGATTAACAAAGATTGTCTTATTGACTCTTCTGGTAGCAATTTGGCGTGGCGCAGCATAGTCCGCCGAGCCCGAATAATGGAAACTCAGTCCTTCTGCCCCGTCACCAGGGACCCCTAATCCAACTCTTCGAGCGAGAGGCATAACAAACGCCGAAGGCATTGATCCAGTAAACCCAACTTCTGCACCGTTGTTATAGTTTTCATTATTAAAAACAAAATCCATATTGTTTCGGTCACGACCTACGGTTTGCACAACTTGATAGTTTTTGGAGAAGTTTCCTAAAACATTAACTCCCGAACCAACGATTGAAGATCCTGTAGTAGTGGACACATTAGATATATTTACTGGTGATTTAGATGCCAAGCCCCGAAGATAATGTCCCTTTGGAGTACTGTTTTCGGTAGTCGTGTTGGTTTGAGTTGTGTAGATTTGCATAGAACCAGTACCAGAGGCTATTTGCAAAAGATATTTTTCTTTTCTTTCAAAAGTCCTCATCGGAGCTACATGGCGTGACTGGTATCCGCCCACATGAGTTCGAGTAAATGGACCTTGCATTGGAACGCTATGAGCTATGGGGCTCACACTATCTTCATGAAGGTTGGCTAGGTCAATATTTACGAGCCCTCTAGAATTAAGCTGGGCTCCATAACCGGATGTATCCGCTGCTAGAGACGAACTAAATGCGCTAAACGGCACAACCTCTTCACCCTTATAGTTTCTAGAGTCTACAGTTCCTCGGAAATTTATTTTTGTTTTTGCAAAAGGATCTATGACATCTGTGCAGCTTACTACAGGCTCAAAGGCATCAAAAGATAGAGTTCGAATATTGCGCCTCTTGTTGAGGTATTGGTTAATACCCCCTACCTTAAGTGGTGACAAGTCAGCAGAAAAGCATAATACCTCTTCCCCAGCTTCAAAGACTACTTCGCCAGGAGCAATAGGGAAAGTAGGTAGTGGACGATTATTAAAAGATGAACTAAAGATAGCTTGTCGTGTGTTAATAACACCAGCGTCTGTTACCCCAAACTCAGGGAGATCACGATTGGCCCGGAATTTCCACCAGGAACAGTTTACATCTTGAGAAAGTCCCAGGGGTGCATGACTAAATCTCCATCCTGGAAATTCTTCACATTTAAATGCTGTTTCGAAAATTCTCCGCTTCTTAATTTCGTCGGGACCAGGCGGCTTATGTTTCTTCCTTCCTCCCAGGAAATGCCAATGATATTTTGGCCTTTCAAGAAGATGATTTTCCACGAGAGTTCTGCTACCAACTGAATGTTTTGCCGATGCGGGGAAAAGCTGGGTAACAATCTGACCCATCGCAGTATCTACCCACTTATAGTATTCTGCATATTTTTCGAAGTCAGGGACATTCCCAACTCTACGGAAAAAGACTTCTCTTAGTTTCTCCATATTTTTATAGTGAGGCCGATACATATTTACCGGCTCGCCGATAAGGTTGTTCATCTCACTAAGAGAAGCAAAGAACTGAAGCATTCTCTTGGAAATGCTCTTGTATGGACTCTTCTCTACAGAAAAATAGAAATTATTAACTTGCTGATTTTGTCGAAATACTTCGATATCAGTATCCCGTATATCTATCATATCTCGGGTTAGGACATATTCTGGAAGTTGTTGCTTTTCAGTATAGGGATAATCTTTAACTACAACAGATGAACCCGTTGCAAAAAATTCTCCTCGTCCAGTCAATTGTCTCTTATTGACGCTAGAGAAAATAGTACCCTGATAATTCTCCATATAACCAGTAGCATTAGATCCGGAAGAAAAATCAGATACAATTACTTCCCCACTGGTGTTTGGGTCAGATAAATTTGCAAAGTCCCAATTGAGAGCCAAAGTTTCAATATTGGGAATATAAACTTGAGGGATATTAGTTTGACCCTGGAAAGTATAAGCCTGCTGATAAGGAGCCAGGTGACCATAATTATCTACGTCCCGAGCATGAATGTCAATAGTTTTTGCCGGAAGAGCCTGGCTCCAATACCGAATACTGGAGGCCCGAACATCTGATTGGGTCAACAGTGCTCCCGAAAAGTTAGTTCTGTGAGCACCAGTATATAATTTCTTAGGAAACTCTAAGGTTTGCGACCCGCTGGGAGAGGTCAAACTTACAGATTTGGTAAACGACCTTCGTTTTATCCCAGTGTCATAATTTACCCCATAGAGACTTAAATTGTATTTTGTGGAACTATCAATGGTTGTTCCGTCTACCTGCTGTGCAAAAGGATATTTTTCGTTGTGCAGCGAAAGTGCAAAATTCCATTTTTGTCCATCATAAACATTTTGATAAATATCAGTAGTCAGAAGAGTGTTGCCGGAGCTATCCTTAAGTATAAAATAGGCATCTTTGACCAGGAAGTCCGGAGATAGTACTTCAGCATATTCTCCTGGGCTTTTAACAGCGTAGAGTTGGAACCCCTGATCTGAATAGGTGGGGTTACCAATAGGTGCCCAAGTGGTGTCTACTGTATCGGGATCAGTAGACAAAGGAGTATGGAAGCCCATCAAAGATGATGAAACAATTGGAGAAGGAGTATAAGTTAAGAACTCGCTGTTCTGCTTATTGGGAAAGATAAACTCTCCCTCTAAAGTAAACGCATAGTAATCTAACTCAGTACTTCCCGTAATTATACCGTAACTATTGGCGGTTCCATCATAATACTGATATACCGTAGCATTATTACTCTCAAGGTTTCGAAGCCCACTGAAGTCCATATATTTCTTGTTAGAAACAGAGGCTATATATTTGGTGTCTAGAGTGTATGTTTCATTATTCGAATAGACACTGACATCTAAAATATTCTCGTCAATGCCGTAGCACCGAATAAGGTTACGGATAGATTTTTCATTTCCTTTGGATTTATAAATAAAATTAAGGTTATTATAGATATTTTTATATATTGCATTCTTAACTTTGACTAATTCTTGGTCAAAGTTGATCTGCTCATCTCTTTGTAAGAGTTGTCCAAATACTCCAATATCTTCAAAAATCTCAGGAACCTGAAGTCCTGAATTAGAGAGTAGACGATTATTATAGGGGAACTCATTTAAACTACCTGTTAAGCTGCCACTAACATATTCTACATTCTTAATTTTAGATAACTGCGATATTTGCAGGTTTAATGTATCTAAATAACTTCCTAAAATTTGAGTTAGCTTACCCATTTCGCCCGAAGCATTTTCGTCTTCTTCATAAACCCAACTTGGAACCATATTCATCATGTACGAAGAATTAGTATAATCATATTGCCGACCAAGAGAAGTGAATGAGTCTTTTTGCGAAACTAAAATAGGATTACTGGCTCTAACTATCGGGTCGCCGGCTTCCCTCTTCGAGGCGAGAGCCATAGTATTTAAAGCAGATCCTGTGTTTCTAGATGTTATATTAGAATAACCAGCAAAAAAACCGTTTGATAGTCTTCCTGAGTAATCAAGAACAACATCATCTATACTGGAAGTTAAGGTAATTCCCTCGTTAAACTTATGATAAACCCCTAAAGATCGATTAGCATCCGTTCGGTCAGATCCTCCATATACAGGAGTAAACCAATATTGTCCGACCTCTTCGGGAGTGCGGGCTTTTTTCCAAAAACGGAATTCATCTAGAGACGCAGACAGCTTTCCAAACCCAAACAAACTAGAATCAGTAGCATCTTTTGTTCCGCTTGGTGCTGTTCTTAGTGCTCCCAAGTTACTAATTAAAGATCCGGTAACTGTGCCTATAAGTCCTGCTTGGTGTCCGCTGGCCGTGATGTTAGTTTCCCAACATACCCCATCAATATAAAAATCTATAGAGGGGACCGATTCAGAAGTGTGGAACACAAAAGAATAATTATGCCAGGAACCACTAACTAACTGATTAGCTATTCCTCCCGTAGTAGGTACCGATTGAGTAAAGAAGCCCTTTGTTCCCGACAGCATCGTAACTTTAAAACGATCTTCGGATCCTGAAAAGATCTCTACTCGCAGACGTCCATAATCGTGGGAAGATGAAACCGAATTGTTCCAAACATCTAAGACAACTTGTTTCTGGGACTGTCCGGCGGCTGGGATGCCCGTACCTTTATTAAAGAAGAATTCAACCGTAGATCCAGAGGGTCCACCAAACTCCAAATTAGAAGTTCTATAGGATGATTCCGAATAAATAGTTCCCGAATGAGGTCCACCCTTGGTTTCTATATATTCGGCGTGGGAAGACGAATAGTAGCCACTAGTATCGCTAGTTATAGTTCCGTAGGAAAGTCCTAAATTAATATACCCCGTGGATCGAGGATAGTATTCATTAAATATAAAATATTCTAAAGGGTTTAGTTCATTTTCATACTTTGTAATTTCTGTATCAGACCCATCATAAGGATAATAGTTTGTAGTATATGTAAAAGCATTATCATAATACTTTTCCGCAGATCCAAAATGAACAAATTCCTTAGGGTTATTGTAATTGACCGGAGGGATGAAACGGTCTCTTTTTTCAATACTTTGACTAAGGTGTTGTCGGGATTCTATTCCATCCCCTATAGAACTAACGCTTGTTTTTTTAAGATACTTACTAACAGTTATAGCTTGGCTGTTATTCTCAAAAAGTTTTTTAATACTCATGGGGCCGGTTCACTAATCCTGAACTTAAAGATTTCGGGCTGCTCTTGGTAAACCCCATTGATATAGTATAAAAATTGTAACCCATAAGCATATCCTGTCTCAAGATAAGATGTATCGAGATTGAAATAATTTCCGCTGAGGTCATAGGATAACTTTGTATACTGATTGCTGCCCGTAGAGTAAGGCAGAATTTCAAAATTATCTACGACTCGAAACAACCTATAATAACAATCTTCAATGATTTCCGGAACGATATCCGAACTTGCTACTGTATATATGTTCGGGCTCCAATTTTTCTTCCGAGCAAAGAGACGTAGATTTGGTTTTTCTCCAGCAAAATAAGAGTCTTTTAGATTAGTCAGTGCTGTAAGATATTCGTCTTCATAGATTGTCGAGTCGCCATAGAGGGATATTGGAGTTACGTTTCCTGTAAAGTATTGAGTTTGGGTAACTCCACCATCCGAGGATGTAAACCACACATCGTGAACTGAGGAAAGAGAACTGGTACTAGCGAATGAAGCGGTATAAACTCCAGTATATTTAATCCCATTTTCAATCAAAACACCACCTGTTACAGCATGCACGGTAGCATTTAAAGAATTCTTTATTTGAAGAGCACTACCTGATACAGCACCGTCTTGATCCCTGTGCAAGCTCACAGTCAGCAAGTGTTTATCTAAGTATGGAATGTCCTGTAGCTGCCCTCTTACTGAATTGTAGAGGAAAAGAGTATTTAGGTTATTTGCTGCGGAAGCTAAGCTGCTGCTTACAAGGAATGTTCCTCGTTGATCTTCTCGGGATGAATCCCATCGAGCTTCGATAGTCGGCCTTTTCATTACAAATTCGCTTGTGCGACCAAAGAACTTTTTGGTATAAAAAGACCCTAAGGTTCCAGAAATTACTGCATCAGTATGTTTTACCAAAAATCCATAGTTAGCCTTATCTAAAGACCGCCAACGATTAATAGCAAAGTTAACATTTAATTCAAGATCTTCTACTCCGCCAGAAAAGAAATAACTTGACGAATAGTCGGTGGCACCATAATATGCTCCCCCCGTTACATTCCAAGTAGCCGAGGCATTAGGTTTTATCCAGTTGGAGTAACCATAATCAGAGTAATTGTCCATGTCTAGCCCACGACCCTCATTCCAATCACTGCGGACCATAGCTACATCTAAACTGTAACTTAAAGGAGTAGTTCCTCCGTGTGGGGCGTTGTATAAACGAAGGACATAATCTACGCTGGAAGATGGCACAACTCCCGTAGATATATCACTGAGTATCTCACTCATATCAAACCCTATAAGGATTCGAGATTGTTCTGCTGTTCCTACGTTAGCAGATGAAGTAGCTTGTCCAAACAAAACAAAAGACTCTAAAATATCGGATGCCCCCATATTGGAGCCAGTACCCCTAGTGGTAAGATCAGCCTTATACGCATTTGTAATGGTATTATCTTTATTAGCGAAATATCTTTTGATTGCCATTATCTTATGACTCCAGTAATGTCCGACGTTGGAGTGAGCATTTCTGCGATTGTATCCTCCGGGATCATCAAAAATCTTCCATCATCAGAAAGGTTAGAGTTAATATCATAATACAATGAAGAATACAT
>UEXM01001090.1_pt1 | contig 24727 bp, 46 predicted proteins | sample 1796661 | NCBI WGS metagenome assembly UEXM01 (sample SAMEA4772469, study PRJEB27181) | metagenome | reverse complement strand
ATAAAACTCACCCTAGAAGTCTCTTTTACTTTCAAAAAACAGCCACTATATACTATAGGGGGTAAAATGAATGAGACAACTATGGGGGCTTTTGCTATTATTAGCATGTTCAACTGAGTATGATGTTAGGGACATATCAAAATTACCCAGTCTAACAATTGATACGTCTACAGAACAACAAACTACACCACCGGACAAGACTGATACAATAATTCCTGAGCAAGAGCTATACGCTCAGATACAGATTGAACCTTTTGACTATAATTTTGGAGAGGTTGAGGTAGGATGTTCGGAGACCTATGACCTTACCATAAAAAGTGTGGGCACTGCTCCACTTATTATTGAAAGTTTTTGGTATATTAATAGTCTAGATTTGCAAATGACTACAAATCATAAGTTCCCCATTACGATACAGCCGGGTGAGGAGGTAATTGTTTCTTTTGAATACAATGAAGACGACACTTATGTTGATATCGGAAGATTATATATCTACTCAAACGCCCGTGGTTACCCTGAGGTGATGGCGTCTCACACAGGACAAGGCGTTGTCAGTGGAGAACAAATAGATGTATTTGAACAAACCGTCGAAACAAAGTCAGATATTCTTTTTGTAATTGATAACTCCTGCTCAATGTCAAATGAACAAAACAATCTAGCCACAAACTCAGCTCTATTTGTAGATGAGTTATTAATGTCGGGCGTAGATTTTCAAATTGCAGTCGTAACAACAGATAATCCTTCAATCAGGGGAGGCATAATAACAAACTCTACCCCAGACGTGTACTCAGAGCTTAGTGACGCCATCGTAGCGGGCACGGTTGGTTCAGCCATAGAGATGGGTCAAGAAATGGCTAAGAAGGCCTTAGAGGGCGATTTGCACCCTTCATCTGGCTTCCAAAGAACTGATGCATTTTTATCGGTAATTATCGTATCAGACGAAGATGATTTTAGTCTTTCTAGTGATACAGAATATTATGATTACTTCTTTTATTTAAAAGATCCAGATTTATTTGCATTTAATTCAGTTGTGTCAACTGATTCTCTCTGCCCTTCTCAAGTGGGTGCAAGATACATGGCGCAATCCGCATTACTGGGTGGAGTTTCGCTAAGTGCTTGTGCCGAAGATTGGGGATTATCAGCTACGGCTCTAGCAGAATCAAGTTTTAATCCTAATGTGCATTTTACACTTTCTGGTAACCCATATAATGATTACATCGAAGTATTTATAAATGGAATTCCAACTACTGAAGGATGGATTTATATTCCGGCAACAAATACTGTAACTTTTGATGTCGAGTCGGCCCCAGCAGAGGACGATCTAGTGCAAATTTTGTACAATTATATTGACGAATGTATAGAGTAAAAATAAGACACTTTACATTTTGTCTGACTATTTAAAGTATGTCTACAAATTTGAAATTGGCCGAGTGGGGCTGGAAGATTTTTACACTTTGCATGGGGGCTTTAATCTTGCCTCTAGCGGGTTGGGTTTGGAATACAAACGTTGCACTTGCACAGATACAGAACGATTTATCTGATGCCGAAGAAGTTATCGTTGTCTTAGAGAAAAAAGTTGAAGAGGCAGAGCAAAACTCTAGAGCTATCATCTCAATAGAGAAAGATATCGAGTATATGAAAGCTGCACTTCAAAGAATTGAGAGTCTGGTTGCAGCACAGTGAAACTGTCCTCACCACTCATGATATTGGTGTTGGTGGCTTCCACTCCCGCTAATGCTCCTGAGGTTGAGGTCGTTCTGGAGGCAACAAAGGCCAGCGACGAGGTTGAAGAGTGTAAAGATGGTGTTAAAGACCTAAAGAATGGTATTGAAGGTCTAGAATTTTTCCTCAACGACAAAAAAAAGCACAAAGAGCATCGATGTAACAACAGTCAATGCACTTACAGGACTTGGAAGCAGCCAAAATTAGAGCAGTATAAGAAGAAACCTAAATCTTACTTGCCCAAGACTTGCGAAAAGAAAGACAACTAGTTCCTGCTGGCTATCTCAATTATATCATCAGGATAGACAGGATGCCTAGTTGAACTGGCTACACGTCCGTTAATAGTGACAAGGCCTTTTCGTATCATAAACTCGACTATCACTGATTTAATATTTAATTTCTTACGAAGATAGACTGATAGTCCCATTCCATCTCTTGGGTCGCGCATGGTCAGCTCTCCTGTAAGAATTTTCTCCAATTGTTAAACAGCTTCTTGTTTGAAGTTGTTTTCATTTTGTGCTCGTTAACATTAGTCGCTGGCTCTGTATTTGAAGCTAACTGGTCCACTTTCTTGATAAATTCTGCCATGACTGTCTTGAACAGCGCATGCAAATCATCTTCATCATCCCAATGTTCAACCAAATCAGAAAAGATTTCCACCATTGTATCTCTATCATCTTCTCCAACAAAGTAGCTCATATCAAAATCAAAATCAATGTCATCAACGCCTCGAACAACTCTCTCGATATCTATAAAATATCTGTTTTCGTATTCATCATGAATTGGCTCGTGCATTCTTTTTCGTATTTCAAGCCAAAAATCACGAGACTTAAGAATTAAATTTACTTTTTCTTCTGTCGCACCGGGGATTTTTGTATAATCTATGATTTGTCTTGTAGTCGCTGTAATTAACTCAAACGGATTATCATATCCTTCTTCGACATTCCAATTCCATTCGTACAAATCTTTTTCACCATTTTGCACTGCGTTGCCAAGATTTATTAGCTCGCCACCTTCCATGTACCCTTCACGCGATAAAAGTTGAGATAAGATCGCCTTAACAGTCTCGTATCTGTTATTCTCTACGTCTTGCAACTCTTCAAGAAATCGTTCGAACTCTTCAGTATCATAGAAGTAAGGAACTTCCTCTCTATAGATTTTAGAGACATTTACTTCAAATCTTAAATAAATTTTACTCTCTGGTTCGAGTTTTCTACCTGCGTACATACGATACCCAGACAACCAGTCATATCCCGGCCCATAATCTTCAAGCTCTTGCTGCATATAACGAAGGTCTATACTATTGGGCATTTTTATAAAATCTTCTTCGTCCCATATAAAAGAAACATGAATATCAGGCTCTATCCATGCGGACCCCTCGTCATAATCTGTGTTTACGTTAACGGTGAAGAAACTAAGATCAGCGTCCTCGACATGTGACTCAGCCATTTCCTGAAACGTCTGGGCTTGTCTTTCATAGGTGTCCACTACAGTGTTATCTTCAACATCAGTGTTAATTTGAATACGCCCTTTTGGAACAATATTATCAGTTGCAAGCACACCAGATAATTTAAGTAATTGTTGCTGCGTATCAGTATCCTCATAAGAACCACCAAACTTAATGAATCTAGACATATCAAGTGCTAGGCCACCACCGCGAACATCACTTACTTGTTCATAGTGAAAATTATCCAATGTCTCTTTTTGATTTTCTGCTGCCCAGTGCATCATTTTTTGAGTAAGCTCGGGGATCTTTAGACCGTAAATTCTATTTTCTGGAACTGCAATGTCGTCGCCCTCGTCGTACCTCTTGGGTGTATCAGTGTCATACCGTCTAACAAGGCGAAGCCGAATTCTAGATACTGGTTCTATTTCTCCTACTCCGCGAGCATCATCATAAAATAATTCTCGTTCTGCTGGATCGCCTGCGTAGCTAGGCTCATAATCATCTAAATCGATATCTTCTAAATCTTCTGTTTTTACAACATACGCAATTGCACCCTCACCTCTAGCCTCAGCAACAGCACACTTAAAGTAAGATGCACCACCGCCTCGTGAAGGAGGAGAGTGACAAGACTGAATGTTTCTAAAGTCTGACATTCTTAGGATATCAAGCGGGTGTCTCGATAGAATAATTGAAAATTTATTGTTGTTTGTTTCCCCTTCAGGGTTTTTCTTTAAAAACTCAGCATTTTTTTGCCAATAAGCACGCATTTCTTGAATAAATTCTTTTGCTTTTGGCAAGGCCACAATAGCTATTTTTAATCTGCCCATTGGATTCTCAAATCCATCTACGCTACTCACTTGGTCGTAAAGTCCCATCTTAGCGTAGACCATTAGTAGGCTTTTTGTATAAAATAGCTTGAACATAGTGTCGTGCAATTTTGCTATTACAGCTTCTGTTTTTTCATCTGACATCTCACCATCAGCTCGCTTGAGCAAGACCGGCTGAAGTTTAATGAAATTGTCGATCAGTCTCTCAGCAGCACCCAGATACTTACCAATTTTCATTTTTTCATATCGTGCAGGAGGTGGGTTTCTATTCATAACAAAATCAATAAACTTGTCATTTGCTATGGGCATTTCCCTAGACATCATGCCGGTTTCAAAATTTGGGCTAAAAGCAAGACTGTCGCTTCTAATAAAATCGCCGTTGTGATGTCTGGTTAAGAATCTAAGGAACTTGCCAGTATCAGTCTCATCATCCAATGTGGGCAAAGGAATTAAAGCCCTACGCTTACCATTAAATAACTTATCAAAAGGAAGATCTTCAGACTCTAAGTCATCAATTGCACTGCGGATAAGTTCGATCTCTTCTTCTTCGACTTCAAAGATCAGCTTTTGCTTAGCGTCTTTCCCTTCCGTTAGGAACTGACGCCAGTTAGAATGAAACTTGGACATGTATGAACTCCAGATACTATAATTAGTCTGCAAAAGTATGCTTGGCGACTTTAAATTAAATAGCTACGAGTGTTAAATCTTCGCTGTAAAGTCTTAGCGTATGTAGATCGCCCTGTTCTCCGTCTTCATCAACAAAGAACAGCACGTCATATACTATTTCATCATCTTCTTCTTCCACAGCAGTAACAATTCCTACACTACTGGGAATAAACAGTCTTCCAAACTCACCAACATACAAACTACGTCTTACCAGACTGCCGACTCTTGCACTGAGGAGTTCTTTCGGCCAGATGTCGTTCAGCAAGATAGTATTAGGCAAATACCACAGCTTTTATCTGATAAATTATAAAAGCCGGATTGCCACAACGATATATCAGTAACATTCAAGTACCCCCCAGTGCTTGTATTATAGGTAGTTTGTTATATATTCAAACGGCTACTACTCGCCGCCAAAAGCACCACCGCCTGTACCAGATAATTGAGTTTGCATAATAATTCCTCTTACTTATAGACTTCAGCCAAACCTTCTCTAATAAGTAGTTCGTTAATATTCTCTTTTTCGATGATAATCGTGCCCAAACACCGCCCATACTTGCCAACGCCATGGGACTGAAGGACAAACATACCGTTTGCAGCTTCTAGAAGGCCCTCTAAGCGCATCTTGGTTGCGAAGCCTTGTGCTTTCTCGTCCAAGTCCCTTGTGCGTGTCTCAGGAGCATCTATGCCCTCCAGACGAATTCTCTTGTGAACCCAAATATCAAAGCCCAAATCCACCATTGCATCGATGGTATCTCCGTCAACCACACGATCAAGCTTAGCATGATATTCATACATTATAATTTATTCTCCGAATCCAGCGCCGTGGACCCCAAAGCCTCGAAATTTTTTTCGGTATTTTTTACCGTACCATCAGAAATAAGCACCAAATCCGTATAGGATAAACGTTTATTGAACAATGAACCATCACGAAGCACAAAAACAACGTCACAAAGTCCATTTTTCAAGGTACTTGTTACAAAACCATAGTAAGAAGGCGAATGAATTGTGCCTTGAACGCCTTGATACATCTTTCGCCTTACAAGAGAACCAATATTCATCACTTATCCTTAAGACGAGCCAAGCGTTCCTCGGCATATTTTTCTCTAACCATGGTCAATCCGCCTTCAATTTTATCCATGGTGCTTTGCAACATGTGCCGTTGTTCCCTCATAGCCTCAACGATCTGCTCTTGATGATACTGTAAACGCTCCTGTGCAGCACGCTCTTCTTCTTTAGCATCCCGACGCTGTTGGTAATTCATCCAGAGCAACGAGGCAGTCCAAAGGCCCAGTGGACCATATTGTGCCAAGCCCTCTATAATTGTAGTTTCCATATAAAAAGCCTCCCGCATCCATAAATAGTACACGGGAGGCCACAGATTACAGATTTTTCCGTAAATTTTATCCTACGGAAGCAAATCTTCGTCGCGAGAGAACACAATAATGTTCTTGCTAACGATATCAACCTCGAAATCTGCCCAAGTAACCCACTTATAAGTGTTTCGCTTGCCCTTATTCTTGTTAACATACAATTCGTTCCACTTTCGCATGAAAGCAGCCGCACCGTATTCCGCATAATGGTTAGAAGAGTCAAATTTTAGCTCTTGAGTCCATCGTTTGATGTCATTTAGCTCCTCATGACTATCGCGGATATCAACTGCGAATTGCTTAAGGCGCTTAATTCCTTCGTCACCCGATGGAATGCGGTTCTTGCTAACGTGAATATAGGCGGTTAAGCCTTCCAACACCGAAACGGGGATCTCATCGATGTTAGGAAACGCATGTTTAATCACATCAACGGCAGTAGCAACGTTCGGGGCTGTTTTTGTTCCCCATTTGGTGCTTTTTGCATCCCCGCCCACCTTACGAATAACACGTTGCAGAACGCTTGTGCCTTCAACAAGGGGAGTCGCGGTGCTTTTATTCATAGAATGCAAGCAAAACCCTGAAGACTTAGCAATTGTCCAAGTATCCTTGGCAATATTATGTCGAGCATGCTTTTCATCCAGCAAATGCTGAAGAAATTTATCATATGAAGAGATAGCAGCGTTAAATTTATCCTGTGCATTAAACAAACGACGGCTTTCATCGAAAGAACTTACGAATCGCACCGTGGCTGGGACAAGGAAAATGCCATTAAGGTAAGACGCATGCGCCCGACCGCCTCCATCACGGATGATATACACGTCTTCGTCTACAATATAGTCTACAGAGATAGGTTCAAATAGCTTTGGATCGTAATCCTTAGCCATTCCCAAGATCTTGGCCTGCCGATGACGCTCTGTTAGAGCATTACGCTGGCCCCAATCCTCTCTAATCTCTGCACCACGAATATCAAACATAGGCTGAGCAAAGTTAGGATGGAAGATACTGGCAAAACTAGGAGCCTTTCGGTTCTTTTGCTTGCCTAGCCATTCATTAAATTCATTCTTGGTATCGGGATACCGAGTAAAGTTCTCTTGAATGGTATAGCGAACGACCCTATTACGGGTTGCTTGCTGGTATTGTGGTGTCACTGTTGACGTATACTGCGGGTTAAAGCCGCTTGTTGTGGTTGCTTGTGTTAGGTTGTTCATTGATCTTTTCCTTTATAGTATGAACATCATCCAAATACTATGGATGTGTGTAGCACGAACTATTCGCGTTACATATACAGTGTAACACGGGTAGCTAAGTCTGTCAAATTTATTTTGGTGTTTTTTTGAAGGCCTAAAATCTGGGAATTTTCTGTGTGTGGAGCGAACGTATTAGGCCCGCTTTCGGGCACTGCCCCATATGGTACTTACTTCCCGGTATATGCGGTAGGGGGGGAGGGGGGTAGTAGCCCATAACCTAGGTTAAACCCCTATTGATTATTTATCAATAGCATTTTCAAGCAGTCCTTATCTCCCTTACAAGTTTAATTAATCCTTATGGATAACTATCGAGCACTGAGTTATCCACAATCCTTACTATCCCCCTACCAACCCTTACTATCCTTTGTGGATAATATATATCTTTTCTATATGCCTCGACCATATCTCCCTTAGTAGGCCGTGGCTAGCCCTATCCCATATACCCCTTGCAACGTCTGCTCACGGCAAATGTAAATTTATTGTCAATTAAATGTCAATTATCCGTAAAAACCGTATTCCCTAAAACCCCCATGGTTACTACGTTTTAATTAACACTCGGGTAAGGGAGGGTTAACCTATACAATTGGCAAGGGTTCCAGTTATCCACAGCTTATTCACATGTAGCATATGGAGGCTTGTAAGGGCTATACCATTTACAACAATTATCCACAGCAGGGGATAACTTTTTATAGCTTATAATGGGCTTGTAACGCTAACTCACAGCTTGTGGATAAGTTTAGTTGGGCATTTGACAGGCAACGAGCATATGTATAAAGTCCAACCCCCCATAGCTAGCCTTATACCACCCCTATCCTTACCTACCCTACTCTTACCACATCTTATATATCCCTATACCCATTCCCTATACTGTATACATAAAAGAAAAGGGCCTAACTAGGTTATCTTTCGTTGATAACTTAGCTAGACCCTTAACTGTCTATATAGTAATTATACACTTATGGAGTGCTGTATTTATTTTACTTTATTTATAACCTTTCTTGGTCATTTCCACAATATCCCACTATACCCCACAATCACCCACTTTGTACCCACGCTATTGGGGGCATATATTTACTCTTTATGTCTCTGGGGATTATATAACTCCAAGATATTATCTCCATGATTCATTTGGTAATCCCTTGTCTTTCCGTCTCTGCACCAAGGGTCACCGAATAGCATTACATTATACCATAACTCAATTGTTTTATCCTTGTCTCCGAGGGTTCTTTCTTCAATGTGTAGGATCATCCCTGCCATTCGTAGACGTGGGTCGTATATTAAATCACCTGCATCGAACATAGTTATACCTCTGTGAGAAAAAAATTGGCGCTGAAAGCTTGCCTTAAACCGCATCTTCCAAGCGCACCACTTCGGTCGCGGGGCGATACCATGAACATGCCCTTGATACGTCTGGGTGGTCCGGCCATTTTAGCCATTGAATCTTGACACTCGGCTTATCCTTCCATTCACTAAGCTTTATTACAATACCTAGCGTATCATTTCGAAGTCCGAATGTCTTATGATGAACCAAGTCGCCTAATTTATATTGTATAGGTTTGCCCTGCATTGTCCTTTGCCTTAAACCAACTCATCCATGTGGCATACACTTTTGTCTGGCTCATGCCAAGACCAAGCTTGTGTAATATCTGGATGACCCGGCCATACCCACCATTGAACCTTTACTAACAGTGGAAGGTCTTTATAGTTTCTTACTGCTGTTACAATTCCTATTGCATCCTTGCCGCATTTTAAATAATGAACCAAGTCACCGACTTTATAATCCACTGGTCTATCCTACTTTATCACTCGTTTTAATTTATACCATGGATGCTCTGCATTTTTGACTGGAGGGAACGGGTCTGGCCATGATACCCATTCAACCTGAACTTTCATGCCATGCTGTTTAATTACAATACCTAAGCTTGTTTCATATCTTTGTTCCCATTCCGGGTCGCCGTCATAACTTGATTTGTATTTTACTAATTGGCCTTTAACGAATTTAGGAATTTCAAAGTCCATCTTCAACCCTCACAACCATTACTTGCCTTACAACACTTGTATGATTTTGTCTGGACGGATGTCTTATCCATTGTACCTTCGCCATATCGTCCCATAAACCTACAATAATACCCAAGTAATTGTCTTTGTTAATCAGTTTAAAGTATCTTTGTTTTGTTTCTTCGTCCTCGACCAAATCTGTATGTACAGTTACAAGGTCGCCTTTCGTTAAAGATGCCTTGTGCTCTTTAACAGTTTTAAGGTTCATTATCTTTTTCATTGTTCTGTAATCCTAACAATTCTAGTCCTTCTTCTGAGAATGATTCAACAAAGAAATCATCAGGTTCATAGGGCGTTTTATACCAGAACACTTTAAACTTACCATTCTCTTTGTTGATAACAATTCCTTTGTAATCTACAATATGCTTAATTGTAACAAGGTCACCCCTTTTCATAAGGTTCAACCTACGTTTCTACAGAGGGCTCCTGAGAAGCCTCTGGTAAAACGATAAGCTTGTCATGGTCACACCAGCCGTTGCCAATTCCATCGGACCAAGCTACATTTAGCTGGGATCGGAATTCTCCGCCTCCGAACTGCTCATCAAATATCTGTTTGATTCTTGAACCTAAAACAACACCCACAGCATCACGTCGTGATTTGCGGGCTACTAAGCGGTTAATTAAATAGTCGGCCATCAGTATCGCCTATCCATGATGCTCGCGATAACGAACATTGGACCCCAAAAACCCGCTGCTACAGCGGTTCCAAGAGCCGCACCAATTACATAATCCATGTCATTTCTCCTAAGTTGTGATTTCAAGTACCTTTTCATGGGTCTTGAAGTAAGGTTGAGTTGCACCGTAACTATCAGTCATCCACATGCGACGGCACTTGCTGGGAATGGGCTTTGGAGCACACATATCAGTGAGCACAATGTGACCATCGAATGAATTATCATTCACATATGCAGTCGGAGCGTCAAAGCAGGTTCCACCGCACATAACGCGCTCCCACTGCTTCTTTTCACCTTTCTTCCAAGTATAAACTAGGTTCTCGTCAACCGCAGTATCAAAGGGCACAACCACGAACTCAGCGTACTTTGCCAATTGCTCAAGCTCCGAAAAGAAAGCTGCAAGCATGCTATTCGAGACACTACCCGACTGGTCGATGCTGATAGCAACGCGAGCCACACGGTCAGAACGCTTGCCCGCGTGAATGTAGGGGAAACGCCGATTAATGCGCTTAACAGTCGAGCGACGAGAAGACTTCTGAGAAGCCTTGACAAAGGAGCGCAAAACCTTCTTCCAATCTACCTTTGTCGTAATTGAGTCCATGATGGTCTGTCGCATACTAGTGGAAACGGAGCCCCAACCCTTGGAATTGGCCTCCTCGGCGGACTTCTTAATCATGTCCTTGAGGCGTTCTTCAGCGATTTGTTGGCTTGTAGCTCCATCTTCGCCGGTTGCCTCGCCCCAGCCGCTGTGGTCGTCAAGCGAATCGTAGTCGCCCATACCACCGCTAGAACCGCTGCTATCACCATCTTGGTCGTCTTGGCCACCCTGACCTTGGCCCTCACCCTCACCGTCGCCGGAAGAGTCCTTAGAACCATCGCTATCGTCCTCAGATGCTTGCTCGTCATCTTGAAGAATCTTGAAGTAGGCATCAGCCGAAAGACCGGGCTCAAGCTCCACAAAGGGGCCACGACCCGGAACACAACCGGAGGGCGGCAATTCATCAGGGATATGGGTGTTAATCGCGAGGTCAGTCGCGATGTTCCAAAGCTTGGACATACCACCCTCGGGCAATCGTGTAGTTACATGCCCGTAAATCAGGTGATAGAACTCGTGCATAAGAACGCCACGAACCCAGCGATAAGGATTGTCGCGGTTCTCCTTGGTGTTTTCGCACTCCTCGATGATACGCGAGAAGAAATCAGGATTATACAGCATCTCGAACCGACCGTCATCAGTCACGCGGACGCCAGCCGTTGGAACGGAGGTTGTAGCACGCTTATCGATGCGGCGCGAAAGAGCAGCAAAGAAGGGCTCATCGCGCAACAGACGGTGCGTGTGCATGTTGAGGTTGAAGGCTGGCCTTTGAGTGCTGTCAGTGATGATGGACCTCCGTGGTCGGGTGCATCCCCACCTTACACATATATTATACTAAATTCTGAGACAAAAATCAAGACTTAAATTGTCAAGAGAATGTCAAGGCAGAAAAATAGCGCCTAGATGAACGAAAAGCAAGGTTAGTACCATGAAATCGGCATAATCCATTTGGGCATTGAACATGTTAATTTACTCCTTTGAAGGTGAAAAATGGGTCAACAGGGACTCGAACCCTGAACCTACGGATTAAAAGTCCGGTGCTCTACCAATTGAGCTATTGACCCGAAAGTGAAGGTTTAACCCACGATCTCGACGATGAAGTCAAGAACTTTGGTTCCGTTGTCGGCAGTCGCAGCGTGAAGCGCGATAACATTGGAGTTATCTGCACATGCGCCAATTGACGCAAACAGCTTCATAGCAACCTCGGACGGAAGGGTCACAAAGTAGTTTGCAAGATTCTGGATTTGCAAGGGGGAAAGCGGGCTTTGAAGAAACTCACCAGCCTCAAGCTTCTCGCAGATAGCAAGGTGGTCGTTGATACCGAACTCGCTGGTCTTCTCGATGCGACCGTGGTCGATGATGTCTTCGATAGTGACCATTCGCTCGTACTTCTCGCAGAAGTCACGGAACGAAACCGCAGCCTCGAAACCAAGGAAGCTAGCCGCGAGATTGTAGAGCGTAGCAAGGTTTTGCTTAGGCTCGTTGAGAAGTCCAGCTCCAACCACGGTTTTGTCGAAGCGGTCCCACGAGCGACGGGAAGGATAAACCTTGTTAGGCTCATATCCGCCAGCATCAGGGGTGTGCTCAAGATGAGCGTGATTCTGGTTGATGAAGTCCCAAACCACGCTATCAACCTTGCCATTCGCCCAGTTGAGCCAATCGCTTACGGTAGGCTCGACGTCAAACACGGTCCAACGGTCAAGCTCGGCAGGGTCCATCTCGCCTACTTGGTAGGAAGAAGCACCACTGTGCTCGCCACCATTGACAGCCGCGAAGATGCGGGTTTGAGGGTGAAGATGCCAGCCGTTCAATTTACGAGAATCAGTAAGCTCGAAGATACCCTGTCGAACCTCCATAGTCGCACGGTCAACCTCATCAAGAAACAACACCACAGCGTTGTCACAGGCCTCTTTGAGCCAGTCAGGAGCATTCCAGCGGGTAGACTCCCCATCGATAGACGGGAGGCCCATGAGGTCACCCTCAGTCATCTGAGAGGCACGACGCTCGACAACAGGAAGGCCGCGCTCGGCAGCAAATTGATAAACAACCTCGGACTTGCCGATGCCGTGACGCCCGCGAATAAGCACGGGGAAACCTGCATCAATGACATGAGCGACAACAGAGTTAAAAGTAGTGAAATCGATAGCCATGTGGGAATCTCCAGATTCGAGAATTGAGTATGCCGAGGGTCATCCCCGACCTTACATATATATTATACTAAAAATTTGAGCAGAAGTAAAGGGTTTTTATGTCAAGCAAATGTCAAGAACGATAAGCAGCGTTCATCCTGCTCTTAGCGAGCCTTCTTTAGCCATCTTTCTTCGATGAGGGTCGGAGCAGAGTAGCCAAAGAAGAGCACAGAGTAAATTTTGCTCCCACGGGCAGGACTGGAGACTGGTTTTGCGTCAGCCTTGAGGATAACGCCGGTCTTACCTCGATAAATTGCGGACACAGGCACGTTTGAGCGAACTTGAACGTGAGAACCAGTGTTGAACTTGGGTTCTGCGAAGGTCGCAGCGATAACCTTGGCTGCATACTTGTTTTCGACCATCTTGCGATAAAGCTTCTCGGACGGGACAAATGAATCATCCTCCATCACCTTCTTGGCAATTTCCCGGTAGTAAGGCGGGTTTTGAAGATAGTACGCAGCGGCAATCTTCATCTTCTCGCGCATCTCAGAAGTGAAGCTAGAAGCCCAGCTATCGCGGAGGGCCTTAGCCTCGTCGCTGTGACGTTCGGCAACCTTGACCAAAATCTCCTTTTGACGGGTAGAAAGCGCCTTACCCATAGCCATCTGTCCTTTGATGCTTGAGACAAAGGAAATTGCCCACTCGTCGTTAGCGACGGTTGCACGGGCAATAAGGTCGTCAAGGCGTCGGGTCTTGTCGGTGTCCATCGCTGGGGCAGCGGCAAGCTGGTCCTCAACCTTGGACAAAGCTCGCCTTTGACCTTGGGAAAGTGTCTTCTTACGCTTGTACTGCTCTTGAAGGGATTCCACGAAAGAGCGGCTTGAACCCTGCAAACGAGTGTCCGCAAGAATAGAATCAAAGATGGGTTGGATACGTCGGGCCATGTAGTTCTCTCCTGATTACCTATATATTATACTAAATTTTTGGGTGAGAGTCAACGGAAAAGATGTCAAGCAAATGTCAAGGGGCAAAAACCCCTTTGAACCTAGTCATCCAAGTCCACATTGTACTGTGATGCGTCGAACTTTTCGCAGTAGTCGCCCCACCGGTCGCGCATCGAGTGGAAACTATAGCTCTTATCCTTGAAAAGACCCTTGACACCTAGAGAACCGTCGATGAAGCCTGCCGGAATTGATGATTCTGTGGTTTCCTGCGAAGCTTTGACAAGAACTTTGTAATTGTCTCCGCTCCATTCAGTAGAAACCGACTTTGGAAGGCGCATAAGACGAGGGTCGCGGCGAGAATCCAGCCGCTGAATGGGTCTAGCCTCAAAAATACCGGCCCGCTTATCAGACATGTTGATTTGTTCCCAAAGAATGTTGGTAATCAGGAACACGGTCTTATCTCCCCAGTGGTCCTCGAATTCAACCATAGTGCCCTTACCAAGCCCACTATTGATGAGTGCGGCCATGACATTCGCACGATATTGGGCGTTGCGACCAGCAAAATCCGAAATTGCGGCCTTGAGATGGGCGCAGCTTGCACGATTGTGCCCTTGCTCCCCGCAATATGAGCACTTGCGGCTTTTGGCTGCTGCGGCTTTGCGGGCCTTCTTCCTATCATATGCATCGACGGTGCTGGTCATGATGCCTAGCGAGCGATATTCCTCGATTTTGGCCTTATACTCTGGACAACTAGACTTGTTGTGACCAGTTTGGTAGCAGTGTGAACAACGAACAGTACGCTTATAACCCATATTTTCCTCAATTGACTGGTTAGTAAACTGGCCGAGTCCCTTCCTCGACCTTACATATACATTATACACGAGATTGAGCCAGAAGTCTATCCCTAAATTGTCAAGCAAATGTCAAGAGTGATTTATCAGGTTGAAGGTGCCTTTATGTAGTGCTTAGAACGGTCCCATACAGCGTGCCCATCTCCCTCCAATGACTTGAGTTGTGCAAATTGGTGCCCCTCCTTGCCAATCACCACGTCCATCACGAGAAACGCCGGGGAATGCCCAAAATCGCCCTTCTGGGTAGAGTAGTCAAGATAGAAAACTAAATCCCCAGCTTTTAAATTATCTTGACTCATTCAGTACCTCAAGATAACAGGCGTACTCATTAGTATATGAGCCATTCGCCCATAGAACGTGGTAAATCAAGCTCCGAATCCCTTGTGACCGTGCCACCGAAACAATTATGCCAGATGGAGGATAAGGCAGCTTGTTGGGGACAAAAGACTGATTTGGCTTGAACTTTACCAAGTCACCGATTTTCAAAATACAACCTCAATTTCTTCGACGGGAAGCCAGCCATGCCATGCGCCGCCTCTTGTGTTCTGAGCCACTGACTCGAAACGAGTCCAAAGTTTTCCGCTCGGGTCGAAAGAGACGGATTGAGGCTTAGTATGGACGATAAACTCTGGTCCGTTCTCGCGGATGCGATTGCGGGTTCGCTGGCTTGCACCTTGAATAAAACCAATTATGACTGTTTCACCAATTTCCACAGGTTGCTCCTTAACTTTCTATATTATACTAAATTATTTTAGTAAAGTCAACAACTTTCTAGGGTCTTTACGAGTTTTTGACATTTTCAGAAATTAAGATTAAATCTTTACTATAAGCAAACCAAGGATTTCCAGTTGTCGTTGCCCAAGAGATATAGCAGGTTTGAGCCCCATAAAGGTCTTCGTCTACACTGACGACCAGACCGACACCTAAACTCTCTACTGGCCCCTCGATGGTTCCCGGCTTTGGCTTTACTAAATCACCGACTTTCATTTACAACCTCGAATCGGCCCCTCGAAAGCCAGCGTCTTTTGCCTGTACTTAAGCTCTGGACCATAATCAAGCGAGGATCTGAATTATCCTTCTTAACAAGTATAAACAACTTGCCTTGACGCCTCATCAATCTTTCACTTGTCTGCCTACAATGCAGCAAATCACCGACTTTCAAACTGCCCTCTCCAATTCTGCGCCTACTTCCCAACGAATGCGACCACCACCGCCCATCCAACGGACTCGAATCATGTGATGTGCAGCATCTGTATCGATAATGATGCCTAGTTCATCCTTGCCGTCTTCGTGCCAGACCAAATCACCAATTTTCATCATTCCTGCTCCATATCGGGGGTTGTCTCGGGGATTTCAGTAATTGTCACGTCAGGACCGGGGTAGTCGTGATAAGCTTCGTCAAAGGAAATTTGACCTTCAAGGTATGCTTTCAGATAACCCACAGGCATGTTTGTGGCGTTAATGGTTCGGCTTTCATTGTCCACGGGTACTCTCTCCCTCTTACCCATATATTATACAAAATTTTGAGGCGGAAATCAAGAACTAAATTGTCAAGAGAATGTCAAGACCAAAATTAATAGATTCGGTCCATCGCCTGACCCATCTGACGGGAAAGATAGGCTTCAAACTCAGCATCGAGGCCGTCAGACCATTGCCCAGCTTCAACGTCGTACTCTCCCTCAGGCATCTCGCAGGGGTCTACAAAGCTCTCTAGAGCCTTCATCGGCTCGGGTGCTGTCGTCGTATGGCTAGAGGTCTGCGATGCGCTCTCGAACCGCTCAGGGCTCGTCAGGATAGCAATTACCTTGCCATGCTTGGTGATTGCGAAGTCTGATTCTCCAAGCCGCTCGATGCAGGTGCTGAGGTCTTGACGGAGTACGGTTGTAGTGATCTTTTGCATTGTTTTCTCCAAATGGAAGTTAGTTATTGTTCAGGTTAAAGGTGGTAGCTGAGACGGGACTCGAACCCGTAAGCCTGATGTGGCGTCAGATTTTAAGTCTGATGTGTATACCAATTCCACCACTCAGCCATATTAAAGTTATAAGTTATCTAAATTGGTTCCAGCATTGGGCCTGATAGGTCGCTGTCTTTACCGCGTCTCCCTCGCTAGCCAGCTTTCAACTACCTTTCGGCTAAGTGCCATCCAATTATGATGGCTGTGCGTTCATGTCTGGCTTTGAACGTCAATCCTTTAAGTTATTATCAGGCCCAACGCATTGAGCTAAATTAGTCCCTTTGCAATCGCAGCTTTTAGGTGCTTGCACTTTCCACGGAACTTAAATCCGGGGCACGAGCAAGACACTGCATTGTTCCTTGGGTTTCGCCTAACAGTATAGGTATTTCCCTTCGAACCTTTCACTTCAGCGGTCACGGAAGACGCTGGCGGTTCCCAAACCATCCATTTAGGAAGGTCTTCGCGGGTTGTGCCAGACGGCACTTGAATCCATGTACTGCCCGCGATAGCATACGTCTTGCCACTGGGGAAGGTCGCAACTGTCGGGTTTAAATGAACCTTTACGGGGAAATCAATATTGGGATAATGAATAATTGGGTCAAATGTGTCCATTGTCTACCTCTATCCTCACAAACTGAGGGCTAGCACTAGCAGTGCGTACAAAAGTGGAGCCATGGCGAAAGCGAACACCATATCTCGAAAACCTTCGGATTCGTCATAATTGTCTTTCATAATCTACTTTAACTCCTCGATAAGCTCGTTTAAAAAATCAACATCAATCTTTCGTCGGCCAGCAGTATCGCCACTTGACGCCGAAAATAAAATCTTAAGATTGACTCCGCGATCCCGATAACGCTTGGCTCGCTGGTAGACGTTTATCTTGGCTGTGCCTAGCCTTTCAGCTACTTCATCCAAATTTTTGGAGGCTTGCCATACCTTGCAAAATACTTCCGCTGTCGCAACATTCCGCTTTCTATTGCCCATTTATCTACTTCCTTACTCGCAAAGGGGTGATTGCGACCAGTTCTCGTACTGCCAATCGCTGATTTGACCGTCCTTACAGAGAGAATCGGTCCAGTTGTTCCAAGTCTCGCTACGAGCGGGCCAATCAGGAACACCGTCCTGCTCGTAGATTGTCTGCATATGAGGCAGAATCTCACTTGCAAACTGCTCACAAGCCTGTGCCCAAGTCATCACGTTATCTAGGTTCGCTGCCATGTGTGTCCTCCTCGACCTTACATATACATTATACACGAGATTGGGCCAGAAGTCTAGCCCTAAATTGTCAAGCAAATGTCAAGAATGATAAGGTAGCCCCAAGCTACGGATTCCGCCTGTCCTTGGCGCGGGACCACCACCCCAGCCAGCCTTCGACTGCCCTAAAGCTGCGCGTTGCCTGAGAAAAGCTATGGCAACACGTCCACGTTCGTTTCTGGCTTTGAACGCTGTGTTTACACCCAAATAAAATAGGGCTTGGGACTACCTTATCAAACTATAGTTCATAATTTACGATAACTGAGCCTGTCTGCGGTATATCATGCACCTCTCGTGGGTGTTGGCGGGGGTCCGACAACGGAAGACGGGGTTGAACCCGGTCTTTGGACTCCCGCTGTCGTCTCTGCTCGTTGATTCTTTCGATTATCCAAGGCTGCACTGGTTTTGCCCCCTAAAGTAACTAGTGGTGCAAATGTAAAGGTTCCATCTAGATTTTCAAGAATCACTTTGTCTCCCGCTTGATGAGCACAAGGTCGTCTTCACGAACAATTGAGCTACTACCTCGGTTATTGCCCTTGACCCAATGGACGTTCCAGCAATAGGAAACCGCTGGTCGCTCGGAGATGAATCCGATATTGCTGCGGGAACCCTTCTTATAAACAAAATTGCCAATTCGCATTTCTTACCTCTACTGTTTGTGGGACGACGCCCGATTTGTATACACATTATACGCGATGTGCGACGCGATGTCAATCATTAAATTGTCAAGCAAATGTCAAGAGTAAAAAGTGCAGGGTTACCGCCTGTTCTCCCGTGAAGGTCGAGGACGGGAATCTAACCCTCTAGGGACTTGAGACATGGCCACGTCGCGCTGGCGTTCCAAGTGAACCCGTTCACCCTGCACTTTAACTTGTTTACTCCCAGAGTGTGTATACTATCAGCATAGCAACGACTGAACTAACGAAAAACCAGCCAACAGCTAAACCAACTCCTGCGAGCATTTGCAAAGACATTTGTTTTTTCCTTTATAATCTGTTATTGATAATTTGTCCAACTTTCAATATTCTTCAATCGACGACAAGAGTTCTTGACAGAAACAATCTCTCTTCCTAGACTTTCGCGTGTGATAGAGTCTAGCTCTGATAAATTAATTAATTCTTCCATTTGCTTCAAAGTCGTGCTAAGACTTGAGATAATGGGCCACAATAGCATTGATGAAGTCATTTAACCATCCTGTTTTAGAAAATATGGGCTCTCTCGGACTCGAACCGAGGACCATCCGGGTATGAGCCGGGTGCTCTGACCAACTGAGCTAAGAGCCCGGTAGGGCTATCTGCCTGCCCAGCGTGCATCGTCAACCGACATCATAGGCTGATATGCGCCTTTATTGAATGCCGGGGCAGAGCAACGTGCTCGATGACTCGCGATGCGACCTGCCCTAGAGTCCCCACACTCTAGGCACAAGTGATAGCCCAGTTCAAACCTTTTGATTGAGTATTCCTCTCCACACAATTTACATTCTGCAACCTTCATTATACCCCCTCTGCGTACACAATCCCATATTCAGTAAAGTAGTTCTCAGGATGATCATCGTAAATATAGCCTCGAATGGCGCTTTTGGTGCGAGTCTCTGGTGCCTTGAAAGAGGCGGGCCGGAAGATGGCACCGTCTTTGCGGCGAACAAAGCCGAAAATACGCGAGTTATTTCCTGACCATCCATGAAAATCGTCCACAAAGATTTTCCAGTATACACGTCCTTTTTGGACGCGGACTCGCTTCTCGTGTTTGCGGACAGCCAAAGCATCCTTGCTATCTAGCGTATCTTGAATAAGGCCAGTAAATTTGCTGAAATACCACTCAATTTCTTCTTTAGTACGTTCTTCCATGATTATCCCATAGTATAAGCAACAGTAGGCGTAAAACCAATAATATCAACAATGTTTTTTCCAATGGCATCGACTGTCCAGCCAGTCTCAAAATGTTCCTCGGGTGCGTCAAGATATAGGTCCAACCACTCTTGTAGGTTAGCGACCTTTGCGGTGCCCGGTCCAGCCAATTCGCCGAGTGCCCAAGAAACCAAGGTTTCAGCCCCAATTAGCTCAACGGCCTCACTACGGTCCTCGTTAATATGGTTTTCCCAGAAGTCGCGTGCGTATTGTCCAGCGTCTTCCTCGCTTTTGAACAAGAGCACAGATGTAGAGTAAGTGTCTCCATCAGAAAAGCACTTTTCAATCTCCACTTCCGCGAAATCACCGCAATCGTTACATACCGACTCAGCCAGCATGTGCATCTTAGTTTCTCTACCGTCACTTAACTTAATGAAAGACACCTAACCTCCAACTGTCTATACATTATACGCGATGTTGAACCCAAAGTCAACAACTAAATTGTCAAGGAAATGTCAAGACTCGATAGGGTCCATGGTCATCCACCACAAAAGTAGGTGTTCAAACTTAAGTTCCACGTTTTGACTCTGCATCAATTCGTCAGCAATTTCAATAATTTCTGTTGCCGCTTCAAGTTCTTCTTTGCCGATAACGTAGGTATCCATTGGAAATATCCCTTTTTTATCTGATTTGCTCACGGTTGGACAATCCTCCCGCGTTCAGTCATAAATGTAACCACATGGACCCTCATCGTCAAGTCGTGTTTACATTTCTTTGACATATTTCCCTCAATCTTTAACGGTCATCATCGAATCATAGGCTTTAACCTTGAGATCCGACAATCTTTGTAGCTCCTCACTTCTGCGAAGCACCTTGAAAGCTAGGTTTTCAACAGAAAATTGACCTGCACCCTCAAGTCCTGTTTTACGCATGTTCCGTATCTTTGCCTTTAATCGGTCAATTGCGTCTAATACTTTATCTTCTTCGCCCTCGTCCATCATTCTCTGGATATCATCGATTCTATCTGAAATATCTTGGGCTTTCTTCTCGATGTTTGCGTAGTCGATACTGGCTGCTTCTGGTTTGGGCTCCGTAAGCCACTTATCGTCCTTGACTGAGTAAACACCAGTTGAAAGGTGCGGTTCATTTGTATCTTGGAAGTAAATTTCTACTTCATAATCACTCATGTAAATATCATGAGTGTTGTTCCAATTGGTTTGGAGGTTCTTAAAAAACTGAGCTACAAGCTCTTCATTCTCGTCCACCTTTGTGAAGTCGAGTAAGATGTGCAAGTCAACATCAGAATACTTTGACCAATTGTAGTTTGCCAAAGAGCCGGTTAAAGTTATGTCTTCGACGTCTAAGTCAAACGGAAGATCGATAAGAAAGTCTTTTACAATTTTTAGAAGGGCTTCCCTAACCTCTGGTTTAATTTTGTTGTCTGCCCAGATTGTTGGTTCAAGCTCATCATTCACCTCAAAAGATTTCAATGCTTTCTGGCTTACCTTTTCTTGCAAACCCTCAAATCTAAGCTTTGACGTGCCAAACCTTTTAATTTTACCAGTATACGGTGGGCCACTCGCCTTGTTTTTGATGCCGCCTGAGGTTGTATAAATATCATTTCGGCGGCGCTGTGCTTTGTAACGCTTTTGTGCAGCAGACTTAAACGGGGTTTGCTCCACCGCTTCCGTCATTCTTTGATAGTTTTTCCACTTTCGTTCAAAAGACATAATTTACCCCAAGGTTAGTCGGTCGGCGCACGCATTTCAGCTTCGGCCTTAGCATCCATATATCCAGTCTTGTATTGTCCATGGCGCTTTGGATCTTCATCCATGTCTTTCCCGGCCTCAAAGTCAGCCCTACCAGCAGCGTACTCTCTTTTGCCGGTCGCAATTTGTCTTTGTCTTCTTCTTTCTTTGTCTAGGTAACTAGACCTGCCACGTCTGCCATATCTATCTCTATACTTATCATAAGGCTCTTCGTTGAGAATTTCAGAAAGTTCTTCTTTAATTATTTGTTTAAGTTGTTCTTTGGTGATTTTCATAATTGTTTACCTCTAGTCGTCGTCAATTCTATTGTAATCAGGATCATTTTCTAAGGTATCAAGTGCCTCTTCCAAACGCCTAATAACAAGAAAAAGAGTGCCAGACTCGTCATCTTCGCCTTTGAGCATGTTAATGGCATCCATAATATGATATTCTACAGAACCCTCTTCGGGGCGCTGGTGAGGTAATAGGTCTTCAAATTCTTCTTTGATTAATTGTTTCAACTGAGTCTTGGTGATTTTCATAGTAATAATCCTTTATCAAACTTTAATGTGAGCACTGGCAAAATTGTCAATCAAATATGGAAGAAGTAACTCTTCAAGGTCTTCGCCAAAAGTCTCTTCATCGATGTAATTGTTTGGATCTACAATCTCAATGGTTACCGAATACTTCTTATCATCAGTTTTTCCATAATCTGAAATAATTGCCCTTACACCATTGCCTTCATAATCAATACCGGTATCATCTTCCATAGCCACTTCTGCAATCTTTCCAAGTTCTTCTTGGATAATCTGCTTTAGTTGTGATTTAGTGATTTTCATTGTAAAATCTCCCATATACACAATAAATAGTCTAAAATTCTTCTTGTCTTCCATCAGACCAAGTAATAATTGTTTTATTATCTGGATGTGGGCTTACATGCACTTTCTTAAAGTCGCTGAGGCTTTCGAAGATCGCGATAGAGCCCCTTGGAACTGGTGTTAACCAATGGAGAACCACCTGACCCGTCGCGTATTGGACTCCCTCAATAACAACTCCCGTGCCTGAAACCCCTGTTTCGTCGTTTTGCCGACACACTGTAAAAGTCTCAATGCCTCGTGGGGCAAATTTAGTGGGCGGCTTTGTCTTTAATTCCTCCGCATCCGTCACAATCTTTTCTTGTTCTACCTGTTCTAAGTCGCCTTCCATGAATTAATCCTCCGTTCCACCCATGCAACTAAATAGAAATCTTTTAGTGTCAAGGTAGCTTTTGACCGGAACGGCCATATCCACAGGTCGGCTTTTACTTTGATTTTGACTCAGGGCTTCAAAGAAAGGGTAATCGTTTCCACCGGGAGTAAGCCTATCCCCAAAGAAAACAATTACATGCTTTGGATTCGCTGAACGTACACGATTGTAGGCTTGCGCCTTGTTCATCCCTTTGGGGTAGATATCAATACTGATCTGCCCACCGATTGAACAATCCAAGTAGGGCCACATGTGCAAGATTTTCTCCCTTAGAATTCTTCTTTCACCTGTCTCGGCATCCCACAATTCATACTCTTCTCTTTGTTCTTGCGTACAATTGCGACCCACAGCACTAAAATTAAGCATGCCGGGACGCTGCTCGATGTGCCTACCAGTCTTAGCGGGGCAAGAGGAGTATCGTACCCATTGTTCTAAGGTGTCTAGCAGCTTCGCTGGGGCCTCGAAGTCGTTTGTGTATACCGGCACACCCTTGTGTTCATAAACGTTCCCAGAGCAACTAAAAACGCCCTCTACGAGTTTAAGGATTTGCTCTGGGACTTGTTGCTTTATTTTGTCCATATCGCTACCGGTAACCAAGTATACACGGTTGTTTTTACAAAAATCAGTAAAAACTTCCTCCATATCCTCGGTCATAGTTTGACGTGCAGGTGTTAGTGTGCCGTCGATATCAAACATGTATATCTTACTCATTTTTTATCCTATGCTTCGCCAACTGGCTCTTGTGCGAGCAATAACTCGATCATAGCTTGCTCGTCCAACTTATCCAATTGCAATTTAGCTGCTTTGTCTGCTTCTTTTATCTCTTCCAGCATCTCCCAAAGAGTTTCATTCTCATCTTTAAGAATATCATTTTCTTTGATAAGATGCTGGACTATGGTAATTAACTCGTCTTTAGTTTTGTTTTTCACGGGTCGTTCTCCCATATACTAAATAGTATATCGTATCATAAATCGTTTGTCAATCAAATTTTCAAATTTCGATCTAATTGATCAAAGTCAAGTAGCCAGATAGGCACGATATATACTACATCTTCGATGGATGTGGGGTATCCGTAAAAACCTTGACCCACCTCAATAGCCATTAAGATCCCAACTAAATTACCACTTCTTGTAAAAATAGATGAGCCTGATGCGCCATTCCATGCGTATGAGTGCAGAACTAGCAAGCCTCCCTCTGAACCGGCGATATAGCCGCGCATGGTCAATGGGCCTGTCATATTAGGAAAACCTGTGTAAACCACGTCCAAGCCCACTTTTACGTTTTTGTCTCGAATGGGCGCAAGCCTCATTGGTTTTAGTTGCTTGTGATCTGGCACGCTTAATACTGCTATATCTTTGTCCCTGTCAAAATATACAACTTTGGCCACAGTATCAAAAAGACTAGTGGATACAACGGTAACGTTACTTGGTGACCCAAGAACGTGTGCGGAGGTTATAACGATAACCTCACCTTTGTATCTGTATAGTGTGCCAGTGCCGAAAGATAAATCGTCCTGCTGCATAGAGAAAACCTTTACAACGGCATCTCTTGTATTACCCTCTATCTGTGTAGAAGTCTTAAGTAAAATCCCCTCTCTTGCATTTGCATCTATATCACACACGCCTACTGGTGGTGCGTGACATGCAACGAAGAGAAGAGATAGTATCCCCCAAATTAATCCTCTCATCATATCTACCCCCCTGTAGTAACTAGGGGCTATTATGCGAAAAGCAGTTAGTTTACGAGAGTCAACGCACCTTCGTGGGCTTTGTATATATCAAATTTGACATCTGGGCGCTCTTTGCTAGCCGCAATCATGTGCCTTAGGTTCTTATCTGAGTCATCGAGGAACTCCACAGACTCGAAATTGCGGTATCTATCCAGCACTTGAAGAGTAAACGAGCCTTTATTTTCGCCTGCCAATCCTTTAATTAATAACTCGGTTGTATCAATTGGGGGCTCAAGGCTTTGGAGATATCGCTGAATGTCGTCCTCAGAGTTAGGATCTCGCGCTGTTAGAATCATAACCTGCACTCTTGGGTCAGCTATTCTATCCCTTAGCATCTTTACTATGGGCTTAACCTCCATGGGTGCCTGCACTTCATCGTATGAAGTAAAGTCTAAATTATAAAGACCTGATTCTTTCGCTTCGTCC
>UEXM01000834.1_pt1 | contig 24729 bp, 38 predicted proteins | sample 1796661 | NCBI WGS metagenome assembly UEXM01 (sample SAMEA4772469, study PRJEB27181) | metagenome | reverse complement strand
GGCAGCAACAGTGCTGCGGGAGAATGCTACGATATTATTCGCAGCGGAATCAGATGTGTTTGCATCTAGGGTTTTGTTCCGTCAACAATTACAACCTTTTTGCCCTGTCGAAACCATGGCACCCCCATAAGTGGAAGTGAGGAGAATCGAACTCCTGTCCAGAACAACAGACTTTGCAACCTCTTGAACACTGTATATAGTAGCACAGTGACTAGGTGTTGTCAAGCAAATTAGTTGATACCAGAACCAGACATCCAAGCTTGTGGATCCAGTTGTGTAGTAGTCTTACCAGTTTTAGTGGCAATTTGATACATGACTTCGTGGATGTTAGTTGGAATACCAGTCTCTTCTTCTACCAACAAGAGTTGTTCTGCAACACAAAGATCAATTCTTGCTTTTAAAACCTCTTGGGTCTCGCTTAATGTTGCAGGTCCGAACCAAGGATCGTCTTTAAGATATTTTGGTGCAGGGAATGTCATACTAGTTTTAGTTTAGCTTCGTAGTCATAGGCATAGATTTCACGGTTGCCTTTAATGCCCCACCCTAACCAGTAGTAAGCAGGAACCATGTATTGCGAGATAGAATATCCACGTCCTTCAAACTCTGGAAGATACCTTTGGAAGATAGGTTCGTTAATCATCCAACGAGTCTGACCAGATAAACTGCTCGGATCACATTCGTATTTAGCACAGAAAGTGCCAAGACCTTTGTATCTGTGAGGAGAAGTCCACTGAATCATACCATACCCACCAGTCAAGCAGTTCTCATAAGAAACACGAGCACCACCTTCACAGATGTTGGAGATGAACTTACTCTCTTGTTTGATGTTGCCCATCAGTGTAGCAAGGGCATTCTTATCAGTAATTTTTGTTCGTTCTTGTAGTTCTGCAAGTACATACTGTTCCTCTGGAGTGCAGTCTCCACACTGCCAGGTAGGTTCGTATTGTATTACAGGAACAACCACAGGTCCTTCTAGTGGTGGAAGTGACGCTGGAATCATAAATGAGAGACCAGCAGCTATAAATGCTTGTGAGATCATTCGTTTCATTACGACAGTGCCTATGCTACCACACTATCTAGGTGGCGTCAATACGTTTGGGTGCATAATATGCCTGGTAGTATGCCACTATACCATCTGTCCTGTTGTTACCTTGAGATACCCAGTCATGACAGCATTCCACAATACTTTTTTGACTGTGTACAGGAGTACCATCTGGTTTGAGCTCACCACCAAAACGCTGCAAGAGCAAAGCATACACTTTAGAACGAGTGTCCATGCGGTCGTCACTGTAGCGCCAATCATCTACCATAGTGGGGTAGCAACTTCGATAATTGTATCACAGTTAACATGACATGTCAAGCTAAATAACTGTGTGGTAAAAATTAGATCAAATGAAAAAAGTCTTTTTGACTTTTGGAATGCTACTGATGACCGCTTCTGCAGCAAATGCAGGCGGACTTGTATCAAAACATGCTTCGAGTGTTCAACTCACCGTTGACGCTGCCAGATCTTCGGCAACGAGAATTGGTTCCTCGTTCAGTATATCAGGTTCAAACATTGGTACTACTGACGGCAGCACTACTGATGCTGTGTCTGCTGGTACTATCACCTCTGGTGTATATTCTCCTGGCACTATTACAGCAGTCCAAGGAACCGCAGAATCTGCTTTCACATTCAGTCAATCATATACACAGGCTGATGCAGTCCCATCTTCTGCTCCTACTGTAGGTGCAGTACCTAACTTCAGTAATGTAACTTCTTACACTGCTGGCACAAAAGATAGTCTTGCAGGTACTGTAACCAGTGCGGGTATTCTCGCCGTGACGGCTGGTGGAGCTGGTACTACAGCTACTGGACAATTCGTAAGTGAGATCACTGTTATCGACTGATGGAGATTCGCAATGACCCGTTTTGGAAAGACAATCATATATATTGCGATGTCTGCGGTGGGAGTAAGTCTTATTCCTGCCGCTGCGCTGGCGGTTCCCGTGGTGCCAAACTTCACACAAGGCTCCATGACGAGCCACACAGAGACAACGCAAACGATAACTGAAACAATCAATAGCATGGACTACTCGACAGGATATCAATATTCTGCCACAGGTTCAGGTGTTAGTGCTAGTGGGAATCTCTCCCCTGGTACTTCTAATACCAACGTAACAATAGATGGAGTGAATTCAACATGGACAGGAGTGGGATCAAAACCAAGCTTCACACAGACAGCACCAGGACAAGCGTTCCAGTTTACAGAAACTTACAATGGACCAGGGCTACAAAATCATACGATCATAGAAAGAGTAACAGAGGTTACAAGCATAACCGACACAACAAGTATCTTCTCACAATAAAAGCATTATGTCTATCTGCTCTAGCTGTAAGTGTAACTGCCCCTGTGAATGCAGAAACTGTGGGGGGTGTAAGTGCAACGGCATCCCCAATCGCAAATAGCTCTGGCTCGGTTACGAACCAAGCTATTCAGGTTTTACAAGGACCATATATTACTAACACATATGGCGGTGGGATTCAATGTCAAGGTCCCACTCGTAACTTCACGCCATATGTAACAGGAAGTGCGTCTGCTTCTAAACCATACGAAGATTATTATAACGATCCAGTATACGATATCAGTGATAACTTCGGTGCCTTCGATGAAAATGGTAATGATATTGGGGATGGCATCATTGATAATCCTGGGGACATCCTCTTCCATAAGAGAACACGTACTGGACAGAAAGATAACTACAGTTTAGGTGTAGGTTTCTCTATGACATGGAGTACACCTACTGATAAGAAACTGCAGGATCTATGTAAGGAAGCAGCTGCTTCTAACATTGCAATGATGCAACAAATAACTGCCAATAAAAGATTGGACTTTGAGATTGCGAGACTTAAGAATTGTGGAACTTTAATGCAGCAAGGAATTTCTTTTCATCCTAGAAGTCCTTACTATAAAGTGTGTGCTGATGTGGTAGTTAACAATGTTAATACCGTCAAGCAACATCGTCACTCTATTTCTTCTTCTTCTGACTCTTCGCCGCAACAGACCGAAGCTTTGCAATCGCTTCATTCCGAAGACGCTGCTCTGCTCGGCGCTCCGTTACAGACTCGACCTTTGGTTTCTTACCCCGAATAGCAGCAACCTTCTTCAGAACTTTCTTCACTGTAGGTTTGATTACCTTCAGAAGAATGTCAGCGAATGGTTTAGCAAGCAGTGCAGATGTAGTAGCAACTACAGCAATACCCCCAGTGGTGATAACAACACCAGTTGGGGGTAATCCATTTATAACTTGTGTGATGATAGGTACATCACCTACCTCTCGGATACATTGGTCTCCTACCAACTTGTATCCTAATACTTCTTTGCGTCCACTATCAAACAGGAACCCCACGGGTTCTTTATCTAACTGTTCTTGAGTAGGACATTCAATGTCTGCTGATGCTACTGGTGTCTTTGGTGCTGGTGGTGTATCTGTTTTTGTATCTGAAGGTGGATTAGTTTCCGATCCTTTGTATGCAGGTACAGGAGCTTCATTTGTAAACTTCAGCTGACCTTTATCATAATCCATAGGATTAAATGATGGTGTACCTGCATCACAGTATACTTTAATACCTTTCGGATCTAATTCGTTGACATCAAAGTTATTTTTTTCGTTTTGTTCGTGTGCTTCTACACATCCAGGCATGTCCACGATAGGGACCCCAATCATATTAGTGACTGGGTAGATTGGAGGGACACTAGGAGTTCGTACCTCGGGAGCAGTCCATATATTAATTGGACCGATATCGAGTTCACGAATATTAATACCCTCTGTACTAATGTCTGGAATATCCATATCAGAATGGCAGTGCAGCACCTGTGGTAGAAGGCACAGAAGGTATCTCTGGCATAGCAGAGTCTATCATAGCAGGAAGTGCTTCTGTGATTGCTTCGGTGATAGCAGCAGTTGCTTTCTCCCTAGCACCTTCAATCAATGTATCCTTTTGAACGTAAAGATAAGCACCACCCCCGAGAACAGATAGAGAAACTAGACCTGACAATAATGCGACACCGTTAATAATCTTTTGCATGTTTATTTTCCTTTGAAGGTTCTGGTTTTGAATCGTCTTTCTTTTTAGCAGGAACGACACCGAACGTCGCAAGCGTTCCCGTGAAGACGCTGGCTATAAAAGTGGGATCGATGTTTTTTTGAGGAATACCAGGAACAGTTACATAATTAAGGGTCAGAATTGTTGCTGACCATCCAAGTATAATAACTCGGACAAGAGTTGATACACCCTCATCCGCCCACTCAAACTTGCTTTCCTTTTTGGCTTCCTCTTTTTTCTGTGGTGTTGAATCCATAGTTTTTTCTTGACGGCGAAAAAGCATCGTCGAGTAAAGAGTTAGGCAAAACTATTTATTTGATGTAACCTTCTTTCTCTAGGTATTCTCTAGTCAAGGGTGTTGGTTCATAAACTTCCCACATATTACCACCAGCACAAGCAGCAAGAGCATTCATTGTCATGTTCTCTGTTCTACCTGCCCACTGTGCTTCTGCTTCCCAAGGTACAGCAGAATCAGGATAGGTACGTTCTGCTAAAACACGCCAGATCATAGGAACGTCATCCTCTGGCTTGATGATAGCAATCAGACTGTTGTCAATCGTTCCTGCCATACAATCCTGTGCTGCATGCCATCCTTCATGACGCATCACCATCATCAGGATGTTAGGTTTGCCCATGTGATCCTTATTGAGGAAGAAGTTATTGGAGACCGTGTGATAGACACCACGGTGACCTTTAGGAAAATACTTACTATCAGCAAGGAATACATTCACTCCGATCTCATTCAGGGAGTGAAGCATGTTATGAAACTCACCAGTGACACCAGTAAATTCTTCAGTGTTATCATACTGTGATGAGATGTCAAGCATAGAGTATACCTTCACCACATCATCGGTGCATTCACCTAGGAGCATACATCCCATAGAGTGCATGGTATTGTAGTCAGTTTCTTTAATCGGTTCTGCTTGTGCAGGAATAACAATCGCAGCTGCAGCAAGTGCAGCAAATAATGTTTTGATCATGAAGTGATTACTTATTTGTCCTCATTGTACCAGAAATCTTCCCAATCGTCAACGTCTGCTTCATAAATGGGACATGGTTCTTCAAAAAGAGTATCGTTTTTCATACGTCTGACTCGTTCTAATAGTTTTTTAATCTCAACATCTATATTCATTGAGGGAATCTAATACTTTGTTTAGAAAATGATGAGCACCATCATGCCATTGACCTGTCTTATCTTTATGAGCGTCAGAATACAAATCTGTTTTCATTTGATAAACTTTATGCAGGATATCGTTCTTGGTCAATTGTGATCTCGGCATAATATAATCCTGTATTCTATTATTTATTAAAGAGTCCGATGAAGTATTCTGCATCAACAACCACTAAAGGTTTCTTTCTATTCTTTTTCATGACTACGATAGGTTCATAGTCACCACAGTTTGATGCTGCCTGTTCGTATGCATCCCAGACATTAAGTCGTTCAACGTTCTTACATTCTATAGAGTGTGGGAACTTTTGTCTAGCAGCTCGTGCCATTATCAGGTCTTCACCACCTGCACCCATAGACCGAGACTCGACATCCTCTGGATGTACATCGAGCATCTCGATCAACATTTGTCTCACCCACTTTTGTAAGTTACGACCCTTCGCTTTAGCACTTTGTGTCTTCATCGGTCCCACGGATCAGGTATCTGTATCTGTACTTCATTGCTCCGAGTTTCCACGCTTGGGCTAGGCTGCTCGGTCCTCTTGACAGAAGGTCTCTCTCCTCCTGGCTGGGTATGTTTGTTGCGAGCAGTTTCTCTCTCCACTCTAATGCCATGTAACCACCTATAAAATATATTCATTGTGCGGTATTCTCCCAGAAACCTGGGATGTTTTCACCACGTAGAAACTTACCCCAGTTGACAGTATTGTAATCAATACTATTATCCCAACAGAACTTTTGCATTACCTGCATCAGTTCTTCTTCATTCATCCTAGTCCACCAATAGATCGTATACTGATCGTTACGATCAACTTGTTTCATTACTTCCAGATATTTCTGGACTGCCCTGGGTTGATTAGGGTCTGCCTTCATAGGCACAGGTAATGGAGTATCAGGATTCATAATCTTATAAGCGTGTTGTCATCATCTGTAAAGATCTTATCCAGACGAGTAAGATCAAAAGCAATAGTAATACGAGGACTATCTTGTTGATTGACTGTAGTGTAGTGAGGTAAGTAATTAGGAAATAGTGTCAGTTTACCTGGCACATTTTCTGCCTCATAATTTCTACCAATGTCATCATACGGATGTTCGTAGATAGTCTTGGTGTCTACAGCAGCAACAGTTAGATGTCCCCCCAAGTATGTATATGGGTGAACAGAGTGCCAATGTGTTTTGATCCTTTCTCCTTTCCTCAATACATTAGCCCAACATCTAACTTGTACTTTAGGTACGGGAGAAAGCACACCAAAAATACTCTGATAGTATTGCCCATGAAATTTTTTAATCTCTTTATGCAACTGATCAGTAGCAGGAAACCCCCAGGTCAAGACATTAAAATGCCTGAACCTAGAGGTAAGACTATTAGGACCTAGACCAGTGTTCCCGTCACTACTAGCAGGGAATTGGTCTTTGATCTCTTGTTCTTTCTGTAGAATAATTTTAGTTAGTTCACCGCAGTCAATATCAATTTGCTTTTCACCAATAGTATAGTCCCAAGTGGGAGCAAAAGGAGACTGGGGCGGGTCACTCTTATGATGAACCGCACACCACTCGTTTGTCATAGTTTAAATCCAGAGAATGTTTTTTCACCAACGTCTTGTTTGATACCACCAATGACATAGGACTCAACCTCTGTCTCTTGTGGTGCTACCTGCATAGACTTGGAGTTCAACCAGTGCTCTGTCCATGGTAGTGGATTGTTAGAGATAGGCTGATCGAATACAGGCTTCATGTTGATAGATTTCATGCGACGGTTAGCAACCCACTCAACATAGTTCTTGAGTAGTTTGTCATTCAAACCGATCATGCTGCCATCTTTAAACAGATACTCTGCCCAATTCTTCTCTTCCTCTACACAGTCACGGAACATCTGAATAACATTTTGTTCTTCTTCCTCCATGATACCCATCATTTCAGGGTCATCACCCTTCTGCCAGTTCTTAATCATGTTCATAGTAATGGTCATATGTTGTGACTCATCACGAGCAATCAAACCAATGATCTTTGCATTGCCTTCCATCATCTTGAGTTCACCAAAAGCAAACGAACAAGCGAAAGAAACATAGAAACGAATACCTTCTAGGATATAAACGTTCATGACTGCACGATACAGTTGACGCTTCAGATCATGTAGCGTCCACTGTGAGGTAGGAGAATCTTTGAAGTCTTCTTTCCACAGGTTACCTTGACCATACTCCTGTGCTGCATTAATGAATGCATCATATGCCCTGGTTACACTTTGAGCACGTTCAATGATCTTATCATCATCGATGATAGTGTCAAGAACTTCTGTAGGATCTGGATATACATTCTTAATGATGTATGTGTAGGACCGACTGTGGATCATCTCCATAGTCTGCCAGATATTCATTGCAGCCTCAAGCTCGGGTAGTGAGCAGTAAGGACTAAAAGCCATCCCAGGACCACGCCCTTGTACAGAATCCAAGAGGATTTGGTACTTAAGGTTACTAGTGAAGATGTGTTTCTGTTCTGGACGAAGTGTCTGATAGTCGGCACGATCTTTCTGGAGTGAGATCTCTTCTGGTCTCCAGAAATAACCCAGTTGTTGCTGTGTAAGTTTCTCAAAGATAGGATACTTGTATTGATCATAACGTTGCACTCCCAGAGGAGCACCAAAGAACATAGGTTGTTTCATAGCATTCACTTTATTAGTATTAAAGACAGTCATGCCTTCAACAGATTTCTTTGGTGTTTCATCGCTTACTCTAAATTTTGCAACTGTCACAGTCTTCTTCCTCGGTTTGGGTTTCTAGAATTTGAGCTAGTAGGTCTTCGATGCTTTGCTTTTTGTCGTCGTCTTCTGGATCTTCTTTTGCATCATAAGTGTTTTGATAATAAGAAGTCTTCCAACCGTACTTGTATGTAGTTAGAAAATCTTGTGCCATAACAGACACAGGAATCTCATTATCAGGATAGTTCAGTGGATTGTAACTCCAGTTACCAGAGATTGCCTGGTCGAAGAACTTCTGCATCACAGCAACAATATTAATATAGCCAGCGTTGCTAGGCATATCCCACAGAAGGGTATAATTGTTTTTAAGAGTCTGGTATTGCGGGACAATCTGTTTAAGTGGTCCCTTCTTGCTCTTCTTAACGGACAGATACCCTCTAGGTGGTTCGATTCCATTTGTTGCGTTTGACACAACGGAACTACTCTCGCTTGGCATTTGAGCGGACAACGTGCTATGTCGTAGTCCGAATTCCTGAATCGTCTGCCGTAGAGTTCCCCAATCAAGCGATAGGTCATTTGGTACTAGTTCGTCAACGTCTTTTTTATATGTATCAATCGGAAGAATACCCTGTGAATATTTTGTACGATTAAAGTATCCACAAGCACCTTTTTCTTTAGCAATCTGATTGGATGACTTAAGCAGGTAGTATTGGAATGCTTCAGTCAACTCATGAACCAGCTTCAACGCACCCTTGTCACCATAGTGCTCACCCTGCTTCGCCAGGAAGTGTGCTAGACCAATGTATCCGACACCAAGTGACCTACGATTAATTGTGGACTCTCTCGCTGCCTTTACGGGGTACTCCTGATAGTCGATGAGTTCTTCTAGACCACGAACAGCAAGGTCACATAGATCCTCAAGGTCATCAAGGTTCTTTAGTTTACCCACGTTGATAGCAGATAGAATACACAAAGCAATCTCACCTGACCCATCAATGTGTTGGATAGGATCTGTAGGAAGAGTAATCTCCTGGCATAGGTTACTCATGTTCACCTTATCCAGGAAGGATGAATGTGAATTGCAGTGGTCGATGTTCATCAGATACATGCGACCAGTCTCTGCACGATTCTTCAGGAGATTTAGAATTAAATCTTGCGCCTTGACAGTCTTTCTCGGAACAGATCTATCTGATTCATAGTCCACATAGCAAGCGTCAAATGCATCAGTACCAAAAGCGTCATAGAGACCTGGTACGTCATGCGGTGAGAATAAGCTAATCTCTCCATTCGCAATGAAACGCTCGTAGAAAAGTTTTGAAATTTGGATTGAGTAGTCAAGTTTCCTCACTCGATTGTCTTCCGATCCTTTATTGTTCTTGAGAACAATAATATCTTCTATTTCTTGGTGCCAGATTGGGAAGTGGACTGTCGCGCTTCCACCTCGGATGCCATTTTGAGTGCAACATCTGACAGTTGCTTCAAACTTTTTAAGGAATGGGATAACACCTGTGTGTGCAACTTCTCCACCTCGGATCTTACTGTTGACTCCACGGATTCTGCCTGCGTTGATACCGATTCCTGCACGTTGAGCAACATAGCGGCCAATCGCCATGTCACTAGAAAAGATACTATCGAGGGTGTCATCGCTATCAACAAGAACACAGCTAGCAAATTGTCGAAGTGGAGTTCGCACCCCTGCCATGATAGGTGTGGGAATGTTGATTTTGTGTTTGGAGATCGCGTCGTAGTATCTCTTGACATAATCGAGTCTGGTAGCCAGTGGGTATTCAGCAAAAAGAGTTAATGCAATAAGCATATACATGTACTGTGGAGTCTCGTAGACTTCTCCAGCACTTCTATCCTGAACGAGGTATTTATCTGTTACCTGACGGAGACCAGCATAAGTGAATAGGTAATCGCGTCCATGATCAATCCAAGAATTAACCTTCACCCAGTCTTCATCACTATACTTGTCTAGAATTTCTTCATCATAGACCTTATTGATCGTAGCATTGTATGCAGTCACATCAAACACTGAAGGCATGCCTTCCTTCCAGATGTTCTTATGGAACGCCTCCTTGCGTAGGCAGGACAGGAGCAGGCGAGCGGCGACAAATTGATAGTTGGGATGGTCCAGGTCAATTAGATCGCTTGCAGAGCGAATTAGGATCTCCTGGATCTGTATTGTAGTGATGCCATCAAAGAATTGAATACCAGAATTCATCTCCACTTGGCTAGAGGAGACACCACCGAGACCTTGGCATGCCTCTTCAACCATCTTATGAATTTTTTCTAGGTCGAGAACCTCAACCGTTCCATCTCTCTTTTCTACATTGATGCTCATACTTTCTTCCATGTGTTCAGTTTAAGTTTAGCTTCCAGTCCACGGTAGGTGTTTGATTCTACCATATGTTGCACGTCATGTCCAGCAAGGTACATGTCGTTGATGTCTTTTTGTGTAATTGATGATGGCCAGATAACTACGGAGTTGCCACTATCGATTGTTTTACTGACTCGATTGACGATCTCTCTATTTCTCGGTTCGTTATCGTAGACATAGCAGCAATCGCTAGCAGTCCCATCAGGCACATGAACGTCACTTCCACACATAGCAATCGCATTGCGAATGAACGTGCTGTCAAAGGGACCTTCAGTGATGTATACTCTTTCATTAGCATTTATTTTATCAAGACCAAATATTTTAGGTTGCGATTCGTCTAATATGATAGTAATGTATCGCAACTTGGTTCTAGGTGAGAGTGATCTACCTTGATAACCAAACATTACTTTATCTGCTGTGTATAATGGCAGAATAATACGTGGACCATCGCCTCTCATGTCATCGAATGTAGGCGTTTGTGTGTTGGTCCACTCTTTAAATTTAGGACAGTACAGGAAATAATCCAGATCTTTAATTTTGCGTTGCTCTAGATATTGACGTGCGGGGTGAGAGTTATTTAGCTCCGAAATCTTCTGTAAATTGAGAGATGATTTGAATACTGGTTTTTTAAAATCAAACTTTGGATCGGGCGTCTGTGTGCCCTTGCCAGTGAGACCATCACGGTATCTCTCCATGATATATTCATTATAAAGACCAGGGTTTTGATCCTTCAAGAAATTAGTGAAGGTTCTACCAACACCACAGTTGTGGCATTTATAAACATAGTCAGTCTTTACACGAAAAATATACCCACGCGCTAGGTGCTTCTTCTTTTTACTGTCACCACAGTAAGGACACCTGAAGTTATACAGGTGCTCTTTCTTCTTGGCAAATCGTTGCAGTTGAGGGCTAACTAAACTTACGTATTTGCTGTCCAGATAGCTCATCGACTGAATTCATCATTGTACCCATGATACCAGATGCTTTGATGGGTGTCAATGCTTTCATGAAAGGTGGGACCACTTGTAATATTGTCGCAAGGGTTACAAGAACTGCTCCTGCACCAACAACAAACTTTGCGTTGGCGTCAACTTTCTTCTGAACTAGAGAGACTCTTTCGTGCAAGACTTCATTATCTTTATTCTGCTTCTCTTTCATCTCCTCAAGCATCTTGAGGATCAACTGGTCAGCACGTTCGCTCTCATCCAGTCTGTTCTCATGACGCTCCAAGATAACAGCAATCTTATTACTGTTATCAGAGATTGTTCCTACTGCTCTTTCGAGCTTGTCAAGCATCTCTTTCGAGAGGTCTTCATAAATATCTAGTTTTGATTCTAGTACCGCTAATCTACCAAGACCGAATGCCATACCTAGACGTTCCTTACAGCGAAATCAAGAGCCGACTGATACGTAGCAGCATCTTTGTTGAGCATATAACGAAACTGTGTCTGGTGCTCATTAGGGAGTTGTGCATAACATGCAGCAATTCTCTTTGCAGAAAAGTTATCAAGGTTCTGTTGAGATCCATCACCAAATGTAATCTTCGCAAAGGAAGACTCACCAGAAGGATTGAGTTCGGAGGTTGCAACTTGGAGTGCAACGTCCAGGGCATCTTGTTGTGCAGTGGATTCAGTAATCATGTCAGTAGTCACTTCAGTTTCTTCTTTCTTGAGTTTTTTTGTTTGGTCAGATGCCTTCTTTTTAAAGTCAGACATACGAGCCTTCATTAGCACGTCCATTTCTTTCGTCTTGGACTGCATTTTCTTCTTCGCTTCGTCCCGTTTCTTCTGCAGATCTTTAGAACGGCCAAGTTTTTTCATCTGACCGATTTGTTTCTGCGCTCTTTCTGTTTCAGAAGGAGCTGCTTCTACAATTTGAGTATCTAATTCTTCTTTCATTTTCTTACGGGACTGTATACGAGAGAGCATTGTTTTTGCACCCTTGGTGCGACCATCTACCTTGTCTTGATTGGCTTTCTTATATCTACGGTGAGACTTTGGGTTAACAAATACGAAAGCAGGTGGCATTGACAAAGCAGCGCCATCACCAGCCATCATTTCATTCACAGTAGATTTAGATTCTTCAGACATTCTTGATCAACGTCGAGGTTTAGACTTTCTGGTAAGCGGTTAAGGGTCAACATAAAAGCTTTTAATCTTGACCAGTGTTTCGCCTCTATTTTATAAAATAATAGAGGCGTTGCAGCATCATCAAATACATTATACATGACGATGATATGATTTAAAATGAGATGAACTTTCAACTCACCGTGCATTTCATAACGACGAAATAAACGTTTGACGCACTTAATCTTATTTAGATCTTTTTTAAAGTCATCATACGTGGCGGAGTTCGGGTTATTATAATTACGTATAGCAAACATCAACCAGTTGTCCTGGTTCAACTCATCGAACTTCATGTATTAAGCAGTAGTAACTACTGCGGTAGCGGAGATAACCTCGGTAGCACCATTAGTGGAGTTGATCTTGACACGGTAGGAACCAGCGTCAGTTGTTGCATACTCTGCAACCTCAAAGGTTGTTGCAGTCTCTCCAGAAATGTTTGCCCAACGATTTGCATCAGACAATTTCTGCCACTGATACGTGAGGACGGAAGCATCTCCAGGAGGAGTTGCAATAGAGGCAAGAGTAAGTGTCAGAGCAGCATCAACAGCAACTGCAGTATTTGCAGGTTGTGTGCTGATGGTGATTGCTACGCTTACGTCTGCTGCCTGTGCATCATCCGATTGTGTCTCGTTAGAGTTAGCTTCAGGACCAGCGATTGTTACTAGCATCTCTGCCTTATGGCGAGTGTGACCATCACAATCAGTGAAGGTGTAGTAAGACCACCAACCAGGAGCATTCAGACCACGAGCCTTATTCTCGGCAAGTGCTGCTTCGGTGTCGTCAATAAAAATTGTTTGTTTTGCTTGCGATGATGCAGCAATGCCAATGCCTGCTTTGGCTTTGTTAGCATTGCTGTCATCCTTTCCGTATAGGGACATGAGTTTTCAGCGCGTTTATATTTACCTAATATGTATTTATAAAAAAAAGGGAGAGGCACTATCCCCTCCCTATATTATCACTCTTCTCTATTCTTAATCGCTTTGGTGACAACTTCAAGTAGTTGATCATCCATGTCAGTCTTGGTCAGCTTAACCGCTTTAGCAAGAATAACAAGACAGATCTCAACCATCTTCTCACCAAGTTCTTCATTCTCTGGGATTTTGTTAATGGCATCGGTAATAATTTTTGACGCCAGGGGAAGTAGAAATGCTAGCATGATTTTAGGGGCATAGTATACGCCCTTATTTAGTCTGCCTTTTTCTGACTCTTCATTGCCTTGAGAATATACTTTTTATTCTTTTTATTATTCTCTTTATCCTCGGCAGCACCGTCTTTGATGTCAGGCATCACTTCAACGTGTGCCGCTTTTACTTTTTTTCTTCGCCAATCTCCTTACGAAGTTCTGCCTGCTCTTTCATCTTCTTACTGGTGTTGACAATCTTGGAGACCTTCTTGCGGCGAGCAAGCAGATACTTATCAGACTTATCGTGGTCACCATCGTTGTCGATGTCCTTATCTTCCTTGCCTACGGGATCAAGTTTCTTCTCTTTGATCTCTTCGCCAGTAGGCTCAAATCCTGCCTTGACACAGTTGTTGACTTCCTTACCACCTTTCTTCTTGGTGCCTTGCTTCTTATATCCTTTCCAGCAAGAGGTGTTACCATTGTCATCTTTGCCATCCATCTTGACTTCAAAGATGTATGTTGCACCATCAAGTTCAAAAGAAACTGTCTCTGTAGCAACTTTAGTAGTATCTTTGATCTGTGCTCCAACAGAATACTTCATACCTTGACCTGTACGCAGGTTAGCAGCAGGATCAGGGGGAGCAGCGTTTGTTTTAGGATCTTTAGTTGAAAAGTCATCTTCTTTCTTTTCCTTACCAGAAAGGTCAGGGATAGAAGTGGATGCATCAGTACCACCAGCAGGACCAGGAGCTCCTAGGTCTTTCTTCTCTGGTGCTGGGATGGTAGCAGACTCTTCACTGATAGTAGACTGTTGGAATCCATCTCCACCCATCCACTTTGAATACGAATTAATAAGTGCCTGGGAATAGGCATCATTATGCTGCACACTATTGACTGGTTTCTGTCTTTCCATTATTGAAAATACTACTTTTCCTGTCTTTATTTATGGTATCAATTACTTGTACGGCGCGAATATCTTTCACCCACGCTCTAAACATCTCACCAGACTCGGTGATTGCAATGACATAGTTGACTCCAGACCTATGTATACTACCTTTCTGTCCAGTCAATGCATTCATAACAATATCACCTTCAGCAAATGTATCAGTTTGTCTATGCTGTTGACGAACTGCTTGCTCTCTCAATTTTTTGAAGTCTTTCATTTAAAATTAGCGGGGAGTGCTTCCTTAATTTCCATCATCATTGCCATACAATCTTTATCATTCAGTGCTCTGGGTATACCAGACCTAAATGTTTTGAAGTCGGCAGCAAAAGCAGCACGTCTCATCTTTGTTCCAGAAATAGCAAAAGTATCTCCATCAGCATCTCTACTGCCTGAAGATTTAATTTCCAGTTTTCTAAAAGAAAACTCCGTGCCGTTATATTTATGGAGGAATGACATGGCTGATACCCTATCAGATCCTACAAGAAAAACTGCCTCATTATACCCATGCATCATAAGCTCCTGTAAGATCTCCACGGGTTGTTTAGGACCCGAAAAGATTTTACCCTTATGCTCTGGGAACATCTTCTCCATGTAGAATAGTTTACGATGAGGTGCGAGGGGATTCTTTCCTTTAGTGTCGTGGGATTGAGAAATATAAATGCGATAATCGTGTCGTCCTGATGCACGTTTCACTCCGTCAAAGTTTTCTTTGTGACCAGTAGTAGGTGGTTGGAATCTGCCGAACGTAAAGTAGCAGGTCTTACAGTTTAACGCCATTGCTTTTGTATCGTGAAGTTGTTGAATGCAAACTCAAATCGATTGACAAATTTAATCATACTGCCATCTTTGTGCATAACATATCCTTCAGGTGTCGTCACTTTATATCCATTTTCTGTCTGGACATAAGTTCTGAACTCTTCTAGGTGGTCTAGTTTATCTATAACCATTTGTTTTAGATCTTGCAACTCTTTGTAAAGAGCAATCATAGTCTTAAACTTATAAACGTTATCTAGAAGATAGTTTTCACTCTCATATACCAGCGCACATTTCTTGGTTCTATTAGCAACTGTCTTGATCTTTCCCAACTCCTTCTGCATCTTCTCATCGTAGAAGTTTACCAGGGCGTTGATCGTCTCGTCCACGTTCGTAATCTGTGTCCCAGCTCTAACCTCACTGTTGAAAAATTGTTTGATGTAGGTGGAGATGTGGAACTTCGCATCGCCTGTGCTACCCATATTGGAAACGAGATTGTCAAGAAAAGGACCAGCAACGGCACACATGCGTTCAATTTTTTGGACATGATTATCAAAGTTTCGTAGTTCTATTTGGTTAAATCCAACTTGATCCATTGGAGTGTCATTTTTAATTACCAATGCATCAGAAGAACCAGTAATATCAGCACCAGCTCTTGCTTGCATCTCTGATAAAATATTACCAGTGTAATGCGTATGAAATACTACTCCTATTTTAGCGGTCTTTGCTGCTTTTCCAATAGGATGATCTACAGGTATACCATATGTAATAGTATTAGGTCTGAATGTATACAGTCTCTCTCCATCAACTGTCTCTGTCTTTAGATCACTGGTAAATAACAGGTCTCCCTGTATTACACCCTTGATACCTAGTTCACTGAAGTATTTTAAAGAGAACTTTAGTTTTTCTGCCAAGTCTCCCTGATATAGCATATCAATCTTCGCTTCTGATGCACAGATCTTTGGTTCAGTCTTATTGAATACCGACTTGGTTCCCACAAAGAAGTACCCATGCTCTGGATGCACACCACATATAACAGACGGAGCACCATCCCATTTAGTTTGCATGAAACCACCACTTTCCTGATGACCCAACATCTTACGGAGTTCTTTCAAGAAAGATACTGCTGCCATACACCCCTCGGTGCCATAGTTCAGCATCTCATCTTCCAGGTGTTCTAGATGTTTGAGCTGTTTAATGTTAGACATTAGTCTGACTCTACTCCTTTATCAATAGAACCTGGCCAAGGAGCAACACTCATCTTCAGTCCTGTTGCTAGTTGAGTACCAGAGAACTTAAATCTGATCTGAACAATCTGTTTTTCACCTGCTTTTACACCAATAGTATAACCATCATCACCACCTAGGTTCTCATACTTAAGTGGTTTATTCTTTTTAACCAGTGCATCAAACTTTGCATTGCCTAGTGGGTCATCTACTGTTGCCTGAACATTTGTTATAGTCTTATCAGATCTACCAGTCACCTTGACATACTTGGGTAATTTATCTGTGTCTAGCAACTCGTCAAGGATATACATTTTGATATCAATATCACCCATCTTGGTGAACGCATCCTTCAAAATGTCTCTACATCCACCAAGAATTTGTTTAGTATATTTTGTATTGACTACCGCAAATTCAGGATCATCCTTCAGTGCTTTAACTTTATCTTTATTTAAATATTTTCCTGCATATGGCACTCCACACTCCTTATGAGCTGCTGTAACTCCCTCTTCCAATAGTTTCTGGAAGACGCCAGGTTGTTTGATGAAGTCTTCAATCTTACCCATGCCTGGGTTCTTGACAGGTGCCTCTTGAGTCAGTGTTTTGAGCAAAGATTTAGCAGATAATCCTAGATATGGATCAGCATATTTGGTAGAGGATTTAAATTTGACAAGTACATCAGTAGGGTTGTTCTTACTCTCCGACACATAAGAAGAACTATACTTACCAGGTAAACTTCTATAGTTAAAAGAAGATTTGGCAGTCCAATATACCTTATCTACACCAGTATATCCATGCCTACCAGCCCACTCCACAAACTTGTCTGCCATGACTTCTGCTTGTGCTATTCTAGCTTTCAATTCATCTGATTTTTTAGATAGTTTTTCTACGCGATCATCATAAACTGCCTTGTCAGTAGAATCCAGTCCACCAGTCCAAGACTTACCATTAAGATACCAGGCACAGTGCAGTTCGTTAACGTCAGCACTAATATTTTCTGCCATAAAAAATACCTCCCCTAGTATTTAGAGGAGGTATAAAAGTTAGTTAGATTCTTTTCCAATATACTGATGAGTTAGAGTATAATGATGTCTATGTTCTTTAGTTAAGAGATAGTATCCTACGATTTTTTTACCGTCGTCACGCCACCCATACCCAATCAAACCATCGGTAATATTTCCACAGTCAGGTGTCTTATTAGTATGAAGATAGTGATTAAATTTTTCATGCAGGTTGATCATGAGCAGTTGGTTGCTGACATATCTATATTATCACGAAACCCTCACAAATGGAGGGTTCTTTATAATATTTTAACGATCACCTGCTGCACGAACTTCTGACTTGTGGGCACTAAACTCACCACCAGGGTAACGTTTCTTCAGTTTGTTGATATTGGTATCGATTACCTCATCGAAGGAAATATCAAGTGCCATTGTAGCTTGAGCAACGTACCACATAACGTCACCCAACTCAATAATAAGATGCTCACGATTATCTTCGTTCCACGGTTTTCCTTGGAAGACCATTTTCTTAATGATTTCCAGGAACTCACCCCCTTCAGCATTAATTCCAACACCAGCAGTAAGAAGTCTCTCAATATTGGCACCTTGTCGATCAAGATCACCAATACGATCAGCAAAGTCAACAAAGTTTGTAGAGCACTCTGAAGTAACTGCTGCCACAAATTCTTCATAGCGTTCAAATTGAATGGTCATGTTTAAATTACGAATTGGGAAAATTTGTCTAGTCTAGATTGCCTGTCAGAGATATCATCTAGGCGGTCCATGGTCTCCTCTTCAGGAGCATCAGAAGATAAGATATCACCTTCAGAGTCATCGACATTATACAGCTTCATTTTTGATCTGTCAATGCCTACAGTGAAGCGTCTGTAATAGGCAGCATCGTTGTATCTGTTCTTGAGTTGCTTGATCATGATCCGACCTGACTGCTCTAACTCTTCAGTAGATATGAGAGCAAGCATAAGATCGGCAGTAGCGGGAAGACCAAAAGATTCACTAGTATCTGTAAGGTCAACATCACTATTCCCAAAACCACTCCGAGTAGTTTGAGTAGCAGTGACAACAGGTAGATCATGCTCAACTGCCAGACCTCGTAACTCTTCCGCAATCGCTTTGACATAGGTGTAAGAGTTAACAATGTGTCCTTTGTATCGTGATGAAGCACAGATGTTTAGATAATCAATGAAGATTATATTAGGTCGGAAGTCTTTCTTAAGTGAGAGATCACTCAACAATGACTTGAAGTGTCCAGAGTGTGCTGCAGCAGTAGGATACTCTTTGATAATCAATTTACCTTGAGACTTCCTACCAATCTCATTGACTCTACTTTTGAATATAGCTTCAGGCATCTCACCAATCTCTTGGATATTAACATTCAAAAGATTAGCATCGATACGTTCAGCAATCTTTTCTTCTGCCATCTCTAGTGTGATGTAGAGGACATTATATCCAATAGAAAGACATGCTGCTGCCATATGACACATGAATAGTGACTTACCCACACCTGTACCAGCAAGAGCAACGTTAAGTGTCTTGTTAGGAATACCACCCTTGGTAATTAGATTCAACTTGTCGATATCAAAGGGAATCTTATGCTCTTCAAGGTGATAATAGTCATATCTTTCGTCTACATTTTGAATGTAGTCGTGTCCGATGTGTTCATCAAACGATACTGCGAGAGCCTGCTGTAGGATACTCGGGATCGCATCCTTTGATACTTCCTGTTCACCCGATCCCTCTGCGATTTTGATAGATTCGAGGAGGGCGTTGTATACTGCCCTCTCCTGGCACCATTTCTCCGTCGCATCAACCAGCCACTTCGTCTCGATAAACTCTGTACCAAGCGAATTAACATACGATACAGTTTGCGTGTAAGTTTCTTCAGTAAGATCATTTCTTTGAGTTAGATTAATGATTAAGACTTCTTTAGTCGGATACTTATCATACTTGTTAGAGAAATCTTGAATCTCTTCAAAGAGAACTCGCTCTGATGGTTCCTGAAAGTATTCACCTTTAATAAAAGGGACTACCTTACGAAAATACTCCTCATTACAAAGCAAGTTTCTTAATACAGAATGTTCAAGCTTCTCCGTCATCGTCTGCTCCATACAAGAACGTCTTCTGCGCCTGTTTATCTAGTTTGGCAAGAACTTCGGGTGTGAAATACTGATCGGGATCTTTTAAAATCTGTTTGGCATAGACTTTCTTGCCATCCATTTCGTATCGACCAGCAACATTCTTCCACAACCCCCCTGCCTCACCAAGCTCAAGCAATCCATAATATTTTTCCAATCCACGCTCATCAAAGAACAGTCTTGTTTCAATCTTGGAACCTTCTCTTGTCAGACGAGACTTTTTAGCCTCGCATTTGATAATGTTTCCGACGAGAGTCGTTCCATCTTTCTCCTTTTTCTTTCCGAGATAAACGATTGTAGAGGCGGAATATTTGAGACCACTACCTCCTCCCATTTCTTTTGTAGGGACATAAGAACCGATGACATCATAGGTGTGATTAGTAACTAACATAGGTATGTTAGCTTTGCCAAGTTTTAATGTAAGAATTCTGAAACAAGACTTAATCAATTGAGATTTTGTCATGTCACGAACTTGTTTGTCGTCCGTAGCATCTTGCACTTCTTTGTTGGTGGCTAGCATACCCAGAGAGTCTAACACAAACATGAGAGGCTTGCGTTCATCTTTAGGTGTTTCCATATATTTGTCAATGATCCTGACTGCTTGAGTCCTGAACTCCTCCACTGTATTGACAGGGAAGATTACCAGACGTTTAGAGTCGATGCCACGACACTCAATCATCTGCTTACTAATGGCAGACTCGGTTTCAAAATATAAGACGCCAGCGTCAGGATCAAGATCAAGGAAATTACGAACGACAGAAAGGCAAAAGAAAGTCTTTCCAGTCCCTGATTCTCCTGCAAGAGCAGTGATCTTATTGGAGGGAATACCTCCAAAAATGCTGCCACTAACCAGGGCATTAAAGATATAACTGCCAGTATCAACAAAAGTTTCAACGTCACCAGCAGCAATGCCATCAGATGCACGAGAAGCAAACTCATTCTTGGTGTCCTTGAGGATAGAAGATAAGAAGTCCATAATTAAAGAAATGATAGTAGTGAAATAGTTTTCTCGGAGTCCCAGCCAATACAGTTTAGCACATTCTTGAGAGGTTCATAGAATGATTTCTCAAACTGCATCTTATGATCGATATACTTTTCGATATTGAACTCTGTGGGTATTCTACCCATGAAGGAGATGGTATTCTCCATGATTGGATTGGGAGTTCTCAAATATAAGAACTTAATCTTCTCACCCTCTTGTATCAACGCATGTTTATTTTGAATCTTATGTTTTTTCACGTAAAAATTATACAGAAGAGCACCCCTAACGTGAATGGGTGTACCTTTAGAATAGATATCAGTTCTTGACTGATACTTGGAGAGATTATTACAACCACGAGGGAAAGCAATATCCTGATACTCTTGGTTTTTTGTCTCTTCTCTTACTTCATCAATGAATTTAATTACATCATCATTGTCACCATTGATAATGATGGTATAAGCTTTCTTGAGTTTATCACGGAAGAATGCAGGGGTAGATGAACGTGCCGTTTCCATACCACAGATCTTCATCTTTGGTTCGTTGTAACGAACACCCTCACTGTCCCAGACGTTGAGGATATATCGTTTCTTGGCAGTCCAGATGCCCTTGGAAGCGATGTTCTCCCGCTTCATCTTCATCTTCTGCGAGTATGCCCGAACATAAGTGGCGAGTTCTTGGTAAGAACTTTCAATAAACTCCTCAAATTCCACCTCACACACCTTGTTAAGGAACCCAACAATGATTTCATCATTTGCCTCTCGTCCTGTGAATACCTTCTGCACCAAAGGACCGAGGTTAAGATACATAGAATCGGTGTCGCAAGCAATAACGTAATCAATGTCATTTGTCTTCAGAATATTGTTTAAGTATTTGTTAGTCTTATCACTGATCCAACGAATAGACAACTGACCAGACAAAGTAATTGCTTCGGCAATCTCTAATCGAAAGTATCGAAAGTGTTCGTTACCAATGGCACCATAAGCAGAGTTGAGTTGGATCTTCCTTGCCATCTGAATGTTGTTACAGCGAGAGATTTCTTTCTGTAATTCGACAGTAGGTGTCTTCTCATACTGCTGCTTGGCAGTAAGCATCTTCTTTTTGTAGATGGTTCGTTCCTGATAGATCTTCTCCATCAGCTTGGGTAAGAAACCCTGGTTTGTCGTGTCATAATAGGTGCCGTTAGGGCACACTGTGACGCCCTCCAGGGAGCTTGTGTCTATTTCCTTGGCAAGTAGTTTCTCGACGTTTGCACTAGGGTGACGGGTAGGTAGCAGCGTCTCTGGCGAGAGATTGTACTGCATAATGAGGTGAGGGTATAGGGAGTTGAGGTCAAAAGAGACAACCCAGTCATAGATCCCTGGAATAGGTTCCTTAACATACGCTCCAGCATACTTTGCATCCTTTTGTGATTTACGTTTAGGTGGAATAGCAATCTTCTGACGTGCAAGATACACATAGATGATGTTATCCCACATGCGGACCTGTGAATACACATCCTCAAAATTTACTTTGGCATCATATGCCATAGTGACAGCTAGTTCTAGTAGTTTCATCTTGTCATCCAACCTGTCAACCAGGCGAACGTCAATGATGTTGTATTCTACAAACTTCTGCCAGTCTTTTGTATAGAACTCTTTGAAGGTGTCATATTCACTGTGGTCTAGTTTCTTCTGACCTAGTTCTACGAATGCAATATGATCTAAACGATAAGACTCTTGGTTGGTGTAAGTAAACTTACGATACAACTCAAGATAGTCTAGTGTTGCTACACCAGTGATGTCATAAGCAAGTTGCTCACGACCCTTGATAAAGATCCTACGTGGATAGATGTTCTTCCAAGGCGAGAGAAGCTTTGCTTCTTTCTCACCAAGGATACGCTCTATACGGCGGATGATATACGGCATATCGAACAGTTGTACGTTCCATCCAGTGATCACGTCAGGGCAGTTTGCCTGCCAGTCATGGAGGAATCCTTTCAGCAGACCTTCCTCGGTCTGGAACTGTAGGTATTGCACGTCCTTCTCTGTGTTCATGAAGGGACGTGAACCATACACTGTGATCTTGCCCGTTGTAGAGTCTTTGATGCTAATCAGAAGGATCTCCTGGTCAGCAGACTCGATGTCAGGGAAACCATTCTCGGCACCCGTCTCAATATCAAGAGTGAAGATACGAATCTGATTCATATCAAACTTCATGTCCTCATCAGGGTACGTCTCAAAGATGTACTGATTAAGGAAACGAGTCTGACCACAGATTTCATAGTCTTCTAGGTCTCGATGTGCTTCCATAAAGGATTTTGCATCCCCGATAGAACCCTGTTGCACAGGGCGCACACTTCGACCGTCAAGTGTTTTCCATTCTTCCTTCACTCTAGAAGGAAGAAACAGTGTAGGATTAAACTTGACACGATCCTCAAAAGGCAGACCGTGGTCATAGCCACGGACTAGGATCGTATTGCCTGTTTGCTCAACACTGGTGTAAAACTTCATTCAGATTTTGTTTCGTAAAAAAGCGATGCGGTTTTGCTATCAGGTTCAGCAATCAAAGTGATGTCTGAAGACCTGACCGCCAACTCACGGTCATCGGAAAAAGGTGGGAAGGCAGTAAGACCATCTTTCGTCACCTCACAGGGGTATTTTAGCACACAATCGGGATCCCCGAACTCAACTCCAGGAATCTCTTCAACTTCGCTGACTAACCAGCGACTCTCAAACCGCAGGAGCTTCAGCATTAGTTACCTCCTCAACTGCTGGAACAAATCCAGTGTCAGCAGCAGCTGCTGCCATCGCTTCCATCTGTGCTTGTTCTTGTGCTACTGCTTGCTCTACAGTTCTTGTATAAGCTTCTTCCAAACCAGGATCCACTGCTCCAACACATGTTACTGAAGAGAATGGAATTTTAAATTGTGTATCAATAGAGAATGGAAGCCACTTATTGAATCGAACTTGCACTTCTTGATTACCTGTCCCATTTCCTGGTTCTAGGTTCAGAGTGTATGGTCGAATCATGATGAGACAAATGGGCTTACCCTCTTTGTCGTCTCCTTCACGTACTTCCTGAAGGTCACAAATAAGACGTTCGTGTGAACCAGTCAGGACTACGATTGCGTTTGCCATAATAGAAAAGTGTTGAACTGCTTTATTTTAACACAAAAAAAGGGGGGTGTCAACTGGATTTTGCCAGTTACCCCCCGTGCGGCGACGATATATCTTTATTTAGTAATGAGATATTTTTTTTCGTTTTCATATATTTTAGTTTGACCAGACCAAAGTTTATATCCTTCAATCATTTCAGGAACTAACCATTGATCCACTCGATAACAATACTCCCAGTTGGGTGGTTGGACGCAGTTGACCACAGCAACATTCCAGAAAGCTACCAAGTGGATAATTAATGACTTCATTCTAACAGCAATTCTTTAGTACCAGCAATGTCATAAACAATTTTTCTTTGATGCTCTGGAATATATTTGTTTAAGTGAACAATCAATAGACCATCTAGGAACGTAACCTCTCCAATTTTAACATCGTCTGCGAGTTGCCACGTATTAATAAAGGAACGCTTTGATACTCCACGGTGGAGATACTGGACATCAGGATCTCTTCTTGTATTTTTCGTGGCAACTTTGAGAATGTTTGATTCTGTAGATACTTCAATCTCTTCTGGTTTAAATCCAGCCAGAGCGATTTCAATAGTATACTTACTGTTGTCATGCTTGATTAAATTGTAAGGGGGGTAGTTTGTATTATGATTTGACATACTATCTAGACGATGAAAGATATCATCGAGCCCTACAAAGTGTGGGGAATATAAATCCCATGCAAATTTATCCATTAGTAACTCCTATATTAGCGAGTGTTTTTGTGTGGACCCCGAAGGCATCCAATACTATTTAACCAAGGCATAAAAAAAGGTAGAGTTGTAAAACCCTACCTTTTAATTCGGATTATACTTCCGTTTTTTTACGACCGATATTGTATTTGGATTCTAGGATCCAATCGTCTTTATCTTTAAATGATAGCACCTTAATTTGATTCAAGGGTGCAATGTCTTCAATGCGTTCTGCTTCGACTACAGATACGAGACCCCAGT